>Ga0334883_1000241_pt1 | contig 105084 bp, 92 predicted proteins | sample GraSluR1_MG_6_FD_207230 | JGI IMG/M metagenome (GOLD analysis project Ga0334883, IMG submission 207230) | Sludge microbial communities from methane-producing bioreactor in Wageningen University, Netherlands - Granular Sludge_09_05-R1 | ecosystem: Engineered > Bioreactor > Anaerobic >... | reverse complement strand
CCATCGACTTCGCCCGCGCCGTGGCCGCACCTCGGGGCTTCCTGATCCATGACGGGCTGCTCAATGAGCGGGGTCTGGGTCTGATCGATAAGCATGTGTCAGCGCTGAGTTCGACCCAGCTGATCGACGTCCGCGATACCCGGCCCTGGGCGGTGTGACGGTTTGTGCCGGCACAACGACGGGCTCGCGCATCATGGACCGATCCGGCAATGACGACAGGATCATCGCGATCACCATCGCTGTGCCGCCCAGCAGGGTGCGCATGCTGAAGGGCTCCTGGCCGGCCATGATCGCGAAGGTGGCGGCCCAGATCGGTTCGGTGCTCATGATCACCGCGGCCCTGGTGGGGGAGACCTTCGACTGCGCCCACACCTGCAAGACGGCGGTGAGCGCGCCGCACAACAGTGCCATGTAGAGCACCGCCCACCAGTCGGACGCCCGCTGAGGCAGCCCGATGCCACCCGGCAGCGCGGCGATCGTGCAGACCACCGCCACACCGGCAGTCTGCACGACGGCCAGGGTCACGGCCTTGTCCTGGGTGGCGACCCGGCCCGTGTAGATGATGTGTATCGCGTAGACCAGCGCGCTGGCCACCGTCAGCGCCTCACCGATGCCGAACTTTGTCGTCCCCGCGCCGGGGACGATGGTCAACGCGGCCAGACCGACCGTGGCCAGCGCCACCGCCAGCCAGACCCGCTGACGCACCCGGGCCTTCAACAGCACACCCTCGAGAATGGGGGTGACCACGACATAGAGCCCAGTCAGGAATCCCGAGATGGACGCGCTGGTGTGCGCCAGGCCGTAGGTCTGCAACAGCTGCGCCGAGCCGAAGATCAGGCCGAGGATGGCGCCCTGCCGGACCGTGGTGCGCGACCAGAGCAGCTTGCGGTGCACCACCGCGCCGAAGACGACCGCGGCGATCGTGAACCGGACCGCCAGCAGATCGGCGGCATCGATGCGATCGAGCATGTCGTGCAGCACGAAGAAGGTCGAACCCCACAGCACGGCCATGAACAGCAGACTGAGCGGGGCAAGCCGGTCTGCTGGGCTGTAGAACAAGCGGTCGCGGCTGGTAATCACAAAGAAACGTACACCTTGACTTTGGCGCCTTCAGGCAGCTCGGAATCGGCGGTCAGCACGTTATCGTCCTCGTCGGTGACCTTGGCGATCTTGCCGACATTCGGACCCAGGTTGGCGCCGCTGTAGACCAGTTCGGGCGCGAACTTCGCCGCCGTCAGCCGGTCGTAGTAGGTGGCCGGCTTCTCGTTGGTGGCAGGGGCCGGCACCTTGGTCAGGTTCGCTCCCTTGCTGATCACCAGGGTGATGGTGTCCGAGCGGTAGCCGGTGCCGGACGCAGGGTTCTGGCTGATGACCGAGCCCGCGGGCACCGTCGCGCTGACCTGTTCGTCCCCGTAGGCGACCTGGAATCCCAGATCGGTGAGGGTCTTGGCGGCCTCATCCTTCGGCTTGCCGACCACGCTCGGGATGGTCAGCGGTTCGCGTCCGATCGACACCGCCAGATCTACTGGCGTATCACGTTTCAGCTGCTCGCCCGCGGTGTAGCCGGCCGAGATCACCAGTCCGGTGGCGACGGTCTCGCTCCACTGCTCGGTGATCGTCCCGGTCGCCAGGTTGGCCTCACTGAGGGCCTGCTTCGCATCGTTCAGGGTCATCCCGGCCACTTGCGGGACCGCGAAGCGTTCGGGGCCCTTGGAGATCACGGCGCTCATCTGGGAGCCGCGGACGATCCGGTCACCAGGTACCGGGTCGGAGCTGATCACCAGATCGGTCGGAACGGTCTCGGAGTACTCCTGGGCGAACGTGATGGTCAGCCCTGCCTGGTCGGCGACACCCTGGGCCTCGGCCTGGGTGAGATTGATCACCGAAGGGGCCGCGACATATCGCCCGGAGGTGAACCACCAACTGGTGAGTCCGACGACCAGCGTGAGCAGCACCACCAGGATGGTTGCGGTGAAGGCGCGGCGCCGACGATAGGTGGCCGTGCGCGACAGGCTCGGGTAACGCTGGCTGGCGGGCATCGGCACATCCTCGGTCGGCGGCAGGGGCGGTGGAGCGGGCGGCCCAGCCGGATGAGTCGGCGCGGAGGAGTAGGTGCTGGCCGTCGCCGGGCGCGCGGTCACCTGCTGATCGGTCATCGCCGGCATGACACGAGTGGACCGGACGGGATCCGGCCGGAAGGCCGTTGGCGGGCTCGGCTGCGCCTGGGGCTGCGGCGTGAGGGTCGGCTGGGAGGGGGCAGACGCGGTTGCGGCCAGCACCGAGGTCGCCATGGAGTCGGGATCCAGTGCCGTTGTCACCTCCTGCGCCCAGGGCAGTGCCGAGGCCGGGAAAACCAGGGCACACAAGGCCTCGTCGGACCGCACGCCGCGTTCGAGTGCCCGGCGGACGCGGCGGATCCGGCGCAGCAGTTCGCGGCCGTCGACCGGCCGGGATTTCGGGTTGCGGCGGGTGCAGGAGGCCACCAGCGCGTCCACATAGTCGGGTATCGGGTCGCGGCGGGCCTGCCCGGGGTGTCTGGCTGTCAGTACCTGCGATGGCAGGGGGACATCCTCGTTGACGTGCTTGTAGGCGACGGTGATCGGGGCGTCGCCGGTGTACGGCTTGGTGCCGGTCAGCATCTCGAACAGCACGATGCCGGTGGAGTAGACATCGGACCACGAATGCGCGCGCCCGGTGGTGAGCAATTCGGGTGGCAGGTAGCTGACCGTGCCGATCAGCAGCCCCTGCGTGCTGGTGGATGTCTGCGAGCTGACGGTACGAGCCAGGCCGAAGTCGGCAACCTTGACCGCGCCGCGATCGCTGATCAGCACGTTCTCGGGTTTGACATCACGGTGCACCAGGCCGGCATCGTGCGCGACGGCGAGGGCAGCCGCCACCGGTTCGATCATCTGGATGGCACGCAGCGGGGTCATCGGGGCGTCGCGGGTGATGATGGAGCGCAGCGTCGAGCCCTCGACGAACTCCATGACGATGTAGGGGCGGCCGTGATCGTAGCCCTGATCGAAGATCGAAACGACATTCTGGTCACACAGCCGGGCGGCGGCACGGGCCTCCCGGTCGAACTTCGCCACGAAATCGGCATCGTCACCCAGGCCGTCGTGCATCACCTTGATGGCGACGATGCGTTCGAGGCGGCGGTCCCAGGCACGGTAGACGGTGGCCATCCCGCCTCGTGCGAGCCGCTGCAAGACCTCGTAGCGCCCGTCCAGCACATCACCAACGAGTCTGTCGGTGGTGGTCCTGGTCACAATGGCTCCATCTGTCGGTCAGGGAAGTTGACGGTTCCGCGCGGCGGACGTTATTCAGTGTAGGTGGCCCCCGGATCGGGCCAGTGCACCAGGGCTACTCGGCGGGTCGTGTCGGGCGAGCGCCCGTTGTGCTGATCCGGCAGATCGTAACCCCGCGCCTGGCTAGGGTTGGGGCGTGAGTGCGCGGATGGGATTGACGACACGGCTTGCACTGGCTCGCACGCTGGTCTGGACGGGCCTGCAGAATGAGCCGAAGACACTGGCCGAACGGGTGCGGCAGCTGTGCAGTCAGCGCGCCGACCTGATCGTCATCTCGCAGCCCGACGCGATCGGGGACGATCTGCTGATCGGCTACCGGGCAGCACGACAGGCGGCCGACGGCCGCGCGATCCTCGGCATCCGGGCGGACGCCCGACTCGCAGCAAGGTCAACCGCCGACCTGGTCGTCTCCGACGCGGGAACGCGGATCGCTCCCGGACATCCCCACGGCCTGGTGATGGCGGTAGCGGAAGGAACGCAGGCCGCGCGCCAAGCGCTGGCCGATGCCCGCGTCGATGCAGTGGTGCTGCCCGCCGGCGCGGTGACCGAGGCGGCGCGGCTGGCGCCGCCGGCCGACCCCGGCTCCAAGCCGTGGTTCGCCGCCGTGGATTCGGTGAGTAGTGGCCGCACGGTCGTCGAGGCCGGAGCCCGACGGCTGGCCTTCCCGCTGCCCGGCGAGACCGGCGTCCGGGCCTACCGCCAGCTCCTGGACGCAGCCTGGCGTGACGAGATGGAGCAGGTCAGCCTCGCCGCCTTCGCGAAGCGGTAGCTCACAAGGCGCGAAGCACTAGCTCAGAAGGTGCGTTCCACGCACTGGCGGGCCAGCTCGGTCAGCGCGAGATAGCCGGGCTCGGTCAGTTCGCACTCGGAAAGCGCCGCCGCGGCAGCGGCATAGTCCGCATCGATCAGCGATTCGACCTGGTCGACGGCCCCGGACGAACTGATCAGCGCGCGCGCCTCGGCGACCTGATCATCGGTCAGCGGTGTGCCGATCAGGGATTCGAGGCGCCGCCGGGCGGCTTGATCCAAGCCGTCCAGGGCGCGAGCCAGCAACACGGTGCGCTTGCCCTCGATCAGGTCACCGGCCGCCGGTTTGCCGGACTGCTCCTGATCGGCGAAGACCCCGAGCAGGTCGTCTCGCAGCTGGAATGCCCGGCCCAGGACCAGCCCGAAGCGTCCGAGCGCCGCCAGCGCGTCATCCCCGGCCCCGCCGGCGGCCGCGCCGAACTGCACCGGACGTTGCACCGTGTAGCGCGAGGTCTTCTCCTCCAGCACCTTCGCCGCGATCTGTTCGGCGCCGACGGTGTCGTCCGAGCCGACCTGGTACTGCGCCCACAGGTCGAGCACCTGACCGCTGTTCACCTCCGTGCGTACCCGATGCCAGTACGGGCTGGCCCGCCGCCAGCTTTCGGGATCCAGCCCGGCGCCACAAGCCAGCTCGTCCGACCAGACGAGCAACTGGTCGCCGAGTAGCACCGCCATCGCCCGGCCGAACTCGGCGGCATCCCCGTGGCCACCGGACGAGCGGTGCCAGGCCTCGAACCGGCGGTGCACCGTGGGGCGTCCGCGGCGCGAATCGGCCTGGTCCAAGACGTCGTCATGGATCAGGACACCGGCGTGCAGCAGTTCGAAGGCGCTGATCACCGGCCAGATCGCGGCAGGGACGTCGTGATCGCCGGCCGCGCCGACATAGCCCCAGTAGGCGAACGCCGGACGCAGCCGCTTGCCTCCCGAGGCGAAGTCCGCGGCCACCTCGGTGAGTTCGGTCAGCGCGGGGCTGACATCGGCCAGCGCCGCGCTCTTGGCGCTCAGGAAGGCGGCGAGCTCGGCGGTGATGGCGTCGCGAAAGCTGCGCGAGGTGGGATCAGACGGATCAAGACGCATGGTGCTCAGGCTACCGGTCGACGCCGCCGCACGGCGGCGGCGAGGCGCGCTGCGGCGCACCGTTAGAATCGCAGGCATGTCTTCGCACGAATCGATCGGTGAGCTGCTGGCGAACACCTCACAGGCGACCTTCAGCTTCGAGTTCTTCCCCCCCAAGGACGAGGCCGGCCAGGAGTTGCTCACCCGCACGATCGCCGAACTGAAGCCGTTGAAGCCGGACTGGGTGTCGGTGACCTACGGCGCCAACGGGTCGAGCCGGCAGCGCACCCTCAACGCGACGATGGCGATTCTTGCGACGACCGATTTCCGGGTGATGGGCCACCTCACCTGCACCGGGCAGACCGTCGACGAGATCAAGGCCGTCATCGATGCCTACGGGGACGCCGGCGTGACCAACATCCTGGCGATCCGCGGTGACATGCCGGGCGGCGCCTCGGAGCCGTGGCGGGCCCATCCGGGCGGACTGCACAATGCCACCGAGTTGGTCGAACTGATCGCCTCCCGCGGTGATTTCAGCATCGGCGTGGCGGCGTTCCCCGATGGTCACGCCACCTCGACGCCCGAACTGGACGCCCAGATCCTGCTCGGCAAGCAGCAGGCCGGTGCATCGTTCGCGGTCACCCAGCTCTTCTTCGAGCTGGGCCACTATTTCGAGATGGTCGGACGCGCCCGCAGTGCGGGCTGCACGATACCGATCGTGCCGGGCATCATGCCGGTGACCAGCGTCAAACAACTCGGACGCTTCGCGGAGATGTCCGGGGCCGACATCCCCGCCGAAGTCGCCAGGCGACTGCTGAGCGTCGCCGACGACCCCGACCAGGTCCGTCACACGGGTGCGCAGATCGCCGCCGAGCTGTGCGAGCGGCTGCTGGCCGGATGCGCACCCGGCCTGCACTTCTTCACTCAGAACCGTTCGCGGGCAACTCGAGAGATTCTCGCCATGCTCCGGGCCGACCGTCCGTCAGGTCGAGGGTGACCAGCCGCTGAGTCGCGCGCGTGAGTGCGACGTACAGTACGCGCACCCCACCCGCGGTCTGCTGAACGATCTCGTCGGGGGCGAGGACGATCGTGGCGTCGAACTCCAGGCCCTTGACCTGTAGGGCGGTCAGCACCGTCAGCCGATTCCGGAGTTCGTCGGGTAACGGCATGGAGGCGATGGTGTCACGTACCGAGGCGAGACGTCCGGCGGCGCAGATCACCGCGATCGAGCCGTCGACCTCAGCGGCCAGCCGGGTGAGGACGCGGCCCAGCCGTTCCCCTCTGGGCGCGTCGGGCAATGCCAGCAGTTCTGGCTGGACGCCCGTCCGGCGCACCGACGCCGGCACATCGGCGTCCGGGTAGACCGAGGTGATCACCCGTCCCGCGAGGTCCATGATCTCCGCCGGAGAACGGTAGTTGGTCGACAGCCGGAAGGTGCGCGAGGCTCCGCGTCCGATCAGATCGCGCATCGCGCGGCGGGTTTCGTCGTCGCTCGGATAGGAACTCTGGGCGGGGTCGCCGACCAGGGTCCAGGACGCCTGCGGGCCGCGGCGGCGCAGCATCCGCCACTGCATCGGCGTGATGTCCTGTGCCTCATCGACCAGGACATGAGCATGGGTCACCACGCCGTCGTCGTCCGGGTCGATCTCACGGGTGGTGGTCAGCGTGTCGGCCAGAGTGACCAGTTCGGCAACCTCGGTGCCGTCGTCGAGGAAGAGGGTCGGATCGACCTCGCGCTCGATCGGTGCTGGGCCGATCATCGCCGCCAGTTCGTCGAGCAGCGCGATGTCGCTGATCGACCAGTCGGGATGCTGCCGTTCGCCGCCGGGGACGAAGCCGCGCGCGTGCGCGAGACTGTCTGCCAGTACGTGGCGTTCGTCGGCGTCCAGCACGTCATGGCCGAACTTGCGCAGCAGGGCCGGGTCGGCCAGCCGCGCGAGCACCAGTTCGGGAGTCAGCGTCGGCCACCAGGCGTTGAGGAACATCGCGTAACTGGCCTGTGAGGTGACGATCTCGTCGAAGACCTCCCGCGACAGATCGAGCAGCGCAGCGATGTCGGTCGGCAGCTTCTTCCACAGCGCATCGGTGAGCGCCTTCTCGGTGGCAGGACGGGCGCGGTTGGCCTTCTGGGAAGCCAGTACCTCGCGCCGGATCGCGCCGAGCTCCGGTGCTTCGAGGGTGAGGATCTCGCCCTTGACGCTGACTCGCAGCCGGATGTTCTCCGGAGTCATCGGCTCATGCACGGCGCGACGCAGCACCGGGAGCATCCGCAGGCTGCCCTTGACCAGGGTTGCCTCGGCTTCGTCCACCCGCTGGCTGCCGAATCCGAGCACGTCGGTGGCCAGCTCGCCCACCGACTTCAAGGTCACCGAATCCTCGCCGAGCCCGGGTAGCACACGTTCGATGTAGCTCATGAACAGATCGGTCGGGCCGACCACGAGCACACCGCCGGCCTCCATGCGCTTGCGGTAGGTGTACAGCAAGAACGCGGCCCGGTGCAGTGCCACGACGGTCTTGCCGGTACCCGGGCCTCCCGAGATGATGGTCACGCCCTGGTGAGGGGCGCGGATGGCCATGTCCTGCTCGGCCTGGATGGTGGCGACGATGTCGCGCATCCTGGGGCCGCGGGCGCGCTGCAGTGCGGCCAGCAGGGCGCCCTCGCCGATCACCACGAGGTCGGAGCTGCCCGCCTCGTCGAGCAGGTCGTCTTCGATTCCGATGACCTTGTCATCGCGGCAGCGCAGTACCCGGCGGCGGGAGACCCCCATCGGGTCGGCGGCGGTTGCGCGGTAGAAGGCCTCGGCGGCGGGGGCGCGCCAGTCGATCACCAGCGGCTCGTAGTCGTCGTCGCGCACTCCGAGGCGTCCGATGTAGCGCTTGTCCTCGTCGTCGATGAAGTCCAGGCGCCCGAAGACCAGGCCTTCGTGTTCGGCATCCAGGACGGCGAGCCGTTTGGCGGCCTGGTAGGCGAAGGCGTCGCGCTCGAACAAAGCGGTGCCGTCTTCTTCGCGCATCCAATCGGCGCGATCGGTCAGGTATTTGGCGCGGCTCTCGGCCTGCACGTTGCGTGCTGCCGCGGTCGCTGACGCGAGATAGCGGTAGACCGTGTCCACATGAGCCTGCTCGACGGCCAGCTCATGAGCCAGGATCTCGTTTGCACTGGGGGAGTGTTCTTCGGTCAAGTGGGTCCATCCTCAGAAAAGCCGGAAGAGCAATCTTACTCCGCCGCGATGAGTGTCTCCCGATCGTCCGGGGTGGAAAAAGAGGCGCTTGCGTTCAGGCTAAATACTCAATTAGAGTAAAAGCATGAACCAGATCACAGCGGCCGAGGCCATCGAGCGGATTACACAGGCCGGATCGGCCCGCGACCTGTTCGCCGGTGACTACACCCAGCCGGCCGCGGCGCGCCGTGCGCGGCGCACCTACCGGCTGCTGATCGCGCTCATTCATCCCGATCTGGCCACCAGGAACGGCATTGATCCCGCTCGGGCCGGCGAGGCGGCAGCGAAGCTCAACGATCTCTACCTGCACTGGTGGGCCGGCACCGAGCGGCAGGACACCACCCGGACTCCGCACGTCGTCGGCGAGTACGACCGCTACCTGCTGGGCGCCCGGATTCGCCGGACCTCCCAGATCAGCACTTACGCCACCGGCCAGCAGGGCCTGTTCGTCGCCATCTCTCGGACGCAGGTCGCCGACACCGATCGGCTGATCGCTGCTTCCCGCGCGCTAGCCGCTCGCGGGCTGGCCGCTTTCGGGCCCGAGACCGTCGATCACGGTCTCGTGAGCGGCCGGTCCTGGGTGGCCTACCGGTTGCCCGCAGGGCTGTACAGCCTGCGCGAGGTGCGCACGGGTTATCCCGAAGGTCTGGATGGACGCGACTGGGCGTGGATGGCCCGGCGCATCCTGATGGCGCTGAACGGTGCAGATCAGCCGCGGGCCGGACTGAGTCTCGACGCCGTACTCGTCCACCCCGGCGAGCACGGCATCGTCCTCACCGGATGGGGCAGCCAACCCGCCCGGCCGATGCCGGCCGAGTCGCGCACAGATCCCGACGGCGACGATCTTGCCCGTCTTTTCGACCAGATGCTCGACCACCGGCCCGATGCCCGCAGACAGCGGGCGTGGGCCACGGCGGCCGCGCAGACCGCCATCGGCGGCCCCCGCGGGTGGCTGGCCGAATACGACCTCCTGCTGCGCCGTATCTACGGCGAACGCAGGTATCGCCCGTTCGCGATTCCGCAAACGGCGTAAAACACGGGCCGTGGAGCGGCCCACAACCGAAAGGAGCCCATCATGGGCCGAGGATATTGGGACACCAGCGCATACACGCAGGCAGCGGCGGCGCGCCGCGCGGCCGGGCGGCAGGACTTCGGCTACACCGCGGCCATGCGCAATCTGCCCCGTAACCAGCGCAGGGCGGCGGCGAGCCTCGACGCATACGGTGCGGCGGCCCGCGAGGCCTGCGACAGCGCCGAGCACCCGGCGTCCACCCCGATCGCGGTCATGTTCGACGTGACCGGTTCCATGGGCCAGGTGCCCGTCACCTTGCAGAAGCGGCTTCCCGACCTGTTGGGACTGCTGACCCGTGGCGGTTACGCGACCGATCCGCAGATCCTGGTCGGCGCGATCGGGGACGACCGGTACGACACGGTGCCGCTGCAGGTCGGGCAGTTCGAGTCCGACAACCGCATCGATGAGCAACTGCGGGATATCTACCTCGAACGCGGAGGCGGCGGCGACCGGATGGAGGGCTATGCGCTGGCGGCGTACTTCCTCGCCACTCGTGCTCGCCTGGACAGCCTGGACAATCGCGGGCGCAAGGGCTACCTCTTCATCGTCGGCGACGAGATGAACAAACCGCAGCTGTATGCGGAGTCGGTCCGCCGCTTCATCGGCGATGAGGTCCGCCAGGACATGGCTGTCGACGAGGTCTACCGGATGCTGGACGAGAAGTTCTTCACGTACTACATCGTCCCGAGGCTGACCTCGTACTACAACGAGCCCTGGCTGGAGGACCACTGGCGCCGGATCGTCGGCGAACGTTTCCTGCGGCTGGAGGATCCGCAGGCGGTCTGCGAGTTGATCGCACTCACCGTGGGCCTGATGGAGGATTCCATCAGCCTCGAGGAGGGGCTGGACGATCTCCAGCGAATCGGCTCGACCGGTACGGCAGCGGTCGGCAAGGCCCTGGCGAGGATCAATCGCGGCGCAGCGGTCGCCGTGGCCACCGGCGGCGTGCTTCCCGCCGATCTGTGAGCGCTGGCATCCGAAAGGAGTCCGGATCATGACACTGACCACCGCACCGCGGCAGACCATCATCGTCGCCGGCTTGGGGTACGGCGACGAGTCCAAGGGTGCGACCGTGGACTATCTGGCCGCGGCCCTGCCCGATGTGGTCGCCGTGGTGCGGTGGTCGGGAGGCGCTCAGGCCGCGCACAACGTCCGGCACGGCCACCGCCATCACACCTTCAGCCAGTTCGGATCGGGCACCTTCTGCGATGTGCGCACCATCCTGCGGGCTCCGATGCTGGTCAATCCCATCCTGCTGGTCGCCGAGGCCGACGCCCTGGAGTCCCAAGGGGTCGTCGACCCGCTGGGGCTGGTCACCGCGGACGCGAACTGCCTGGTCACCACGCCCATCCATATCGCGATGAACCGTGCCCGTGAGATCGCGCGTGGCGCGGCCAGGCACGGGTCGACCGGCCTGGGCATCGGAGAGACCGTCGCCTACGATCTCGCGGTGCGTGCCCACGCGAAGGCCGGCGAGACGATCGGCAACTTCGCTGCACCCGCGGACGCGCCCAGCGTGCCCGCGCTCAGGGTCGGGGATCTGCGCGACCAGGCGGCGACCGTCCGGGCACTGGACGCGCTGGCCCGCTATGCAGATCCGCTGCTGCAGGCCGTCGACGACCCGGACGCAGTCTGCGGGACGGTCCAACAGCTGGCGGACGAGCTGTGCGCGAGCGCCGAAGACATCGCGATCGTCGACGACCTGGCTGGTGTGCTCGGGGCGGCCATGGACGCCGGCACGGTGATCTTCGAGGGCAGCCAGGGCGTGCTGCTGGACGAGTGGCACGGCTTTCATCCGCACACGACCTGGTCGACGATCACCCCGCGGCATCTGGTCGGCGAGCTCGAGGCGGCCGGGCGCCGGCCCTTCGTCCTCGGGCTGACGCGTGCCTACTCGACCCGGCACGGCGCCGGACCGATGCCCACCGAGGACCGCCGGCTGCAGCTGCCGGAACCCGACAACCGTGAGGGCCGTTACCAGGGCGGCTGGCGCACCGGGCATCTCGATCTCCCGGCACTGCGCTATGCAGCGAAGGTGGCCGGACGCGTGGACGGGGTGGCGCTGAGCCACGTCGATATGCTCCCGTTCGCATCGCGGTCAGGTGTGCCGCTGCTGGTCGCCGACAGCTGGAACAGCCGGCGTGAGCCGCTCGGGTCGCCGACCCACCATGACCTGGCAGGCCTGCAGGCCCTCACGCGCACAGCGCAGCATGCCCGTCCCGATCTCATGCCGCTTTCCACCGACCCCTGCGAAGTGGCTAGGCTCATCGATGCAGCGGTGGGCGCACCCGTGGTGCTCATCGCTGACGGGCCGCAGCGCAGCAATCGGGTGCTGGTGGGCGAGATGGGGAGCAACAGGAGGGCCGGATGAACGACGCCAGCATTTTCAGCGTTGTCTCTGTCGACGTCGTCGCGCTGGCCTACGAGCGGGAGAACCGGCAGATCCTGCTGGGTGTACACCACCGCGCGGCACCACCGTTCGAGGGCGAGCTGGCGCTGCCCGGGGTCGTGCTGCGCAGCGGCGAGCGCCTTGAGCGCGCCGCCTCGCGTGCGATCGCGAAGCTGGGCCTGCCGTCGCCCGGCCAGGCGCTGGGCCAGCTGCGCACCTTCGATGAGCCCTCCCGGGATCCCAGAGGTCCGTCGCTGTCGGTGGCGATGTGGGCGGCCTATCCTCCGGAGACCCTCGCCCATCCCGGGCCGGTCTGGCTCCCGCTGGACTCAACCGACCACCTCGCATTCGATCATGATGAGATCGTCGCCGACGGACGCCGGATTCTGGCCGGAATGCTCTGGCGTGATCTGACCTTCACCCGCGCACTGACCGGTGACCAGTTCACCGCCACGGATGCGGTCGCGATCACCGCGCAGCTCACCGACCGCAGTGTGCACCGAGCGAACCTCAACCGCGAGCTCGGCAAGCTGGACGGACTCACCGAGGCCGGCCTGGCGCCGGCGTCGGGTGGTCGTCCGCCGAAGATCTGGCGTTGGGCAAGCTAGCGTAAGCCTGTCGGCCGAGGAAGGACGTCAACGTGACCACTGTCAGCATCATCGGATTGGGAGCGATCGGTGCGGCGCATGCAGCGCGCATCGCCGAGGCGGCACCACTCACACAGATCCGCGTGATCGCCACCGAACCGCGCGCCGAACGGCTACGCGCCGAGGGCGTGACCGTGAACGGGATTCGATACGACTTCCCGGTGGTCGAGCCCGCAGAGCCGGTCGAGCCGGCCGATCTGATCATCGTCGCGGTGAAACACCATGATCTGGCCGAGGCGATCGGACAGCTGGCCGGCCACGTCGGCCCGCAGACGGTCATCTGCAGCCTGCTCAACGGGATCACCAGCGAGGAGGAGCTGTCGGCGGCCTATCCGCAGGCGAGTGTCCCGCTGGCGGTGAGCGTCGGCATCGATGCCGTGCGTGACGCCGACGGAGTGCGCTTCACGACGGTGGGCCGCATCGAGTTCGGTGACGCGGTGCCCGGCGAGCCGAGCGAGGGAGTCCGGCGTCTGGATGAATTGCTCACCACTTTCGAGATTCCCCATCGGATCAGCTCTGATGCGCCACGCACGCTGTGGTGGAAGCTGTTGCTCAACGTCGGTGCCAACCAGGTCTCGGCGCTGCTCGAGGCGCCCTACGGGCTCTTCCAATCCGACGGTCCGGCCCGCGATCTGATGGTCTCGGCTCAGCGGGAGGTGGTGGCGGTCGCGCGGGCTCGCGGGGTGAATCTCAGCGAGGACGACATCGATCAGATGATCGGCATCATCGGCACTCTCGGGCCGTCCAACTACACGTCGATGGCTCAAGATGCGCTGGCACACCGCCGCACCGAGGTCGACCAGTTCGCCGGCACGGTGGTTGCTCTGGGCGAGCAGTACGGTATCGACACCCCGGTCAACCGTGTCCTGTTGCAGGCGTTCGAGGCCAAGCATCAGCTGTGGGGCGTGGCCTGATCGCTACTTCGCGACGAACACCGGCCAGCCGAACTGCAGGGTGACTCCGAAGCCGTGGCCCACGATGATCCCGATCCCGGCCAAGATGGCGAGCACGACCACCGCGAAGCAGGCGCCGGCGAAGACCTTGGCCACCGGGTGCGGATGATGCTCGACGACGTCGTCCACACCGCGCGCGCCGAACGACAACGCCCAGACCCCGACGGCGAACAGCGCCGGCAGGCCGGCCCCCAGAATCACCGCATAGACCAGGACCTCCCCGGCGCCTTCCATCAGCTGCGCGAGAATCTGCATCGTCCTACCTCGCCTCCGCCAGTTCCAATTCGGTGTGCGGTTCGAGCTTTTCCAGCTCGGCGAAGGCGTCCTGTGCTGCGGCGTGGGCTGCGACCGGCAGCGGCTCAGCAGGCTGCGGCGCAGTCACCGAGCCGTTGTCGGACCATTCCTCGTTGACGTTGTTGTGGTCGACCCGGGTGCGCAACGAATGCCGGTACATCCAGATCGCGGAGGCCACCAGCAGGGCCGAGATGACCAGCGCCCCGGCTAGCCCGCCGATGGTGTGCCCGATGAGCCACATCAGTGCTCCCATCAGTGCCGCAGAGGGCAAGGTGATGCACCAAGCGGCCATCATCTTGGCGGCGACCCACCAGTTGACCTTCGCGCCCTTCTTACCGACTCCCGAGCCGAGGATCGAGCCGGTCGCCACATGCGTGGTTGACAGGGCGAAACCCATATGACTGGAGATCAGGATCACCGAGGCGGTGGAGAACTCGGCGGCCATGCCCTGGGGTGGGGTGAGTTCTACGAGGCCCTTGCCCATCGTCCTGATGATGCGCCAGCCGCCGGTATAGGTGCCCAGCGTAATGGCCAGCGCGCAGGCGACTTTCACCCAGAGGGGCACCTGCTGCAGGTCGGTCCACCGCCCGGACGCGATCAGCGCCAGGGTGATGATGCCCATCGTCTTCTGGGCATCGTTGGTTCCGTGCGCCAGGGCCACCAGGGACGCCGAGCCGATCTGCCCCCAGCGGAATCCCGTGTCGCGGTAGCGCGCCAGTACGTGCCGGGTGATGCAGTGCACCAGCCAGGTGCCCACGGTGGCGACGACGATGGCGATGAGCGGGGACATCAGGGCCGGAAGCACGACCCGGCCGATGACCCCATCCGGTTTGGTTCCGTCTCCGAGCCAGTTGACGCCGCTGGCACCAAGCCCCACCAAGGTGGCGCCGATCAATCCCCCGAAGAGTGCGTGTGAGGAGCTGGACGGCAACCCCAGCAGCCAGGTGATGAGATTCCAGATGATCGCGCCCACCAGACCGGCGAGCACGATCAGCAGGAGCTCCTGTCCTCCGTCCTGCAGGAGTTCGGGCCGCGGTGCACCAGAGGAATCCTGGATATTGACCACAGAGTTCGTGACGGTCAGCGCGACTTCGACGGAAAGGAAGGCGCCGACGAGATTGAGGATCGCCGACAAGGTGACAGCCGTTTTCGGCTTGAACGCCTTGGTGGCGATGGACGTGGCCATGGCATTGGCCGTGTCGTGAAACCCGTTGGTGAAATCGAATGCGAGAGAGGTTACGACCACCAACGACAAGATGACGAGCTCTGGAGGCACGACTCAAGTTTGCCTCTTTCCCGTGCTCAGACGGTAATTGAGGGCAACACCTAGACAACTTCACAGCTGAGAAATGCGACCGTTGATTCGGTCCACGGATGCGCTGCGCCTAGTCGCTCGCGTGTCGAATCCGCGACCGCTGAGACCCGCGAATCGACCGCCGAAACCAACGGTTCACAACTTGCGGCGCAACCCGGCCAGCATTCGCTCGTGATTGACTGCCGCAACAGCCGCCAATGGCACCTTGGCCGGGCAGGCACGCGCGCATTCGCCGTAATACGAACATGGCCCGAAGATCTCGTCGGTCACCCGGATCATGGACCGGGCTCGCTGCTCCCGTTCGTCCGCCGGAATCGGCAGCATCGACAGGTGCGCCAGCTTCGCCCCGGCGAACAGGTGCGCCGAGCCGTTCGGACAGGCCGCCACGCAGGCGCCGCAGCCGATGCAGGCCGCGAAGTCCAGGGCGGTCTCTGCCACCTGCTCGGTGATCGGAAGCGCATCCGCATCCGGGGCGGTGCCTGCGCTGATCGAGACGTAGCCACCGGCCCGGATCAGCTCGTCCAATCCCGACCGGTCGACGATCAGATCACGCACGACCGGGAAGCAGGCCGACCGTAGCGGTTCGAGATGGATGGTGGCGCCGTCGTTCAGCCCCACCAGCCGCTGGTGGCAGGCCGGCAGATTGTCCTCGGGGCCGTGCACCTGACCGTCCACCGTGATGCCGCAGGCGCCGCAGATGCCCTCCCGGCAGTCCGACTCGAACGCGACCGGCTCCTGACCGGCGTCGATGAGTTGTTCGTTGAGCGCGTCGAGCATCTCCAGCACCGACAGATGCGGCTCCAGCCCGTCCACCTCATGGGTCTCGAAATGGCCTTCGGTATCGGGGCCGGCCTGCCGCCAGACTTCGACTCGCAGTTTCACTTGTAGCTCCTCGTGGCCAGCTGGACGGCTTCGAAGTGCAATGGCTCGGCATGCCGGACGAAGCTCAGCGCGTGGTCGGCGACCCCCTGGGGAGCTCCGTCGACCTCCCAGGCGGAGACGAAAGCCCAGTGCGCATCGTCACGTCGCGCTTCTCCGCTGTCCTGATACTCGGTGCGGAAATGGGCGCCGCAGGACTCCTGGCGGTCCAGTGCATCGACACACATCAACTCGGCCAGTTCCAAGAAGTCGGCGACCCGCCCGGCCCGTTCCAGTCCCTGATTGAGCTGTGCACCGGATCCCGGTACCGACAGATCGTCCCAGAATTCGGCGCGCAGGTCTGCGATCTCGGCTATCGCCTGCGTCAGGGACGCCGCCGACCGCTCCACCCCGCAGCCGCGGTACATGATCTCGCCCAGTCTGCGGTGGAACTTCGATGCGGCCTGGCTACCTCCGACGCCGAGCAGAGCCGCGGTGCGCCGCTCAACGCGAGCCACGGCGTCCCGCACGCACGCGTCCCCGGCGCCCGGCAACGGCTGCCCGAGCAGCGGGTTGAGATAGTTTGGCAGCGAGAACGGCAGCGTGAACCAGCCGTCCACACAGGCCGACAGCAACGAGTTGGCACCGAGCCGGTTCGCGCCGTGATAGGCCCAACCGACCTCCCCGCCGACGAAAAGCCCGGGCAGCGCGGTCATCTGGTTGAAATCGCTCCACAGGCCACCCATGGTGAAATGTGCACCAGGAGCAATGCGCATCGGCACGACATACGGGTCTTCGCCGGTCGCCCGTTCATACATCTCGAAAAGATTGCCGTAGCGCTGCGCGATCGCCTCGCGTCCGAGGGAATGCAGTGCATCGGAGAAATCCAGGTAGACCGAGTTCGACAGCGGGCCGACGCCATGACCGGAATCGATCTGCTCCTTCGCGGCGCGCGACGAGATATCGCGAGGCGCCAGATTTCCGAACGCCGGATACTTGCGTTCCAGATAGTAATCCCGGTCCTTGTCGGGGATCTTGCCGGCCGGACGGGAATCGCCCGGGGTTCTCGGCACCCAGATGCGTCCGTCGTTGCGCAGCGATTCGGACATCAGAATGGTCTTGGATTGCCAGTGGCTCGAGATCGGCAGGGCGGTCGGATGGAACTGCACGAACGACGGATTCGCCAGGAAGGCGCCGTGCCGGCAGGCCCGCCATGATGCCGATGCGTTGCAGTTCATCGCCAGCGTCGAGTGGAAGTAGACCGAGCCGTAGCCGCCGCTGGCCAAGATAACGGCATGCGCCGGTTGCGCCCACACCTGGCCGGAGACCAGATCACGCACTACCACGCCCCGGCAGACGCCGGCATCGACGATCAGGTCGAGCATCTCGGTGCGAGTGTGCAGCTTGACCGTACCGCGGGCGACCTGGCGCTGCAGGGCCTGCGCGCCGGCGACCTGCAACTGCTGGCCGGTCTGGCCGCGGGTGTAGTAGGTCCGCGAGACCTGCACGCCGCCGAACGACCGGGTGGCCAGGGTGCCCCCGTATTCGCGGGCGAACGGCGCGCCGATGGCATTCATGTGGTCGATCACCCGCACCGACTGGGCGCCGAGCCGGAACGCGTCGGCCTCACGGGCCCGGAAATCGCCACCCTTGACGGTGTCGGTGACGAATCGCTGCAGCGAGTCACCGTCCACCTTCTTGGCACGGGCCGAGTTGATGCCACCTTGCGCGGCCACCGAGTGTGCGCGGCGAGCGGCGTCGTGGTAAGTGAAGGCGTGCACGTCGTAACCGAGTTCGCCCAGGGCGGCCGCCGCGCCCGAACCGGCCAATCCGGTGCCCACCACCACGACGGTCATCTTCTTGGTGTTGAGGGGGCTGACCAGCTTGTACTCGGCTCGCCGCCGGTCCCAGGCGGTCGACGGATCGCCGGCGGGAACCCGGCCGTCGAGGTCGTATCCGACTCGCGCCCCGGGGACCGTGCTCGCGGGTGCGACGAAGACGGACGTGTCGGCGGGGGTGCGGCTGGTGATTCGTCCGAGCTGGTCGCGGACCCTATTGCCCAACGTCATGAGATCACTCCCGTCAGCACCAGCACCGGTATTGCTCCGTTGCCGATCAGGATCGCCACTGCCAGCAGTCCGCCGATGACGGCGAGCGTCGCTCGCCAGCGGTGACCCATGGCACCCAGATCGGAGGCCACCGTGGTAAATCCCTTCGCCACATGGATGGCCAGCACCGCCATCAGCGCGCTGTAGAAGATCGCCATCTGCGGACGCTGGAAGCTCGCCACCAGGTTCTGATAGGCGAAGCTCTCGTCTGCGGTGGCTTGGCTGAAGCCGGACGACTGCACGCCCCAGCCGAGCGTGAGATCGAGCACATGCAGCGCGATGAAGCACAAAATGAGGATGCCGGTGACCGGCATCAACCGGGCACCCCAGGCCCGCGGCCCGCGAATCTTCACCCGGTGAGTGCCACGGGCCTGGCGTCCACGCCGCCAGATGATGGCTGCGCAGCCCACATGCATCAGCAGGGCGGCTCCGAGCACAGCACGCATGGCCAGCAGCACCGACTGCTTGGGCATCAGCGGATAGAACGCCTCGCGCAACCAGTGCGCGTAGTGGTTGTAGGCCTCAGGGCCCTGGAAGATCTTGAGATTGCCGAACAGATGAATAGCGACGAAGGCCGCCCAGACGACACCGGTGACCGCCATGGTGACCTTCAGCGCCCACGACGGCAGCCGATGACGGTGCCGGGGGCTGCTCGTGGCGGGCGGCGGTCCCACCTGGATCGCGCCTCGGCCTGGCTGCGCAACCGTGTCCACTCGAGCGCGGGCTGACATCATCGTCCTCCTGGTCGCGTTGCCTCTAGGCGTGGCTGTGTGCCCACTGAGAAGACTAGTCAGCTGTCTGAGCCCAGGAGCGGATCCGAGGGAAAAGGTCAGGCCATACGGTCGCGGGCCGGCGTCCCCGGTCAGCTGATCCGGAGCAGCGCGCGGATGAGTTGTGCCGAACGCTCGGCGATCAGAGGCTCGAAGCTGTTCTCACCGGTGAGCATGGCGCTGGTTGCCAGCGCCTCCTGATAGGCGGTCAGCAAGATGACCAGTTGCCCGGGCGGCACGGTCATGACGACTCCATGCCGGTCCACCACGGCCTGGATCGCCTCGATCAGCAGTTCGTCCAGGCTGCTGTCGACCAGCCGGACGGCCTGGCGCACCGAGGGGTTGCGCAGGGCATGCAGCCGGATCTCGCTGCGGGCGAGCAGCCATTGCTCGTCGATCGGATGGGTTGCCTGGAAGATCAGCAGCGCCTGCTTGATGATCTCGTCCAGCGTCTGCGGCTCGATGGGCTCGTCGGGAATCGAATCGATGGCGTCGGTGGCCGCTTTCAGGATCGCCTCACGCTTGCGCTGCACGACGGCGAGCAGGAGTTCGTCCTTGGATTCGAAGTTGGAATAGAACGCTCCCCGGGTGAATCCCGCCCGCTCGCAGATCTCCTCGACCGAGGCAGCGAGCACACCCTTCTCGGCGAACAGGGCAGTGGCGGCGTCCATCAGCCTGTCCTGCGTCTGGGCGCGCTTGGTGCTCATCGGTGCCGTTGCCGTCATGGTTCCTCCGCTGGTTGGCCCCATCAGTCTATCGGACGCCGCGGCGCGCGGATACAAAGATGTATCGGATACACTTCCGTATCGGAGCTCGGTCGATGGGAGAGCATCAGTGTCAGCATTCTTGTACCGCCTGGGACGCGCCTGTTTCCGGCTCGGAGGCCGCGTGCTGGCGATCTGGCTCGCACTGCTGGCACTGTTCGGCGTTCTCGCGCTGACCATCGGCGGTGCCTTCGACGACACTTTCACCATTCCCGGATCGAGTTCGGGGCGCGCCCTCGAGATGCTGTCGGTCACCTTCCCCGAAGCCGCCGATGCTTCGGCCACGATCGTCGTCGGGGCGCCGGACGGTACCCGGATCGACTCGGACCAAGCACGTCAGGCGATGGAGTCGTACGTCGACTTCCTCGACAGCGATCTCGACTTCGTCAAGGGTGTCCAACTCCCGTACAGCGACTACGTCAAGGGCCTCGTCTCGGACGACGGCTCGCACGCCCTGGTGCGCGTGCTGGTGGAAGGTTCGACCTCCACGTTCACCGACGAGCAGCGCGCCGAACTCACCGATGCCGCCCAGAAGATCACCGAGTTGCTGCCCGGTTCGACCGTGGCGGTGGGCGGCGACGTCTTCTCGGTCGAGATGCCTCACATCTCCGTGGTCGACGGGCTCGGCGTGCTGGTGGCGATCATCGTGCTGACCGCTGTCCTGGGGCTGCTGGCCGCCTTCATGCCGATCGTCTCGGCGCTGATCGGGGTGGGCATCGCGGTGTGCATCGTGATGATCGCGGCGGGGATCACCACGGTGAGTTCGACCGCGCTGATCCTCGTGGTGATGCTGTGCCTCGCGGTCGGCATCGACTACTCCTTGTTCATCATCTCCAGGCACCGCGACCAGCTGCTCAAGGGCATGGACGCCCAGGAGTCCGCTGCCCGGGCCGTCGCGACCAGTGGGTCCGCGGTGGTCTTCGCCGGCCTGACCGTCATCATCGCCCTGGTCGGCCTGAGTATCGTCGGACTGCCGTTCCTGTCGGTCATGGGCATGTTCACCGCGGTCGGTGTGGGGATCGAGGTCTGTCTCGCACTCACCCTGCTGCCTGCGCTGCTCGGGCTCCTCGGCGACCGGCTGCGCCCCGGCGCCCGCAAGGCACATCGGCTGGAAAACCGCAGGCCCGGAAGGCTGGCACGGTGGTGGGTGCGCGTGGTCACCAGATGGCCGCTGGTAACGGTTCTGATCGTCGTGGTGGGCCTGGGTACGCTCGCTCTGCCCGCCCGCAATATCGAAATGGCGCTGCCCAACTCCGGCCGTTCGTCGGTAGGCGCGCCCGACCGGGTAGCGTTCGACCTCGTCAGCCGGGAGTTCGGGATCGGATTCAATGGCCCGCTGGTGATCACCGGATCGATCGTCGAATCCAATGACCCGATGGCGATCCTCGACGGCATGCGCGCCGAGGTGGAGGCGATGGACGGCGTCGAGATGGTGGCGGCGGCCGTACCCAACGCCAACGCCGATACCGCCATGATCCAGGTCATCCCGACCACCGGGCCCGATGACCCCGCCACAGCCGATCTGGTGCACAACCTGCGTAACCAGCACCAGCACTGGTTGGACGAATACGGTGTCGATACCGCGGTCACCGGACTGGTCGCCGTGCAGATCGACATCACGGCCAAGCTGGGTGCCGCGTTGCTGCCCTTCGGTCTGTTCGTGGTCGGCCTGTCGCTGATCCTGCTGATGATGGCCTTCCGATCCGTCGTGGTGCCGATCAAGGCCGCGGTCGGCTACCTGCTCAGCGTGCTGGCCGCGTTCGGGCTGGTCACCGTGGTTTTCAATGACGGTGTCGGGGCTTCGTTGATCAATCTCAGCGAACCCGGACCGATCATCAGTTTTCTGCCGATCATTCTGATGGGCATTCTGTTCGGCCTTGCCATGGACTACGAGGTCTTCCTGACCTCCCGGATGCGCGAGGAGTACATGCACGGCAACCGCAGCTGGATCGAAGACGGCTTCGTCCACTCGTCCAAAGTCGTGATCGCCGCGGCGCTGATCATGGTGTCGGTCTTCATCTTCTTCGTGCCCACCGGAATCGGTGCCATCAAACCGATTGCGCTCGGTCTGGCTCTCGGCGTCGCCATCGACGCCTTCTTGGTGAGGATGACGCTCGGCCCTGCCCTGATGAAGCTCGCGGGATCGAGGGTCTGGTGGCTGCCGGCCTGGCTGGACCGCAGGCTGCCGGTGATCGATGTCGAGGGCGAGGCGCTCGCCCACCAGACCAAACTCGCGGCGTGGCCTTCGTCCGACGATGCCTCGGCGATCCACGCCGAGCGGCTGCTGGCTGCGAGCGGTGACCGGGTGCTCTTCTCGAACCTCGACATCAGCGTCGACCCGGGCGAGCTGCTGGTCATCGAGGGCGACCGATCGGCGCGACTCGCGTTGATGTTCGGGTTGTCGGGCCGCGCAAGGTTCAGCGACGGCGAAGCCAAGGTGCTGGGTCATGTTCTTCCGGAGGAGGGCTCCCTGGTGCGCACCCGTGCGCCGCTGCTGCTGGCCACGACCGCCGACCCTGCCGGTGAACTCGACTGTGGCAAGGGCGGAATCGTTTTCGTCCCGGCGCTCGACGAATTGCCACGGGCGGTGCTTTCGGCGCTGTCCGAGGCCCTCGCGGTGCCCATCGACAAGGATGCGCCGCCGACTACCTGGGTGCTGGGTGTGGGGCCCGGGACCGACCCCGAGAGCTATCTGCCGGGCGACTACCGCGTGCTGCGGCTCAGCCCACAACTCGCGGCGCTTGCTGGAGGAGTAGTGCGATGACCATCGAACGAGTGAACGCCGCCAAACCGAGCCGCTGGACGACCTGGCTGGGCCTGATCCTGGTTCCGGTGCTGGTGCTCGGCGGACTGCTGTGGGCGACCTGGAGCAGCGACCAGCGGCTCGACACCGTACGGGCAGCGGTGGTGAATCAGGACGAGGCGGTCGAGCTGGCCGGGCAGATCGTTCCGATGGGACGCCAGCTCACCGCAGCACTGGTCGACTCGGACCGAGTGCAGAACCTGGCCTGGGAGCAGGCGACGCTGGACGGCGCCCGGGCCGGCCTCAAGACCGGCAAGTACGCGGCGATGGTGGTCATCCCGCAGGAGTTCTCGGCGGCCGCAACCTCATATGCAGGGCCCGCGGCCGACGCACACCAAGCGACGATCCAGGTGGAGACCTCGCCGGTCGCCGGCATCGCCGATGCCACGCTGGGCAAGGTGGTCGCTCAGGAAGCGGCCCGGGTGCTCAATGGAACGCTGACGACGGCCTATCTCGATCAGATCTACATCGGCTTCAATCAGATGGGGGAGCAGTTCGTCACGATGGCCGATGCTGCCTCTCAGCTGGCCGACGGCAGTGCGCAGCTGGCCGATGGTCTCAACCAGAGCGCCGGCGGCTCAGCGCAGCTCGCCGCCGGCGTCGGGCAGGCGGCGGACGGCGCGGCACAGCTGTCCGGCGGAACATCCCAGCTGGCCGGCGGCCTGAACACCATGGCCGGCTCGGTGGCGGCGCTGCCCGATGGCGCCGCCCAGCTGGCCGACGGCTCAGCGCAGCTGTCCGACGGTGTCGGGCAGTATGTCGATGGAATCAATCAGATCGTCGACCCCGCGATCGATGTGCTCGCCGACTACCCGCAGCTGGTGGAGATCGTTCAGCGGATCTCGGGCGACCAGGAGGGCCTGGACCAGGCGGTCGCGACGATGCGGCAGGTGCAGGACGGCGTCGCCCAGCTTGAGGCCCTCAATGACATGAGCAGGGACGAACTCGCGCGGCGATTCCCCTGCCCGCCGGACCTGCAGCCCGTGGAAGGTGGCTGCGATTCGTACTACGAGGCGATCCGGCTCGGTATCGGCAGTGCCAACGACACAATGAACCAGGTGCGCGCCGACGACACCCTCGGTCCGGTCATCCAGACACTGGACGCGCTGCCGGATCAACTGGCCGGCGTCCAGCTTCCCGAAGGCGGGATCAACGTCTTGGACACCTTGACTCAGTTGCGCGACGGTGGCGGGGAGCTGAAGACGGGCGCCCAACAGCTGTCGGGTGGGGTGAGCGAGTTCGCGGCGGGAATGGCACCGCTGGTGGACGGCATCCAGCAGAGTGCTGATGGTGCGAGCCAGTTGGCCGATGGTGCCGCGCAGCTCAGCGATGGCATGACGCAGCTGAACGACGGTGCCGGACAACTGGCGGACGGTATGGCTCAACTTGCCGACGGCGGGGCACAGCTGGCCGATGGCACCAGCCAGTTCGCCGATGGACTTGCCGCGGGCAAGGACCAGATCCCGTCCTACAGCGATTCGGATCGCCAGAACCTGTCGGAGGTGGTCTCCTCGCCGGTGGCCACGGGCAATCTGCTGGGTACCGCGACCGTGGGCACCGGTTGGGCGACGGCGCTGATGGTGCTCGCGCTGTGGGCAGGGGCGATGGCCACCTTCGTGGTGGTGCGGGCGCTGAGCAAGCAGCTGCTGAGCTCGGCGCGTCCATCGGCCTATCTGGTCGCCGAGGCGATGCTGCCGGGGGTGATCGTGGTCGGCATCCAGGCAGTGGCAGTCACCGCGATCGGTCAGATCGCGATGGGTCTGCCGTTCGGCACGCTGATGGGACTGCTTGGGATCACGCTGCTTGCCGGGCTTGCTTTTGTGGCGGTCAACCATGCGTTGGTCGCATGGCTCGGCAGCGCCGGACGATTCGTCTCGCTAGGCCTGGTGATCGTGGCCATGGCGCCGATGATCACCAATGCGATACCGGGGGTCTTCGCCACTGTGAGAGCGATCTCCCCGATGGCGCCCGCCCTGGACGCGATGCGCTCCTTGATCACTGGGTCCAGCGGCACGGCTGTCAGTGTCTTCCAGCTGGTGTTCTGGCTGCTCGTCGGTCTGGCAGCGAGCGCGGTAGCCATCATCAGACGCCGGACGACCACCATTGCCGAGCTGATAGATCCCTAGCCGCGCGGCAACGAAGCTCGGCAAATCGTGGGATCACTGACAGGTCACGGTGCAAATAACACGATCGACGGGGCCGCTCAGAGTGATACCCGGCTCAGAACGTAGGCTCCCGCTGGATTGGGCTAGGGTGACGCCATGAGCAGTGTGCTGGTCGGAGATAGCGCACTCAGCGAGCTTCGTCGACGCGAACTACGTGCTCTCACAGCATCCCTGCTTTTATCAGTGGTGCTGGCGATCGCCGCGCTGGCCGTGGGCGTCGTGAGCGGCATACGCATCATCGTGTTCGACGGCGCCTATATGGCGGTCGGGCTGATCCTCTCGTGGGCGTCCCTGCAAGCCGCTCGCGCCGCAACGGCGGGGCCCACTCGCCGCTTCCCGTTCGGCCGCGACGCGCTTGCCCCGCTGATGGTCGTGATTCAAGGGCTCGCGCTGGCCGGGACGCTCGTACTGGCGCTCGGAGATGCACTCGTGGTCATCCGCGAGGGCGGAAGCGAAGTGAACGTTGTCGTCATATCCTTGTACGGACTCGTCACCGGGCTGGTCGGATTCGGCGTCGCACGGTGGCTGCGCAGGTCGGCTCCGGGATCCGACCTGATTGCCGCCGAGGCGTCGCAATGGCAGGCGGGATCAGTGCTCAGCGTCATCATGTTCGTGGGCGCGATCGCGGTAGCCATCCTCCTCACAACGCCACTACGCGATGTCGCCCGTTTCGCGGACCCGATCCTTGTCGTCATTGCCTGCCTGGTGCTCGCCGCGGTGCCGGTGCGACTCATCCGGTCCGGGATGAACGAACTGCTCGAGGGCGCACCGCCGCCAGAGTTGGCAGCCCGCATCACCACCGTGATCGAGACCGTTCGTGCCGAGTTCGGCCTTCCCAGCCCGATTACTCGAGCCGGTAAGGTCGGGCAGAAGATCTACGTCGAAGTGGACTTCGTCGTCGCGCCGGGCACCTGGAGCGTCGCGCAGGAAGATGAGGTCCGCCGCGCCGTCATCAACGGGCTCTCTCCGCTCGGGTTGGACGTGTGGGCATACGTGGCCGTGACGTCAGATCCGGTCCTCGCCGACTGATCCACGAGTCGGTGCGTGGCGGGCCTGATACGCGTTCCGGACACCTCGCAAGGCAGTGCGGGATGTCGTACGCGGATTGGCCCGGGCGTCTGGGTGTCTGCGGGGCTTTCGTCCGCTACCTCAGGGGAGGTCAGGGACCGCCGCAACCACTGCGCGGGTAGGCGGTGGTCACCTCTTGGTAACAAGCCGTCGTGAGAGCGACCTTCGGGCCTCTACACTTATAAGACCATCTACACTTATAACAAGACGTTTGGTGACCGCACAGGTGGTCACCGCGGCGAGGCAAAGGAGGGGAGGAAATGGCGCTTTCAGAAGAGGAGCAGCGGCTCCTAGAACAGCTCGAAGCTTCCTTGGCTGCGGACGATCCGAAACTCGCTCAGACCCTCGGTTCATCCAGCACCCCTCGTCAAATACATGGGCGCCGGGCAACATTGGCTGGCGTGCTTTTTGTGGTTGGCCTGGTCTTGCTGGTTGTGGGTATGCAGACGAGCTGGGCTGTCAGCGTGATCGGTTTCATCGCCATGCTGGTTGCCACCGTGATCGCCTTGGGCTCGTGGCGCAAAGCCACGGATTCGGATGCGCGCGGTAAGCGCACTCCGCCACCCAATTCTGAGCCCTTCATGGGCAAGATGGAGGACCGTTGGCGTCGTCGCCAAGAGGGCGGCTTCTGACAATCTGAGGCAAGCAAGTAGGTAGCGTCGCAGATCGTCTGACGACACAGGTCCGCAAGGGTGCGGAGATAACGGGTAACAAGAATGAAAGTTGTTGTGGCGCCGGACTCGTTCAAGGAATCGATGACCGCAGCCGAAGCGGCGGCAGCGATCTCTGCAGGCGTACGTACGGTGTTTCCGGATGCGCAGTGCGTCGAAGTCCCGATGGCCGATGGCGGCGAGGGAACCACCGACGCACTGGTCTCCGCATTGGACGGCCGGTGGCGGATGATCTCGACGCACGACGCGCTCGGCCGCCCCATTGAGGCTGGCTATGGCCTGACACCCGACGGTCTGGTCATCATCGAAGTCGCCAGTGCGGTCGGGATCGGGCAGATCAACCCGGACGAACGAGATGTGCTGCACAGTAGCTCATTGGGTGTGGCCGATCTGATCCGTGACGCCTTGGACAACGCGGCCAACCGCTTCATTATCGGGCTCGGTGGCAGCGCGACCACCGACTGCGGGGCGGGCATGCTGGCCGGCCTGGGAGTGAAATGGCTGGCGGCCGACGGCAGCGAGCTGGCCCCGAACCCGGCCGCTCTGGCCGATCTTGACCGAGCTGATCTCAGCGGGCTGGATCCTCGGCTGGCCGATGTCGAGATCGACCTCGCGTGCGACGTCACCAACCCGCTGCTCGGCCCGCATGGGTCGGCGGCGGTTTTCGGTCCGCAGAAGGGGGCCGGCCCCGACGATGTCCGCTACCTCGACGGGATTCTCGAGAAAGTGGCCGAGGCGCTGGTGGCCGCTGGAGCTCCCGATGTGCGTGAGGAACCGGGCGCCGGTGCGGCCGGGGGCTTGGGCGCGGCATTCTTGGCCATCGGCGCCCGGATGCGTCGCGGGGCCGAGGTCGTCGCGGAGGCCGCTCATCTCGCGGAGGCGATCGACGGCGCCGACTTCGTGCTGACCGGTGAAGGCGGCATGGACTTCCAGACGCTGTCGGGCAAGACACCGGCTGGGGTTGCCGATGTCGCCGGACGCTACGGCGTCCCCGTCATCGCCTTCGCCGGAACGCTGGGTCGTGGCGCCGAGGATCTGGTGGGCCGGGGTTTCGAAGCGGTCGTCCCGATCATGCCCGGACCAGGGACTCTGGCGGATGCACTTGCCGACGGCCCCAACAATCTGGAACGGGCCGCGGCGACCGCGATGCGCCTGATCAAGCTCGGTGCGGCTGGCTGAAGCCGCCCGAGCGGCCGCTCAGACGCGCCTCTTGCGTCCGAGAAACAGCGATCTGGGCAACATGCGGGCGGCCAGCCGCCTGCCCTTGCTGACCGACGAATACCACTGCGCGCTGATCAGGCCCACATCGGTGGCCACCTCGGCCACCGGCGGCGGGGCAGCGGCGTAGCGTCGTCGTTCCACCAGTAGGGCGATGCGGCGCAAAGCGGCTCGTCCCTCGGCATCCAACCCGGGCCACGCCATGGCGGCCACCTGCCGCGGGGTCGCCGCGGGCCAGGGCATGCCCAGATCCACCGCAGTTGCCTGCAGTTCACGCCAGGCGCCGGCCACCCGGTCGCCGGCGTCGCTGGACGCCAGCCGCTTGCGCCGGATGCCCATCCGCGCCAGCGCTGGGCTTGCCAGGGCCACCAGGCCGGCCAGTATGCCAGCGAGCACCCGCGGATCGATCGATATTCGCGCGACCGGCGAGGGCAGCGGGGCCGGCACATCGGGAGCGGGAGTGTCTTCGGGGTTCTCCGGCGCCTGCGGAGTCGGCTCGGCCTCGGGGGTCTGCGGAGTGGGCTCGGTCTGCGGCGGCTGCTGGCTGCCCAGCGAGACCGTCGGTTCGAAACCGACCCAGCCGAGGCCGGCGAAGTAGAGCTCCGGCCAGGCATGCATATTGTGCGAGGTTACCAGCCAGGAGCCGTCCGCCTGCTGGGTGCCCGCGGTGAACCCGACCGCGACTCGGGCCGGGATTCCCACGGCTTTGGCCATCAGCGCCATCGACGAAGCGAAATGGATGCAGTATCCGCGACGGTCGTTGAACAAGAAGTTCACCAGCACCTCGTAGCCGGTGCCCTCCGGCGCGTTCAGATCGTAGGTGAACCGAGCGGGATCGTTCAGCCAGTTCTGCAGCGCCAGCGCCTTCGCGCCGTCGCTTTGCGCGCCGTCGGTGATCTGATGGGCGAGGTCGATGATCTCGGAAGGCACGTCGTCGTCCAGGCCGGTGTCATCGATGCTGTCCGCCGTCGCATTCGCCAATTCGTCGGCGTCGGGCTGGGCCAGCAGGCTGTCGACCGAGTACGAGAGTCCGGCCACGGCCTGATTGTTGCGGCGCCGGTCGACATTGAGCACGGTGAGGGTGCGCGGATCGTAGCTCCACGATCCATCGACATCCCAGCTCAGCGGGAGATAGGGGGCCGGGAGATAGTTCGACTGGAAATCGCCGATCGCGATCTGCGTGGTGACAGGGGTCTGTGTGCCACTCAATGAGGGTGCCTCCGGGGTGCCCGGCAGCAGGTCCATCTGTTGCAGCTGCCAGCCATCGGCATTCATCGCGGTCAACGCGGTGCTGCGCAGCCGCACGCCGTCCGGGGCCGAGGTGGTGTACGACAGTACCGGTCGTTCGTCGGGACGATGCAGGTTCTCGTTGAGCTGGATCGTGGGGTCGATCAGATCGATCGACTGATTGTTGCCCACGTTGCCCCGGGGCAGCCAGCTCTGGCCATCGGGCGGTATCGCCAAGCCCGCAACCACTGCGGTGGCGATCGAGACGATCCCCAGGCCGGCGGCAAGCCCGGTGAAGCCGCGCGCATTGAACTTCGCGTCGTCCTTGCTGCTGAGTCCGCGTGGCCAGCGCTGCTCGTGATCGATCGTGCGGGAGGCCAGCAGTAGCAGCCAGCCTGAGCAGACCGCCACGATCGAACCGATGCCCACGGCCTCGTCCAGCACGATCATCGAGGTGAGATAGCCGCCCAGCAGCGGCAGTGCCGCCAGCAGAACGCTGCGCACTGCGATGAAGGCCAGATCGATCGCGATCGTGAGCACGCCGACGCCGGTCAACAGCAGCACGAGAGTGGCGTCGTCGGCGGCCATCGGGACCGACTGGCCGTAGATGTGCGCGCCGGCCTGATTCCAGGTCAGAGCGAAGACCTGCCAGGGCCGGGTCTGGCCGGCCGCGCCGGACGCGGACGCCGATCCGATCCACACCATGATGAAGCCCGCCAGCAGCTGTGCCACTGTGCCCGGCCAGGTCAGGCGGGACAGCCGGCGAGCCAGCCAGCCCAGCCCGGTCAGGACGACCACCACCACAGCCGCGCCGGGCAACAGCCGGGGGTCGGCACTCAGCTGGACCAGGGGAACCGCGCCCAGAAAAGCAGCGACAGCCGTGGCGATCGAGTTGCGCAGCGAGCCGATCATGCCAGCACCTCGGTGGCCTCGTGCAGGGCCGTCCAGGCCTGCGGCACCGTCGTTGAACCGGTCACCAGAGTGACCATCCAGCCGCGGTTGGCCAACTCGACGGCGTATCGGGCCTGCGCCGAGCGGCTGCTGCCTCCCGCGAACGACTGCACGTCCAGCAACAGGGCGTGTGCCGAGCCCGATCGTGGCGTCGCCTCGATCAGGGTCGCCAGATCCGCATCGGTCAGCTGACCGAGCACTGCCAGCACCGATGAGCTCGGCAGCCGGTTCTCGCCGCCGGCGAACAGTCCGGCGGCCAGCGACTCTGCGCTGGTCAGGGTGATATCTGTCAGTTCGTACAGCAATTGCTGCGAGCGGACGCTGCGATCCGAATCCGGGCTGAGGCTCAGCCCGTCGGCATCGGCCAGTTCCAGGATGGAACCGGCGCCGAGCAGCGCGAGCCCGGCCGACGCGGCAGCCGACACCGCCCATTCGAACGAACTGTCGGGACCGCCACCCACATGAGCGCAGCGCCGGTTGTCGACCAGCAGCCGGGTGGTGGGCTGCCACGATTGTTCCTCGCGGCGCACCATCAGTTCTCCCGCCCGCGCCGTCGAACGCCAGTGCACCCGCCGCACGTCATCGCCGCGCCGGTATTCGCGGACCAGCACGTCGTCTTGACCGACCAGCCCGGCACGCGCACTGCGGGCTTCGGCCGACGAGCCCGAACTGCCCGCCCGCAAGCCGCCCAGCTCGTAGATCTTGGGAGTCACGGCGATCTCGGTGGTGGTCACGAACGCCATGTCATTGCGCGCCAAGCCGAACGGATCAAGGCTGCGCACCAGCAACGGGCCGATCCGGAAGCGGCCGCGCTGGGCTCCGGTGAGCCGGTAGCCGACTCGGTAGCCGTCCGATGGAATCCCACCCGATAAGGCGAAACGCGGACGAATACCCATCGATGGCGGCACCACGTCCTCGAAATGCAGCATTCTCGGCAGGCCGCCACCCGAACTGGTCAGCGTGAGCCAGACTCCGAACTCGGTGCCGACCGGGACACTGGTCACCGCGAGACGGCGTTCGTGGCGCAGCCCCTTGACCGGCCAGGAGACCATCAACAGCGCACCGATCACCACCGCGAAGGCGAAAGCCCCCAGCCAGAACAGATCGCGCTGGGTGAACACCACCCCGGCCAGACCGGCCAGCAGGCCGAAGACGCCGACGATGCGTCCGCGCGGGGTGAGGCGGCGCCAGGCCTGCACGATCAGATGCTCCGCGGCAGCGCCACGGTAGCTGCGGCCGCGGTCACCGCGTCCGCACCCGAGCGTCCGGCCAGCCGGGCCGCTGAGGTCAGCAGCACGCGATGCGAAAGCACTGAGGCGAGCAGCGCCTGCACATCGTCGGGAATGACATAGTCGCGGCCGGTCACTGCGGCCCGCACCCGCACCGCACGCAGCAGCTGCAGCCCGGCGCGCGGAGAGGCACCCAGCCGCAGATCGCTGCTGGAGCGGGTGGCGTCCACGATGTCGACGATGTATTCCTTGACGGCCTGCGAGACGTGGACCTCGCCGATGCCCGCCGCAAGTCTGGTCAGCGTGGCGCCGTCGGTGACTGGCTGCAGGCTGGCCAGCGGATTGGCCGCGCCGTGGGCGCTGAGCATCTCGAGTTCGGCGCCGCGGGTGGGGTAACCCATCTCGATGCGGGCCATGAACCGGTCGCGCTGGGCCTCGGGGAGCGGATAGGTGCCTTCCATCTCGATCGGATTCTGGGTGGCGACCACCATGAACGGCGGACGAAGCCGGTGCGTCTGGCCGTCGACGCTGACCTGACGTTCCTCCATGGCCTCCAGCAACGCCGATTGGGTCTTGGGTGAGGCGCGGTTGATCTCGTCGCCCACCACGATGTTCGCGAAGACGCCGCCCGGTTTGAATTCGAACTCGCGGGTCTCCTGGTTGTACACCGAGACGCCGGTGATGTCGGAGGGCAGCAGGTCGGGGGTGAACTGGATCCGGCGTACCCGGCAGTCGATGGCGCGTCCCAGGGCCTTCGCCAGCATGGTCTTGCCGACTCCCGGCACGTCCTCGATGAGCAGGTGACCGCCGGCGAACAGCACCAGGATCGCCAGATCGATCTGTTCGGTCTTGCCCTCGATGACGCTCGCGATGGCTGTCCGCATGGCCTCAGCGGTCCGCTGTACCTGCGGGACGTCGAGTTTTGGGGTCAAGAGACGTTGAGCTGTCACGGAACCGGGATCCCCTCGGTAGATGAGTTGGCGGTCATGCAGCGGACTTTCGGTCCTGCCTGCGGAACCTGCCAGGCCGCCAATCATCGTACCCGCGCTCGCCCAACGTCCCCGCGTTCGGTCGCTGGGCGCCAGCCGGCGCGCGCGAACCGTCGTGCGGCGGTCGGGGCCGGTCGTGGTGGTGAAACAGCCGAGATTGTGGCAGCGAGTTGGATGCAGGTGGAGCTAAATGGAGTAAGGTGGGGCCAAGTGGAGGACGAGGTCCCGATGTGGAGCTGGGGGTGGTGCCGATGTTTCTCGGAACGCACACTCCCAAGCTCGACGACAAGGGCCGATTCTTCCTGCCTGCGAAGTTCCGGGACGAGCTGGCCGAGGGGCTGGTGGTGACCAGGGGACAGGATCGCTGTCTGGCGATCTATCCCATGGCCACGTTCGTCGCGAAGACTCAGCAGATGGCCTCAGCTCCGGCCACGGTGCGTCAGGTGCGTGATTTTCAGCGCATGCTGGCGTCCTCGGCCAGCGATGAAGTGCCGGACAAGCAGGGCCGCATCTCGGTGCCGGCCGTGCTGCGTGACTACGCGGGTCTGGACAAGGACATCGTCGTGGTGGGGGCCATCGATCGGGTCGAGGTCTGGAACCCGCAGGCATGGGAGGAATACTCCGCTGCGCAGGAGGCCTCCTTCGCCGAGCTGAACGAAGAGATCTTCCCGATCCTGTGATCGGGTCGCTTCGTCCAGAACGGAGAAAGGCAATGACACTGCTGTGTCGTCCGGCTTCAATCCGGGCTCACAGCTTCCTGGCATCACTTCCCCGATGCCAGGCGGCTCTGGGTTCTGGAGTCCGGATTGAAACCAGGCGGCACAGCCGACGACTACTGCTCGGGAGGAACGATGGATGTGAGCGAGCCCGTCGCCGCCCGTAACCCGCCCGATCCTGCACCGCTGGCCGTCGATGACCACGGGGCAGTCGTGCACACCCCGGTGATGCGCGAACGCATCACCGCACTGCTCGGACCTGCTCTCCAGACGCCCGGAGCCATCCACGTGGATGTCACTCTCGGCATGGCCGGCCACGCCAGCGCGATCCTCGCCGACTGCCCGAATGCCCGGCTGATCGGCATCGATCAGGACGCCGACGCTCTGGCGATCGCAGAGCGCACCCTGCACCGGTTCGCCGGACGCTTTGAGCTGGTGCAGGCCCGCTTCGACGAACTCGCCGACGTGCTGGACGATCTGGGCATCGCCGAGATCAATTCGCTGCTGGCAGACCTCGGACTGTCGAGCCTGCAGATCGATCAGCGTGATCGCGGCTTCGCCTATGCGGCCGATGCGCCGCTGGACATGCGGATGGACGCCCGCAACCCGCGGACCGCCGCTCAGGTGCTCAACACCTCCAGCCAGGCCGAACTCGTGCGGATCCTGCGTCGCTACGGGGAGGAACCGCATGCCGAGCGGATCGCCCGGGCCATCGTCACCGAACGCGCCCGCGAGCCGTTCAGCAGATCGGCCCGTCTGGTCGACGTGATCTCCGCTGCGCTGCCGGCCGCCGTCCGGCACGGCGGGGGACATCCGGCCAAGCGCACCTTCCAGGCCCTGCGCATCGAAGTCAACGGTGAATTGGACGCCCTGGCCGGGCTGCTGCCCGATGCCCTCGGCAGGCTCGCGGTCGGCGGACGCATAGCCGTGCTGGCCTACCACTCGCTGGAGGACCGCCTGGTCAAGCAGACCTTCGCCGCGGCCATCAGCGACGCCGCGCCGCCGCGGTTGCCGGTGGTTCCCGAGCCGCTGCTGGCCCGATTCGAGCCGCTCACCCGGGGAGCCGAGAAGCCTACCGCCGACGAGATCGCGAGCAACCCGAGGGCCGCATCGGCCCGGCTGCGCGTGGTGAAGCGCATCCGTCCCGGTCATGTGCCCATCCTCAAGGAGGCCCGATGAGCGCTTTGCACGCACCGATCACGCCCGGATCGGACAGCCAGCCGACAGTGCTGCGGGCCGTGCCCAGGCAGTCTCATCAGCTGGCTCAGTTGCCGTTCATTCTGTTCATCGCAGTGCTGCTCGGCGGAGGACTCACCGGAGTGCTGGTGCTGTCGACCACGATTCAGACCCAGTCGGGTGAGCTGGCGGCGCTACAGAGTCAGGAAGCCGAGCTGCGCTACCAGGAAGCCGCTCTGGTCGCGCAGGCGCAGGATCTGCGCTCGTCCCAGAATCTGGCCGACCAGGCGTGGGCACTGGGCATGCGGCCCAACCCGAATCCGGCGTTCATCAAGATGCCGAGTGGCGAGATCCTCGGGGTGCCCACCGAGGTGAGCGGTAACGAGTTGCCGGGCATGGTGCCGCCGGCGCCGGTCAGCGTGCCCGTCACGACGCCCGCGCCCGAGCCGACCTCCACCACCGAGCCCTCGACCGAGCCCACGACCGAACCCACGACGACAGCCGGCGATCAGGACGGCACCGAGCAGACCGGCGAGCCCGCAAACTCCGAGACCACGCAGCCGGCGGGGGAGGCAACCCCGTGAGCAGCCCACGCAGTACCCGATCCTCCTCCGCTGCCGGCCGCTCGTCGACGGCCGGCAGGTCCCGCACGGCGACACCAATGGGCAAGAACTCCCGGCGCCGCGCGCGTCCCGGATTGCCCATCGCTTCCACCAACAAGCGGATCACGATCTTCTTCGTTTTCGTTGCGATCATGATCAGCCTGGCGTCGGGTCGCGCCCTGCTGCTGCAGGGCATCGATGCGGACGCCAATGCCCAGGCTGCGGCCGCCCAGCTGAGCCAATCGCAGGTGCTGAAGGCCGATCGCGGGGTGATCTACGACCGCAACGGTGAGGTGCTGGCCGAGACGCAGCCGGCGTTCTCGGTGATTGCCGATCCGTACTCGATCTCGTCCAATGGGTATGACCCGGACCACATGACCAGTGACCAGCGCGCCAAGGCCGACAAGGCACCTGCAGCGATCGCGGAGATCCTGGTCAAGTATCTGGGCGGGAACAAGGACGATTACCTCACGCAGCTGACCGACACCCGTACCGCCGACGGCGGACCCAACCAGTACGAGCTGATCGCCCGCAAGGTCTCGGCCGCGGTCTACCAGCAGATGGCAGCCGAGCTGACCGCCGGTGGCTGGTACGGGATCTATTCCGCGCCCGACCCGGTGCGCTACTACCCGAATGGGACGCTGGCCTCCAATGTGCTCGGCTTCGTCAACTACGACGATGAGGGCGCCGCGGGTCTGGAGTACGGCCAGAACCAGTACCTGAGCGGCACGGATGGCAAGCAGACCTACCAGTCGTCGCGCTACGGCACCATTCCACTGGGCGACAGCACCCTGATCGAGCCGGTCAACGGCGCCACCTACACCTTGACGATCGACTCCGAACTGCAGTGGATGGCCGAGACCAGCCTCGCCAACGCGGTGGCCAGTGCGCAGGCCAAGAGCGGCACCATCGTGGTCCAGGCTGTCGACACCGGAGAGATCCTCGCGATGGCCACGGTGCCCACCTTCGACTCCAACAATCCGGGCTCGGCCGACGCGGACGATCTGGGCAACCGCGTGGTCACCGACGCCTACGAACCGGGTTCGGTGCAGAAGGTGCTCACCATGGCCGCCCTGCTCGATGCCGGCTTGATCACTCCCGACACCAAGGTGCAGGTGCCCGAGCAGATCCTGTCCGGTGATGCCCCGATCCGGGATGCCTGGTCGCACGGCACCCTCGATCTCACGGCTCGCGGTGTGCTCGCGCAATCGTCCAACATCGGCACCGTCGAGTTGGCGCGCCAGATGGACAAGGCGACCCTGTCGAACTACCTGGCGTCGTTCGGGCTGGGTACCTCCACCGGTATCGAACTGCCCGGCGAGACCGGCGGCGCGCTGGGCATCCTGCCCGGCACCGATATGGCCGACTACACCCGCGACCAGATCTCCTTCGGCCAGGGCCTGTCGGTGACCGCTCTGCAGGAAGCGTCGGCCATCTCCGCGATCGTCAACGGTGGCGTCTATCACCAGCCGACGGTCATCGCCTCCGCCACCACGGCGGCCGGAGACGCTATCAGCTTCGACCGCGCCGAGCCTCGCAGAGTCATCAGTCCGGAGGCATCGGCGGCCGTGGTCAACATGATGGAGGCCAGCGTGGCTTCGCCCGAGATGACTACGGCGGATTCGAAGACGATCGACGGTTACCGGATGGCCGGCAAATCCGGAACCGCGCAGAAGGCCGATCAGTACGGCAACTACAACGGCGGCTACACGGGTTCTTATGTCGCGGTCGCCCCTGCGGAGGATCCGCAGATTCTGGTCTACGTCGTGATCGACGAACCGGTCAATGGCTACTACGGTGGCACCGTGGCCTTTCCAACCGCACGCCAGATGATGATGCAGGCATTGCCCCGATACGGCATCGCTCCGTCGACCGATGTGCCCGCCTACACCGACCCCCTCACCTACTGACCGTGGCAAGCGAAGAACAGCACAGCCAGGCGCAGCCGGCACCGCAGACCTTCCCGCAGCCGCTCTCGCAGCTACTGGCGGGGCTGCCGGTGCAGCTGCCGGACGCCGATCCGATCGTCAGCAGGGTCAGTTTCGACTCCCGCCGGGTTCGTCCTGGCGACCTCTATGTCGGCCTTCCCGGCACCCGCAGCCACGGCGCGTTGTTCGCCGAGGCGGCCCGCAGCGCCGGTGCGGTCGCGTTGCTGAGCGACCCCGCCGGCGCCCGGCTCGCCGACGGTCAGCACCTGCCGGTGGTGGTCTGCGACGATCCTCGCTACGTGATGGCGATCGCCTCGGCCAGGGTGTGGGGCCACCCCGCGCGCAATATGACCAGCTTCGGAGTGACCGGAACCAACGGCAAGTCCACGACGGTGCTGATGCTGGCCTCGGCGCTGGACGCGGCTGCGCACCGGGTGGGCAGCATCGGAACGCTGGGGTTCCTGGTCGGCGGGGAGCCGGTCCAGATCGACCATTCGACGATCACCACTCCCGAGGCGCCCGATCTGCAGGCGATCATCGCGACGCTGGCGGCTCGCGGTGCCGATGTGATGGCCATGGAGGTCAGTTCGCATGCCCTGGCGCTCAACCGGGTGGCAGGCATCCAGTTCGACGTCGCCGGATTCACCAATCTCGGCCGCGATCACCTGGATTTCCACCACACGATGGAGGCCTACTACCAGGCCAAGGCTCAGCTGTTCACCCCTGGTTACGCCAAGCGCGCGGTCATCAACGGCGACGACGAGGCCGGACGCAGGCTGATGAGACAGGCGGCCGAACTCGGGCTGCCGGCGGTCAGCGTCGGGCTGGGTGACGGTTGCGACTACCGGGTGGTGGCCTGGCAGCCGCACGGTCCGGGATCTCGTTTCACGTTGGCCCACGACGGCGCGCAACTCGACGCGTTCACCTGCCTGCCCGGCGAGTACAACGTGCGCAATGCGGCGACCGCGCTGGCCATGATCGATCAGGCCGGCTACGACATGACCGCCGCACTGCCCGGACTGGCCGCCGCGGTCATCCCCGGACGCATGCAGCCGGTGCCGCTGGACGGCGAGGCGGCGCCGCACGTCTATGTCGACTTCGCCCACACCCCCCAGGCGATCGCCTCGGCATTGTCCGCATTCAGCCATCCGGGCTTCACCGGCCGGCGAGTGATAGCGGTCTTCGGCGCCGGCGGTGACCGCGATCCCGACAAACGCGAACCGATGGGGGCGGTCGGGGTACACGGCGCCGACATCGTGCTGGTGACCGATGACAATCCGCGCTCCGAAGACCCGGCCGCCATCCGCGCCCGGGTGCTGGCCGGCGCCCGCGAGGCCATCGCGTCCGCCGCACCCGGCAGCCATGATGCCCGGGTCGAGGCCTACGACGGCGGTGACCGGGCCACGGCCATCGAGCAGGCACTGCGGCTGGCCCGGGCGGGAGATGTCGTCGTCATACTCGGCAAAGGCCACGAACGCAGCCAGCAGTTCGCTGATCGGACGATCGACTTCGACGACGTCGCAGTCACGCAGGATAGGTGGGCGCAGATCAGCCAAGCCCCAGGAGGCCCATCATGAGGACGCGCAGCGCAGCAGAGTTGGCTGCACTCATCGAAGCAGGCGGTGAGCCGTGCACCGTGACCGCAGACCCCGACACGGTCGTTGGCCCCGCTGTCGTGATCGACAGCCGCCAGGCCACCTCAGGAGCACTGTTCGTCGCGTTGCCCGGCGAGAACGTCGACGGCCATGACTATGTGGCTGCAGCCGCCGCGCTCGGAGCAACCGCGGCCATCGTGACCCACCAGGTCGATGCCCCGCTGGCCGAACTGGTCTGCGAGGACGCCCAGCAAGGCCTCACCGCATTGGCCCGTAGCCTGCACTCGGAGGCCCGGGCCGCCGGTCTACAGACGGTCGCGATCACCGGCAGCGCCGGCAAGACCAGCACCAAAGACCTCCTGGCCCAGATCCTGGCCGCCGTCGGCCCGACGGTCAGCCCGGCCGGTTCCCACAACAACGAGCTGGGCAATCCGCTCACCGTCTGCCAGATCGACGAGCGGACCCGCTATCTGGTCAGCGAGATGGGCGCCCGGGCGATCGGCGACGTCGCCTACCTCTGCTCGATCGTGCACCCCAGCGTGTCCATCGTGCTGAACATCGGCACCGCGCACCTCGGCGAGTTCGGCAGCAAGGCGAGGACCGCCGAAGCCAAGGGGGAGATCGTCGAGGCGCTCGACCCGGACGGCTGGGCCGTTCTCAATGCCGGCGACCCGTTCGTCGATGCCATGGCGCCACGCACCCAAGCCCGCATCGCCCGCTTCATGGTCGGCGGCACAGAACCCGTCGACGCCGAACTGTTCGTCCGGGCCACGGATCTGAAGCCGGACGATCTCGACCGCTACTCCTTCGTGCTGACCGTCACCGGACCCGGAGCGACCGCACACAGCGCCAAGGTGCAGCTGCGGTTGATCGGCGAGCACCAGGTCGCCGATGCCACGGCCGCAGCCACCGCCGCGCTCGTCCTGGGGGTGCCACTCGAAACGGTGGCCGCGGCACTCAACCAGGCCACCGCCCGTGCGCGGTGGCGGATGGAACTGCACGAACTGCCGAATGGGGCAGCGGTCATCAACGATGCGTACAACGCCAATCCGGAATCCATGGCGGCTGCCCTGCGTGCGGTTGCCGCGATCGGCGAGCGGCGCCGGGCTTCCCGGCCGCAGGCGCGCACGATCGCGGTCATCGGCGACATGCTCGAGCTGGGGGAGACCTCGCCCGAGCTGCATGCCGGCATCGGTCAGCTGGCCGCAGAGCTGGGCTACGACGAGATCGTCGCGCTGGGCGAGCACGCGCAGGATATCGTCGGCGGCGCCGAGCGCGTCGGTGCTCGCGCCCGGATCGCGGAAGTGCAGACCGTGGCCGGCTCGCTGGAGTTGCAGCCCGGAGACGTTGTGCTGGTGAAAGCAAGCCGAGGCCTCAGTCTGGACGAGGTGGCCGACCAGCTGGTGGGCGGAGAGGAATAGACGATGAAACTGATCATCGTTGCCGGGGTCGTCGCTCTGGCCGGGACACTGATCGGCACGCGGGCCTTCATCGGCTTCCTGGTGCGCCGCGGCTACGGCCAGTTCGTCCGCGACGACGGGCCGGCCACCCACAGCGCCAAACGTGGCACCCCGACCATGGGTGGGCTGGCCATCGTTCTCGCGGTGGTGCTGGCCTATGCGCTGGCTCATCTGGTGAACCTGGAACTCCCGTCGTATTCGGGCCTGCTGCTGCTCGGCCTGCTGGTCGCCTGCGGGCTGCTCGGCTTCATCGACGATTGGACGAAGATCAGCCACAAGCGTTCGCTGGGGCTGACCTCCCGGGGGAAACTCCTGGGCCAGTTGGTGATCGGCGCCGCCTTCGGTACCGCAGCACTGTTCGGGCCGAATGCCTACGGCGACACCCCCGCCAGCACCGCCATCTCCTTCACCCGCGACATCGAATGGTTGCGGCTGCCGCTGGTGGCGGCGATCGTGTGGATGACCTTCATGGTGATCGCGTCCTCGAACGCCGTGAATCTCACCGACGGTGTCGACGGGCTCGCCACCGGCGCGCTGACCATGGTTTTCGGCGCCTACACCCTGATCAACATCTGGCAGCGCAACCAGTGGTGCCGGCCCGGCTCGACCGCCGGCCCGATGTGCTACCAGGTCCGCGATCCCTGGGATCTGGCGGTCATCTCGGCAGCCTTGGCCGCAGCCTGTTTCGGATTCCTGTGGTGGAATGCGAAACCGGCCAAGATCTTCATGGGCGACACCGGGTCGCTGGCCCTCGGCGGCGCCGTGGGTGGCCTGGCGATCCTCACCCGCACCGAACTGCTGCTGATCATCATCGGCCTGCTCTTCGTTCTCGAGGCGTCCTCGGTGGCGATCCAGGTCAGCTACTTCAAACTGACCCACGGCAAGCGGGTCTTCAAGATGGCGCCGCTGCACCACCATTTCGAGCTGCTCGGCTGGGACGAGGTGACCGTGGTGATCCGATTCTGGATCATCTGCGGCGTGTCGGTCGTCACGGGGCTTTCGGTCTTCTATGCCCAGTGGATACTGGGCCAATAGCCGGTCCGAGAAGACCGCTGACAGACGTTTGAACAGATCCGTTCCTACTTCCCCAGGAGGACGAAGATGACAACCGACAGGCCCCTGGCGTGGCTTCGGATCGCCGACCGCTACTCGCCGTGGCGCGAGGCCGCGGTGGTGGTGGCCGGGCTGGGCACCTCCGGCTTCGCGGCAGCCGACGCGCTGCTCGAACTGGGTGCCCGGGTGATCGTGCTCGACGATCTCGACTCCGACGAGAACCGCGAGAAAGCCACCCTGCTCGAGCACCTCGACGCGACCGTGCGGCTCGGTCCCGGCTCCTCGGCAACCCTGCCGGACGATATCGATCTGGTCATCACCTCGCCGGGCTGGCGCCCCGACTACCCGCTGCTGGCTGCCGCCGCGGCGGCCGGCGTGCCGATCTGGGGCGACGTCGAACTCGCCTGGCGGCTGATGCACCCCGACCGCATCGTCCCCTGGCTGGGCGTGACCGGCACCAACGGCAAGACCACGACGGTCCAGATGCTCGATTCGATGCTGCGCGCGGCAGGCCTGAAGTCGGCCGCTGTCGGCAACATCGGGCGCCCGATCATCGAGGCGATCAACGACGAGATCCCCTATGACGTCTTCGCCGTGGAGCTGTCCAGCTTCGAGTTGCACTGGACCCATTCGCTCGAACTCCATTCGGCGGCGGTGCTGAATCTGCACGCCGACCACCTGGAGTGGTACGGGCCATGGCTCGGCGATCCCGATGCCGCCATGGACGGCTACCGCGCCGACAAGGCTCGCATCTATCACAACGTCAGGCACTCCTGCGTCTACAACGTCGCCGAGCCGGTCACCGAGAAGATGGTGGCCGATGCCGAGGTGATCGAGGGAGCACGGGCGATCGGTTTCACGCTCGGCATCCCGTCGATCTCGATGCTCGGCATCGTGGACGATCTGCTGGTCGACCGCGCGTTCGTCGCGCAGCGTCACGATTCGGCGCTGCCGCTGGCCAACGTCGCCGACGTGCACCCGAACGCCCCGCACAACATCGAGAACGCCCTGGCCGCGGCCACGCTCGCCCGCAGCTTCGGCGTGCCCGGGCCCGCCGTGGCCGCGGGTCTGCGCAACCTGAAACTGGGCGGCCATCGCATCGCCACCGTCGCGACGATCGACGGGGTCACCTGGGTGGACGACTCGAAGGCCACCAATCCGCACGCGGCCAACTCGTCCATGCGGGCTTTCGATTCGATCGTGTGGATCGCCGGCGGACAGACGAAGGGCACCAGCTTCGACGACCTGGTGACCGCCCACGCATCGAAACTGCGGGCGGCGATCGTGCTGGGTGTCGACCGGCAGGTGGTGGCCGACGCCTTGGCCCGGCACGCTCCTGGTGTGCCCGTGGTGGTCATCGACCGCCACGATGCGAAGGGCGCGATGACCGAGGCCGTGCAGGCCGCAGCCGCCTTCGCCGAGCGAGGAGACACCGTGCTGCTGGCACCCGGAGGCGCCAGCAAGGACATGTGGCCCGGTTACGCCGCACGCGGCGACGACTTCGCCGCAGCCGTCCGCGGGCTGCCCGGCGGTGGAGTGCGGCAATGAGCGTCGCGTCCGAGGTCCGCAAGCCCGGCCGGCCGGCAGGCCCGGCCGCCGCGAGCCGCCCGGCAGCCGCCAAGCGCCGCAAGCGCGGGCTGGAGGGCGGGCTGGCCGACTTCGGGAGCCATGGCGAGGGGAACCTCGCCCGCGTGCTGTCCCAGCCGCTCGCCGACTACTACCTGGTGCTCGTCTCGTCTGCGCTGCTGGTCGGACTCGGCGTGCTGATGGTGCTCTCGGCCTCCTCGGTGTGGTCGTCGGTCACCAATCAGGGCGACGCCTACTACTACCTGGTGCGACAGCTGGTCTTCTTGGCCATGGGCATACCAGCGGCCTGGTGGCTGTCGCGGCGCAGCGCATCGGCATATGCAGTGCTCGGCTGGCTGGGCATGATCTTCAGCATCGTGCTGCTGGCCCTGGTCTTCACTCCGCTGGGCGAGGACGCCTACGGTAACCGTTCCTGGCTACGGCTCGGTCCCCTGGGGACGATCCAGCCGTCCGAGTTCGCCAAAGCGGCCCTGATTCTCTGGTCGGCGGCCGTGCTGGCCAACCGGACGAAGACACTCAGCGACCCCAGGCGGCTGTTGTTCCCCTTCCTGCTCGGTTTCCTCGTAATCGAAGGCATGGTGCTGTTGCAGAAGGATCTCGGCACTGCAGTGATCATCGCCTTGATCATGTTCGCGGTGCTGTGGTTCGTCGGGGCCCCGATGCGGGTGATCGCTGCGCTCGGTTCGGTCGGCGCCGTGGTGATCGGACTGATGGTGGTGACCGATCCCGAGCGTATGCACCGGCTCTTCAGCTTCGTGAACCCCAGCGATGCCGTCAGCGATCAGCCGATGAATGCCATCTATGCGCTGGCTTCGGGTGGCTGGTGGGGCGTCGGCCTGGGCCATTCCCGCCAGAAATGGGGCGGCCTGTACAACGGTGCCCAGACCGACTACGTGCTCGCGGTGCTCGGCGAGGAGATGGGCCTGGTCGGGACGCTGATCGTACTCTGCCTGTTCTTCGTCCTGGCGTTCACCGGGCTTCGAATCGCGGCCCGGTCGTCCAACAGGCTGCTCGCCTACGCTGCGAGCGGCATGACGGCGTGGATCGTCATTCAGGCGCTGGTCAACATCTTCGTCGTGATGCGGCTGCTGCCGGTGGTCGGCGTCCCGCTGCCGTTCCTGAGTCAGGGCGGCTCGGCCCTGCTGGCCAACCTGGTAGCCGTCGGCATTTTGCTGGGAGCCGCCCGACAAGAGCCCGAGGCAGCCAGACTGCTGGCTGCCGGGCGCAAAACCCGTCAGCCTAGAATGACCAGCGTTGTCGACACCCGCCGATGAGATCACCGGCTGAATCAGACGATCGGAGAAACAGATGGTGAACGTCATTCTGGCCGGCGGTGGTACCGCGGGCCACACGTCACCGCTGATCGCGACCGCGCAGGCCATCACAGCGATAGCACCGGACACCCAGATCACCTGCATCGGCACGGCGCGTGGCCTGGAGACCCGCGTCGTCCCCGAAGCCGGACTCGATCTCGAACTGGTCCCGGCGGTTCCGCTGCCACGCAAGATCAACCTGGACCTGTTCAGGGTCCCGGGACGGCTGGCCGGGGCGGTTCGCCAGGCCAAGAAGATCCTGCGCGCACATGACGCCGATGTGGTCTGCGGGTTCGGTGGGTACGCATCGCTGCCCGCCTATCTGGCCGCCCGCCGCCTCAAGATTCCCGTGGTGATTCATGAGCAGAACGCGCTGCCGGGGCTGGCCAACAAGATCGCCAGCCGTTTCGCGGTGGCGGTGCTGACGTCGTTCCCCGGCACCGAGCTGAAGGGCGCACGCTTCGAGGGCCTGCCGGTGCGCCGGGCGATCACCGACCTGGCGGAGGCCGGACGCACCGCTGCGGCGGCTTCGGCCCGGCAGTCGTTCGGCCTGGCCCCCGATCTGCCGGTGTTGCTGGTCAGCGGGGGATCACAGGGGGCCCGTAGCCTGAACGATGCCACCGTGGACGCCGCCGACCGGCTGCTCGCCGCGGGCATCCAGGTGCTGCATGTGTGGGGCCCGAAGAACTACCATGACGGATTGACCGAACGTGTCGACCAGACCACCGGTGCTCGTTACGTTCCGGTCGGCTATGTGGACGCCATGGAGCGTGCCTACGCGGCCGCCGATCTGATGCTGGCCCGCTCGGGTGCCGGCACCGTGGTCGAGGTCGCCACCGTCGGATTACCTGCCATCATGGTGCCGCTGCCCATCGGCAACGGCGAGCAGGCCCGAAACGCCAAACCGCTGGTGGACGCTTCGGCAGCCATCTGCATCGACGACGCCGAGCTGACCGCCGACCGGCTGGTCAGCGAAGTCACGGCGCTGTTCGCGGCACCCGGCAAGCTCGCGGCGATGTCGGCCGCAGCCCAGAAACTCATGCGTCCTGATGCGGCGGCCAGAGTCGCCCATGTGGTCCTCGACGCCGCACAGGCAGGAGAACGGTGATGTTGCGCCAGATCATTGAGGTGTTGCCCGCAGCCGAGGCGGGGGCGATCCATTTCATCGCCATCGGCGGTGCCGGCATGAGCGGAATCGCCGAGGTGTACAACGAGCTAGGCATGCCGGTCTCCGGCTGTGACCGCTCCGACTCGCCGGTCCTGCATCAGCTTTCGGAGCTCGGCATCGCGACCGCGGTCGGCCACGACGTTGCTCACCTGAACGGCATCGACACGGTGGTGGTCTCCTCGGCCATCCGCCAGAACAACTCCGAAGTGGTCGCCGCCAAAGCGGCCGGACTGCGCCTGTGGCACCGCAGCGCCGCGCTGGCGGCACTGATGATCGGACGCCGCGGGGTATCGGTCGCGGGCACCCACGGCAAGACCACCACCAGCGCCATGACGGCCACGATGCTCGCTCACGCCGGGGCCGATCCGAGCTACGTCATCGGTTCGCCGCTGGCCGCGACCGGCCGCAGCGCCCACCTCGGTTCCGGCGACGTGCTGGTGATCGAGGCCGACGAATCCGACGGCAGTTTCTTGCAGTACCCCACCGAGATCGCCGTCATCACCAACATCGAGGCAGATCATCTCGACAACTGGGGCACCGCCAAGGCCTACCACGAAGGATTCCGCGATTTCGCGCACGGCCCGACCGTGCGCTCGGTGGTCATCAACGCCGATGACCCGGGGTCGCGCGATCTGGCGTCCGAGTTGCGCAAGGCCGGGGTGGTGAAGGTGATCACCTACGGTGAGGCGGCCGACGCCGACTACCGGCTGTCCGATCTGCGTTTCAAGGACACCGCCTCGTCGGCTCGGCTGCACGCCGAGGGACGGACCCACCAACTCGATCTTCAGGTGCCGGGACGCTTCAACCTGGCCAACGCTGCCGCGGCCTTCGCGGTCGGACGCCTGCTCGGAATCGACGCCGCCGATCTGCTGGCCGCCGCTGCGCAGTTCACCGGCACGCTGCGCCGCTTCCAGCTGATCGCCAGCCAGCCGCTGAGCGATGACCCGGACGCCGCGCCGGTGCGCATCTACGACGACTATGCCCACCATCCGACCGAACTACGTGCCTCGCTGGGGGCCGCGCTCCGGGCCCGGGGCTCCGGACGCCTGGTCGCCTGCTTCCAGCCACATCTGTACAGCCGTACCCGCGATTTCGCCGAGGAGTTCGGCCGGGCGCTTTGCCTGGCCGATATCGCGATCGTCACCGACGTCTACGGCGCCCGCGAAGAACCGATGCCGGGTGTCAGTGGGGCGCTGATCGCCAACGCCGCGAAAGCCCACGCCGGATCGACGACCGAGGTGCACTACGTCCCCGACAAGGCCGAATTGCCGCGGGTGCTGGCTGACCTGGTGCGTCCGGGCGACCTGGTGATGACGCTGGGCGCGGGCGATGTCACGCTGGTCGGTCCGCTGCTCGTCGATCAGCTGAAAAAGCGAGTCAGTCGGGGATGACGGCCAACGGGACCAGCGGACGCACCGACCTGGGGCCTCGGCTCGACCTGCGCCGCAAGACCCAGCAGCGCGCCCGGCGCAAGCGGGCCATCATCATCGGCGCCGCATTGGTGGTCCTCGCGGTGCTGGCCTGGGTGGCGCTCTTCTCGTCCGCCCTGGCCACCCGTGAGGTCACCGTCACCGGTACCCAGCTGACCACCACCGACGAGATCGTCCAGACCGCGCGAGTGCCCCTCGGCACGCCGCTCACGCGCATCCCGGCCGACGCCATCCGCCAGCGGCTGCTGGCATTGCCCGAGGTGGCCGACGTGGTGTTGCACCGCAATTGGCCGCATGAATTGGGCATCGAGGTGATCGAACGCACGATGGTTTATCAGCGCATCAATGCGGGCAGCTATCAATGGGTGGATGCTAGCGGGAAGATTTTCCACACCGCATCGGAGCCTGTCGAGGGCGTGGTCGCCGATACCGCCGGTGACGAACAGCGGATGCTGGCCGACGTCGCCACCGTGGTCTCGGCGCTGCCCGCCGATGTGGTCGCGCAGACCACCCAGGTGACGGCCTCCACCATCGACCACATCGTGATCGAGCTGGCCGACGGACGGCAGATCGTCTGGGGCAACGCCAGCCTCTCGGACGAGAAGGCGGCCCTGCTGCCGGTGCTGCTGGCCCAGCCGGGCACGGTTTTCGATGTATCGGCGCCCGGGCATCCGGCAATCCGCTGAACTCGGGTCCCAAAGCCTCGACCTGTACTTGAGGTTATCGAGGTTTGAGCGTGTCCCGGTGTGGACAGCACTTTGGCTGCTTTCGTACTGTGAGTTTCGCGTGTCTGAGCGGGTGAGCATGTCATTGCCTGCCTCAAAAGGCCATCTGCCGACGAACCGGCCGCGGATTTGGTCGCTCACTTGGCGGAATTGCTTCGATCGGCAGTGCAGAATGGGTGCAGCCACGGGGCCGGAAGGATCGGAACCGGGGCGCGGACGAGCCGAACGAGCGAACAGACGAATCGGTGCTTTGAGCACTGGCAGGGAATGGGGCGGACTGGTGGCCACTGCATCGCAGAATTACTTGGCAGTCATCAAGGTGGTCGGCGTCGGTGGCGGTGGTGTCAATGCCGTCAACCGGATGATCGAGTCGGGCCTCAAGGGTGTTGAGTTCATCGCGATCAATACCGATGCCCAGGCGCTGCTGATGAGCGACGCCGATGTCAAGCTCGACATCGGCCGGGACCTGACCCGCGGTCTGGGTGCCGGTGCTGATCCCGAGAAGGGCCGCCAGGCGGCCGAGGATCACTCCGACCAGATCGAGGACGCGCTGAAGGGCGCCGACATGGTTTTCGTCACCGCCGGCGAGGGCGGTGGCACCGGTACCGGTGGGGCCCCGGTGGTGGCCAAGATCGCCCGTTCGCTGGGTGCACTGACCATAGGGGTGGTGACCCGGCCGTTCTCCTTCGAGGGACGCCGCCGAGCCAATCAGGCGGACTCGGGCATCGCGAACCTGGCCGACGAGGTCGACACCCTGATCGTCATCCCCAATGACAAGCTGCTCGAGATGACCGATGTGCGGGTCGCCATCCTGGACGCCTTCAAGCAGGCCGACCAGGTACTGATGCAAGGCGTGTCGGGTATCACCGACCTCATCACGACACCCGGCCTGATCAATCTCGACTTCGCCGACGTCAAGTCGGTCATGAGCAACGCCGGGTCGGCCTTGATGGGCATCGGTTCGGCCCGTGGTGACGACCGGGCGCGCGAGGCGGCCGAGCAGGCCATCTCCAGCCCGTTGCTGGAGGCCAGCATCGACGGAGCGCGCGGCGTGCTGCTGTCGATTGCGGGCGGTTCGGATCTGGGCCTGTTCGAAGTCAGCGAGGCCGCGAACCTCATTGAGGAAGCCGCACACGACGAGGCGAATATCATCTTCGGCACGGTCATCGACGATGCGCTCGGCGATGAGGTGCGCGTCACTGTCATCGCGGCAGGCTTCGATTCCGGCCAGCCGACACCCAAGGCGAAGCCCGCAGCCGCCGCTCAGCAGCCGGAGACTCGTCCGCAGCCCAAGGCCGAGCCGATGATCAATCGGTCCGACGAGCAGCGTCGGTTCACACCGAACTTCTCGGCGTCCGACGACGGCCACAACGAACCGACGCACATGACCAAGCGTCCTGTAGTGGCTCCGGTCGCCGACGATGATGACGACCTGGACATCCCCGATTTCATGAAGTGAGCGCGGCGTGTTCGCCGAGTTCATCGACCCCGCCGGCAACGGTGGAGTAGGCGTCGCATTCACCGATCGGCTGGGTGGCGTGTCCGAGGGTGCGCTGGGCCGCCTCAATCTCGGACGCAGCGACCTGGACGAGATCGACCATCTGCGCACGAATATGAGCCGGGTGCGACAGGCCGCCGGGATCACCCCGATCGTGGCCGTTCACCAGATCCACGGCACCGCCGTGCATCTGGCAGACGATGACGGACGCGATTGGTCGTCCGACGGCTGGATCGGCAACGGCGCGCCAGGTGTGGCGCGGCTGCCGGTGGCGGACGCCATCGTGTCCACCACGCCGGGATTGGCGGTGATGATCCGGGTCGCCGACTGTGTTCCGGTGATCCTGGCCGATCCGGCCCGGCGCATCGTCGCCGGGGCCCATGCCGGGCGCGTGGGCCTGCTCGAGGGTGTGCTGCCTGCAGCGGTCGCAGCGATGGGCGATGCGGGCGCTCGCCGGATCACGGCGTGGATCGGCCCGCACATCTGCGGCGACTGCTACGAAGTGCCTGCTCAGATGGCTGCTGATGCTGCCGAACGGATTCCCGAGTGTGCAGCGGTCACGAGCTGGGGGAGTCCGGCCATTGATCTGGGCGCCGGTGCCGAGGCACAACTCGAACATCTGGGGGTGGAGGTTCATCGCGCGGATCCGTGCACGCTGACCAGCACGAGCCTGTTCTCCCACCGCGGTGACGGTCCCGGTGCCGGCCGCCAGATCGGTCTGGTCTGGCTCGCTGAATAGCGGGCGTGTCGCGTGGCGATCTTCGCGGCCTTCACGCCTTGTCCAGGTAGGCTCGACTCGGTTGCGGGATACTCCTCAGTCGAGCGTGAAAGGGTTCACAATGGCGCAGACGATTCGGAAAGCGGCGGCGTGGCTCGGATTGGTCCGGGATGAGGAGGACGAGCGCTACGGCGACGACGTCGAGCAGTTCAGCGAACCGATCTATGGCTACGAGCGCAGCGAGGAGGTATCGGCCGTGACACCCATCAACCGCCGCCCGGCGCAGCAGGACCACTACCGTGATGCCGCAGATGTCGAAACTCGCGTTTCCGATCCGGTCAAGGCCGACCTCGGCCGCATCATCACCGTCCATCCGCGGGCCTTCAACGAGGCTCGGACGATCGGTGAGCACTTCCGCGACGGCGTGCCCGTGATCATGAACCTGACCGACATGGAGGACGCCGACGCGCGGCGTCTCATCGACTTCGGGGCTGGGCTGATCTTTGGACTTCGTGGCACGATTGAACGTGTAACGAGTAAGGTCTTCCTGCTCTCGCCGAACAATGTCAACGTGACCGCCGAAGATAAGGAACGCATCAAGGGCGGTTTCTACAACCAGAGTTGAGGTTTCCTACCGATGCAGACTGCCGGCTGGCTCTTGTACATGCTGCTCCAGGTCTACATCTGGCTGCTGCTCGCGCGAATGATCATCAGCTGGATTCCGATGTTCGCTCCGCGCTGGCGTCCCCGAGGTATCCTCGCTTCGCTGTTCGAGATCATCTATACGTTGACCGATCCTCCTATCCGCGCGCTGCGCAAGATCATCCCCCCGCTCAATCTCGGCGGCGTAAGTCTCGACATAGCCTTTATGGCAGTTTTCATCGGCGTCTACGTGCTACAGCGCGTGATCGTCCAGGTTTTCTTCTGATTCAGGCCCAGTCGGGCACGCATTGTGCGTCGTGGTCAGGCGTATCAGAGCCCCATGGAGTAACCTGAACAGGTCATAAGTGCGCCACGGCGCACTCGAAGACGAACACAAAAGGGTCGGGCTACCTGGCTCGTCCGGATAATTGAGCCTGCTGATCTGGAGTAAGAGATGACTCTGTCCCTCGATGAGGTCCGCAATATTCGCTTCCCGATGGCGCGTAAGCCAAGCGAGGACGGATATCGGGCCAGCGCGGTAGACAACTTCATGGACAAGCTGGAAATCAGTTATGCCCAGCTGACCGAGGAACTGGAGCAGTTACGTGCCGGTGGCTCTGGTGGCGAGGCTGCCTCCAGTGAAGCTGATGATGCCCTGCGCAACGAGTTGAAGAACGCGCAAGCCGCGTCCAGCCGCCTGGCTGGCGAGTTGGATGCCCTGCGCAACGAGCACGCTTCGCTGCAAACGGCGAGCAGCCAGCTTCACCAGGAGAACGAGCGGCTGAGCAGTGAGGTCGCTCAGCTGCGCGGACAGCTGGACGAGCTGCGGGCCAGCAGCGACCTGTCGAAGACCGGCGGCGAGCAGTTGCGCGCCGAGAACGAGAACCTGCACCGTCAGCTCGAGGAACTGCGTGGCCAGCTGAACAACAGCCAGCAGGAATTGGCGGCGGCCCAGCAGCGCGCGGAGGCCGCCCAGCAGGCGCCGGCCCCGGCGCCGCGGCAGGTGCTGGACGGCTCCGACGGCGATGTCCGCCAGATTCGGGTCACCACGAGTTCCGAGGCCAGCTCGGCGGTTGTCCGGTTGGTCGAACTGGCCACCGAGCAGGCCGAGACCCTGCTGGCCGACGCCGATGCCGAGGCTCACCGCCGGATCACCGAGGCTGTGGGTCAGGCCGAGCGCACCACCGCCGAAGCCCGGGCCCGCGCCGAGCAACTCGATCACGAGTCGCGTTCGCGCGCCGATCAGCTGGACCGTGAGTCCAAGGCGCGCGCCGAGCAGCTGGACACCGAGACCCGCCAGCAGGCAGACCGCATTCTGGGTGAGGCCCGCGGACGCGCCGACCGGCTGGACGCCGAGGTTCGCGAGCGCCGTGCCGAGCTGTTCACCGGTTTGGAGAACGATCGCGACGTCTTGGTTGATCGTGTCAATCAGCTGCGCGACTACGAGGAGAATTACCGTCGCACCTTCAACGGATTCCTCCAGTCGCAGATCGACCAGCTGGGCCAGACATCGATCAGCCCGAGTCAGCGTCCCGACACCGATGCGATGTACGGGTTGGGTCAGCCGCATGTCTCGACCCCGCGGCTGGACGCCCTGGTCGATGAGAGCCGCCAAGAACTGAACTGAGCTTGACCCTCCGGCGTCCCCGCACCTAGCAGGTGTCGGGGGCGTCGGCGTATTGGGACAGTTGCATGGCTGGTAGTGAGGTGTACACTGCCCGCTAAACGTACGAGGAGAATTGATGGCAACCACCAAACCTGACGAGGCGGTGCTCACCGCTCTGCCGGTTCTCGATGGGGAGGATCCCTGGACCGCCGAAGAGGTGGCTGCGGTTCGTGCGGAACTGATCGAGGAACGTGACCGGTTGCGGGCCGCTGTCGCCCATGCCCAAGCCGAATTGGCCGCGCTGATGACCGAGGGCAGCGACGGGGCTGGCCGCGATCCGGCCGACGTCGGCTCGTCCAATTTCGAACGCGACCAGGAACTGTCGCTGCACAACAATCAGCGGAACATGCTTGATCAGACCGAGCAGGCGGTCAAGGCGCTGGCGGCGGGCACCTACGGGTACTGCGAGAACTGCGGCAAGCCGATCGGCAAGGCCAGACTCGAGGCCTTCCCGCGCGCCACGATGTGCGTGGCTTGCAAGCAGCGCCAGGAGAGGCGATAGCCGCTTCGACTCCCCAGCCGAGTGAGGTGGATGGGGAGAGCGCGCCAGTCCGGGTGCCGACAGGTGCTACCAGCACCTCGCCGACACCCCGAAGATTCCGCATCCTGATGGCTGTTATGGTGCCGCTGCTGTATGCGCTCGATCAGTTCACCAAGCATCTGGCGGTCGACAGGCTGACCGTGGGCCAGCCTGTCGAGGTGATCCCCGGCCTGTTGTGGTTCTCGCTGCATTTCAATCCGGGCGCGGCGTTCAGCATGGGCACCCAGTTCACCGTCGTGCTCTCTGTGCTCGCCTTGGGTGTGCTCGCAGGGTTGCTGGCGTTCGCTGCACCCAGGGTACGCAGCTGGCTGGCCGCGGTGGGCATCGGCTGGCTGATAGCCGGTGTCGCGGGCAACCTCACCGATCGGCTCTTCCGCGATCCGGGTCCTTTTCTCGGTCACGTCGTCGACTTCATTGCCATACGCGGCTTCGCCATTTTCAATGTGGCCGATATGTGCATCACCGGTGCTGCGATCTTGTTGATCATCTGGTCGTTCCGCTCGGAGCGTCGCTGATGGCGCTGCTGCTGGTGCCCGATGGCCTGGACGATGAGCGCATCGATGTGGCCGCTGCCCGGATGACCGGGCTGAGCCGTTCGCGGATCGCTGACCTCATCGACGCGGGGGCCGTGCAGCTGGCCGGCTCGGTGGTCACCCGGGCATCGGGACGAGTGCATGCCGGGGATCTGCTGGAGGTCGACATCAGCGAGCCGGTGCGCCAGGCCAAGGTCGTTCCGGTGCTCGCCGACGGGCTGCGCATCGTTCACGAGGATTCCGAACTGGTCGTCGTCGACAAGCCGGCCGGGGTCGCTGCTCACCCGTCGCTGGGCTGGACCGGGCCCGACGTGGTCTCTCATCTGGCCGCCGCCGGAGTCCAGGTGTCCACCTCGGGGGCGGCTGAGCGCCAAGGCATCGTCCAACGCCTCGATGTCGGCACCTCGGGGCTGATGGTCGTGGCTAAGAGTGAGCACGCGTATTCGGTGCTCAAGCAAGCCTTCCGTGACCGCAGCGTCGACAAGACTTATCTGGCGTTGGCCCAGGGCCACCCCGATCCGTTCAGCGGAACCATCGACGCCCCGATCGCACGGCACCCGGGCCATGACTGGAAGTTCGCGGTAATCGCCGGGGGGCGGCATTCGGTCACCCATTACGAGGCGGTGGAAGTGCTGCGCGCGGCGACCCTGCTCGAGGTGCACCTGGAGACCGGCCGCACCCATCAGATCCGGGTGCATCTGTCGGCGATCGGCCATCCGTGTGTCGCAGACCCGCTCTATGGCGCCGACCCGGTGCTGGCTGCCCGCCTCGGCTTGCAGCGGCAGTGGTTGCACGCCGTGCGGCTCGGTTTCATTCATCCGGGTAGCGGCGAGTACGTGACCTTCAGTTCCGAACCGAGTCCTGATCTGCTCTCCGCGCTTCGGCTGCTGCGCGCCGAGTCGTGATCCCCGGCATTGTCGGTTGGCAATAGGTTTACTGCTGTTTTCTGGTTGCACTGGCGATCTCAGCTAGGGTAGTGCCGTGCGTAGAGCAAAGATCGTGTGTACGCTCGGGCCGGCGACGTCGACCCAGGAGCGGATGGAAGAGCTGATCACAGCGGGTTTGGACGTAGCCCGTTTCAACATGAGCCACGGCGACCATGCCGAGCACAAGAAGCGTTTGGACGAGACCCGCGCTGCGGCGCAGGCGGTGGGCAAGACGGTCGGCCTGTTGGCCGATCTGCAGGGTCCGAAGATCCGCCTGGGCAACTTCGTGGAAGGCAAGGTGAACCTGACCTACGGCCAGGAATTCACCATCACAACCGACGATATCGACGGGGACGCCCATCGGGCATCCACCACCTTCAAGGGCCTGCCCGGTGACGTCAAGCCGGGCGATACGATCTTGATCGATGACGGACGCGTCGGCCTGGAGGCCGTTTCAGTCACCGACAATGACGTTGTCACGAAGGTCACGGTCGCGGGCCCGGTCAGCAACCACAAGGGCATCAATCTGCCCGGCGTTGCTGTCAATGTGCCCGCTCTGAGTGACAAGGATGAGGCCGATCTGCGCTGGGCGTTGCAGAACGGTTTCGACATGATCGCATTGTCATTCGTGCGCCGAGCCGATGACATCAACCGCGTGCACGAGATCATGGACGAGGAGGGCGTCCGCCTCCCGGTGATCGCCAAGATCGAGAAGCCGCAGGCGGTGGAGAACCTCAACGAAATCGTGGACGCCTTCGACGGCTTCATGGTGGCTCGCGGTGATCTGGGTGTCGAACTGCCGCTGGAAGAAGTTCCGCTGGTGCAGAAGCGGATCATCCGCAAGGCCCGCAAGTGGGCCAAGCCGGTGATCGTTGCGACCCAGATGCTTGATTCGATGATCAGTGCGCCACGCCCGACTCGCGCGGAGACTTCCGATGTCGCCAACGCGGTGCTGGACGGCGCGGACGCGGTCATGCTGTCGGGTGAGACCTCTGTCGGGGCCTACCCGGTCGAGACCGTCCTGACGATGGCCCGCATCGTGGAGAACACCGAACGACACGGCATCAAGGAGATCAGCAAGATCAAGTGGGATCCCCACACCACCGGTGGCGTGATCGCCATGTCTGCCGCCCAGGCTGCGCAGCAGTTGGGAGCGAAGTACATGGTGGCATTCACCCAGTCGGGTGATACCGCTCGCCGGATGTCCCGGCTCCGTGCCGAGATTCCGCTGGTGGTCTTCACCCCGGAGGAAAAGACGGCCCACTGGCTGACGTTGTGCTGGGGCGCCCAGGTCTTCACCACGCCGTCCTATCCGAGCAATGAGGACATGGTGGTCGCGGTCAACGAGATCATGCAGGACCTGGGCCTGGCGAAGGTCGGCGATCCTGTGGTGATCGTCTTCGGTTCACCGATCGGCGTGATCGGCAAGACGAATACCCTGCGGGTGCACCGCATCAAGGAACGCGACTGACCCGGGACCACAACTCACGTCCTGACCAACAGAGAACTCCCGCAGCCGGACCGGAAGGTCACGGCTGCGGGAGTTCGTCATTCGGTGCTCGTCGGGCTGGTGCCTGGTGGCCCGATCATCAGTGCCCGGGAGGGGAGTCGAACCCCTACAGCCTTTCAGCCAGACGGGTTTGAGCCGTCCGCGTATACCATTCCGCCACCCGGGCTGATGTCAACCCGCACTATTGTGGCACATCAGCTACGGGAGTGCCATCCGGCACCACGAACGCCCCGATCAGAGCGTGTTGCCGCAATTTCATGATCATGGGCGCCCGGCTATGGCGTTCAGTGCGATAGGCTCTGAAGCGCGCTGGGCAATGGCGCCGTCCTCGGCTGCCCAGGCAAAGAAGCGATGGATGGATCGTCCGGAACGCCCGGACCTGCGGATATGAGGGATCACTGTGAGTGACAGCAAGAAGGCAAGTGCGGCCAAGCATCCGCGCGTGCTGGTCGCCGAGGACGAGGCGTTGATCCGTTTCGATCTTGTCGAACTGCTCAATGACGAGGGGTACGAGGTCGTCGGACAGGCCGGAGACGGCGAGAAGGCAGTTGAACTGGCTCGCGAGCTCGAGCCGGATCTTGTGGTGATGGATGTCAAGATGCCGAAGATGGACGGCATCGCTGCGGCTGAAATCATCGCATCCGAGCGCATCGCGCCGGTGGTCATGCTGACGGCGTTCAGCCAGCGCGACCTGGTCGAGCAGGCCCGTGAGGCCGGCGCAATGGCCTATGTTGTGAAGCCGTTCGATGCTTCCGATGTGGTGCCGGCGATCGAGATCGCCATGGCGCGTTTCGCCGAGATCCGGGCGCTCGACGATGAGATCGAGGACCTCGAAGAGCGTCTTGCGTCCCGCAAGATCGTCGATCAGGCGAAGGGTCTGCTCCAGGAGAGCCTCGGCCTGACCGAGCCGGAGGCGTTCCGCTGGATCCAGAAGACAGCCATGGACCTTCGCAAGTCGATGCGCGAAGTGGCCGAAGGGGTCATCGACCACGCCAAAGCGAGCCGCTCGTAGGCCGCTGGCCCTCAGTCGAGGATCCGGCAGCTGAGTCTGCCGGAGGCCAGCAGACGTCCGTCGTCGTCGGTGAGTTCCACCTGGTAGACGGCGCTGGTGGCGCCGAGATGCAGAGCGGTCGCCACCCCGTGCACCCAGCCTGATCGTGCGCTACGCAGATGGCTGATGTTCAGTTCGGTGCCGACCGCGCGGCGGCCCGCACCGGCATGCGCCGCCCCGCCCAGCGATCCCAGCGTCTCCACCATCACTGCGGACGCGCCACCGTGCCACAGGCCGTAGGGCTGCGTATTGCCCGCCACGGGAGCACGTCCGCACACCCGCTCGGCGCTGCGCTCGGTGATCTCCAACCCCAGCTTGGTGTCGAAGGGGCTGTCGGGAACGTCGAACTGGGCGATTTCGGATTCGGTCATGGGGTTCACTGTGGCACAACTGCGGCACTTCGCGCCTGCCCCGGCGCCCGTGGTCTCCGGGTCGCCAAGACTCCCGGCTACAGTCGGACAGGTGAACTCTCCAGTGACCAGCGCACAGCCCAAGGTGATGCTCATTGACGGCCACTCGATGGCCTACCGGGCGTATTACGCCCTGCCGGTCGACAGCTTCGCGACGGCGACCGGGCAGCACACCAACGCGGTCTTCGGGTTCACCTCGATGCTCATCAACATCCTCAGAGATGAGCGGCCCACTCATGTGGCGGTGGCTTTCGATGTCTCCCGGAGCACCTTCCGCACTGTCGAATACCAGGATTACAAGGCGACCCGCTCCAAGAGCCCGGACGAGTTCAATGGCCAGGTGGCGCTGATCTGTGAGGTGCTGGACGCGCTCAATATCCCGCACCTGTCGCTGGACGGCTACGAGGCCGATGACATCATCGCCACACTCAGCCGGCAGGCCGATGAACGTGGCTGGGAGAACATCATCGTCACCGGCGACCGTGACTCGTTCCAGCTCGTGGACGACAACACGACGGTTCTCTACCCGGTGCGCGGCGTCAGTGAACTGGCCCGGATGACCCCCGAGGCCATCGAAGCCAAGTACGGCGTCGGCCCCCAGCGCTATCCCGAACTGGCCGCTCTGGTGGGGGAGACCAGCGACAACCTGCCCGGAGTCCCCGGAGTGGGGGTGAAGACCGCCGCGAAATGGCTGGCGAGCTTCAGCGGGCTGGAGAACCTGCTGGCCCGCGCCGACCAGGTGCCGGGTAAAGCAGGCGCATCCTTCAGGGAACACATCGAGGATGTGCGCCGCAACCGGCACCTGAACCGCCTGGTCAACGATCTGACGCTGGATCTGGGGCTGACGGATCTCGAGCTGCACGGCTGGGACCGCACTGCCGTCCACCAGCTTTTCGATGCCCTGGAATTCCGGGTGCTGCGGGAGCGGCTGCTCGAGGCCTTCCCCGATGACGACAACGTCGCCGAGCAGTCCGGATTCGAGCTTGCCGGGGAGCGGTTGGCGGCCGGGCAGCTGGCCGGCTGGCTGGCCGAGCACGCGCATGGCCCGCTGACCGGCGTGGACCCCTCCGGCCGCTGGGGGTCGGGACGCGGCGAGATCACTGCCTTGGCGCTGGCGGGCTCCGACGGGACAGCCTGCTGGATCGATGTCGCCGATCTGGATGCCCCCGACGAGCAGGCGCTGGCGCATTGGCTGGCCGACCCGGCCTACCCGAAGGCGCTGCACTCGGCCAAGGGACCGATGCTGGCCGTCTGGGAACAGGGCTGGCAGCTGAACGGACTGGTCTGTGATACCGAACTGGTCGCGTACCTGTTGCGTCCCGATCAGCGCAGCTACGACCTGGCCGACCTGTCCATCAGGTACCTCAAGCGTGAACTGCGGGTCGATTCGTCCGGTGAGGGAGCGGTCGGCCAGCAGACCCTCGACTTCGGCGACAGCTCCGACGATGACGAGTCCCAGGCGGCGATGCTGCGAGCCCGGGCAGTCGTCGACCTGAGCACGACGATGACCGGCGAACTCGACAGTCTCGGTCAGTTGCGGCTGCTGAACGACCTCGAGCTGCCGCTGCAGCGGATCCTGGCCCGCATGGAACGCACCGGCATCGCGTTGGACTGCGAGGTGCTCGACCAGCTGTACCACGAATTCGACGCCCGGGTGCGTTCGGCCGAGCAGGCCGCCTGGGATCTGGTAGGCCAGCAGGTCAATCTCGGATCGCCGAAGCAGCTGCAGGCCGTCTTGTTCGACCAGTTCGACCTGCCGCGGACCAAGAAGATCAAGTCCGGATACACCACCGACGCGGAGGCGCTCGAGGGCCTCTACGCCCGCACGGGGCATCCCTTCCTGGAGCATCTGCTGGCACACCGCGATGCCACCAAGCTGCGTCAGGCGGTGGAGGGGCTACGCAAGTCGGTAGCCGACGACGGCCGGGTGCACACCACGTATCTGCAGACCATCGCAGCGACCGGACGACTCAGTTCCGCTGATCCGAACCTGCAGAACATCCCGATCCGCACCGAGGCCGGGCGCCGAATCCGCTCGGCGTTCTGCGTCGGTGAGGGCTACGAGGCGTTGATGAGCGCCGACTACTCGCAGATCGAGATGCGGGTGATGGCCGACGCCTCGGGCGACGAGGACCTCATCGAGGCCTTCCGCAGTGGTGTCGACTTCCACACCGTCACGGCCTCGAAGGTCTTCGGGGTGCCTGCCGACCAGGTCACCGGCGTCCAGCGGGCCAGCGTGAAGCAGATGAACTACGGACTCGCCTACGGGCTGTCCGCCTACGGGTTGTCCACCCGGCTGGGGGTCTCGGTGGCCGAGGCCCGCGAACTGATGGACGACTACTTCACCACCTTCGGAGGGGTGCGTGACTACCTCAACGACGTCGTCGCGCAGGCCCGCCGCACCGGATTCACCGAGACCCTGGCCGGCCGCCGCCGCTACCTGCCGGATCTGATCTCGTCCAACCGGCAGCGTCGTGAGATGGCCGAGCGGATGGCGCTCAATGCGCCGATCCAGGGATCGGCGGCCGACATCATCAAGATCGCCATGATCGGGCTGGACACCGCCTTGACGTCGTCCGGCCTGAAATCACGGGTGTTGCTGCAGATTCACGATGAACTGGTGCTGGAGGTCGGTCCGGGCGAACGCGAACAGGTCACCGAGTTGGTACGTGAGCAGATGGCCGGCGCTGCCAACCTGATGGTTCCGCTGGACGTGTCGATCGGATACGGCCCGACCTGGTTGGACGCCGCACACTAGGAGCATCCCGGCGGGCGGAAGAGTCCTGGAGGCGCAGAATCAGCTGCCGCCGCCGACCTGGGCGGCCTCATCGCCGCCGATCAGGTCACCGTAGTAGATCATGCGGCCCAGCGCGTCACCGCCGGACGTGTAGTCCGAGCAGACGATGAGTGCGAATTTCGGGTCGCCGTAGTAGTCGTAGAGGATGTCGGAGGTGGGGTCGTAGTCGGCGACCATGACATGTGTGCTGCCGGAGTACCGGTAGCAGGCCGCCGAGCCGTCCGACCCGCTGATCTTGACGATGTCGCCGAGACTCAGCAGGCCGTTGTTGAGCTGGTTGCCCAGCGCACCGCCGTACTGGAAGGTGTGGCTGCTGAGCACTGCCTTGCCCTCGGACGATCCGACCAGCGGGCCCTGATTGAACCAAGCGACGGTGTAGCCCTCGTTGCCGGGAGGAGCTTCGGGCGCCGCCCCTGAGGCATCCATGCCGAGGCTGAGCATCGGCAGTTCCATACCGTGCCCGATCAGCGTCATCTGCACGGGGCTGGCGATCGGTTGCGGGTCGGAGGGACAGCTCTCCGGCACGGCACTGGTGGAGGTGGCCGGTTCGGTCGTCTCGGAGGCCTGGGATGTCTCGGGGCCGGCAGCGATCTGGCTGGGCTCGCCGAGCGCCACCTGGTTCGTGTCACCAGGCTGGTGAAGCCGGACGCCCACCATGATCGCCAGTCCAGCAATGAGGACGATCACCACGATGACGATCGCGATCCTGGTATTCCGATGAGGCATCTGAACGCTTCCCTACTTCGAGCGAGACGATATGCTTATCGAACCTATCAAAGCTCCCATCACCAGCCGACAGACCGAGGTTGCATCATCGGTCAAGATGCTGCGACCGGTGTCGGACCCCGGATTGACCCCCTTTGTTGCGCGCGCCTAGTATTAAAAGGCATTGCGGCCTGTGTCGTCTCGGACCGAGTAGGCGGCGCGTGCAGCAGAAGCTGCGTGGTCGTGGTGCGTCCAACCGAACATATAAACCAGCAATCGGAGCCCTACTACATGACCTCCTCCACTGAGGCCTCGAACAAGGTCGCAATCGACGACATCGGCACGCCAGAAGCCTTCGAGGCCGCGGTCGATTCCACTATTAAATACTTCAACGACGGAGACATCGTCACTGGCACCGTCGTCAAGGTCGATCGCGACGAGGTCCTCCTCGACATCGGCTACAAGACTGAAGGCGTCATCCCCTCCAAAGAGCTGTCCATCAAGCACGATGTCGATCCGTTCGACGTTGTCAAGGTGGGCGACGAGGTCGAAGCCCTCGTCCAGCAGAAGGAGGACAAGGAAGGTCGCTTGATCCTGTCCAAGAAGCGCGCCCAGTACGAGCGCGCTTGGGGCACCATCGAGAAGATCAAGGAATCCGACGGCGTGGTCACCGGCTCCGTCATCGAGGTGGTCAAGGGTGGTCTTATCGTCGACATCGGGCTGCGCGGCTTCCTGCCTGCCTCCCTGGTCGAGATGCGCCGGGTCCGCGACCTGCAGCCCTACGTGGGCCAGGAACTCGAGGCCAAGATCATCGAGCTCGACAAGAACCGCAACAACGTGGTGCTGAGCCGTCGCGCCTGGCTGGAGCAGACTCAGTCGGAGGTCCGTCAGTCGTTCCTGCACCAGCTGCAGAAGGGCCAGATCCGCAAGGGCGTCGTCTCGTCCATCGTCAACTTCGGCGCGTTCGTCGACCTTGGTGGTGTGGATGGCCTGGTGCACGTCTCCGAGCTGTCCTGGAAGCACATCGACCATCCGAGCGAGGTCGTCGAGGTCGGCCAGCAGGTCACCGTCGAGGTCAAGGACGTCGAGCTCGACCGCGAGCGGGTTTCGCTGTCGCTGCGCGCCACCCAGGAAGACCCGTGGCAGACCTTCGCCCGCACCCACCAGATCGGTGAGATCGTGCCCGGCAAGGTCACCAAGCTGGTTCCGTTCGGTGCGTTCGTGCGGGTCGAGGACGGTATCGAGGGCCTGGTGCACGTCTCCGAGCTGGCCGAGCGTCACGTGGAGATCCCGGAGCAGGTCGTCGCGGTCGGCGACGAGGTCATGGTGAAGATCATCGACATCGATCTGGAACGCCGCCGCATCTCGCTCTCGCTGAAGCAGGCGAACCAGGGCGTCGACATCGCTGCGGACGATTTCGATCCGTCGCTGTACGGCATGACCGCCAGCTACGACGAGAACGGCAACTACATCTACCCCGAGGGCTTCGATCCGGAGACCAACGAGTGGAAGCCGGGCTTCGAGGAGCAGCAGGCGGCCTGGGAGGCCCAATACGCCGAAGCACAGGCCCGTTGGCTCGCGCTGAAGAAGCAGGCGGCCGACGCCGAGGAGTCGGCTGTTGCCGCCGCCCGCGCCGAGGCCACCGAGTACACCTCCGATGCCACTCCGGTGGAGGGCTCGCTGGCTTCCGATGAGGCTCTGCAGGCTCTGCGCAACAAGCTGACCAGCGGTAGCTGAAGCAACTGACTGATCGACTCACTGATCAAGCGGAGCGGCCCCGGACCTGTTGGTCCGGGGCCGCTGCGTTGTGTGCATCTGCTGGATGGGCGCTCAGCCGTGCCACCAGGACGCCGAGCGCCTGCCGCAGTCAGCCAACGGGCTGAGCGTCGGCTGGCTGTGCGGTTGCCTGCATGGCCTCGGCATAGCGATGGTTCGGCTGGTAGGGGCACATCGGATCGGTCTCCAGTGGATCCCCGGTACGCGCCCAGGCGCGGGCTCGCGAACCGCCGCACCAGCGGTGGAACTCGCAGACGCCACAGCGTCCCTTGAACTGCTCGGGGCGGCGCAGCTGACGCATCAGCGGAGCGTCCCGGTAGATCTCGACCAGGCTCTGTTCGCGCACCGAACCGACCTCGATCGGCAGGAATCCCGACGGTGTCACCTTGCCCAGATGCGAGATGAACACCACACCATTGCCGTCGCGGATGCCGAAGCCCGCGGACGCCCGGCTGGCCTCGATCTGTTCGCGGGTCTTCCCCTCGGCGAACATGCGCTGGGCCAGAATCCGGCGGTACTGCATGGCCTCGGTGGTCTTGATGCGGAACGGGGCGGTCGCCGAGCGTGCTCCCCAGTGCATCAGCAGCCGCTCGGCCTCGCCGGGATCGAGCTCGGTGAGCTGGGTGCCACGTCCGACCGAGATCAGGAAGAAGAGCGACCACTGCATGAGCTTCTCGGCGCTCAACAGCTGGTACATCGCTTCGAGATCGTCCGCATTGTCCGCACTGACCAGCGTGTTCACCTGCACCGGCAGCTGAACCGCAGCCGCCTGCCGAAGCGCTTCCAAGGTGGCGTCGAAGGTGCCGGCCACCTGCCGCAAGCCGTCATGGGCGAGCGCGTTGGAGGCGTCCAGCGACAGCGAGATCGCCCCGACTCCCAGATCTTTCATCCAAGCAATCCGCTCGGCGGTGAGCAGTGGTGTGACCGCGGGCGCCAGCGAGACACCCACACCGCGGTCGATTGCGGCCTTGATGAGGATCTCCAGATCCGGTCGGCGCAGGGGGTCACCGCCGGTCATTACGATGTGCGGCAGCGGCGACCCGAAGCCGGCGATCGTGTCGAGCACCTGGAGGCACTCCTCGGTGGTCAGTTCGCCCGGCGCCGGTTCGGGCATTGCGGTGGCCCGGCAGTGCTTGCAGGCCAGCCCGCAGGCATTGGTCAGCTCCCAATAGATGATCATCGGTGCGCGGTCATACGCCCAGTTGACCGGTTTCACCGAACCGATACCACTTGGATGCCCAGCCATGGGCCCTCGCCTTCTTCCATCCTTGGTGAATCAACCAGATGACCCTAACCCACAGCCATTGGGATTCGCACACTAGGCTCGGGTTCATGCTCGCTGCTGGCCTTTACCACGGGATCATGCTCGTATCCTTCGGGGGTCCTCGTGTCCCGGACGACGTCATGCCGTTCCTGCGGAATGTGACTCGCGGACGCGCAATCCCGACCGAGCGGCTGGAGCTGGTGGCTGAGCACTACTACCACTTCGGGGGCGCCAGCCCGATCAACGCCCAGAACGATGCGCTGGCCGCTGCGCTGGGCGCAGAGCTGGCTGCCCGCGGCCACCGGTTGCCCATCTGGGTGGGCAATCGCAACTGGTCCCCGTATCTGACCGACGCCGTTCAGCAGGCGCACCAAAGCGGATGCCAGCGGATTCTGGCGGTGCTGACCAGCGGCTATGCATCGTATTCGTCGTGTCGGCAGTATCGCGACGATCTTGATGCGGCGCTGGTGCAGACCGGGCTGACCGGCGAGCTGAAGGTCGACAAGGTCCGGCAGTTCTTCAATCACCCGGGCTTCGTGACGCCATTCGCGGACGGCCTGGTGGCTGCCCTCGGCCGGCTGAGCAGCCACGATCCGACCCTGACCAGTGCTGACGTGGAGGTCATCTTCACCGGACACTCGCTGCCGATCGGAGCCGCCATGAGTTCCGGTTTCGGTGCCTGGCGCGAGGCGACCGGTGGGGCTTATCTTGCGCAACACCGGCAGGTTGCCGAGCAGGTCGTGCAGGCGGTGAATCTTCTCCAGCGCGCCGCGGGCGGGCCGGAAGTGACGCATTGGCAGCTCGCCTGGCAGTCGCGGTCGGGGCCGGCCGCCCAGCCCTGGCTGGAGCCGGACGTCAATGACGCGATCGCCGGACTGCCGGGCCTGGGCCGCAAGGCAGTCGTGACGGTTCCGATCAGTTTCATCTCCGACCATATGGAAGTCATCTGGGATCTCGATATCGAGGCCGCAGCCACCGCCGCCGGGCTCGGGCTCGGGTACGCCCGGGCGGCCACACCGGGCACGCACCCGAAGTTCGTAACCGCATTGGCGGACATGATCGAGGAACGCCAGAGCGGTCGCGGCGATCGTGCCCACATCGGCCGCTACGGTGCCTGGCCGGACAGCTGCCCGCCGGACTGCTGCCCCGCGCCGGTCCGCCCGCATCACCAGGGGGCGCGGCCATGAGCGTGCTCAGTGTCGCGCTGACCGGCGGCATCGGCGCCGGGAAGACCACCGTCGCCCGTCTCCTGGCTCAGCGGGGTGCGATCCTCATCGATTCGGACGTGCTGTCCCGAGAGGTCGTCGAACCGGGCACGCCCGGTCTGGAGGCGATCGTCGAGCGTTTCGGCCCCGCGGTGCTGGCCGCCGATGGCAGCCTGGATCGGCAGGCGCTCGGGACGATCATCTTCGCCGACGCCCAGGCGCGGGCTGATCTCAACGGCATCGTCCACCCCGAGGTGCGCCGCCGTCGCGCAGAACTGATCGCCTCCGCGCCCGACGGGTCCATCGTCATCTCGGTCATTCCATTACTGGTCGAGGGCGGCCTGCAGGATGGCTTCGACGGGGTGATCGTCGTCGACGTTCCGATCGATACCCAGGTCGACCGGCTGAAGGCGCGCAGCGATCTGGACGATCAGCAGGCGCGGGCGCGGGTGAACGCGCAAGCCAGCCGCGACGAGCGGCTCGAGGTGGCCGACTGGGTGATCGAGAACTCCGGTTCGTACGACCAATTGCGGCAGCAGGTCGAGGTCGTCTGGGACGCATTGAACAAAAAGGTCAGAAGCTTATAGCGTGTGATATAAGGTGTCAGGCTAAACTAGTGTCATGACGAAACATGGCGGGCATCCGGTGGCGGTGATCAATGTCGACCAGCACGCCTCCCGCCGGCGGCCTGATCTGGTGCCCGACGCGTTGGCCGAGCTGGCCGGTGTCGACGGGCTGGTCTTCCAGTTCGAGCGCACCGCCGGTGACGAGGTGCAGGGAGTGTGTGCTGCGCCGCAGGCCGTGGTCGATGTCGTGCTCCGCCTGACCCGGATGGGCGGTTGGCGGATCGGTATCGGCATCGGAGCGATCGACGAACCCCTGCCTGCCTCCACCCGGCAGGCGCGGGGCCCGGCCTACCTAGTGGCACGAGAGGCCATCGAAGCCCGGCGAGCCACCCAGTCGCTGCGGCTGCTGAGCGCCCTTCCCGACCAAGGCCGCGGAAATGTCGGCGTGGCCACTTATGGTGGTTTCCAGAAGGCAGCCTGGTATGCCGAATCGGCGCTGATTGCGCTGCGGGCGCTGGCCGGGCGACGCACGGCCGAGGGCTGGGAGGTGGTCGATTTGATCGAGCGGGGGAGCACGCAGCGTGTCGTGGCGCAGCAACTGGGCATCACGCAGGCCGCGGTCTCGCAGCGTCTGACCGCGGCCGGACATGACGAACTCAATCGTCTTGCCGGCCTGGCCACGATCACCCTGGCGGCGGCAATGGCGTGGTCGCAATGAACGCGGCCGTGCTGGCGATCATTCAGGCCGCGATCGTGCTTGTCGCGGGCGCGACCGCGGTCTGGTGGGGTGGCGTCGCGGTGACCTGGGTCTTCGGGAGGCTGAGCCCGGCCGCCGAGACCGATGACGTCGCCGGGCCGCAGGCCGAGACCGCGGTCTTGCGGGGAGGGGAGTGGATCGGTCGTGTCGAGCGGACGGCGGTCTTCGCCACGGTGCTGACCGGCTTCCCCGAAGGCATCGCGATCGCGCTGGCGCTCAAGGGCATCGGACGCTATCCCGAGCTGAAGACCGGCAGCAAGGTCGCGTCCGAACGTTTCATCATCGGCACTTTTGTCAGCCTGCTGGTCGCTGCGGGATTGGGCGGTCTGAGCCGCTGGGCTCTCCAGGTGATCTGAGCGCGGGTGGTCTGAGTGGACGAGTTGGTGATGCGCTGGAATCGGCGCTTTCCACGATTGCACGGTCTGGGTGCCGAGCTGCTGATCCGCTGGCAGGAGCCGCATCGCTGCTACCACGATCCGCGCCATCTGGCCGAGTGCCTGCAAGCCTTGGATCGGCTGGACGGCGGTGATGTCGAGGAACTGGCGCTGTGGTTCCACGATGCCGTCTATCAGGGGCGGCGGGGCAGTGACGAGCGGTCATCGGCGCGGCTGGCCCGGCAACTGCTCGGCGAGGAAGGCGAGCGCGCGGGCGTGGTCGATGAGGTGGCGCGGCTGGTCCGGGTGACCGAGCACCACCGGCCATGGCCGAGCGATTCGGCCGCTCAGCGGGTCTCGGACGCGGATCTGGCGATCTTCGGGGCGCGCGCCGAGCGTTACCGTGAGTCCGTGGCCGATCTGCGCCGGGAGAACGCGGGCGTGCCCGACGACCAGTGGCGATTGATCCGCTTGTGGCACTTGCGAGGGCTGCAGCGCCGTGGCGTGATCTATGCCACACCACGGGCGCGGGCGCTGTGGCAGGCCCGAGCGGAGGCCAACATCGCGGCCGAGCTGCGCGCCATCACCAGAGGCTGATCGCCATCAGCTGATCCCCCGGGAGCCGACAGCAGCGAAAACGTCAGTACCGCCGCCTAGCCTTGAGGGTATGCGTCCGGTAGAAGAGATCACCCGTCGGCTGGCACCGTTCAAGGTGCACTCCGAGTTTCAGCCGGCCGGCGACCAGCCGGCCGCGATAGACGAGCTCGAACGCCGGCTCAAGGCCGGCGAGAACGATGTCATCCTGCTCGGTGCGACCGGCACCGGGAAGACCGCGACCATCGCCTGGCTCGCCGAGCGGCTGCAGCGTCCGATGCTGGTGATGCAGCCCAACAAGACGCTGGCCGCGCAGTACACGGCAGAGCTGCGGCAGTTCTTTCCCGAGAATGCGGTGGAGTACTTCGTCAGCTACTACGACTACTACCAGCCCGAGGCGTACGTGCCGCAGACCGATACCTTCATCGAGAAGGACTCCAGCCTCAACGAGGAGGTCGAGCGGCTCCGCTATTCGGCGACGAACTCCCTGTTGACCAGGCGCGACGTCATCGTGGTGGCGACCGTTTCGGCCATCTATGGCCTGGGTACCCCGCAGGAGTACGTCGATTCGATGCTCAGCCTGCATGTCGGCGACGAGATCGACCGGACCTCGCTGCTGCACAAGCTGGTCGAGATGCAGTACGTGCGCAACGACCTCGCGGGCACTCGTGGCACGTTCCGGGTGCGCGGCGACACGCTGGAGATCTTCCCGATGTACGAATCCAATGCCGTGCGTGTCGAGCTGTTCGGCGACGAGATCGATGCGCTGTCGACGATGCACCCGACCACCGGTGAGCTGCTCAGCACCGACGACGAGATGTACGTCTTCCCGGCATCGCACTATGTTGCCGGGCCGGAGCGGATGGAGCGGGCGATAGCCGGCATCGAGGCCGAGTTGGAGGTGCGGCTCAAAGAGCTGGAGTCGCAGAACAAGCTCCTCGAGGCACAGCGGCTGCAGATGCGCACCGGCTACGACATCGAGATGATGCGCCAGATCGGCACCTGCGCGGGCATCGAGAACTACTCGCGGCATATCGACGGGCGCGCTCCCGGCAGCGCCCCCAACTGTCTGCTCGACTACTTCCCCGAGGACTTCGTTCTCGTCATCGACGAGTCTCACGTCACCGTCCCGCAGATCGGTGGCATGTACGAGGGTGACATGAGCCGCAAACGCACCCTGGTGGAGCATGGATTCCGGCTGCCCAGCGCGATGGACAACCGGCCGCTGCGCTTCGAGGAATTCACCGAGCGCATCGGGCAGACCGTCTACTCGTCGGCCACCCCCGGACCCTACGAGGTCGCCAGGAGCAATGGGGTCGTCGAGCAGATCATCCGCCCGACCGGGCTGATCGACCCCGAGGTCATCGTCAAGCCGACCAAGGGCCAGATCGACGATCTGCTGGGCGAGATCCGAATACGCGCCGAACGCGATGAGCGGGTGCTGGTCACCACGCTGACCAAGAAGATGGCCGAGGACCTGACCGACTACCTGATGGAGCGCGGTGTTCGCACCCGTTATCTGCACTCCGAGGTCGACACGCTGCGCCGGGTCGAGTTGCTGCGCGAGTTGCGGCTCGGGGAGTACGACGTGCTGGTCGGCATCAACCTGCTGCGTGAGGGTCTCGACCTGCCGGAGGTCTCGCTGGTCGCGATCCTGGACGCCGACAAGGAGGGCTTCCTGCGCTCCGAGCGCTCGCTGATCCAGACCATCGGACGAGCCGCCCGCAACGTGTCCGGTCAGGTGCACATGTATGCCGACAAGATCACGCCATCGATGAGCAGCGCGATCGACGAGACCAACCGCCGCCGCGCCAAGCAGGTGGCCTACAACACCGAACACGGGCTCGATCCGCAGCCACTGCGCAAACGCATCGCCGACATCACCGATCTGATGGCCCGTGAGGACGCCGACACCCAGTACTGGGTCTCCGGGGCACAGAACAGAGGCAGGCGTGGCGGCGCCTCCCCGGTGTTGGCCGATCAGCTGCGCGATCTGGACACCGCCGGCCTGCCTGCGGCAGAACTGGCCAACCTGATTCAAGAGCTCACCGAGCAGATGCATCAGGCGGCGGCCGAGCTGCAGTTCGAGCTGGCGGCGCGGCTGCGTGACGAGGTGGCCGATCTGAAGAAGGAATTGCGTCAGATGGTAGAGGCGGCACGCTGATCGCGGCGCCGGCTGCACTGGCCCCAGATCTTTTGCAGAATTTGCTGCATTGTTTGCAGAATCTTCTGTGCAACTGTCTCCCAGATGCCCTCGATGCTATAGTCACCTGGGTCGGCAGGCAGGCGCCGCAAGGTGTTCGTCGACTCCTACAAGTCCACATGGAGGTTGGTACCCCCGTAGGGAATCTTCGACGCCTTAGCCTTACCCGCGAATGTCGCAGTTCGTATGATCTGGAAGATCAGTGGTGAGACCTCCAGACGTCCCTCTAATCGGAAGGTAACCCGATGCACGTAACACCGGTGGCATGGATCGTCACTCTGACTGTCCTGACCGCTGTCCTGGCACTTGATGTCCGGCACATGATGAAGCATCCCCATGAGCCTTCCATGAAGGAATGCGCCCTTGCCATCACGGGCTTCGTCTCAGCTGCGATCCTGTTCGGCGTCGGCATCGGCTTGTTTGCCCACCCCTTGCCCGAATCCGGCAAGACGAGCTGGCACTATGCCGTCGAGTTCTTCTCGGGATACCTGACCGAGTACTCGTTGTCGATCGACAACCTCTTCGTCTTCATCATCATCCTCGGCAGCATGGGCGTGCCCCGCAAGTACCAGCAGTTCGCCTTGATGTGCGGCATCATCTTGGCGCTGGTCTTCCGCGGCATCTTCATCCTGGCCGGCGCGGCATTGATCGAGCGGTTCGCCTGGGTCTTCTTCATCTTCGGTGCGTTCCTGCTCTACACCGGCATCAAGCTGGTGATCGACTACCGCAAACATGACAGCGAAGAAGACTCGCACAACGAAGCCGACACCGCACTCATGCGATTCGTGAAGCGTGTCGTGCCCTCCACGGAGGAGTACCACGGGACCCACCTGTCGGTGAAGATCGACGGCAAACGACTGTTCACACCCCTGTTCTTCGTGATCGCGACCCTGGGCAGCGTCGACATCATGTTCGCGCTCGACTCGATTCCCGCGATCTTCGGCCTCACGCAAGAGCCCTATCTGGTTTTCACGGCCAACTTCTTCGCTCTGATGGGCCTGCGCCAGCTCTACTTCTTGCTGGGCAATCTGCTGCAGCGGCTGGTCTACCTGTCACTGGGTCTGGCGTTCATCCTCTGCTTCATCGCGGTGAAGCTGGTACTGCACGCCATGCACCACTACCACTGGATCGGCTTCGAGGTCCCGACGCTGCTCTCGCTGCTGGTCATCGTCCTGACGATCGCGATAACCGCGGTGCTGTCGCTGCTCAAGACCAAGCGCAAGAACGACGACACCCCAATCGAGGCCTGACCAGCCGGATCATTACAGACTGCGGGCGACCGGATTCCCCATCCGGTCGCCCGCAGTCCTGTGTCTGCTGAGGTCGCCTGCCGCTACCAGCCCCGGGCACGCCAGTGCGCCAGCTGAGGGCGCTCCACCCCAATGGTGGTCGAATCGCCGTGACCCGGATGGATGATCGTCTCATCATCGAAACGGTCGAAGATCTTGGTGCTCACGTCTGCCAGCAGCGAGTTGAACTGCTGTGCCGAACCCGTCGCGCCAACCCCGCCGGGGAACAGCGAATCGCCGGTGAAGATGTGCACGGGCTCGTCCGCACGACCTGAGCGCAGCACCAGAGCGATCGATCCGGGAGTGTGCCCCACCAAACCGATCACCTCGAGCCGGATGCCGCCTGCCTCGATCAGGTCGCCGGTCCACACCGGTATCGAGCGCACCCCGGTCGGCTGCTCGATTGCCTCGACGTCGGGGGCCCCCGCCCATGCCTGCGCACCGGTGGTGCGCACAACTTCGGCCAGAGCGCCCACGTGATCGTGATGGCGGTGAGTGGTGATCACCGCCACGAGTCCGTGGTCACCGATCAGCTCCAACAGCCGTGGGGCGTCATCGGCGGCATCAATGAGGACGACAGGGCCACCGGCGTCGAGCAGGTAGGCGTTGTTGTCCATCGGACCCACACTGACCTTCGTGCAACTCACGTTTCCGGCATCGAAGCGGACGGGGGAATCGTGCGCTGAGGTATGGAACAGTCCGGTCATCGGTACTCCTCGGTGGAATCGTGTCGGCTTCCGGCAATGATCGTGGCTGGCTCAGATCAGCGGTGGCTGAGCAGGAAGATGGAGTGCTTCGGCCGCGCTCAGCCGTCCGGTCAGCCAGCCGAGCAGCACCGCATCGGGTCCGCTGATCACGGTCTCCGAATTGCTGGCGCCCAGCACCGCCGTGAAACCCGACGTCGAGACCAGCCGCACTGCCATGCCGTAGGGCGCTTGGTAGGACAGCACGCTCCACTCCAGCAGCCAGCGCGCGGTCAGCGGGTTGATCTGGCTGACCTCGAAACCGCAATCCAGATCGACGTGGTGAATGATCACCTCGTACAGTCTGGCCAGCGGCAGCAGATCGGAGCGCAAGAAGGTTCCGGGACTGAGCTCGACGGTCAGTCTGCCGGGCACCGAGTCCAGCAGGTCAAGGCGCTCACTGAGATTGCCGGCACTGGTGTCCAGGTCGATCTGAAGTTCCAGGCCGCTGCGTTCCGAGCCGCGTTCGATGGCCAACTCGCGGTCGTCGTCCGAGTCGTACATCAGGCCGCGGCGTCCGGTCAGCACCGAGTCGATCGCGCGGACGAAAGCGTCGGCGTTGCGCGCCAGGTGCGTTGCCACATGAGCGCGCGTCCAGCCGGGTAGCCGTCCGGGCTCCTGCCATGCGCGTTCGCTCAGCGAGATCGTGTCACCCAGCAACCGCTGGGTGGCCTCCAACTTGATCTTGCGCACCTCGGCCACCGGGGCGAACGTGCTGAGTGCCTCCTGTCGGGCAAGATCCCAAGCCACCCCATCACCCCGATTCGTCCCTGACCTGCGTTTGCAAGTCGATCATCTTTCAGTATGGTTGTCCAGCCGGGCGGCATGGAAGCGTTGCCGTACGCTTGGCGCGGAAAACTGTCAGACCCGGCGCATACGATGAATTGCGTGAAAGATCGACTCGTCATCTCGGGCGCCCGGGAACACAACCTGCGCGACATCTCGCTGGATCTGCCGCGCGATGCCATGATCGTGTTCACCGGATTGTCGGGGTCCGGCAAGTCATCGCTGGCCTTCGACACGATCTTCGCCGAGGGGCAGCGCCGATATGTCGAGTCGCTTTCGGCCTACGCGCGGCAGTTTCTCGGTCAGATGGACAAACCGCAGGTCGACTTCATCGAGGGGCTCTCTCCGGCGGTCGCCATCGACCAGAAGTCGACGAGCCGCAATCCCCGGTCGACGGTCGGCACCGTGACCGAGATCTACGACTATCTGCGGCTGCTGTTCGCCCGCGTCGGGCACCCGCACTGTCTGGTCTGTGGCGCTCCGATCGACAAGCAGACTCCCCAGCAGATCGTCGATCAGGTGCTGGCACAGCCCGAAGGCACCCGCTTTCAGGTGCTCGCCCCGATGGTGCGTGGCCGCAAGGGCGAATACGGCGAACTGTTCCGCAATCTGAGCACCCAGGGCTACGCCCGGGTGCTGGTCGATGGGCAGATCTTCCGGCTGCCCGAGGTGCCAGGCCTCGACAAGCAGCGCAAACACGACATCGATGTGGTCGTCGACCGGGTGGCCGTGAAGCCGACCGCGAAGCAGCGCATCACCGATTCGGTCGAGACTGCGCTCGGTCTGGCGTCCGGACTTGTCATCTTGGATTTCGTGGATCTCGATGAGGACGATCCGGCCCGCCGGCGAAGCTACTCCGAGCGGCTGGCCTGCCCGAACGGGCACGATATCTCGCTGGACGAGATGGAGCCCCGCCAGTTCTCCTTCAACAGCCCGTGGGGTGCCTGTCCCGAATGCGCCGGGTTGGGGACCACGCTGGAGGTGGACCCCGATCTGGTGGTGCCCGACCAGATGAAGAGCCTTGCTCAGGGTGCGATCGCTCCGTGGGCAAGCCCGATGGTCGCCGCGCACTATTCGCACGTCTTCGAGTCGATGGCCGAGAAGTACGGCTTTTCGGTCGACACACCGTGGGAAGATCTCGAACCGGCCGTCCGCAAGTACATTCTGATGGGCGCCGAGGACCCGGTCCTGGTGCGCTACCGCAATCGTTTCGGGCGGGTGCGTACCTACAGTCAGAAGTACGAGGGCGCACTGCCGCAGGTCCGCCGCCGCTACGACGAAGCCGAAACCGATGCCGCGCGGGACCGCTGGGGCGCCTATCTGAGGGAGATCCCCTGTGCGGTCTGTCACGGAGCCCGCCTGAAACCGTCGACGTTGGCCGTCACGATCGCCGACAAGAACATCGACGAGGTGTCCCGGCTGTCGATCGACGAACTCGCCGGCTATCTGGGCGAGTTGACGCTGAGCGACCGCGAGCGGGCCATCGCGGGTCAGGTGCTCAAGGAGATCAACCAGCGGCTGCGATTCCTGTTGGACGTGGGCCTCGACTATCTGACCTTGTCGCGCAGCGCGGGATCGCTGTCGGGCGGTGAGGCGCAGCGCATCCGGCTGGCCACCCAGATCGGGTCCGGGCTGACCGGCGTGCTGTACGTGCTGGACGAGCCGTCCATCGGATTGCACCAACGCGACAACCGGCGGCTGATCGAGACACTCCTCAAACTGCGAGACCTGGGCAACACGCTGATCGTCGTCGAGCACGACGAGGACACCATCCGATCAGCCGACCATGTCGTCGACATCGGTCCGGGGGCCGGTGAGCACGGCGGCCGGGTCGTGGTGAGCGGCACCCTCGACGATCTGCTCGCCAGTGACGAGTCGCTGACCGGCGCCTATCTGACCGGACGTCGCTCGATAGCGCTGCCGGCGCAGCGCCGGCTGGGCAACGGGCACGAGATGGTCGTGCATGCCGCGGCCGAGAACAACCTGAAGAATGTCACCGTCGGTTTTCCACTCGGGCGTTTCATTGCGGTCACCGGGGTGTCCGGTTCGGGAAAGTCCTCCCTGGTGAACGCGATCGTCTACCGGTCGCTGGCCAAGCGGATCTACGGCGCCAAAGACGTGCCCGGGCGCCACAAGGGCATCACCGGAGTCGAATCGATCAACAAGGTGGTGCACGTCGATCAATCGCCGATCGGGCGTTCACCGCGCTCCAATCCGGCCACCTACACCGGGGTCTTCGACAAGATCCGCACCCTGTTCAGCCAGACCCCGGAGGCCAAGGCGCGCGGCTATCAGCCCGGGCGCTTCAGCTTCAACGTGAAGGGCGGGCGCTGCGAGAACTGCATGGGTGACGGCACGATCCGCATCGAGATGAACTTCCTCCCCGATGTCTACGTGCCCTGCGAGGTCTGTCACGGCGCTCGCTACAACCGGGAGACCCTCGAGGTGCGCTACAAGGGCAAGACCATCGCCGAGGTGCTGGACATGCCCATCGAACAGGCCGCGGAGTTCTTCGCCCCGATCTCGGCCATCTCGCGGCATCTGAAGACGCTGGTCGAGGTGGGGCTCGGATACGTGCGGCTGGGGCAACCCGCGACGACACTGTCGGGGGGTGAGGCACAGCGGGTCAAGCTGGCGTCCGAACTGCAGCGGCGCTCCACCGGCAATACGGTCTACGTACTCGACGAGCCGACCACCGGCCTGCATTTCGAGGACATCCGCAGACTCCTCGACGTGCTCGGCCGGTTGGTCGACGGCGGTAACACCGTGGTGGTCATCGAGCACAACCTCGACGTCATCAAGACCGCCGACTGGGTGATCGATATGGGTCCCGAAGGTGGGTTCCGCGGGGGAGAGGTCGTGGCCACCGGCACCCCGGAGGATGTCGCCCGCGTGCCGGAGTCGCACACCGGGCACTTCCTCGCCGAGATCCTGCGCGGACGCGAGGTGCCGCTGGCACAGCCCGAGCCCGAACCACTGCTGGCCGTCCAGCCGGCGCCGGCGAAGAAGCGCGGCCGCAAGCCGGCGGACGCGGCCGGCACGTCCAAGACATCGGCCACCAAGACCAAGCGCACCACGACCCGCCGGACGCCGGCAGCCTGAGATGGCAGACCCAGCCAGTTACCGGCCCGCACCCGGATCCATCCCGACCGAGCCGGGCGTGTACCGGTTCAGCGACCCCAACGGGCAGGTCATCTACGTCGGCAAGGCCATTAACCTGCGCAACCGGCTGAACTCCTACTTCGCCGACCCTGCAAGCCTGCATTTCCGGACGCAGACGATGGTGCGCACCGCCAGCAAGGTCGAGTGGACGGTGGTGCACAACGAGGTCGAGGCGCTGCAACTCGAATACACCTGGATCAAGCAGTACGATCCCCGGTTCAACATCAAGTACCGCGACGACAAGAGCTATCCGTGGTTGTGCGTGACCTGGAGCGAGGAGTTTCCGCGGGTCTTCGTCGGTCGCGGCGCCAAACGCAAGGGCTACCGGTATTTCGGGCCTTTCGGACAGGCCTGGGCGGTGCGGGAGTCCGTCGATCTGCTGCTGCGCGTCTTTCCCATGCGATCGTGCACCAATGGTGTCTTCCGGGATGCACACGCCTCCGGACGACCCTGCCTGCTCGGGCACATCGGCAAATGCGCGGCGCCGTGTGTCGGACGGGTGACCGCGGCCGAGCATCGGGAGATCGCCGCCGACTTCTGTGCCTTCTGGTCGGGCAACAGCCGCGGGCTGGAACGCAAACTGACCAAACAGATGGAGGAGGCGGCGGCCTCGATGGAGTACGAGCGAGCCGCCGTCTTGCGTGATGCCCGGGACGCGCTGCGGCAGGCCACCGAGAAGAGTGCCATCGTGCTGCCCGACGGCACCGATGCCGACGTTTTCGCGGTGGCGGCGGATCCGCTCGAAGTGGCCGTGCAGATTTTCCACGTGCGTTCCGGCAGGGTGCACGGCGAGCGTGGCTGGGTCGCCGACCGGGCGGACGAGACCGACCTTGCCGAACTCATGGAAGGCTTCCTGTTCACCTTCTATGCCGACAATCAGGGTTCCGAGACCCGCACCGGGGGCACCATTCCGCCCGAGATCATCGTCCCGGTCGCGCCCGCGTCGGTCGATCTGCTGGCCGAACTGCTGAGCGAACAGCGCGGCGCACGGGTGAACATCCACGTCCCGCAGCGCGGCGACAAGAAGACGCTGCTCGAGACCGTCACCCGCAACGCCGAGCAGGCGCTCATCCTGCACAAGACCAAGCGCGCATCCGATCTGGCGACCCGCAGCGAGGCGATGGCCGAACTGCAGGAGGCCCTGGGCATGGCTCTGCCCCCGCTGCGCATCGAGGGTTTCGACATCAGCCACCTGCAGGGCACCGAAGTGGTCGGTTCGATGGTCGTCTTCGAGGACGGCATGGCCCGCAAGTCGGAGTACCGGAGATTCGTCATCAAGAGTTTCGAGGGCTCGAACGATGTCGCCGCCATGGACGAGGTGCTGCGGCGCCGGTTCAACCGGCTGCTGGCCGACCGTGCCGAGATGGCCGAGGCCGCCGCGGGCAGCGACGACGGCCCCAGCCTGATCGACCCCAACACCGGCGCGCCGCGCAAGTTCGCCTACGCGCCGGCGCTGGTGGTGGTCGACGGTGGCCTGCCCCAGGTGAATGCTGCCCAGCAGGTGCTCGATGATCTGGGACTGGCCGACGAGGTCCTGCTGATCGGCCTGGCCAAGCGGCTGGAAGAGATCTGGATCCCCGGTGAGGACTTCCCGCTGATCCTGCCGCGCACCTCCGAGGCCCTCTACCTGCTGCAGCGGGTCCGTGACGAATCGCACCGTTTCGCCATCACCCACCATCGCAACCGTCGTTCCAAGGCGATGGTCGAGTCGGTCCTGGATGCCGTTCCCGGACTGGGGGAGGTGCGGCGCAAGACCCTGCTCACGCAGTTCAGCAGCCTCAAGAAGCTGCGGGCGGCCAGCCTGGACGATCTGCTCGCACTGCCCGGTTTCGGCCCGTCAACCGCACAGGCCGTGCTGGATGCTCTCGCCCAGGAAGTTGCCGGCGAAGCCATCAATACCGCCACCGGCGAGGTCACCGAAGTCTGACGATCACCCAAGCCGAACCCGGGTCGCTCACAGACAGGCAATAATGGGACTTGTGAGCGAGCCGCAGACCTCCAGCCAGCCGGAATCCGCGTCCCCGCGCGTTGTCATCATCACCGGGATGTCCGGAGCGGGGCGCCGTACCGCCGCCCACGCGATGGAAGACCTCGGCTGGTTCGTCGTCGACAACCTGCCGCCCAGTATGCTCTCCCAGCTCGTCGAGACCGCCCGCCGCGGCGGACAGAACAGAGTCGCCGTCGGCCTGGACGTGCGATCTCGCGAGATGTTCGATCAGCTGCCCCGCAGTCTCGCCCAGCTCGAGGTGCAGGGCATCCGCTGCGAGATCTGCTATCTCGAGGCCAGCGATGTCGCGATCGTGCGTCGGCAGGAGTCGTCGCGGCGGCCGCTGCCGCTGCAGGGCGGTGGCAGCATCATCCAGGCCGTCGCTAAGGAACGGCGGATGCTGCGCAACCTGCGCGCCGATGCCGACGTGGTCATCGACACCTCCAACCTCAACGTGCACCAACTCGCTCACCGGGTCGGGCACATCTACGGTTCGGGCGACGACCAGGCAACCCGGTTCCAGATCATGAGCTTCGGTTTCAAGAACGGCGTTCCCGTGGACGCGGACATGGTCTTCGACGTGCGTTTCCTGCCCAACCCGCACTGGGTTCCCTATCTGCGCCCGCAGACCGGGCTGTCTCGAGAGGTCAGCGAGTACGTGCTGGCCCAGCCGGGCGCCGCCGAGTTCCTCGATCAGCTGGTCAGCCTCATCGACATCATCGGCCCGGGCTATTTCCGGGAGGGCAAGCGCCAGGCGACCATCGCGATCGGATGCACGGGGGGTAAGCACCGCAGCACCGCCATGAGCGAGGCTTTCGCAGCACGACTGCGGGCCGAGGGGGTGCAGGTTTCGGTTCTCCACCGTGATTTGGGGCGGGAATGAGTCCTCCCAAGGTGACCGCTCTGGGCGGCGGGCACGGACTGTCCGCGTCCCTGCAGGCCCTGCGGCAGATCACCGACGAGCTGGTGGCCGTGGTGACGGTGGCGGACAACGGGGGATCGTCCGGGCGGCTGCGCCGCGAACTGGGCGGGCTGCCCCCGGGTGATCTGCGGATGGCCCTGGCGGCGCTGTGCGGCGATGATCCGCTCGGACGCCAGTGGGCCTCGGTCTTGCAGTCGCGTTTTCACAGTTCGGGTCCGCTGAACGGGCATGCCATCGGCAATCTGCTCATCGAGGGCATCTGGCAGCAGTTCGACGCCGTGCAGGGACTCGATATGGTCGCCGGACTGCTCAATGTCTGCGGACGGGTGCTGCCGATGTCACTCGAATCCCTCACCATCGAAGCCGATGTCATCGGTGCCGATCCGCTGCACCCGGATGAACCGGTGGTGGTGCAGGGTCAACATGAGGTGGCCGTCACCTCGGGCGATGTGGCCGCCGTGCGGCTGGTGCCGGCCAATCCGCCCGCCTGCCCCGAAGCTATCGCCTCGGTGCACGATGCCGACTACATCGTCTTGGGCCCCGGATCGTGGTTCACGTCGGTGCTGCCGCACCTGCTGGTGCCCGAGCTTGCCGAGGCCATCGTCAGCTCGTCGGCCCACCGGATACTGACCCTCAACATCGAGCCGGAGGAAGAGACCAAAGGCATCGGTGCCGCCCAGCATCTGGAGATCCTGGCCGAACACGCTCCGCGATTGCGCTTCGACGCCGTGGTCGCCGATAGCAGTTTCGGGGCCGACGACCGGAATCTGCGTACCTTCGCCGGGGTGCTCGGTGCTGAGCTGGTAGTGGCGGATCTGCGCTGCTGCGACGGCAGCGCCCGGCACGATCCCCAGCGGTTGGCGGCGGTGTTCCGCCAGGTCATGGGCAGTTGACCGCAGGACGTGCGCACGGGCTCCGTTCGCTCCACCCTTTCGACCAGACGATTGTGGGATGATGCCAAAGTGGCTTTGACGCAGCAGGTGAAATCAGAATTGGCGACCGTGCGTGTCCAGAAGCCCGAGACCCGCGCTGCCGAACTGGCCACCATGCTCCGGTTTTCGGGCGGTCTGCATGTGGTGAGCGGGCACATCGTGATCGAGGCCGAGCTTGACAGCGGCGCCGCCGCGCGCCGGCTGCGCCAGGCCATCACCGACCTGTTCGGCTACGACTGCGAGGTGCTGGTGCTGGCCAGTTCCGGCATCCACCGCACCACCCGCTACGTGCTCCGCCTGACACGCCAGGGGGAGGCCTTGGCCCGCCAGACCGGCCTGATCGACTCCCGTGGGCATCCCGCCCGCGGGCTGCCCGCTCAGGTCGTCGGTGCCGGTATCAGTGAACAGGTCGCAGTATGGCGCGGCGCGTTTTTGGCCCGCGGCTCATTGACCGAGCCCGGACGGTCCATGGCTCTCGAGATCACCTGCCCCAGCTCGGAAGCCGCGTTGGCGCTGGTCGGGTCGGCCCGCCGGCTCGATATCGCGGCGAAAGCACGTGAGGTGCGCCAGGTCGACCGGGTCGTCGTCCGTGATGGGGACGCGATCGCCGCGCTGCTCACCCGGATGGGCGCCCACGCCTCCGTGCTGGCCTGGGAGGAGAGCCGGGTGCGCCGCGAGGTGCGGGCATCGGCGACCCGGCTGGCCAACTTCGACGACGCGAACCTGCGGCGTTCCGCCCGGGCTGCGGTGGCTGCCGGTGCACGTGTCGAGCGCGCGCTGGAGATCCTCGGCGACGAGGTGCCCGACCATCTGAGGCAGGCCGGGCTGTTGCGGCTCGAACACAAGCAGGCCAGCCTTGAAGAGCTCGGGCAGCTACACGATCCGCCGCTGACCAAGGACGCGATCGCCGGGCGTATCCGCCGGCTGCTGGCGATGGCCGACAAAGCTGCTGCTGAGCAAGATATCCCGTCCACTCAGGCAGCTTTGACCCCGGAAATGCTGGACGAAGAGTAGTCATCGCAATATCGTTGAAGCACCATCCCCGGGCCGTTACTTCAAACGCTGACGTTCGGTACGATAGATGGCGACCATTCAGTCTGAAATAGTGCCCCGGCACAGTATCTCTGAAGGAGATCGAATATATGACCGTCAAGGTTGGCATCAATGGCTTCGGCCGCATTGGCCGCAACTTCTACCGCGCTGCCAAGGAGCAGGGCGCGGATCTGGAGATCGTGGCAGTCAATGACCTGACTGACACCAAGACTCTGGCTCACCTCCTCAAGTACGACTCGATTCTTGGCCGCTACAAGGGCACCGTTGAGCACGACGACTCCTCGATCATCGTTGATGGCAAGGCCATCAAGGTTCTCGCCGAGCGTGACCCCGCCAACCTGCCGTGGGGTGACCTGGGTGTTGAGATCGTCGTCGAGTCGACCGGTTTCTTCACTGACGGCACCAAGGCGAAGGCCCACATCGATGGCGGCGCCAAGAAGGTCGTTATCTCCGCCCCCGGCAAGAACGTTGACGGCACCTTCGTCATCGGCGTGAACGATGACAAGTACGACCCGGAGACCGACAACATCATCTCCAACGCCTCCTGCACCACCAACTGCCTCGCGCCGCTGGCCAAGGTCCTGCAGGATGCCTTCGGCATCGAGCGTGGCATCATGACCACGATCCACTCCTACACCGGTGATCAGCGTCTGCTGGACGCCCCGCACAGCGACCTGCGTCGCGCTCGCGCCGCGGCCCTCAACATGATCCCCACCAAGACCGGTGCCGCTCAGGCTGTTGCTTTGGTCATCCCGGAACTCAAGGGCAAGTTCGATGGTCTGGCCGTTCGCGTGCCGACCCCGACCGGTTCGCTCACCGACCTGACCTTCATCCCCGGCCGCGAGGTCACCGTTGAAGAGGTCAACGCCGCTGTCAAGGCTGCCGCCGAGGGCCCGCTCGAGGGCATCCTGGCGTACACCGAGGATCCGATCGTCTCGACCGACATCGTCGGCGACCCGCACTCGAGCATCTTCGATGCCTCCGAGACCAAGGCCATCGGCAACCTGGTCAAGGTGCTGAGCTGGTACGACAACGAGTGGGGCTACTCCAACCGCCTGGTCGACCTCACCGAACTGGTCGCCAGCAAGCTCTGATCGGGCCTACAACCTAGGTCGTGAATAGCAAGGGGGGCGTGTCGGCAGTCTGCTGGCACGCCCCCGTTTTCTTCCCACCCGTCATCACCACAAAGAAGAGGATCCACTGTGCGATCAGTGAATGAACTGCTGGACAATGTTCGCGGCAAGCGTGTCGTCATCCGCTGTGACTTCAACGTGCCGCTCGACGGCGACGTCATCACCGATGATGGCCGCATCAAGGCTGCCCTGCCGACCCTGACCAAGCTTCGTGACGCCGGTGCACGCGTCACCGTGCTCGCCCACCTGGGGCGCCCGAAGGGTCAGGTCAACCCCAAGTACTCGCTGGCCCCTGTGGCCAAGCGGCTCGGCGAACTTCTCGGTGCCGAGGTCAAGCTGGCAGCCGACGTGGTGGGTCCGTCGGCTCAGGAGCTGTCGGCCTCGCTCACCGATGGCCAGATCTGCCTTGCGGAGAACGTCCGCTATGAGCCGGGCGAAGAGTCCAAGATCGATGCCGAGCGGGCCGCGCTGGCCGCTCAGTACGCCAAGCTCGGCGATATCTACGTTTCAGACGGCTTCGGTGTCGTGCACCGCAAGCAGGCGTCGGTCTACGACATCGCCAAGCTGCTGCCCGCCTATGCCGGCGAACTGGTCGCCAAAGAGGTCGAGGTGCTGAGCAAGCTCACCACCAACCCCGATCGTCCGTTCACCGTCGTGCTGGGCGGCGCCAAGGTCGCCGACAAGCTCGCGGTGATCGACAACCTGCTCAAGGTCGCCGACGCGCTGGTGATCGGTGGCGGCATGGCCTACACCTTCCTGGCCGCTAAGGGCTACCCGGTCGGCAATTCGATCCTCGATGCGTCCAAGGTCGAGGTCTGCGCCGAGTACCTCAAGACGGCGTCCGCCGAGGGCAAGAAGATCGTGCTCCCGGTCGACGTCCGGGTGTCCGACGGCATGGATTTCGCCGCCCGCAAGGTGATCGGTGAGGTCGAGGTCGTCCCGGCCGACCAGATTCCGGCCGGCAAGGAAGGCCTGGACATCGGTCCCGAATCCGAGAAGCTGTTCGCCGACACCGTGCGCTCGTCCCACACGGTCTTCTGGAACGGTCCGGCCGGTGTCGCCGAGATCCCCGCCTTCGCCGAAGGCACGGCCGCTGTCGCCAAGGCGCTGACCGAGGTCGATGGCCTGACCGTGATCGGTGGCGGCGACTCGGCCGCAGTGGTCCGCGAACTAGGTTACGCGGACGATCAGTTCGGCTGGATCTCCACCGGCGGCGGTGCCTCGCTGGAGTACCTCGAGGGCAAGGAACTGCCCGGCCTGGCCGTTCTCGAAGAATCCGCGAAGGGGGAGTGACCATCATGAGCCGTACTCCGATCATGGCTGGCAACTGGAAGATGAACCTCAACCACATCGATGCAGTCGGGCTCGTCCAGAAGCTGGCGTGGACATTGGCCGACGAGCGCTACGACACCGCTCAGTGCGAGGCCGTGGTGATCCCGCCGTTCACCGGCATCCGCAGCGTTCAAACACTGATCGACGGCGACAAGCTGCCGCTCAAGCACGGTGCGCAGGATCTGTCTCCCCACGACGATGGCGCCTACACCGGTGACATCTCGGCCGACATGCTGGTCAAGCTCGACTGCAGCTATGTGGTCGTCGGACACAGCGAACGCCGCGAATACCACGCCGAGACCGATGAGATCGTCAACGCCAAGGCCGCCAAGGCGCTGTCGAAGGGCCTGATCCCGATCATCTGCGTCGGTGAGGGTCTCGATGTGCGTAAGGCAGGCAGGCAGGTCGCCCACACGGTTGCTCAGGTGACCGGGGCCCTGGCAGGTCTGTCGGCTGCAGATGTGGCGAGCCTGGTGATCGCCTACGAGCCCATCTGGGCGATCGGCACCGGCGAGGTAGCCACTCCCGCCGATGCTCAGGAGGTCTGTGGGGCGATCCGCAAGGCTGTCGCCGAGCTCTACGACGAGGCGACCGCCGAGGCCGTCCGCATCCAGTACGGCGGCTCGGTGAAGTCGTCCAATGTCGTCGACATCATGGCCCAGCCCGATGTCGATGGCTGCCTGGTGGGCGGCGCCAGTCTGAAGGCCGAGGAGTTCGCCAAGATCGTGCTCTTCTACCAGAAGGCCTGACCGAACCCGGCAATCAACGCGACGGCGGTGGTGGTGGTAGCTGTGATGGCGCCACCGCCACCGCCGTTTGGCATGCATGATCATCGTGGTGGTTGTCGTTGCACCGCTGATTCGGGTGCCAGGCGGTGGTGAGATACAATCTCCCCCGTGACTCTTGTACCGCTGATGACGTGGCCGGTGTTGACTCTGTCGATCGTGCTGAGCGTTCTGAGCGTGATCCTGACCGGCTTCATCTTGCTGCACAAGGGGCGTGGTGGTGGATTGTCGGATCTGTTCGGCGGCGGAATGACCACCGGCATGAGCGGCACTTCGGTAGCCGAGCGCAATCTCGACAGGTTGACGATCATCGTCGCCGGGCTTTGGCTGTTGTGCATCGCCGGGTTGCTGGTCTTGTACAGCACCGGAGCCGGTGCCTGATCCGGACGCCGTCCATTTACTCGTTGGTTAGGGGAACAAAGCTGTGAGTGGTGGCAACGCCATAAGGGGTAGCCGTATCGGTGCCGGTCCGATGGGAGAGGCCGAGCGGGGCGATTCAGCGCCGCGCACCCGGGTGAGCTTCTACTGCGCCAACGGTCATGAGACACGTCCTGCGTTCGCCATGGACGCCGAGATTCCCGAGCAGTGGGAGTGCATTCGCTGCGGGCTACCGGCCAGCACCGATCAGCAGAACCCGCCGCCCCCGCCGAAGAACCTGCCCTACAAGACGCATCTGGCCTACGTGAAGGAGCGTCGCAGCGACGAGGAGGCCGTGGCGATTCTGGCCGAGGCCCTCGACGGTCTGCGTAGCCGCCGCGCCCGGGGCGAAGTCATCTACTGAGCCATCGGCGGCGGCGGTTGCTGATTCAGAAACGGCAGTGGTAGTACGGCAGTTTCGACGCAGCGCCGCGGTCGAGGAACCAGTACGTCGCCGAGGCGCCATGCACCAGCCCGGCCGGTAACAGCGGGTCGTGATGCACCACGGCCCGCGCCACCACATCGGCCTTCTCCTCACCCGAGGCCAGCAGCCAGATCTCATTCGATTTGTTGAACGTCTTCAGTGTGAGCGTGATTCGCTCGCTCGGCTCGATCGGGGCATTCGTCACACCGACCACGCTCAGGTTCGTCTCCGACTGCACCTGAAGACTGGGATGGTTCGGATAGATCGACGCGACATGCCCGTCGACGCCCAGACCCAGCAGGCAGATGTCGAAGGTGACGTCGGCCAGCTCCTTGGAATAGGCATACGCGGCCTCGTCGGAGTCCATCGTCCCTGTGCTGCTCGGCATCGGGTGCACCTGCGAGGGGACGAACGGTAGTGTTCTGGCCAGCACGGTCAGAGCTCTGGTCGCGTTGCGCATCTGGTCGGTGGTCGGCACATAGCGTTCGCTGGTCCACCACAGTTCGAGGCGGCTGGGATCCAGCGGGGTCGCCTGCGCCAACCTCGCCAGGGACTCGTAGAGAGCCAGGGCGGTCGTGCCACCGGTCAGGGCCAGGTGGACGCGCTCCTTCTGCTGCTGCAGTTCCGAGAGCCGCTTGGCGAGCCGTCCAGCCATGCTGACGGTCAGTTCGTCCAAGCTGCGGTATCGGTAGATGCGTTGCAGGCTCACGGCTTAACTCTGCTCCTCGGTGGCCATGAATGCCATCAAATGATCGAAGGCCTCGTCTCCGCTCAATCGGGAAAGCTCCTCGGAAAGCAACTGCGGCACGGTGCGCCGGGCCAGCGCCACTCGCCGGTCGGGCTGGCCGGGCAGCGAAAGCGACGCCTCGATCGGGGAGAACCGCTGCAAGACGACATCGCCTGCCTCGGTGACCAGTTTGACCATGTGCAGGCCGGGATAGCTACTCACCGCATCGGGACGCAGCACCGGCACCTGGAGGCGCATCCTCAGCCACGCTGCGAGAAGCTCGCTTGGGGCCGATGACAGCGGACCGACGACTTCGGCTGACGTCACCGTTGAGCGGACCTGATTGAGCGCGGCGACCAGCAGAGCACGCCAGCGGGTCAGCCGTGTCCAGCTCAGATCGGTGGTTCCGGGCTGATGACTGCGGGCGAGCTCATAGACCGTGGCCATGGGATCATCGGTGGTCATCGAGTCCACGATCTTCCGGTGGGCGAGCGCGGACAGATCGCAGCGTGCCGGATCGCCGGGCACCAGATCGCGCGACCAGATCACCACGGGCAGTTCCGATAGCAGCAGCGGCAGCAGCACCGAGTCGGCGTGCTGGTCGACCTCTCCGGCGAATTCCAGCGTGATGACCTCGGCCGCGGATTGCTCGGTCTGGATCTCGGCGTTCAATCCGACATCGTTGTGCATGCCGCGAATGGCCACCAGGATCCGCGATGGATGCAACTCGCCGGCGGCCTGGGCGCCCTCCATGGCCTGCTCGTAGCCCTCGGCCGTGGTATTGACGACCAGCGTCAGCACCAGGCCCGACTTGGCCGGGGCCTTGCCTTCCATCCGGAGCCGGTACAGCGTCTCGTTGATTTCGTGGGCATCGGTGTTCTCAAGTCTGATACTCATCTGCACTCCTAAGGACGCCGCCAGGCGAACCCATCGCGGGCCAGCATCTCCTGGGATCCGTGCGGACCCCACGTGCCGGCCGGATACTGCTCGGGCTGGCCGGCCTGCGCCCAAAGCTCCAGCACCGGATCCAGGATCTGCCAGGACAACTCCACCTCGCGCTGGCGCGGGAACAGCGGCGGATCGCCCAGCAGCACGTCCAGAATCAGCCTTTCGTAGGCCTCCGGGCTCGACTCGGTGAACGAACCGGAATAGGAGAAGTCCATGCTGACCTGCCGGATCTCCATCTGGGTGCCCGGCACCTTGGCGCCGAAATTCATCTCGATGCCCTCATTGGGCTGAATCCGCAGCACCAGCGAGTTCACCCCGAGCGCCTCGATATCGGGCTGGCTGAATGGCATGTGCGGTGTGCGCTTGAAGTTCAGTGCGATCTCGGTGACCCGCCGCGGCGCTCGCTTCACCGTGCGCAGATAGAACGGAACTCCGGCCCAGCGCCGCGAGTCGATGTCGATCCGCATGGCGGCATAGGTTTCGGTTCGCGACTCCGGGTTGATGCCGTCCTCTTCCAAGAAGCCGCGGACCAGTCGTCCGCCCTGCCAGCCGGCCGCGTACTGGCCGTTCGCGCTGTGCACGTCGAGGCGATCGGGCACCTTCGCGGCCTCCAGCACCTTCTCCTTCTCACGCCGCAGGTCATGGGGGTCGAAGGTGTTCGGCTCCTCCATGGCGGTGAGTGCCATCAGCTGGAAGAGGTGGTTCTGGATGACGTCGCGCGCCGCGCCCACCCCGTCGTAGTAGCCGGCCCGGCCGCCGATACCGAAGTCCTCGGCCATGGTGATCTGCACGTCGGAGACGAAGTTCCGGTTCCACACCGGCTCGTACATCATGTTGGCGAAGCGGAACGCCAACAGATTCTGCACCGTCTCCTTGCCCAGGTAGTGATCGATGCGGAAGACCGATTCGGCGGGGAACGCTGCCGAAACCACCCGGCTCAACTCGGTCGAGCTCGCCAGATCGTGCCCGAACGGCTTCTCGATGATCGCCCGTTTCCAGCCGTGGGTCTGGTCGGTCATGCCGTGCGCGTTCAGTTGCTCGATGACCTGTTCGAAGTTCTTCGGCGGGATCGACAGGTAGAAGGCGTGATTGCCGTCGGTGCCGTGCTCGCGATCGAACCGATCAAGAGTCTTCTTGAGCCGGATGAAGGCATTCGCGTCGTCGAAGGTGCCCTGGACGAAGTCGATGCCGCCCACCAGCTGGCGCCAGACCTCGGCGCGGAACGGCGTGCGGGAGTTCTGCCGAACGCTGGTGGCCAGCTGCTCGATGAACTGCTCTTTCGTCCAGTCGCGGCGGGCGAAACCGACCAGTCCGAAGCCCGGGGGGAGCGCGCCGTGATTGGCGAGGTCGTAGATGGCCGGGATGAGCTTCTTACGCGCGAGATCGCCGGTGACTCCGAAGAGCACGAGCACACTCGGACCGGCCAATCGCGGCAGCCGCCTGTCCGCACTGTCGAGCAGCGGATTCGTCCACGTTGCGTCCACAACACCTCCAGGAGTTGCCCATCGTCCAGCCGTTTCCATGAAGCCACGCATGGCCCGTGGGGCGAACCCACTCTACCGGTCGCGGCGGCTCCGGCCGCGGGTATTCAGCCCACCGCAGATTGCGCCGATCGGACGACCGCTTCATAGAGCCGGTCGAGCTGCAGCTGACGGCGATCGTAGAACTCCACGCAATGGGGGTCAGGACGCAGCGCTGCTGCGGTCTGCACGGCGGTGCGCTCGATGCCGGGCGCCACCACATCCAGTGCGATGCGGGCATTGCCGAGCAGGGTCGACCGTTTGATATTGACCGCCACCAGCTCGAGGCTCAGCCCGTCGGCCATCACCGTCAACAGCCCGGGCGCCTCGGCGGCCACCCGGCCGCCCACCCGGGCGCTCGCGATCGGCCCACCGACCTGGACCAGCTGATCGATGATGCGCTGGAACGACCAGACGATGCCCTCCAGGACACCGCGGTACAGCTCGAGTGCGGAGGTGGAGAAATCCACATTGTGCAGAGTCGCCCGCGCCGACCCCACCCAGCCGGTCGAACGTTCACCGGTGAAGAACGGCAGCACCAGCGGGGTGATGGCACTCGGTGGCTCATGCAGCTGCGCCGCCACGATCGCATCGTCGGGCAGTCGCAACTCACGCATCATCCACTCGGTGGCGCGGCCGACATCGTTGACTGCACCGCCGATCAGGGAGTGCTGCGAATCGACCCGATAGCTCCACAGGCCGCGCGGCAGGTCCAGGCCGCCGGTGCCCACAGGATCGTCCACCAGCATTCGCATCGCGCCCGAGGTGGCCAGCGAGATCACCGGGCTGCCGGACGCGTCGCCGATGCCACAGGTGGCCGCATAACCGTCACCGATGGGGGCACACCAATGCGCCTGCTTGAGACTCGGCCACAGCTTGCGTGCCTTCGAGCCCTTCTGTGGGCTCAGGCCGTCGGCAGGATCGGCGATCCGGTTGAGTTGATCCTCGGTGATGCCGGCGAGCTCCAGCATGGCAGGCGCCCACTGCCCGGTGTGCCGGTTGAGCAGACCGCCCCAGGCAGCCACCGAGGTGCCGGCGGCGGTGTCGCCGAGCAGCCGCAGCCAGACGTATTCGCCGAGTGACATCCAGCGGGTCACCGTGGCGACGGTGGCCGGTTCGGTGCGAGCCAGCCAGCGCAGCCGGGCGGGCAGGTAGCTCGCGTGGAAACGGCAGCCGGTGAGCGCCTGAATCCGGTCCTCGTCCACCTCGGCGCGCAGCAGTGCCACCTCGTCGGCGCACCGGTTGTCGTTGTAGTTGAAACAAGGAGTGACCGCTGCGCCCTGAGCGTCCACCCCCACCAGCGAGGATGCGAAGGTATCCAGCGACACCGCGGCGACCGGATGACCCACCGTCAGATCCACCAGCTGGTCGATCAGCTGGGTGACCTCGCGGACGATCTGGTCGGGGTCGATGATCGACGTGCCGTCGGCCCGGGTGGTGAAGGCATGCGGGACCTTGGCCCGCGGACGCACCGGAGAACCGTTGGCGTCATAGATGGCGCCTCTGCTGGCGGTCGAGCCCACGTCCAGGGCGAGCACCAGTGGGTGCCGAGCACGTCCGAGCATGATCTCGAAGCTAGGGCTTGCCATGGTGGTGAGCTTAGGGCCTGGACGCGGTGCCACGATCGGGCGTAAAGCTCGTGGACAGTACGCCGGCAGTGAAAACGATCCCGAAGTTTGGTTAGGAAGCCCTAAGGCGATTCAAGACAGTTTGGTTTTCTGATCATATTTAGACAACATGGAACGCGTGGAAATCGAAAACCGTGCCGAGATGACCAGCCAGCCTGGCAGCCAGGCTGCGGCCACTGATGCCTCCACTCGCCAGCGGGTGCTGGACCTGCTGCTTGAGCGCGGGACGATGACAGCCGCGGAGTTTGCCGATGCGCTGTCGCTGACCGCCGCCGGAGTACGCCGTCATCTGATCGCGTTGGTTGACAGCGGTGAGATCACGACCATTGAACAGAGCGGACCTCGCGGTCGCGGGCGTCCAGCAAGTGTCTACCAGCTGACCGCGGACGGGCGCAAAGGCTTCGGCCAGGCCTACGACGATCTGGCGCTGAGCGCGCTGGCCGAACTCGTAGCCATCGCCGGGCCGGATGCGATCGGCCGCTTCGCCGAACGGCGGCTGGCAGATCTTGAGGACGACTACCGCCGTCGCCGGGGAACCGACCCCGACAAGGACCCGATGGAAGTACTGGCCGAGGCGCTCAGCGCGGCCGGCTATTTCGCCGAGACCGCGGCCGGCGGCGAACTCTGCCAGCACCACTGCCCGGTAGTCGATGTGGCTACCGAGTACCCACAGCTTTGTGATGCCGAGACCAGCGTTTTCGCCCGTCTGCTCGGCTCCGATGTTTCCCGGTCGGCCACGATCGCCCATGGCGCTCAGGCCTGCCGTCTTCACGTTGGCGGCCCAACGCCGCTGCCGAACCCCGTTTCTGCCCTAGCAGATCGAAAGGTGAACGCATGACGACCGATATCAAGCCCCAGGCATCCGAGCAGCCGACCCAGTCCGAACAGATCGAGGCCCTGTCGCAGTACCGCTTCGGCTGGCATGATTCCGATGCGGCCGGCGCGACAGCCAAGCGCGGGTTGGACGATTCCGTGGTCCGCGGCATCTCTGCCCTGAAGAACGAGCCCGAATGGATGCTGCAGCGCCGGCTGAAGGCACTCAAGCTGTTCGAGCGTAAGCCGATGCCCACCTGGGGTGCCGATCTCAGCGAGATCAATTTCGACACGATCAAGTACTACGTGCGCTCCACCGAGCGCCAGGCCAACAGCTGGGAAGAACTGCCCGCCGACATCAAGAACACCTACGACCGCCTCGGCATCCCCGAGGCCGAGAAGGCACGTCTGGTCGCCGGTGTGGCGGCCCAGTACGAGTCCGAAGTCGTCTACCACAAGATCAACGAGGAGCTGGAGCGCCAGGGCGTCATCTTCCTGGACACCGATACCGGCCTGAAGGAATACCCGGAGATCTTCGAGGAGTACTTCGGCTCGGTTATCCCGGCCGGCGACAACAAATTCGCCGCGCTGAACACGGCGGTCTGGTCGGGCGGCTCGTTCATCTACGTGCCGAAGGGCGTGCACGTCCAGATTCCGTTGCAGGCCTACTTCCGGATCAACACCGAGAACATGGGCCAGTTCGAGCGCACGCTGATCATCGCCGACGAGGGCTCCTTCGTCCACTATGTCGAGGGCTGCACGGCGCCGATCTACAAGACCGACTCGCTGCACGCCGCAGTCGTCGAGATCATCGTGAAGAAGCACGCCCGGGTGCGGTACACGACCATCCAGAACTGGTCGAACAATGTGTACAACCTGGTCACCAAGCGTTCGACGGTCGACGAGGGCGGCACCATGGAGTGGATCGACGGCAACATCGGGTCCAAGGTCTCCATGAAGTACCCGGCGGTCTGGCTGATGGGTCCCCACGCCAAGGGCGAGACCTTGTCGATCGCATTCGCCGGTGAGGGCCAGCATCAGGACACCGGCTCGAAGATGGTGCACTGTGCGCCCTACACCTCGTCGACCATCGTGTCGAAGTCGGTCTCGCGCAGCGGTGGGCGTTCGTCCTACCGAGGCCTGGTGGAGGTGCAGCCGGGTGCCCGGCACTCCTCGTCCAGCGTCAAGTGCGATGCGTTGCTGGTCGACAACATCTCCCGCACCGACACCTACCCGTATGTCGATGTCAAGGAAGAAGACGTCTCGATGGCACACGAGGCCACGGTCTCGAAGATCAGCGAGGACCAGCTCTTCTACCTGATGCAGCGTGGGCTGAGCGAGGACGAGGCCGCCGCGATGGTCGTGCGCGGATTCGTCGAGCCGATCGCCCGCGAACTGCCGATGGAATACGCACTTGAGCTCAACCGGCTGATTGAGCTGCAGATGGAGGGTGCAGTCGGCTGATGGCAGCCGCCGCAATCCACCAGGAACAGAACCAGGAGGCTTTCATCAGTTGAGCACCACCATCACCCGCTCCGAACCCCGCGTCGTCAGTGTCAGCGGCGCGTTCACCTCACACCTGCACCCGACCCCGTCGTGGCAGTTGACCGATCACACCGTGCCCACCGGGCGCGAGGAGAACTGGCGATTCACCCCGGTCAAGCGGTTCAAGCCGCTGATGACCGACGGGCCGTTCGGCCAGATCTCCGTCACCACGACGCTGCCCGAAGGCGTCACCAGCCGGACGATCGACGCGGCGGCCGCCAAGGATCTCTCGTTCGACCCGCCGGTCGACCTGGTGGCGGCCAAGGCCGTCCAGGCCGAGCAGGCGCTGCTGATCGAGGTGGCCCCGCAGGCCGTGCTTGATGCACCGGTGGTCATCACCACCGACGGCAGCGACGAACTGGCCGCCTCCCACATGATCATCACCGTCGGTCATCACGCCGAGGCCACGATCGTGCTGCAACGCACCGGGGTATCCCGGCTGGCGTCGAAGGTCGAGGTACAGGTCGACGAAGGCGCCCGCGTCGATGTCATCACCGTCCAGGACTGGGCGACCGGCGCAGTCCACGGCGGTCAGTACTCGATCCGGATCGGCCGGGACGCCAAGGTGCGCTCCTTCCAGGCCACCATCGGGCAAGGCGATGTGCGGCTGGTGGAGCGGGTCGAGTACGCCGGGCCCGGCGGCGAGCTCAACCAGCTCGGCATCTACTTCGTCCAGTCGGAGCAGCACGTCGAACACCGGCTGCTGGTCGACCACAACCACCCGAACACTGTCAGCCTGGTCGACTACCGCGGCGCCCTGCAGGGTGCGGGTGCGCATTCGGTGTGGATCGGCGATGCGCTGATCCGCAAGACCGCGGTCGACATCAACACCTATGAGACCAACAAGAACCTCATGCTCACCGAGGGTTGCCGGGCCGACTCGGTCCCGAACCTGGAGATCGAGACCGGCGAGATCCGCGGCGCCGGCCACTCGAGTTCCACCGGGCGCTTCGACGCGAACCAGCTGTTCTATCTGCGCAGCCGTGGCATCCCCGAGGAGCAGGCCCGCCGCCTGATCGTCGAGGGCTTCTTCCTCGACATCATCCGCCGCATCGGCTTGCCCGAGATCGAGGCGCGTCTGGTCGAGGCACTGAACGTCCAGCTGGCCAGCATCGAGGATCTCTCGCACGACGCATTGCTCAGCGAGGACGACCAAGCATGAGCCCGGTAGCCGTCGCCACGCTCGACGAGCTCTCGGATGTACCGCTGGGAGTTGACGTGCCCGGCAGCGATCTGGAGCTCGCGATCGTGCGCATCGGCGACGAGGTCTTCGCTATCGCCGACGAATGCAGTCATGGCAATGTCCGGCTCAGCGAAGGCGATGTCGACGCCGAGCACTGCACGATCGAATGCTATCTGCACGGTTCGATGTTCGATCTACGCACCGGTGCTGCACTCAACCTGCCGGCCGTACTGCCGGTGCCCGTCTATCCCTGTGTCATCGACGGCGATCAGATCCTCGTCGACATCGACCACCCGTCCACTCACCAGGAGAACTGAATCACCATGGCAGACCTTGTCATCACCGACCTGCATGTCGATGTCGAGACCGAATCGGGTCCCAAGCCGATCCTGCACGGGGTGAACCTGACCATCAAGACCGGTGAGATTCACGCCATCATGGGCCCCAACGGCTCCGGCAAATCGACCATGGCCTACGCGCTGGCGGGCCACCCCAAGTACACGATCACCTCGGGTTCGGCCACCCTCGACGGCGTCGAGCTCACCGGACTGAGCGTGGACGAGCGGGCCAAGGCCGGGCTCTTCTTGGCCATGCAGTATCCGGTCGAGGTTCCCGGCGTGTCCACCAGCAACTTCCTGCGTACCGCCAAGACCGCCCTGGACGGACAGGCGCCCAAGGTCCGCACCTGGCCGAAGGTCGTCAGCGGCGCGCTGACCCGGCTGGAGATGGACCCCGACTTCGCGACCCGTTCGGTCAACGAAGGCTTCTCCGGTGGCGAGAAGAAGCGCGGCGAGATCGTCCAGCTCGATGTGCTGAACCCGAAGGTCGCGGTGCTGGACGAGATCGACTCCGGCCTGGATATCGACGCCGTGCGTATCGTTGCCGACGGCATCAACCGCTACGCCGCCCAAGGCGACCGCGGCGTACTGCTGATCACCCACTACACGCGCATCCTGCGCTACATCGAGCCGACCCACGTGCACGTCTTCGTGAATGGGCAGATCGTCGAGTCCGGTGGCAAGGAACTGGCCGATGAGCTGGAGATCTCCGGCTACGACAAGTACGTGAAAGCCGTTCACGCCTGATGTGGAACTCCGCCGCTATCCGTGCTGATTTCCCGATTCTCGACAGGGAAATCAACGGGCACCCGCTGGTCTATCTCGACTCGGCGAACACCTCGCAGAAACCCCGCGAGGTCGTCGAGGCTGTGGAGGCGCACTACCTGCGCCACAACGCCAACGTCGCCCGCGCCATGCACACGCTGGGGGCCGAGGCCACGGCAGCATTCGAAGGTGCCCGGGTGAAGGTGGCGGAGTTCGTCCACGCTCGCTCGTCCGATGAGATCATCTTCACCAAGAACGCCTCCGAGGCGCTCAACCTGGCCGCCTATACCCTCGGCCGCCGGCTGAAGCCCGGCGATGAGGTCGTCATCTCGGTGATGGAGCACCATTCGAATCTGGTGCCCTGGCAGCTGGCTTGCCAGGCGAGCGGGGCGACCCTGCGCTGGTTCGACATCACCGACGACGGCCGGCTCGATCTGGAAGCGGCACAGCGCGACGGGCTGATCAACGAACGGACGAAAGTCGTCTCGGTCGCCTGGGTCAGCAACGTACTGGGCACTATCAACCCGATCCGCCAGATCGCCGACTGGGCCCACTCGGTCGGCGCGATCATGGTGGCGGACGGTTCGCAAGGCGTTCCGCAGCGGGCCACCGACGTGACGGCTCTCGGGGTGGATCTGCTGGCCTTCACCGGTCACAAACTCTGCGGTCCCACCGGCATCGGTGTGCTGTGGGGTCACTACGACCTGCTCGAGCAGCTGCCGCCCTTCCTCGGCGGCGGCGAGATGATCGAGGTCGTCCGGATGGAGGGCTCGACCTATGCGCCTCCGCCGCATCGCTTCGAGGCCGGCACACCGCCGATCGCTCAGGCGGTCGGGCTGGGAGCGGCCATCGACTATCTGAACCGCATCGGGATGGATGCTCTCGCCGCTCACGAGACCGAGATCACCGCGCACATGCTGGACGGTCTCGGCGCGCTGGACGGGGTCCACATTCTCGGCCCCGCCGAGGCGGTGGACCGTGGCGGCGCGGTGTCGTTCGTCGTCGACGGCGTGCACCCGCACGATCTGATGCAGTTGCTCGACAGCCGCGGCGTGGCCGTGCGTGGCGGGCATCACTGCGCGGCTCCGCTGCACAAGCGGCTGGCGGTGCAGAGTTCTTCACGTGCGTCCGGCTATCTCTACACCACCCCAGAGGAAGTGGATGCGCTGGTGGAGGCCGTCGCTTGGGGATATGACTTCTTCAACTCCCGCGCCAGGAGGTCACTGTGAGCGTTGAACAGCTGTATCAAGACATCATCATCGATCACTATCGGGAGAAGCATCATTCAGGGCTGCGTGCCCCGTTCGGCGCCGAGGTCCATCACGTCAATCCCAGCTGCGGTGACGAGGTCACGCTACGGGTGAGCATGGACGGCGACACGATCGGTGATGTCTCCTACGATGCGGAGGGATGCTCGATCTCGCAGGCATCCACCTCGGTGATGTGCGATCTGGTGATCGGACGCGACGTCGCCGACTCGATGGCATTGTTCGACGAGTTCCGCGACATGATGGAGAGCCAGGGGCGGATCGAGCCCGACGAGGACCGGCTGGAGGACGGCATCGCATTCGCCGGTGTCGCGCAGTTCCCGGCGCGCGTCAAGTGCGCCATGCTCGGCTGGTCGGCACTGCGCGATGCGCTGATCCGGGCCGGCGTCGAGCTGCCCGCTTCGCGCGATGACAAGGAGTGACATGACCAATCCGTCTGATCTGGTGAGAGACGAGTTGCCCGGCGACCCGGTGCCCGCCACCTGGGCGACGGCCACCGCGGAGCAGAAGAAGCTCGTCATCCTCGAGGCGCTGAAAGAGGTCGTCGACCCCGAACTGATGGTGAACGTCGTTGACCTGGGGCTGATCTACGACGTGCTCATCGATGACGATCTCAATGTCACGCTTGAGATGACGCTGACCAGCCCGGCCTGCCCACTGACCGATCAGATCGAGTGGGAAGCCCAGGCGGTGCTCGGCCAACTCGCCCGCAGTGTCACCATCAACTGGGTGTGGATGCCGCCGTGGTCGATCGACCTGATCACCGACGACGGACGCGAGCAACTCCAGGCACTCGGCTTCATGATCTGAGCCCGGGTCGGGCACTCAGTAGCTCGACAGCGGGTATCTCTCGCGCACGACATAACGCACGCTCCCGTCGTCACCTTGCCCGAGCAGGGATTCGATCAGGACGATTTCGGTGACCGGCCAGGGTTCGATCGTGGTCGCGTCCAGCGCATCGATCTGTGGACGAGCATCGGCCGGGTGCCGGTAGCGCGCGATCGTCAGATGGCCGACGAAAGGTTCATCGGCAACGCTGATTCCTGCCCGCCGTGCGGCCGTGCGGCAGCCGCGGGCCAAGGCAGCGAGTTCGCCGCCCGGATCGTCGGCCCCCAGCCACAATGCCTTCGCCAGGCCTGGGGCCGGGAATGCGCCCGCGCCGGCCAGGCCCAGCCCGAATCGGGCAGTGGCAGCGGCGAGGTCGGTCAACAGCTCGTCCAGCCGGGTGTAGCCGGCGGCGTCGACTCGCGCCATGAAGGCGCAGGTCAGATGCCAGCCGGACGGCTTCGTCCAGCGGAGCTGGGGCCACCGGAGCCTGCCCGGTTCGAGCAGATCTTCCAGCCGGGCGACGGCTTGCGGCGGTGGTGTCACTGCGGTGAACATCCGCCGGACCGGATTCGAGGATGTGGTGCTACGAGATGCCATTGCCGACAGTCTAGGCAACTCGGTCATCGCAGGCCCGGGCCTCAGGCATTCTGCTGCCGATTGAGCGACGCGGCCCCCGTCGGCTGGCCACTGTGGTGCGGGGGAAAGCCGACGTGCCTCGTCCGGGGGTCTTGTTGCCGATGGTTTTTTGCTCACAGGATCAAGGCGAGACACAATGGGCACGACTATGTTGCAGGCTACTGATCTTGAGGTCCGTGCGGGTGCACGGCTGTTGCTCGAACCCACGACCTTCCGGGTGAACCCCGGCGACAAGATCGGTCTGGTGGGTCGTAACGGCGCGGGCAAGACGACGATGATGCGGATCCTGGCCGGTGAAGGTATCCCCGCCGCCGGTCAGGTGACCCGGCGCGGCGAGATCGGTTATCTGCCGCAAGATCCCCGTGAGACCGATGTGGCGATGCTCGCCCGCGATCGGATCCTGTCGGCCAGGGGACTGGACACCATCTTGGTGCGCCTACGCAACTACGAGAAGCAGATGGCCGCCACCAGCGGCGATGAACAGCAGCAGGCGATGGCGTCCTACGCCCGCGCCGAAGCCGAGCTGATGGCCGCTGGCGGCTACGGAGCCGAAGCCGAAGCGGCACGCATCGCCGCGAACCTGGGGCTACCCGAGCGGGTGCTCGGCCAGCCGCTGCACGAGTTGTCCGGTGGTCAGCGCCGCCGCATCGAACTGGCGCGCATTCTGTTCAGCGCCGCCGACACGCTGCTGCTCGACGAGCCGACCAACCACTTGGATGCCGACTCGATCGTCTGGTTGCGCGACTTCGTCAAGACCTACGACGGCGGTGTGATGATGATCAGCCACGATGTCGGGCTGCTCGACCAGACCGTCACCAAGGTCTTCCACCTGGACGCCAACCGCACCACCCTCGATCAGTATTCGATGGGCTGGTCCACTTATCTTCAGCAGCGCCAGCTGGACGAGAAGCGTCGCAAGCGCGAACGCCAGAATGCCGAGCGCAAGGCCGCCCAGCTGCGGCTGCAGGCCGAGAAGCTCGGCGCCAAGGCGACCAAGGCGACGGCTGCGCAGAACATGGCCCGGCGCGCCGAGAAGCTGCTCGCCGCCACCGAGGGCGAGCGGGCTGTCGACAAGGTGGCCAAGATCACCTTCCCGAGCCCCGCGCCGTGCGGCAAGACACCGCTGATGGCCAAGGATCTCACCAAGAACTACGGCTCCCTGGAGGTCTTCACCGGCGTCGACCTGGCGGTCGACAAGGGCTCGCGGGTGGTCATCCTCGGGCTCAACGGTGCAGGCAAGACAACCCTGCTGCGGCTGCTGACCGGCATCGAGACACCCGACACCGGCGAAGTCGTGCCGGGCCATGGCCTCAAGCTCGGCTATTTCGCGCAGGAACACGACCTGCTGGACCCGCAGGCCAGCGTCCTGCAGAACATGATGCAGGCAGCGCCCGATCTCAATGAGACCGAGGCGCGCCGGGTGCTGGGCGGATTCCTGTTCTCCGGGGACGATGACCACAAGCCCGCCGGCGTGCTGTCGGGTGGCGAGAAGACCAGGCTCGCCCTGGCGACCCTGGTCGTTTCATCGGCCAACGTCCTGCTGCTCGACGAGCCCACGAACAACCTGGACCCGGCATCCCGCAAGGAGGTGCTGGACGCGATCCGTCGCTATGAGGGGGCGATCGTCCTGGTCACCCACGATGAGGGCGCGGTCGAGGCGCTGGAGCCGGACCGGGTGATCGTGCTGCCCGACGGGACCGAGGATCTGTGGAGTGAGGACTACGCCGAGCTGATCTCGCTGGCCTGACGCAACGTTGGTGCAGGCCGTGGAGGCGGTGTTCGTGGGGGCCGACCGGCCCTGCGCGCGGTGCCCGATGACCGCGTCAGAGGCTGTTCCCAACTGATCGGCACCAAGATCATTGATTCGTTCCCAGCGTCGTTTAGCGCCGCTATTCTGAGATTCAGACCCTGCTTGAGAAAGGGGCGGGCCGATGAATCGTCTGAGTAAGGGCAAGCGCGTCAGCGGAGAATTGCGCAATGAAGTCCAGCAGTCGTTTGTCGAACGCTACGAGGCGGGCGAGTCGATCCGCTCGTTGGCAGCAGAATGCGGCCGTTCCTATGGCTTCGTTCAAGGACTGCTGAAGGACGCCGGTGTCACCTTCCGCCAGCGCGGGGGGCCCGAAGTCCGAAGAAGGACGCGGATGGCGAATCGGCGGCCGCTTCCATGGCAGCCAGTTGACGGTGCGGTCGGCGAGTTCGGATCACTCGAATTAGTATTGCCTAATTCGTTATCGTCAATCGGATTCATAGCTGCTGATTGCCACCGCCACTGTGGTGGTTAGTGCCCTGGGGAAATCACGGGCACCGTCATGAAATGCGTTCGGTCCCATACCCACCAGATCCGCAGTTGCGGCAGCGTCCAGATCGATGTCGAAGGTCAGTTCCTGTCGGGACACGAGTTCCAGTCCGGCGGCCGCGAAACTGGCGTCCAGGCGGGCCAACTTGTCGTCCTCGACATTGAGCAGCCCGAGGCGTGCCCGCAGTTGCGCCAGGTGCTGTGGCCGGGGCGCGACCACGACGACCTGCCCGCCGGTGGCCAGCACCCGAGCGAACTCCGGGGGATTGCGCGGAGCGAAGATACAGAGCAGCCGATCCAGGCTGCCGCTGCCGATCGGAAGCGTCTGCCAGGTGTCGGCCACTGCGCAGGCCATCATCCGGCGGGCGGCCCGCCGTGCGGCCGCCACCGAGATGTCCAGCCCCAGATGAGCCGGTGGGTGTGTCGCTGCCACGGCCGCGCCCAGGTAGTATCCCGGGCCGACCCCGACCTCAGCCAGCCGCCCGCCGGGCTCGCAGGCCGAACAGACCGCCTCCCGGATCGGCTGGTAGTAGCCGGCGGACAAGAACCGCTCACGAGCGGCGACCATCTCGGCTGTGTCGGCGTTGGCCGGCGCCGGGCCGCGCAGGAGATTGACATAGCCTTGCCGCGCGATGTCGAAGCTGTGGCCCCGTCCGCAGCGCAGCTGCCGGTGTTCGCGGGTCAGGGCATCCGCGCAGACCGGGCAGGTCAGCAATCCGATGGCGGCATCAATGGCTGGCATGGGTTCCATCTTGGCCCGCAGCCCAGGCACGAACCAGCAGGCGCGGACGAAACAGACAACGATGGCTGGCTGTTTTTGTGCCACTCACACCACCAACAACGGCAGCCGAACGATAGATTCACTGGAGTGAGCGAAACTGCCAATACTTCAAGCGGCCGTGTAGCCGTCATCACCGGCGCCGGACGAGGCATCGGTGCAGCGATCGCCGAGACCCTGCGGGACGCCGGATACCGCGTCGCCAGCTTCGATATCTCGGACGCCGCGCCTGAGGGTGTACTGGGCGTGGCCTGCAATGTCACCAACACCGAGTCGGTCGACGAGGCCTTCAAGAAGGTGGAGGCCGAGTACGGCCCGGTCGAGATCCTGGTCGCCAACGCCGGCATCACCCGTGACACCTTGCTGATGCGGATGAGCGACGAGGACTGGGAGAAGGTTCTCGACGTCAACCTGACCGGGGCCTACCGCGTCGTCCGCCGGGCTGTGCGCGGCATGGTCAAGCAGCGCTTCGGACGCATCGTCGCCACCAGCTCGGTGGTTGCGCTGCTCGGTTCGGCCGGGCAGGTGAACTATGCGTCCACCAAGGCCGGTCTCATCGGCATGGCCCGCAGCGTGGCCCGCGAGGTCGGCGGGCGCGGGATCACCTTCAACGTCGTCGCTCCCGGATTCATTCAGACCGCGATGACCGACGTGCTGGATGAGGCGACCCAGAAGTCGTACGCCGAGCGCATCCCGGTCGGCCGGATGGGCACCATCGCCGATGTCGCGCATGCGGTGAAATTCCTTGTCGAAGACGAAACCGGGTACATCACCGGGGCTGTGATCCCGGTTGACGGCGGCCTGGGAATGGGGCACTGACATGGGCATTCTCGAAGGCAAGAAGATCCTGGTCACCGGTGTGACCCTCAACACCTCCATCGCCTACTCGGTGGCGCGGATCGCCCAGCAAGAAGGCGCCGAGATCGTCGTCTCCAATTTCGGCCGCGGCATGGGGCTGACCCGCCGCGTGGTCAAGAAGCTCGACCCGGTGCCCGAGGTGCTCGACCTCAACGTGACCGACGCCGAACAGCTGGCCGCGCTGCCCGGTCAACTGCGCGAACTCGGCTTCGATCATCTGGACGGCGTGGTGCATTCGATTGCTTACGCGCACCCGGAGCGGGCGCTCGGTGGGGCTTTCCTGACCACCGAATGGGACGACGTGGCGATGGCGGTCCAGACCTCCGCATACTCGCTGCAGTCGCTCACCATGGCGGTGCGCGAGCTGCTGGGACGCGGCTCGTCCATCGTCGGCCTGACCTTCGATGCCACCGTGAGCTGGCCGTCGTACGACTGGATGGGTGTCGCCAAGGCGGCCCTGGAGTCCACCAACAGGTACCTGGCCCGCTATCTCGGGCCGGACGGCATCCGCAGCAATCTGGTTGCCGCGGGCCCGGTCGACACCATTGCCAAGAAGGCGATCCCCGGTGCGAGCTCGTTCAACGACATCTGGGACGGGCGTGCCCCGCTCGGTTGGGACGCCTCGGACGCCACGCCGGTCGGCAAGGCCGTGGTGGCTTTGCTGAGCGACTGGTTCCCGGCAACCACCGGCACCATGGTGCACGTGGACGGCGGCCTGCACTCCACGGGAGCCTGATCTTGACAGCAGACGTCCTGGTCACCGTCATCACCGGCGTGCTGGTGGTGATCGGTGTGCTCGGGACGATCTTCCCGATCCTGCCCGGCAGCATCCTGGTGATCGCCGGGCTGCTGCTGTGGGCGATCGTCATCGGCGGGCCGATCGGCTGGACGGTCTTCGGGCTCGGCCTACTGCTGTGCGGGGTGGGCATGACCGCCTCGACGCTGCTGACCGGCAAACGCCTGAAGGGCCGTCAGATCCCCAACCGGTCGATCCTGATCGGCGCCGTGGTGGGCGTCATCGGTGCTTTCGTGATACCTGTGGTCGGGCTGTTCGTGGGCTTCATCGTGGGGCTCTTCGGCAGCGAGTGGTACCGGTTGCGTGAGCCGCGGCAGGCCTGGGATGCCTCAGTGGTGGCGATGAAATCAGTGGGGCTGGGCATGCTGATCGAGTTCAGCTGCGCCGGGTTGGCGGTCGCCTGCTGGACGGTCGGGATCTTCCTCTATTTCTGAGCGGGCAGGTTGAGCATCGATGACGATGAAACGGTAAGGTCGGGGGCATGGTTGCAGTAGCCGAATTGGCCGGAGTCAGCGTGCGGCGCGGAACCGCCCTTCTGCTACACGATGTGAACTTCAAAGTCGAGGAGGGCGACCGCTGGGTGATCATCGGCCCCAACGGAGCAGGCAAGACCACTCTGCTCGCTCTGCTCAGCACACAGATGCATCCGACCACCGGTGTTGTCGAGGTGCTGGGCGAATATCTCGGCGCTGTCGATGTCTTCGAACTTCGTCCGCGTATCGGCGTGGCTTCCTCCTCGATCGCACACCGCATTCCCAACCGGGAGAAGGTCGCCGATGTCATCGTCTCGGCGTCCTACGGCGTGATGGGACGCTGGCGCGAGACCTATGAGGAGATGGACCACGCTCGGGCTCTCGAACTGATGCGGTTGATGCATGTGGAGGATCTGGCCGGGCGCACCTACGGCACCTTGTCGGAAGGCGAGCGCAAACGCGTCGAGATCGCCCGGGCGCTGATGACCGATCCCGAACTGCTGCTGCTCGACGAGCCCGGCGCCGGGCTTGATCTGCGCGGGCGTGAGATCCTGGTCAAGACATTGTCCGAGCTGTGCGAGGATCCGGACGCACCGACGATGGTGCTCGTCACTCACCACGTGGAGGAGATCCCCGAGGGCATCAGCCACGCGATGCTGATGGCGCACGGATCGGTGGTGGCCGCCGGCCCGATCGACGAGGTGCTCACCGACGAGAAGCTGACCGCAGCTTTCGGTATGCCTCTGCATATCACCAAGATCGACGGACGCTGGACCGCCCGGGCCGCCTAACCGATATCACACCCGATCAGCGGTTGGTCTCGTCCAGCCATTCCTCGGGCTTGCGCGCATAGCGGCTGGCCAGCGAACTGCACACCATCAGTTGCGCCTGGTGGAAGATCATCAGGGGCAGCACGATCATGCCGACCTGGGCCGCCGGGAACATCACCGAAGCCATCGGGACTCCGGTGGCCAAGGACTTCTTGGTGCCGCAGAACTGGATCGCGATCTGGTCGCGGCGGTTGAATCCCAGCCAACCGGCCACCATCCAGGTCAGCCACAGCATCAGCGGGAGTATCACCGCGATGGCCACGCAGATCATCGCGATGTCGCTGAGGCCGGTGCGCTGCCACAGTCCTTCGCGCACGCCCTGGCCGAAGGCACGGTAGACGACCAGCACGATCGATGCCTGATCGAACAGCTTGAGCTTGGGGTGGGCCATCACGAAGTCGGCCGTCCAGCGCCGTGAGAGCTGACCGAGCACGAACGGCAGCAGAATCTGCGCGGCGATGTCGAGAATGGAACTGGGGTCGAGGTGCATCCCCGTGGTGCTCATCAGCGAGATGGCCAGCAGCGGAGTGATGAAGACCCCGAGCAGGTTCGACATCGAGGCACTGATGATCGCGGCGGCGACGTTACCCCGGGCTATCGAGGTGAAGTTGATCGAGCTTTGCACGGTGGACGGCAGCAGGCAGATGTACAGCAGACCACGGTAGACGTCCTCGTTGATCAGCCCGGGCACCGCAACCCGTAACGCCAGCCCGACGATCGGGAAGGCGACGAAGGTGAACGCGAGGATCACCGTGTGCAGTCGCCAGTGCTTCAGCCCGGCCAGCGTCTCGGCGGGCTGGAGGCGGACACCGTAGAGGAAGAACAAGATGGCGATGGTGATCTTGGACGCCCAGTCGACGACCTCGACCCCGGCGCCGCGGGCCGGTAGGAAGGTGGCGAGCACAGCCGCGCTGACGATGGCGACCATGAAGTAATCGATGCGCCGCCACCAAGGCCTGCGCGTGAGGGCGGTCGGAGTCATGGATCTCACCATACGACGACACGGCCGCGCGCGATTCCCATGCCCATCCCGACGGCTACGATCGGTCCCCGTGGCCAACCTCGTTCCGATCACCGATCCCACCGATGAGCGTCTGGACGATTACGTCAGGCTGCGTGAGACCAGCCTGCGTCGCAAGTTGGAGACCGACGGCGGCCTGTTCATTGCCGAGGGAGCAAAGATCATCCGCCGTGCGGTCGAGGCAGGCTACCGGCCCCGGTCTTTTCTGCTGGCCGAGCGATGGCTGCCCGAACTGACCGACCTGCTGGACGACAGCGCCGCCCCGGTCTACCTCGTCACCGAGGAACTGGCTGAGCAGGTGACCGGATTCCATGTGCACCGCGGCGCCCTCGCGTCCATGCACCGCACGGTCGGCCTCCGGATGAGCGACCTGTTGGACGCCCGGCGGCTGGTGGTCTGCGAGGACATCGTCGACCACACCAATCTCGGCGCGATCATCCGCAGCGCGGCCGGACTGGGCTGGGACGGTGTGCTGCTCGCTCCGCGCGCCACCGATCCGCTCTATCGGCGGGCGATCAAGACATCGATGGGGACAGTCTTCGAGATGCCATGGGCCCGGATGACCAATTGGGCCTCCGATCTACGAAAGCTGCAGGAGGCCGGCTTCGAGATCGTGGCGATGGCGCTGCGCGACGACGCGGTACCGCTGGCGGAGTTCGCCGGCCAGCTGCGGCAGGCCCCGCGAAAGATCGCGTTGCTGCTCGGTACCGAAGGTGACGGACTCAGCGCGCACTGGCTTGATCAGGCCGACGCCGTGGTGCGCATCACGATGCACCACGGCGTCGACTCGCTCAATGTCGCGGCTGCGGCGGCAGTCGCCTGTTTCGCGCTCGCCGAGTAGCCGGATGGCCTCAGCAAGCCCGGATCAGATGACTTCCACCTCCGGATACACCGGCTGCCACATGGCGTCGTAGACCTGCTGGATCGGATTGTCCAGGTGACGCTGGGCCAGGCCCTCACGCCGGGCCTGCTCGGCCACCGCCACCGCCACCCGCGCCGAAATACTGCGCAGCTGAGTCATCGCGGGCAACAGTGAGGCGCCCGGGCTGCGATCGGTCACTGCGGACGCCACCGCCTGGGCTGCGGCCCCGATCATCGTGTCGCTCACCCGGCTGGCCCGGCAGCTGATGACTCCCAGACCGATACCCGGGAAGATCAGTGCGTTGTTGGCCTGCGCGATCTCGTAACGGGTGTCGTTGAGCTCGACCGGGTCGAACGGCGAGCCGGTGGCGATCAGCGCACGCCCGCCGGTCCACTCCAAGACGTCGGACGGCAGCGCTTCGGCTTTCGTCGTCGGATTCGACAACGGCATGATGATCGGTTGGTCGGTGTGGGAGGCCATGTCGCGCACGATCTCCTCGGTGAAGGTACCCGGCTGCGCCGAGGTGCCGATGAGGATGGTGGGGTGCACATTGCGTACCACATCGGCCAATTCGTAATGTCCGAGCGTGTCGAGCTTCCAGCCGGCCACCTCGTCGGCGGGACGAGCGAACGGAGCCTGGAAGTCGCGCAGCTTGCCGCCCTCGATCAACAGGCCCCGGCTGGACAGCCCCCAGAACTGGCGGATGGCCTGATCGCGGTCGATGCCTTGGGAGACCATGATGTCGAGCAGCAGATGGGCGATACCCACCCCGGCGGTTCCGGCGCCATGGATGACGATGCGCTGATCGGCGAGTCGGGTGTGCGAGGTCCGGATGGCTGCCAGCACTGCCGCCACTACGACACCCGCGGTGCCCTGAATGTCATCGTTGAACGTGCACACCTCGTCGCGGTAGCGGTTGAGGATGCGATGGGCATTGCCGGCCGCGAAGTCCTCCCAGTGCAGCAGTGCCTGCGGGAACCGCTCGGTGACCTCACCGACGAACTTCTCGATGAAGGCGTCGTAGCGTTCGCCTCGCACGCGGGCATGCCGGACGCCCAGGTAGGCCGGGTCGTTCAGCAGGTCGAGATTGTCGGTGCCCGTGTCGAGAACCACCGGCAGTACCCGGTTCGGATGGATGCCGGCGGCCGCCACGTAGACCGACAGCTTGCCGACCGTGATGGCCACGCCGCCGACGCCCTGATCACCGATGCCGAGGATGCCTTCGGAGTCGGTGACGACGACCAGATCGATGTCGTCGGGACCCTTGCCGGAGGCCTGCAGCGCGGCCTGGACGCCATCGGGATTGTCGATGTCGAGGTAGATGCCGCGCGGCTTGTGGAACCAGTGGCTGTATTCCTGAATGGCCAGCCCGATCGTCGGGGTGTAGATGATCGGCAGCATCTCTTGGATGTTGTCGGTCAGCACCCGGTAGAAGAGCGTCTCATTGCGGTCCTGCATGGCCGTCAGGTAGTTGTACTTGGCCAGATCGGACGGCTCGTGGCGGTACTGCTTGTAGACGCGACGCACCTGGGCGTCCAGGCTGATGACAGCATTCGGGAGCAACCCGGTCAGTCCGAGCGCTTCGCGCTGCTCCTTGGTGAACGCCGTGCCGTAGTTGATCATCGGGTTGTGCA
>Ga0334883_1000239_pt1 | contig 105631 bp, 69 predicted proteins | sample GraSluR1_MG_6_FD_207230 | JGI IMG/M metagenome (GOLD analysis project Ga0334883, IMG submission 207230) | Sludge microbial communities from methane-producing bioreactor in Wageningen University, Netherlands - Granular Sludge_09_05-R1 | ecosystem: Engineered > Bioreactor > Anaerobic >... | reverse complement strand
AACCTGGGGATAGGATTGCAGACGTCTCGTCTGCATAAGCAGCGAAGCTGCTTTCTTTTACGGAACTTCGTTCCGTCGACACGAGACGTGTCGAATCCTCTGGTTTTCATGTAAACCCTAATGAAAGTGCTTTCACCACAGTGAATGAAAACCTGGGGATAGGATTACAGACGTCTCGTCTGCATAAGCAGCGAAGCTGCTTACCTTAACGGAACTCCGTTCCGTCGACACGAGACGTGTCGAATCCTCTGGTTTTCATGTAAACCCTAATGAAAGGGCTTTCACCACAGTGAATGAAAACCTGGGGATAGGATTGCAGACGTCTCGTCTGCATAAGCAGCGAAGCTGCTTTCTTTTACGGAACTTCGTTCCGTCGACACGAGACGTGTCGAATCCTAGGGTTTTCATGTAAAATACCATAGACCGAGGAGGTTTTATGCGTTGCCACCGAATGATGTTCGTTCTTTTAATCGCGCTTTGTGCCACATCGCTCGCTGCCAATCAGCGCTACACCGTCATCGAAGATTTCGAAAGTGGGGTAGTGAATCTCACATCCTGGGCGGATGAGGATCTGCAACCTTCGGCGTGGTCTTTGGATTCCAGCATTACTCACAATTCCTCTGCATTTGCTCTGAAACTGGAGGGTAACACTTGGAAAGAGCAGCAGATAGCGCCCATGAACCTAAGTTCTGACAGTGTGATCAAAATGGCTGCCCGGCATAGCTCCGGTGCCAGAGTGCAGGGCATCGGTTTTTCAGATGGTGAAAACCAGATCTTTTACAGCTTTGCGGGTAGTCGGATTGTGGATATCGAGGTCTGGATTCCCGTCTATCAGGGCGCTTTTCCCAATAACAGCTGGAACGATTATTACCTGCCCCTTGGGGCGGATTTTGAAGCTTTTCACGGTTATCTGCCCGAGCTCAGTTCCATCATCTATGTGAACGATCTGGATGGAGTCTCTGCTCGCAGCGTGTGGTTTGATACCATCCTGGATGTGAGTGAAGACCTTCCGGTGGCTCCCCAGGTTACGATCCTATTTGGTGGGGTGATCCCCCCTCCTCTGGGACGGGAAGTGACTGTGGAATTCCTTTCTTATGTAGTTGATCCCGATAGCGATAGCTTTACATACTTGTGGAACTTTGGCGATGGCTCGTTCAGCACTGAGAACAACCCCATCCACACCTACACAATCTCAGATGCTCACACCTATACCGTGAGTCTCAGAGTGATTGATGATACCGGCCGTTGGGGTCTGGCCAGCGAGCAGGTGACATTGGAGCCGGGGCCCTCATCTTTGCCATTGACGATGAACTTTGTAGGCGATGTGATGCTTGCCCGTCGCTACGAAAGTCCCGGAGGGATCATCCCCACCCTGGGAGTGAACGCGATCTTTGCCCCGACCCTTTCCATGTATGGTGGGGCAGCTGATGTGAGCGTGGCCAATCTCGAAGTAGTCCTGGCCAATACAGGCACACCCCATCCCACCAAATCCGTGGTCTATCGCGGTAATCCGGCCAATGTCAGCGGTCTCACTTATGCCGGCATCGACGTGGTGAGCCTGGCCAATAACCATACTTTGGATTATGGATTGCCGGCCTTGCAACAAACACAGGGACTCCTGGATGCCGCTGGGATTTTGCACAGCGGATCCGGAGCAGATTCCTATGAAGCTTATCTGCCCACCTTTATCAACCGCAAGGGGATGAATATCGCCTTTTTGCGCAGTAGCGACCGCACCGGTCAATATAACAATGCCCAGCCCTATCTGCAAGCAGGATTCAATAAACCGGGCTTTGCCTATATGACGCCATATTACATCGGCGAGCAGATTACCGCGGTATCCGGCTTTGCGGATCTGAACATCGTGGAGATGCACGCGGGCAGCGAATACTCCATCTCGCCCGGAGCCGGCTATGACAAACATAATCCCTATCTGGATGATACTGAAGACGAAGACTATGCCCATCGCAGTGACGTCCCCCATCAATGGGATCGTGAGATTCGTCAAACTGCCATTGATAGCGGAGCGGATATGGTCATCGTGCATCATCCGCACATTATCCAGGGATTTGAGGTGTACAATGGCAAGGTTATCGCTCATTCTTTGGGCAATTTTGTCTTTGATCTGGATTATCCGGAATGCATGCCTTCGATGATCTTCTATGCCGATGCCTATCCGGATGGGTTTCGTAATCACCGAGCGCGTCCGGTTTACATCGATAATTACATCCCCAAGCCGGCTCAGGGCAGCCTGGGACTTCACACTTTGGACTATTTGGCGATGAAATCTCGAGAATTGGACACCGTGGTTTTGGTCGATAAAGAGGATCTCTGTGCCAAAGTAATCCTGGATCCGGCAGAGTTGAACTCTTATCAGCACTCGTGGCATAGCACCCAAAGCTTCACATCCTTCAATGATGGTTACCAATATACGGATCCCGTCAAACTGCCCCGCATGGGCAGCATTTCGGCTATTGATAGTGTGGAACCGGTGAGCATGGCCGAGCATAGCCTGGGCGCTGAACTGATCTGGTTTGGTAATTTTGAGGACGAAGGCTCCAATCTCTGGAGTATCCCGGAGTTTTCCACCGATGCCATTGATGGCGAGCGTTCAGCCTTTCTGACAGCTACTAATGGCAGTGAATCCACGGCCACCATATCGAAGAAGCTCAAGATCTATGACAATACCAAACGCTACACCTTGCACGGTTGGATCAGAACGCGGAATGTCACAAATGCCAATGTCACCATTCGCTATTTCAGCAGTCGCACGGCCTATTCTCCGATATCCACTCGGACATTGACGACTGATCTCAGCGGCACAAACAGCTGGGCATGGTACTATCGCGAACTGGCCATGCCGTCCAATGCCTGGTATTATGATTTGCGACTGAGTGTGCAAAGCGAATCCGGGCTCACTGCCCAAGCCTGGTATGATAACGTAGGTCTCATCGAGTGGACGCCCTGGCAAAATGCTGCGGATCTGGGACAGATCATGCATCCCAATAACTACTATTGGCTGCAAAGCCGCACGCAGGAAGCGGCAAAATCCATGACTAGCTATCTTACGGAAACCTCATTTAGCGAAGGATCGCCCCTGCTTGGGTACCCCAGAGCAGCATCAGCCCTCCCGTTTTCAGTCTATCCCAATCCCTTCAATCCCAATACCAATATCAAGTTTTCACTGCCTTATTCAGCCACCACTCAGATCAATATCTACAATATCAAAGGACAATTGGTGCGGCGTCTGCTAGATCTGGAGATGACCAAAGGAGAATACTCTCTATCCTGGGATTCCAAAGACGACAGCGGTCGGGCTGTGGCTTCAGGCCTCTATTTCATCCGCCTGCAAGCCGGAGCTAAACACTCGCTGCGCAAGGTAATCCTGCTCAAATAGTGTTTTTTCGCTTGACGGAAACAGGCTGCTTTAATCCTTTGAAACAAATTAATACGGATTACAGAGGAGACCCAATGCGCAGATTAATCATTCTACTGCTGCTAATGTGCAGTATCACCGCTTGTCTGTTTGCCGAAGCGGAAACCGAAGAAGAGCAACTGGTATTTCGACTCCTGAATGCCCGGGAGTATGAACTTTCCGCGAGCATCAGCACTGTGATCAATCGTTTCTATGCCAATGTCCAGTTTAGCATCGACAAAGCAGATCTTGAAGACGCGGATTTCTATAGCTTTTTCATCTCCAAGCTTGCCTATGTCGAACGCATCAAAGTGAATGGCAAGGCCATCGAATGTGTCTATACGCGTGACCTTGATCCTCTTCACTTCGTTCCAGAGCTTGAGCAAAGTGAACTCCTTGCTCCTGATTCCCCGGTATTCTGTATCTCTTTGTGCAAAGATACTTTCAGAGATATCACCGGTCTCATCACCATTAGCCTGGATTACAAAATGGTTTTACCGGAGTGGACTGTTGCCGCGGATGGCCGTGAAAAGCTGGAATGGAGCATGAATGACTTCATCGTGCCCCGGAACATGTCAGACACTTCAGAAGTCAATTTCCGGCTACTGACCACCATCTTCCATAGCATGGACAATGCCGACAGCATTTCGGACAACGGTACTATGCGCACGATCCGCAAAAGGATCATCGATATTCCGGGACAAAACGAAAAGTTAACACTATATAAGGCGCTAAATTAGCTCAGTCCGGTAGAGCAACTGATTCGTAATCAGTAGGTCGGGGGTTCGAATCCCCCATTTAGCTCCAGGAATATTACCCCGGCTCTGTGCCGGGGTTTTGCTTTATGCGCTTCAAATCTGCTGTGTCACACCAAAGAATTCGCTTTGAGCCTCCCACTGCTTCAAAAAGAAGTCATAGCCGCTCACACAGGGGATATCCCGTTGCCGGCAGTAAGATACCAGAGAGCTGCTCTGCTCCGGATGGTAGGGCAATTCGATGAGCTGATCGAAGTGGGGGAGCAGGACTCCTGGTTCATCGGGAAAATCCAGCCGGGCGGAACAATTGATTAGCAGCTCTACCTTAGAGGGGATTGTGGCAGGTGGCAGGTGGCAGGTGGTTGGTTGCAGGTAGCTTTGGCGCATAGTAGATACCTTTTGCGCGTTGCGTCCTGCAAGATATATCTTGCTGTAGCCCAATACTTTCAGTTTTTGTATGAAGGCCTGAGCACAGGCTCCGCTGCCATAGATCAGGATCCGATCATCCGGACTGACTCGAAGTTCATTGATGCAAGTCCGCAGTGCGACAAGATCGGTATTCGCATACTTAATATACTGTCCCGTCACTGGGGAATAACTGAAACCGGGCTTGGGCGTGGGGGATAGGACAAGGGAATTGACTGTGACATTTTTCAGCCCCATAGCGGCGGGAAGGCTTTGTTTAAAAGGACTGGTGATGGAAAATCCCTCCAAGCAGAAGCGCTCTGCCAGCCAGCCTAAAACCTCGATGGCCTCGGATGGATCAGTCACCGGGATGGGCAGATAATGGGCATGAAGATACTGCTGAAGAAAGAGCTCATTATAGGCCTTGAGGCTGTAGCTACGGTTCACTCCTTCCCCGCCGAAGATGCCATATACCTTAGCTCCACAGTGGATTCCGGTTCTATGGATCAAGCGAAAATCGAGCAGGCTGAGCTGACCGGGATAGGTGCTTTGATCTCGATACAGGTAAACTGCCTCAGAAGCAAAGTGTCTGTAGAGCGATCTTTGGAAAGCAACCCATTTGCCATTGACATTGAAGATAACGCTTTTTCTGCCTGAGGATGCGATCAATCTCGAGGCGGCAGCGATCTCGCTAAAACACTCCGCTTCAAAGATTATCTTAACGGTCCGGCACTCCAGGGTCAAGAGTTGGCGCAGAGCAGATTCATCATAGCGCCTCAGATGCAGCGAGACGATCAGTTTATCTCGATATGTTGCGGTATCAATGCTTTTGAGCTCGGAGCTATCCAGATCGACCATTGCTTTGGAGGCCAGCATCTTATGGATGATATGAGGATGGCCGTCATTACCTCTGAAGGTGAGGATATTATTCTCAGAGAAAACGCTGTAGTCAATGGCATCCGGTTCAGGGCAATAGTCCAGACGATATTCGATGATATCCGCTTCAGGAATGGCAGTTAACGACTCCGGGCCATGATATGGAATGCTGAGAATGATCATTGGCAGATCTTGAGGCCGAGCCGCATGATCTCTCGCGCCAGCTTCGGATTCAGTTCAAGTTCGCAGGCTATGGCTTCTACGCGCTTCAGGATAGCTTCCTCACGTGCAGCATCCCTGTTTGGCAAGCAGTGAAGCAGCTTATAGTCCTTCACTTGTTGCACGATTTGTCTCCGGCGATAGAGGAGCAAGAGTAATTCTTCATCGAGCGCGTCCAGGCTTTCCCGAAAGCTTTCCAGTGAGCTTGCTTCGCCCCTGATCAATCTCTGATGTTGGATGGCATCAGCCAGGCAAAGCTTGAGCATGGCTTCCGCCACGGGTATCACTCTGGGGATGTGGCAGCTATCGTGGCGACCTTTGATGGAGATTACCCGATCATTACCGCTTTTATCTATTGTTCTTTGAGGCAGAGATACCGAAGATACAGGGCGCAGGATGAGCCGGAAAAAGAGCTCATTGCCATTGCTCACACCGCCATTGATCCCACCCTGATGGTTGCTCAGATAGCCATCCTTAGTCATCTGATCGTTTGCCTCAGAGCCTTTCATGGCCGCCAGAGTTTCCCCATCGCCAAAGGATATGCCCTTTACCGAGGGGATGGAAAGCATGGCCTTGGCAATGTTCGCGCTGAGCTTGGCATACACAGGATCACCCAAGCCGGCAGGGACATCCATTGCTCTGAGTTCGATGATTCCGCCCAGGCTGTCTCCTTCCTTTTGTACTTCATCCAGATATGAGTACAGAGCTATGCTGCTATGCTCATCCGGCCAGTGAAAAGGATTGTCGCTATCCCAAACGTCACCGGTGATCCGCATTTTACCAACTTGCACGCAGCGGGTCTGAATCTTGATGGGAGCAAGGATTTCTTCCGTGAATGAAGCGGCGATCACACGCGCCAGAGTCTCGCGTCCGGAAGCTCTGCCACCGCCACGAAAATCGTAGATGTGATATTTCTGATACCAGGCAAAATCTGCGTGTCCGGGCCGGAAGACATCTCTTAATGCTTCATAATCCTCGCTCCTGGCATCATGGCTACGCACAATGATGCAGAGTGGCATGCCAGTGGTTTTGCCTTCAAAAACACCACTGAGAATCTCGTATTCATCGGTTTCCAGGCGTGGAGTTTTGTAAGGCGTAGAGCTGTTGCGGCGTGCTAAAGCTTCCTGTAGGGCTGCATGAGGAAAATCGATATTTGGGGGAGGACTGTCGATCACCAGGCCTATAGCCGGCCCATGGGATTCACCGAATCCGGTGAAACCAAAAAAGCCGTCAAGCCGGTTTGTAGGCATCAGAAAAGATGATGATTTGCCCTTGATACTCCTCGTAAAGCTCGCTCAGATGGCGCATCAGGAAGTATTCCCGCTCCATCCTGCGCAGCTGATGGGCCAGGCTGCTTTTGATCTCATCAAAGGGGATGGGAGCGCTCTTTTTGCGGTCGGTGAGGATCAGGATATGGTAACCCTGAGGCGAGGGGAATGGGTCGCTGATCTGATTGAGCGACAGCGAGAAAGCCACAGCATCGATCTCGGGATACAGCTTGCCTTTAGGGAAAAAGCCGAGATCGCCACAGGAATCGTTTGAAGGGCAATCGCTGGACTCTTTGCAAATGGCGACAAAATCATCATAATCATGGATATTACTGCGGATCCGGGCTGCGCGTTCGCGAGCGTCAGCGCCTTTGATAAGGATGTGCGAGCAGCGCACCATCTCTTCGCAGCAAAAGCTCTCCATTTGGTCTTTATAGATATCTTTCAAGCGTTCTTCAGAGACGGGCGGGATGCTGGGATATAATGAGTTCATGTATTTCTTGATCAGGATGTTCCGCTTGAGCAGGGTTTCCATCTCGCCGGCATCCATATCCTGCAAGCTACCGGCTGGAAGACCAAAAGGCTCTTCTTCATCCAAGAGTTCCATCAGCGCGACGTCAAACTCTTCGTCCGAGACCTTGAAGCCAAGCTGCGTGGCTTTTGCCAGCAATAGACAGCGATCGATCAATCTGCGCAGAGCCTGGGGCGGGTTTCCACCGCAGCGCAGCTCACGTTTTACGTCATTATCAGATATGTCCAAGTTTAGAACTTTGGCTACGATTTGCACATTTTCCTCGTTAGTACCTCAATAATCAGGCGTTCAGAGCCCGGAGGACATCAGATAAGCTAAAGCAGTGAGACGCTAATGTCAAATCAAAAGTAACTTTGCGATACCAGGTCATCTGACGCTTGGCATAATTGCGGTGGTGTTGAGCTGCCAAAAGGGCGCAATCTTCGGCCGGCACAGCACTCAGAAAGTGATCCTTGAACTCGTTGTATCCCATAGTTTTAAGTCCGGCATCATTGAAGCTGTAGCCCATCTTCAGCAGGCCACTGATCTCGTCCAAAAGCCCCATTTCCAACATTTGAAGCAGGCGAGAATCGATCTTTTGATAGAGCAAATCGCGCGGAGGAGCCACCAGGATCCGGAAAGTCTGATAACGAGGTGTTCTTTGCTGCTCTGCCCAGTGCGCTGACAGTGGTTTTCCCGTAGCCTCATAAATTTCCAGACCACGGAGGACACGCTGAGAGTCGCGCGGGCTGATCTTCATGGCAAAGGAGGGGTCAATTTCCTCAAGCTCTGAATACAAGGTGCCTATCCCTTCCGTCTCCAGCCTGGCGCGCAACCCGGAGCGCAAGCCCGGGTCAATCGGAGGATGCTCGAATAAGCCTTCCAACAAACTGCGGACATAGAGCCCGGTGCCTCCACACAAGATGGGAACCTTGCCCCGCGCTTCCAAATCCTTGATAATGGCCTCAGCGTCGCCGACAAAGGCTCCGGCATTGTAGCTTTGCTTGGGATCGATGATGTCGATCAGATGATGCTTGACTTTGGTCTGAGTCTCTGCATCCACCTTTGCTGTTCCGATATCCAGTTGACGATACACCTGGCGAGAATCACAACTGATGATCTCCGTGGCCAAAACAGAGGCGAGCTCCACCGCTAAAGAGCTTTTCCCCGCTCCGGTGGGCCCTTCAATGGTGATGATCATACCAAACGCTTGAATTTCTTCTCGAAATCGCTAATGCTCATTTTCACGATCAAGGGTCGTCCATGGGGACAAAAGTATGGCACGCGGCAGGCAAAAAGATTGTTGATCAAGCTCAGCATCTCTTTGCGGCTTAGCGGTTTACCGGCCTTGATGGCAGCTTTGCAAGAGATTGATTTGGCCAAAGAATCCCGAAAATCCGTATTGATTTCCATCTCGGATTCCAGCTGTTTGAGGATTTCCACAAAGACTTTGCCACCCTGGAAATCTCCGAGTTCAGCCGGGATTTCCTCGATCACTATGGAATCTCCGCTGAACTTTTTGAGCTGAAAGCCGATCTTTTGAAAAAGCTCCAGGTTCTGATCCACCAACTCCCGAATTTCAGAGGCGATATAGGGCGGGATGTCGATCACCAAAGGCAAAATCAACTTTTGACGCACAGCCGGAGCGCCTGCTGTGCGATGAATCAGCTTCTCATAGATGATGCGTTCGTGAGCGGCATGCTGATCGATAATCACCAAGCCATCTTCCACTTGCACAAAGATATACGTGTTATGCAACTGCCAGGGATTTACGTAGTCTTCCTCATTTTTTAGCAGCAACTTGTAGCTCACGCTGTCATTGGGTAGATCGGGAAGAATCTCCTGTTGCTCCGTGCTTTGCTCCGGGTTCACGATCGGGATATCACGCTGTGGGGTAGGATCAGAGCCGCGAAAGAGATCATCCTGAAAGAGATTGGCGTGTTCTTTGCGATACTCGCCATATTTGGGAACGGGGGTTTTGTGCACCAGAACTTCGCGCTCATAACTGCTTGGCCTTTCATACTCAAAGGCAGGCTGAAACTTGGCCCTGGCGCTTTGAAACTTATCATCTTCATAGCGTTTGAGCGCTCTTGACAGAGTCTCAAAGATCAATGAATGCACCAGGTTGTTCTCTCGGAAACGCACTTCATTTTTGGTGGGGGAGACGTTTACATCGATCTGCGTGGCAGGCACATGCACAAAAAGAATATAAGGCGGAGTGCTGCCTTTCATCCAGACTCGCGTTTTACTGATATGTGGCTCGTAAGCGCTTTTGATGCTGTGTTTCACCGTTTTGTCGTTGATAAAGCGGCCATTGATAAAGACGTATTGGGCATCAATCAGTTTATCTTGACGCTCTTCCAGACCGAAGATGTAGCCATCTACCCGGTAGTCCCCATTTTGCCCTGAGACCTGGATCAAATCATCCTGAAAGAAGCCGGCTCCAAAAATTTCGCTCATGCGTAGGTTGCGGTCTTCACTGGCAATATAGTTTAGCTTCTGGCGAGTATCAGCTATCAGCTTAAAGCTTACGTTAGGATAGATTATGGCTTGATAGTGAAAGTATTTCATGATGTGCCGCAGCTCAACTGTCTCACTTCTGAGGAACTTACGCCTTGCAGGAAGGCTCTTGAAGAGACCTCGCACCCAGATCGTGGTGCCTGGATTGGAAGAAGTCTTTTGCACATCACGCAGCTTGCCATCGTTGATTTCGATGCGGGTGGCAACATCCAGATCCGCGCTGCGCGTCACCATCGTGAAATGAGATACCGAGGCAATCGAAGGTAAGGCTTCACCTCTGAAGCCCAGAGAACTGATGTGCACGATGTCATCCACGTTGCGGATCTTGCTGGTAGCGTGGCTTTCCAGGGCTAACATGGCATCATCCGGTTCCATCCCCAGGCCGTTGTCTATCACTTGGATCAGGTCTTTCCCGCCGTTTTCCACGATCACTGTGATAGCCGTGGCCTTGGCATCGATAGCGTTTTCCACCAGTTCTTTGACCACGGAAGCGGGACGCTCGATGACCTCACCGGCAGCGATCTTATTCCGGACGTCTTCGGAGAGTATATTTATCTTTGGCATACTTGAGTTTACCTAGTCTTCTTATCTCTGGGGGAAACGTCATCCTGACGTTTATCGGTGTTATGCGACAGGATGTCGCATCCACCATTACAATCAATAGCGGAAGATTGAGCCATTGGTAAATTCCCTGATTATGGAATTGTAAGGCACCAGAGCGTCCGCGATATCTTTGCAGTGTGAAAGCAGGCGCAATAGTCTGCGAGCTTCAGTATAAGCCGATGAAGTGGGCGGCACGGTCAGCAGCATCTTCCAGGCGTGTTTCTTCAGCACACCCAGTTCATAGGTGAGGCTGCTGTTGAACATGTAGTTCGCGTTTTCCTGATAGGGGAAGATGTTCTTTTCTTCGCCTTCACGCACGTCCTTCCAACGCATCAGAGTTTCTTCTGCAGAGTAGCCGCGGTATTGGTGATCCCGAATGATGCGTCGTAAGAGCCGGCAATCGGTAGTGGGGATGCGGTTATGGTTGTCGATATTGAGCTGGTTCAAGGCTGAGATATAGATCTTTGCTTTACGGTGTTCGGGGATGGACTTTGTGAGCTCATCATTGAGGCCATGGATGCCTTCCATGATGATGATATTGTCATGCTCCATCTTGACAAAATGGTTGCTGGGACGTCTTACGCCACGGGTGAAGTCATAGTGCGGAAGCTCAATCTGTTCTCCCTGAAGCAATTGCCCAAGCTGCATATTCAGATATTCCAGATCAATGGAATAGATTGATTCAAAGTCATAATCCCCATCTTCTTTGCGGGGAGTGCGATCGCGATTTAAGAAGTAATCATCCATGCCGATCACGATGGGTTTGGCTTTGCTGGCCTGGAGCTGCACCTGGAGGCGTTTGGCAAAGGTCGTCTTTCCGGAAGAGGAAGGTCCGGCGATCAGGATCAAACGGATATCTTCGTGCAGGACAATGTCTGCCGCGATCTCGGCTATCTTCTTTTCGTGCAGGGCTTCTTCTACCAGGATGAACTGGGAGATGTCATAAGCTTCGCTTTGACGGTTGATATCCGAGATATTGTGCACGCGCAGAATATCCAGCCATTTATCGTGCTCCTGATGCAGGGCAAAGACCTTGGGTGGCAGCTTGAAGGGATGCGAGATCTTCATTTCAGGGCCGGTGGGGAAGCGCAGGATAAAGCCCGGAGCTTGATAGACGATGTCAAACTCCTTGATGAAGCCGGTGCGATCCGCCAGGGGACGGATGAAGAAGTCGTAATACTTCCCACATCTATACACGCTGACCGTTTCGCTATAAAGAGACTTGATATTACGCAGGATATCTTTGCGCCGCATGGAGTTAAAGATGTCAATGGCCTCTGCGGTCTTGACTTCGATGCGGTCAATGGGCAGATCGCTCTCGATGATGCGCAGCATTTCTGCCTTGAGCCGCGCGCAATCTTCCTCTGTGAAACTGGTCGCGTTGAACACTTCGCAAAACACGCCATCCCCGATGGAATGCTCTGCCACCATCGAGTGTGCTTCTCCCAAAAGTGTATGCAGCGCCTTGGCGGTAATGAAGATGGCAGAATCCTGATAGATCCGGTATCCTTCCGGATGGCGCGCAGTGATGCAATTGACAAGGGTTTCGCCCTGAGGCACATAATCCTCATTGACATATTCCCTGTGGTTAATTTTATAGCTCAGGACTTGCTGAATATCTATCCCCGTGCCTTTGAGGATGTGGGATATCGTTCTGGGCTGGTCCATTTCGATAAGACTGTGTTTCTGTCCGTCTAATCTAATATCGATCTTCATGATAAATCCTTATTTCATAGTGTCTTAGTTCTGAATGGATGGGAAGGAGTCCTCTTCAACCATTTAGAATATGCAAGCTATTCAAAGCAGGATAATCCGTCAAGCATTATAGGTTGCAGGTTGCGGGTGGCAGCTTGCAGGCTACTTTGAAAACCCTAAAACTCCAAACCTTAAAACATAAAAAAGGAGCAGCAGATGCGCAATAAACTATCACGCTCACAGCGAATAAAGAGAGAAGTCACAAACCATTTGGGGATTGTATTTGCCGCGATGTTCTTTGCCGCGGGATACTCATGGTTTCTTTTGCCATACCACATGGCTCCCGGTGGTGTGGGCGGTATATCCCAGATCCTCAACACCTTTTTTGGCATTCCCAATGGGGTGTCCATGATCCTGATCAATATCCCGCTCTTTGCCATCAGCTTCATCTTCATCGGCAAATCCTTTGGCAGCAAGTCTGTCTATGGCATGCTGGTAACCGGTTTGATGACTGATCTCATCAGTTTTCCCATGCTGCATAAGATAGGACTGGTCAGTGATTTGGCACAATATACCCATCTGGTCAATGGACGCATCATCTATGCGATGTTGCCACCAGAGGAGATGTTTCTCTCTGCCATTGCCGGTTCCGTGCTCTTAGGCTTGGGCTTGGGCTTGATCTTCCGTTTTCGTGGCTCCACCGGAGGCACGGACATCCCAGTTGCGCTGATCAAACAGCACGCGAATCTTTCGATCGGAACTGGATATTACATCGTGGAAACCGGCATCATCCTGGCCGTCGCGCTGCTTCTAAGAGACCCCAAGCTCCTGATCTGGGGCTATATCAACCTATTCATTACCACCAAGATCACTGATCTGGCTTCCGAGGGTTTGCCCTACATCAAGGGTGTGTATATCATCTCGGATGAAGTGGACGAAATCAGAGATGAGATATACGATCGCCTCGAGCGCGGAGTAACCTATCTCAAAGGGCTCAGCGGCTTTCATCAAAGGGATATCAACGTGCTCTTTTGTGTCCTCAACCGCCGCCAGGTTCCGCTATTGACAGACCTGGTAAAGGAGATCGATCCCGATGCCTTCATGATCCTCACCGATGTGAATGATGTCCTGGGCTATGGCTTCAAGAGCAGGAATATTAACCTGAAGGATCATGCATAGAATCTCCTCCCGCGGAGTCGAATGCGCCATTCCAATCCATTTAAGCTAAGCCATTTTCGCCTATCTCCCAGTTTCAATTCGGATTCGTGATGAAACAGCGCTTTCGACTACTAGCAGCGGGCTTATAGTGTTTTCAAGTTTTCGAGTTCTCGAGTGTCTGCGAAGCGCAGCCCATAACTCAATTGTCAATTAGCCAAAGCTTTGGGCAGCGCTTCTCTTTGCTCCTCCCTTATCCCATGTTCCCCTCGTAGTAAGAAGTAATTATGAGGTAAACTCAAACAAAACTCAAACAAAACTCAAGATAAGCATCTTAGTCTTCATCATGCTGGGGCGGGATCTCCAAAGATTCTCATTGACAGGCATAGGCTTGGTCAAAACTTTGACTATCTATACTACAATGGAGATGAAGATGCTAAAAAAGCTGATTACGATTGTCCTGCTATGTTGCGGGATAATGCTTTACGCGGACGATTTGGATGACAAAATCCGTCAGCTTCAGCGTCTGCAATCCGAGCTTGAAAACGCGGAAAAGAAAGCAGCCGAGACTGCCGCTAAGAAGAAAAAGACCGAGAGCGAGATTCAGCGTACATCATCTCTGAAGCGGATCACGGATCAGAATCTCCAGCGCTTTCGCATGGAAGAACGCGTGTTAAATGATTCCCTCTCACAGGTAGAAAGGCGGATCATTATGGCAACTGACCGCCTGACGAATCTAAAATCCGCGCAGAACCATGAACTCAGCACCCTGCTGCGCGTGGATAGAAGCTACCAAGCCCAAGCGATCAATCATCGGGATCACCGCATTTTGAAACAGCTGATCGCCCAAAACCAAAGAGCCATCGATATTGTCAATGGCTTTAAGGCGTCTTTGGAAACGAACAAAGAGCTCACCCGCCGAGAAGCCAACGCGGTGAGCCGCAACCGTCAAAATGAAGATCGCAAAAGCCGGAATTACAACAAGACGATTCGCTCTCTGAACGAAACTACCCGCAAATTGACCAAAGAAGAGACCGCGCTGCAAAACCGCATATCACAGCTAAAAAAAGATGCCGCTGCCTTGGAAACCCTGATCACGCGATTGATGGAGGAAAGTGGCAGAGAGCGCTCTTCATATCAATTTACGCAGATCAAGATCGCCTGGCCGGTGAAGGGCAAGATCATCCGCAATTTTGGGGAGGAAACCCGCTCATATGGCACCAGCGTGGTGAGTAACGGCATCGATATCGCTGTGCGCGAAGGCACAAACGTGGTGGCCGTGGATGATGGCGAAGTGGTGTTTTCCGATCGCTATGGCGGACAGGGAAAATTGATCATCATCGACCATAAAAACGGATATTTCAGCCTTTACGCCTATAATAGCGACCTCGTGGCAACGCGCGGAGCAATGGTGAAACGCGGAGAAGTGATTGCCAGAAGCGGGATGACCGGTTCGGCCAATCAAGCTTCATTGCATTTTGAGCTTCGCAAAGATGGCAAAGCAATCAATCCCATACCCTATTTTGAATAGCAGGAACTGTAATGGAAAAACTGAAAAACCCCTCTGTCAGAAAGCTTGAGAGCTATATGGCCAAGCATGACCTCAATGACATCTGCATCTTGCACTACACCGGAAATATGTGGGGCATCGGCGCTCTGCTCTCGGCCAAAACGGCAATCGAACGGATCAATAAGCTGAAACAACGCGCCAAAGCCGGGATGATCGTCCTGGTGCCCAATCAGGAATGGTTTGCCGAAAATGGGATAGAGGTTCCACGCCGCATCCAGGCTCTCATGCAGCAGTATTATCCGGGTAATCTGAGCATTGCCTTCAAGGTGGATGATCCTCGCTTCGAGGATGTGAGCGTGAATGGCAAAGTGGCCTTTCGGGTGCCCACCGATCCGCTTTTACGCGGCTTTTTGGAGCTGGCAGATGAGCCGATGGTCAGCACCAGCATCAATTACAGCAATCTTCCGGCCGAAAATGATCTGAATCGGATTGAACGGGTATTTGGCTCCTGGTTTGATCTCGCGCTCTTGCCGCATCCTTCTGTAGTTAGTTCTGAAGACTCGGCTTCGACTCTGGTGGAATACATCGGTAAAGAAGAAGGCGGATTGGAAGAGCTCAAGTGCCTGCGGGAAGGCTCGATCCCATTTTTTGAAGTGAAAAAGAGCTTCAGTCTGCCCTTGGTGATGTTTGTCTGCACGGCGAATATCTGTCGCAGCCCCATTGCCGAAAAGCTTTTTAATCACATGGCTCAAGCCGAAGGCCTGAACCTTGCTGTGGATAGCAGCGGGCTTTTGGAAGGCGGACACATGATCTCGCTATCTTCAATGCAATTGCTCATGGAAGCGGGCATCAGCGAAGCCGCAGAACACGTGTCCAAACGCATCACGCCGCAGATGGTGGCAAATTCCTGGCTGGTGCTCACCATGGAAGAACGGCAACGGGACTTTTTGCGCGAGCAAAACCCGGAGGCCACGCGCAAGATACTCACTCTGAATGAAATAACCGGTTTCGAAGGTGACGTGGAAGATCCTTATGGCAGCGATCTGGAGTATTATCAAAAGACTTACGGCATCATCGAAGAACGGCTTAAGATACTGATAAACATGATCAAAAACCACGAAATTAGATTGTAAGGAAGATCAATGACCTATCCTCCCATTACCGAACAGATTATTGCGGAACACGGCATCTCGCCGGATGAATACAGTTACATTCTCCAGATCTTGGGGCGGGAACCCAATCTGGTGGAACTTGGTATATTTAGCGTTATGTGGAGCGAGCATGCCAGCTATAAGAATAGCATCAAACTACTGAAGACATTACCTCGCGATGGTGAGATGATGTTGGCCAAAGCCGGTGACGAAAACGCTGGTGTGGTGGACATCGGAGATGGTCTGGCGATCAGCTTCAAGATCGAGAGCCACAATCACCCCTCAGCTTTGGAGCCCTATCATGGTGCCGCGACAGGGGTTGGCGGAATCCTGCGCGATATCTTCACTATGGGAGCGCGTCCGATCGCGGCTTTGAACTCCCTGCGCTTCGGCAATCCCGAAAACCCTCAGGTAAAACATCTTTTGGCCGAAGTGGTGCACGGCATCGCCGATTACGGCAATTGCTTCGGAGTGCCCACAGTGGGTGGTGAGATCTATTTTGAAGACAGCTACGAAGGCAATCCCCTGGTCAATGCCATGGCGATTGGGCTCTTGGAACACAAAGATCTGGCTAAGTCTGCTGCCAGCGGAGTGGGGAATGCCGTGATCATCGTGGGCGCAAAGACCGGACGTGACGGCATTCATGGCGCCACTTTTGCCTCCATCGAGCTTTCGGATGAATCCGAAGAAAAGCGTACAGCGGTGCAGGTGGGAGATCCCTTTTATGAGAAGCTATTGCTGGAAGCCACGCTGGAGATCATCAAAGCCGGATTGGTAGTGGGAATACAAGATATGGGAGCAGCCGGGCTCACCTGTTCCAGCTCCGAAATGGCCGGCAAGGGCGAAGTTGGCATCGAGATCGATGTGGCCAAAGTTCCGCAGCGGGAAAGCGGGATGAGCACCTATGAGATCATGCTCTCCGAATCTCAGGAGCGCATGCTGGTGATCGTGAAACCAGAAAATATCGATAAGGTATTGGCCGTGTTCCACAAATGGGATCTGGACTCGGTGGTGATCGGCAAAGTGACTGATGACAAAAAGCTTAGAGTTTTTAATGCCGGTGTTCTGGAGGCAGAGATTCCGGCAGATTCACTGATCCTGGGAGGCAAAGCTCCGGTCTATATACGCGAGACCAGGCGGCCGGCAGATCTGGATGAATTACAAGGTGGATGCGACATCCTGTCGCAATCAAACGTCAAGATGACGGTTCCACTTTACGAGGTGCTAACCAAACTCCTGGCTTCGCCAAACATAGCCTCAAAAAGAGCAGTCTTTGAGCAATATGATCACATGGTGCAGATTGGCACGACCATTGAGCCCGGTAGTGATGCAGCTGTGATCCGCATTGCCGGAACCGATAAAGCCATCGCTGCTGCTACAGATTGTAATGGACGTTATTGCTATCTGGATCCTTATGAAGGCGCGAAAGCAGCTGTGGCCGAAGCTGCCAGAAACGTTGCTTGCAGTGGCGCAAAACCGATGGCCATCACCAATTGTTTGAATTTTGGCAATCCCTACAAGCCGGAAGTGTATTATGGATTTTCCGAGTGCATCAGAGGCATGGGCGATGCCTGCAGAGCATTTGGCACGCCTGTAACCGGTGGTAATGTAAGCTTTTACAATGAGAATCCGGAAGCCGCGATCTATCCCACTCCTGTGATCGGGATGTTGGGAGTGATGGAGGATTTCCGCAAGGCCACCACACAATTCTTCAAGGCTGATGGGGACAGGGTCTTGCTTTTGGGAAGTTTGGAAGCCGGGCTTGGCGCAACGGAGTATCTGAAGGTGATCCATGGGAAGGTCTGTGGACGGCCTCCGGTGATCGATCTGAAGCTGGAAAAAAGCTTGCAGGAACTGCTTTATGAGCTGATCCATAGCGGCTTGATCAAGAGTGCTCACGACGTCTCTGACGGTGGCCTGGCTATTGCCCTGGCAGAGTCTTGCTTCAATCCTGCCCGTCGCTTTGGCTTTACAGGGCAGTTTAACCTCGGTTCAATGCTCAAAGAAGCGGTGTATTTTGGTGAAGCAGGAGGCAGAGTGATCGTCTCAGCAGCAGAAGCTGATCAGACTCGCGTCATTGAGATGGCCGAAGCAAAAGGCATCCCATGCCTGGAATTGGGTATGGTCACGAGCAGACAGGTGTTTGATCTCAACAAAGATATCGAGTGTTGCTCGGAAGAACTCTACAGGGTCTATAACCATGCAATAAAACTATAAGAGTGGAGGAGGAGATGAGAATGAACTTATTCTTCGGAAACATGTTTTGGGGGATCTTGCTGGTCCTATGGGGCGCTTCGCTGATCCTGAGAACATTTAATATTAATATGCCTTTGGCCAAGATCTTTTTTGCGGTTGTGATCATCCTGTTTGGACTGCAACTGCTTTTTGGTACCAAATTTAGCTTCTTTAGTGGCGGTAAATCCCAGGGTCATGGAAGCTCAATGATCAGAACAAACAGCTCCGGGGAATACACCTTTGTGTTTTCTGGGGGAACTATTGATCTTACCGATATTGATCGTGACAGCAAAGATCTGGAGATCACGGTGGTGTTTGGCAGCGCGGATGTGCTCTTGCCCAAGCATCTGAGCTTTGATATCGAGCCCACCAGCATCTTTGGCTCTACGGATCTGCCTAAGAAAAGCGAAGCTTCCGGATTGGGAGATCGTCCCATCCGCATCGAGTCCACTGCTGTGTTTGGTCGGATTCAATACTTCTATCGCGAAGGAAAGGCAGCTCCCATCAAAGCAGAACCGAAATATGAAGCCGGTGAGGAAGCTAAGTCAGACTTTTAAAGGTGGAAACGTCTTCCAGACGTTTATGAGTAGAAACGTCATCTTGACGTTTAAGAGTGGAAACGTCTTCCAGACGTTCGCATGCGACAGGATGTCGCATCCACCGTGTTTAGAAGTCATCCAGACGTTTAAATGCGACAGGATGTCGCATCTACCTCTTGCAAAGCCGGAACAATGAAGCTTTATCTCTTGCCGGCAGGCTTGCTCCTGCTTTCTTCTCTGTGTTTTGCCAACGGATTCGGCTATGCCTTATCCGGAGGAGGAGCACGAGGATTTGCCCACATTGGCGTGCTAAAGGTGCTCGAAGAGGAGGGTCTGAGGCCGGACTATATCTCAGGCACCAGCATCGGAGCTATCATCGGTGCATTCTATAGCATGGGCTACAATGCCACTGAAATCGAATCCCTGGCTTTGAGTATAGATTGGGAATATGTGCTGGATTCACGCCATGCCCGCAAAGATATCTACATCGGCCAGAAACGCTGGGCTCCTTTTGGGAACATCACTTTCGAGCTGGATGACAGGTGGCGACCGCAATTGCCAAGCAGTGTCTATAACGTAAATAATGTGAATTTGAAACTCTTTGAGCTCTACGCGGCAAGCTCTGTTGTCAGCAGTTTCGCGGATTTACCGACCCCATTTAGTTGTGTGGGCACAAATCTGGTTACCGGTCAACCTCGAGTATTCAAAGAAGGTTCACTAATGCAGGCGGTGCGGGCCTCCATGTCCATCCCCAGCATTCTCCAGCCCTTTGAAGTAGATGGACAGATATTCATCGATGGGGGAATCGCGCAGAATATGCCTATCACTGCCGTGCGTGAGATGGGCGCTACCAGTGTTGTGGGTATCAAGGTGAACTCTTCATTGAGAAATCAGGAAAACCTGAATAACCTGATCGAAGTCTTGGATCAAACCATCAACATCGGCATCACCCGCAATCTCAACGAATACATCAGCGAGTGCGATCTGCTTTTGGAGCCGGATCTTACAGATTACTCAGCCTCGGATTTTCAGCATATCAGAGAGCTGATCGCGTTAGGTGAAAGCTATGCCAGAAGCAGGTTGAGCGATATCAGGGAGTATCTGTCAAGGCATGCCTTGAGTCCGCCTCCGATAGCCTCCGCCTTTGAGCGGGAGCGAGATACATTTCTCATCGAAGAGATCGTGGTGAGTGGCAATGACCGCCTCAGCTCTGCCAAGATCCGCGAGTATCTGCCCTTGGTGATAGGGCAGAGCTACAGCAGCGCTGAGATCTCGGAAGCATGCCGTAAAGCGTGGAGCTCTCAGTTTTTCCGAGTCATATATCCCGTTTTGGAACCATTACCGGAGGATCGATACCGGCTCGTTATCTATGTGAAAGAGCGTGCAAACAAGACTCTGACCATGAACAATACCTACAACAACGAGGTGAAACTGACCGCCAGCGCTGTCCTGCGCTTGAACAATATGCCTTTCAAAAACTCTATCCTCTTGGCAGAATTGCAATTGGGGGGCAAGAATGAGCTGAACCTCGATTATGTGAAAAACTTTGGTGAGCTGTGGGGCATGTATTACCGGATTTTCCCCTATGTAAACGAAAAGACGATGTATGTCTATAATGACGATCATTTTCGCACCAATAGCGTGAAATCTCTGGAATGGGGTGCCACGAGTGGGATCGGGCTCTTCAGTCCACGTATCGGAGCAGCAGAGTTTTTTGTCTATCGCAGTGATACCTACCTGTATCGTGGTATATCGGAAACGGCAATGCCTCCCAGATCATATCAAGTGAGTGGTTTCGGCGTGAAAGGACTGCATGAAAGCGTGGATGACTATGTGTTTCCTCGCAGTGGTGCAAGATTTTTGGGTAAGTTCAACTTTGCCAGGGATGAAGATATCTCGGACTATGTGTACAGCAAGTTCACCGCTGATCTGGAAGGCTATATCCCTATCAATTCGACCCTTAGTGTGATGGGCGGAGTGGACCTGGGTACCTATTTCGATTCTGCGCCGCGAGACAAGTTTGATCCCTATCCCTTGGGTGGGGCAGAGGGCTTCATGGCTTATTCCAAGTATGAGATCAGCGCGCCACATTATCGGATATTGCAGGCCGGACTGGTCTATAGTCCTTTCAAAAATGTCTATCTTCAGGGCGGAATCCAATTTCTGAACTATGGCGAAGATGAGCTGTGGGGCAATTCTTATGAAAGCGCGCATTGCTTCTATGCCGGATTGGGGATCAGCACTATCCTGGCTCCCATCAGAATGAACCTGGCAGTAGGCGAAAAGGGCAGAGTCTCCACGATGTTTGCCATTGGCTATGATTTCGATATCTTCAGGTATTCCCGAAAGTAGGCAGATGGTACATATATCGAGCTTTGGAATAAGCTTTGCATGTATATTGGGACAGTATAAAACCACGAAATAAGGAAGCCCTTTATGAAAGCAACGTTAATTTGCTTGGTCGCGCTTATCAGCGCAGGCATGCTCTTTGCGAGCGTCAATCACAGCTATTATCTTTCCCAACCTGTCATCCAAGAATCCGAATCCGGAGTGAAGATAACTCTGGATGGAGCCCAAAGCTGGGGTGATCCAGGCCTGCCCAATCTGCCTTGGTTTGGGGTCAAACTGCTCTTGCCCGCGGGATATGAAGCCGGCTCTGTCCTGGTCAAAAGATCCCAGGCTACCACATATAAACTCGGTGGCATTGTGTCTCCCGTGCAGCAGCAGTATCCTTTGTCCCAAAAGGAGATATCCGCTCCCACCCTGCCCAATCCGGCCGTATATGAAGCCGATACTGCTTATCCCAAAGAGAGCCATAATGCCCTCAATACGCATTTTTTGAGTGGTCACCCCATTGCTTTCACGGCAGTATCTCCCTTCGAGTATTTCCCCACCCGCAACGAACTGGTGTTCTATTCGGTGATTGAAGTAGAAGTGAGCTACCAGGCATCTGCCCGGGCTCAGGATGCTGTCCGACTGCTGAAACAGGATGCCTTTGTGCAAAAGCGTTTGCAGCAGAGCGTGGATAATGCCGTGCCGCAGTATTATGGCACCCGGAATGACGGCATCGAATACCTGATGATCGTCGATGGCGAGAAGTTTGATAACTGGCAACCCTTGGCCGATTATTACGATGGCATCGGCATGAACGTGTTTATGAAGAGTGTATCTGAGATTACTTCCACCACTCCGGGCGCGGATACTCAGGACAAGATCCGTAACTATATCATTTCAATCTATCAAAGCAACCCCTTGCGTTTTGTGCTTTTGGGTGGAGATACGGACGTGATCCCGCATCGTGGTTTTTATGTGAACATGGGTGGGGGTAGCCAGGTCGATGACGATATCCCTGCTGATATGTATTATTCCTGCCTGGATGGAAATTGGAACACAGATGGTGACGCTTATTGGGGAGAAGTGATGGAAGCCGATCTTGTTCCTGAACTGGCCTTGGGGCGCATCTGCTACAATTCCGATCTGGAGATTGCTAATCAGATATACAAGATTGTTACTTACCAGATGATCCCCGTGGAAGACAACATCAGAAGTTCCCTGTTCATCGGTGAATGGCTGTGGGACGGCCCCACCTGGGGTGGCGACTATATGGACGAGATGATCGGTGGCGCAAACATCCATGGCTACTCCACCGTGGGAGTGCCCACGGATTGGAATATAGCCACCTTGTATGACAGAACTTACGGTGCTGAAGAATCCTGGGGTCCCGCTCAAGTGCGCCCCCTATTGTCGCAAGGCTTCAATCTGGTGAACCATTTGGGACATTCAAGCACCACCTATAACATGAGACTATCAAACAACCAGGCTACTTCGAGCACGATCACCAACGATGGAGCCGGACAGAACTTCTCCATCTACTTCACTCAGGGCTGTTATGCCGGTAGTTTCGATAATCGCAATACCAGTGCCGGCAGCTACACGAGCGATTGTATCACAGAGAAGCTAACTGCATTGCCCACAGCAGCAGCGGCCATGATCTCTCATTCACGCTACGGATGGGGGATGCAGGGTTCCACGAACGGAGCTTCACAATACTTCCACCGTCAATACATCGATGCCATCTTTGGCGAAGACATCCACGAAGTGGGTTACACATTGGTGGACAGCAAGATCGACAATATCCCTTTTATCACCAATCAGCCTGTGATGTATTGGGTGACATACGAGACCAATCTCTTCGGTTGCCCGGCCATGATGATCTGGAGCGACACTCCTCAGCAGATGGCCGTGAACCTTCCATCGCAATGGTTGGTGGGTCTCAATCAATATGTTATTCAGACCGATGCCCCGGGCGCAAGATTGCAGATCAAGGCCGGCGGCCAAAGCTATCATGACAGCTATGCGGATGCCGGTGGTGTCTTCACTGTCAATCTCTTGGAAAGCTTGAGCCCGGGTACCTATCAGCTCTATATCAACGCTCCCAATTATTACCCCTATCAGAACACTATCTATGTGACAGCCAGTCAGATGCCCTACATCGTTTGCTCGGATTTCTCCTATGACGATGATGATGGCATTTTGCATACCAATGAAGTGGTCAACATCGGCTTTATGGTGAAAAACGTAGGCCTGGTGGATCAGGTAAATCCCGGAACGGTGACTCTCAGCAGCGATTCGGCCAACATCCAGATCATCGATGGCACGCTTAGCTTTGATGCTTTGGCGGCTGGCGACAGCTTATCCTATGACAACGCGTTCCAGATTCGTATAGTGGGCAGCTTTCCGGATCACTCTCAGGCCAATCTGCAGTTTCAATCCAGCTTTGATAGTTACCAGACTCAGAGCTACAGCCGCATTACTTTGGCTGCTCCGCTACTAAGCCTTGATTCCTATACAGTTAGTGGCCCCAATAGCTATATCATGCCCGGAGACACTGCCCAAGTGAGCTTTAGTATCCATAACAATGGTTCAGGTTCAGCCTTTACCCCGCTGATGATTCTTTTTCAAAACAGCCCGGAAGCTACAACCAGTGTCTATGATGTGCCCATTCCTCCGATTATCTCCGGTGAAACTATGAATGTCCCCTTTGCCTTCGAAGTGCAGATCTCTGAAGCTGCTGAGATCGGAGCCATGCTGAGCGTCGGTTACATGCTTTCTGCGGAAAACGGCAACGTGCTGGAAGGACTATTCAATATCCATATAGGAATGCTTTCTTACAGCTTTGAGCCTGATATGCAGAATTGGACAAGCGCTCAGCTGAACAACAACTTCGTGGACCAATGGCATAGATCAAGCAGTAGAAACAATACTCCAGGCGGGACATATTCGATGAAGTTCGGAGGCACCGGTAGCAGTCAATATGCTGCCAGTGCCTATGGCGCCTTGATCAGTCCCGAAGTGATGATCGCTCCCAATAGTCGCCTGCGTTTTCACCATTGGATGGATGCCGAAAACCACGACACCAGCCCCAGCTACGCCTGGGATGGCGGCTTGGTGCAGATGTCCCTAAATGGCGGTGCCTGGACCCAGATCACTCCAGTGGGCGGATATCCATATCGGATTTATAACAATCCAGCCTCTCCCTTTGTTACCAATACTCAGGTCTATTCCGGTCAGTTTGATTGGACAGAAGCAGTGTTTGAGCTGGGTGAAAGCTCCGGCACAGCCCGTTTCCGCTTTGTATTTGGCAGCGATGGCTATGTAGGAGGCGAGGGTTGGTATATAGATGACATCATGTTTGAAACCGAGCCTGTGTCAAACAGTGACGTACTCCAAGTGCCGACGGTACTCAAGCTTAGTCCGAACTATCCTAACCCCTTCAATCCGACCACGAGTATCTCCTTCAGTATGCCCGTGGCAGATCATGCCAGGCTGGAGATATTTAACCTCAAGGGGCAGAAGGTGAAAGTGTTGGTGGACGATATCTTGCCCGCAGGAATAAGCACTCTCACCTGGAATGGCAAAGACGACAATGGCAGAGCTGTGGCCAGCGGTGTCTATTTCTACCGTTTGAGCACCTCAAACCAAAGCCTCAGCCGTAAGATGATGCTAATGAAATGAGCCAAGTCCTGGTCTTGACCGGGGCCGGCATCAGTGCCGAATCCGGGATTAAAACTTTTCGCGATACCAATGGTCTGTGGGAAAACCACAGGGTGGAGGACGTCGCAAGTCCCCAGGGCTTCAAAAGCGATCCCGCGATGGTCTGGGACTTTTACAAAAAGCGTTATACCCAAAGCCTGGAAGCTGAGCCAAATCGTGCGCACCAGGCTTTGGCTCACCTGGAGAGAAAGCTGGGGGATAGATTTCATCTCATCACCCAGAATGTGGATGGATTGCATAGTAGGGCCGGGAACAAACGGGTTTACGAGATGCATGGTCGGCTGGATTCCTGCTATTGCACGGCTTGTCGTGCCAGATTCAAAATGAAGGACATCGACCTGAACCAAGAGATTCCGCATTGTGTGCATTGCGCGAACATGCTGCGTCCTGATATCGTGTGGTTTGGGGAAATCCCCTATTATCTCTATGAGATTGAGGAACTTGTGAAAAACACAGACTTTTTCCTCATCATTGGCACTAGCGGAGTGGTCTATCCCGCAGCGGGATACGTGATGACCGCCAAGCTCTTTGGTGCACACACAATCGGTTTAAATCTGGAGGAACCGGATAATCTGAGTTTCTTCGACGAGTTTCATCTTGGCAATTGCGGTGACTTATTGCCGGATATCATCGAAAACCTGATCAGTATTTATGGATAACAACGACTTATTCTTTGGCACGGATTTCCTGCTAGATGATGAAGAAGAGAAGCTGAGTCTCAAGGAAGGTGAGCTGCGTGAGGTATCGGTGTTATTTGCCGACATCAAGGGCTTCACCAATATCTCCAATCTTTTTGCGCCAGAGGTCATCCATGGCAAGATGGACGAGATTATGAAGATATTCACTCGTTGCATCGCTTTCTATGGTGGCTTTGTGGATAAGTACATGGGTGATGGCATCATGGCCTTGTTTGGGGCGAAGAAGGCCACCGAGCATGACACGCAGCGGGCTATTCTTTCCGCCCTCAAGATGCAGGAGCAATTGAGATTATACAATAGTTTGCTCGCTCGAGAACCGGGCTTTGAAAGCCTGGAATTGGGGCTGCGGATCGGCATCAATACGGGCTTGGTCTCGGTAGGCAAAGTGGGTCAATCGCGCGAGGGGGATTTCACCGTATATGGTCCCGAGGTCAATCTGGCCAGTAGAATGGAGAGTAACGCTCCTGTGAATGGGATTATGTTACCGCTTTCGACCAAGCGTTTGGTGGAGCACATATTTGAGTTCGAGCATTTGGGCATGAAGGCCGTGAAGGGCATGGACGAGCCGATTGATTGTTGGCGGGTCTTGGCCCAAAAGAGCGAGGGCAACAAGCCTGCAGGCAGCGTGTTCATCGGTCGCGAAGCGGAATTGCGGCTATTGCAAGATGCGTATCAGGACATGAGTTTTCGAATCATCGGTCTCAAGGGAGACGCGGGGATAGGGAAGAGCCGGTTGATTCAGGAATTTTGCTCGAGTATGGGCGAGGGCGTGGTCTTGCGAGGAGCCTGTTCTCCTATCTCACCCAGTCCCTTTAATCTCTTTACCAAGATTTTCGAGGAGCTCTTTAGCGTTCGTCACACCCTTCCTTCAGAGCAAAAGAAGCCGCTATTGGAATCTGCTCTCAGGGATTTGGCAGAGCGCAGCCCGAATCCCGCGATAATCCTGGATTGCCTCCCTTTGATTGGGCTTTTGCTGGATATCCGTTATGATGATTCCCGAGTAAAGCAAAAGGGCAAGGATCTCCTCAATCATGTAATGCGTGCCATCGAGCTGATTCTGATGTCGCTCTTACATCAAGCTCAGGGCAAGACCCGCATTTTGATTCTGGATGATATTCATCTGATTGATGAGGCTTCGGCCATGGCTTTGTGTCATCTATTGAGCAAGATTGAGGCAGAATCGATTCCTCTATTGATGCTGGTGATGTACCGTTTGGATTATCCGATTCTGGAATGCGTAACAAGGCATCCGAGCTTTATGGAGCAGGAACTGAGCCCGCTAAGTAAGGACAAAATCGATGAGCTGGTGGGGTATTACACCAGGGAGCTGAATCTGTCTGAGGCAACTCTGAAACAGGTGCGTGAGCTCTCCGCGGGCAATCCCTTCTTTTTGGAAGAATGGTGCAATTACATCGCCAATCTGCCGCCTTCCGAGCAGGATGATTATCCCGTCCCCGGAAATCTGCACGCGCTCATCCTCTCCCGCCTGGATAATTTGCCACAAAACCTGAGAATGCTGCTGCACAAGGCATCGGTGATTGGCAATGAGTTCTTTGTGGACATCCTGCGTGAAGTGGAGCAGCGTTTGAATGACCCGATTGACGTGGATATCACGCTCAAGGGTCTGGAGGATCATTCGTTAATCATGCGCATGCTGGGCTTTGACTTTTCTACCTACTTTTTTAAGCATATCACCACCCGCGAAGTGGCATATCAGACCCTACTGCACCAGAATCGCAAGATGCTGCATCAACTCACAGCTGAGGCCATCGAAAGCCTCTTTGCCGACCGTCTGAATGAGTTTAGCTATGCTCTGGCCGACCATTACCTACGCGCGGAGATGCCCGATAAAGCCAAGCCATACCTGCATCAAGCCATCGACCTGGCTACTAAAGTATATGACAATGCCCTGGCTCTCAAACTCTGCCAAGACCTGCTTATTATCCTGGAAAACGCTGAAGAAAAAGCGGATATCCTGATTAAAAGCGCTGATATCAAATGGCTGACGGGGAAATGGCCTGAAGCTGATGCTGACATCCAGGCTGCCGAGACTTTCTGCCCTCCAAGCGCGCCCCTGGCCTGCGACATCCATCGCTTCAAAGGCATCGCGGCCTTCTTTAAAGGTGATTTTGAGACCGCCCTGATTCAGTTTCAAACAGGTTATGCCCTGGCTCAAACGCTGGAAGACCCATTGCAAACCTGCGTCGCCCTCTCAAACTTAGGCATCTGGCACCAACACCATCAGAAATATGAGCAGGCCATCAACTATCATCAGCAAAGTCTGAAACTCGCCATCAGCCTCCATGAAGACCAACGCCAGGCAAAAACTCTGTCCAATCTCGGACTCATCTTTCTGGAGAATAAAGAGCATAACAAAGCTGAACAAGCTTTTGCCCAAAGCCTGAAAATATCCGAGACCCACCGCTTCCTGCGTGACGAATCCATCGCCCTGGGCAACCTGGCATATGCCTATATCACTACCAAGCAATACGATGAAGCCCTGCCCCTCCTGAATCGGAAACTCACTCTCGCCACCCAGATGAACGATAAACTGGAAACCATCAAAGCCCTGGGCAATATCGGCAATATCCATAAAGAACGAAAGGAATACCCCGAAGCCCTGAGCTGCTATCAGAAAATCCTGAGTATCAAACAGACTTTGGGTAACCAAAAGGAAATAGAGAATACTCTGAAGACTATCGAAGAGACAGAAGAGCTGATGAAGGTGTTAGGTGTTAGGTGTTAGGTGTTAGGTGTTAGGTGTTAGGTGTTAGGTGTTAGGGCTCCTGCTTGGCAGAAGCAGCGTGTTTGCTTACTTATCTCGGCCTTCGGCCTCGTTCGACACGGGACGTGTCGAATCCTAACCACTAACCACTAACCACTAACCACTATTTTTTTACAGGCAACGCCACAAACACGGTCGTTCCTTCATTTTCCTTGCTCTTGATCCAGATATCCCCGCCATGCAATTCGGCTATGCGTCTGGAGGTGGCCAATCCCAGTCCCAGTCCGCTGGAGCGATATTCCACCGTGCCTGATTTGTGGGCATAGATCTCATTGAGTTCATAGAACTTGCGGAAGACGTTTTTCAGCTGGTACTCAGGGATGCCGATGCCATTGTCCTGCACATAGATCACGATGCTATCCTTGCCATCGATCTTTTCCTGATGGAAGGCTGCTTTGCGGGCTCCGATGATGATGCTGCCAAAGTCATTGGTAAATCTGATGGCATTTAGCACGAGGTTATAGATCATTAGGTGCACGCCTTCCCAATTTGCTTTTAGTTTACCCAAGTCTTTTTCTATCTCCAGGCGGATGAACATCTTACGCTTGCGGGAAAGGATCTCCACTTCCTGCTGGATCAGCTCCAATATCTCAGCGATATCCACGGGAGCCATTGTCAGGCTTTTTTTGAGGTTATAGCTATTCATGGTATTGATGTCGCTGGTGGTCAGGATCAGTTTTTTCACTGAGTTTTCGATCTTGCTCACGATCTCTTTCCTTTCGTCCTCATCGGCATACAGCCTGCGTTTAAGGCGGGAAACGTAGCTTTGCAAAGTGGTGAGCGGGGTATTCAGTTCATGGGAGACGATGGCCATAAACTCATCCTTGAGCAGTTCAAAGGCATTCAGTTCGCTACTTTTTTGCAACAGATTCTCATAGAGCATGGCGTTTTTGATGGCGATGGTGAGTTGTTCCATGAAGAGGCCGATGATATCTTGTTTCAGATACATCGCTTTTGCGCCATGATCCATATTGTCAAGATAGAGGAAGCCGAACACTGTGCCATCCACGATGATGGGCGCGCAGAAGATAGTGTGCAATTGATAGTCCTGCACGCTGATGGCGTTTTTGAACCGATTATCTTCCATCGCATTGTAGGTGCTGATCATCTCCAGGCTGCTCTGCGAGAGCGATAGCGCGGTTTTGCTGATGCCGGCTACGCTGTTCAGGATTTGTTTGTCTTGATCGAGCTGAACTTTGTAGATGTTGTTACCGTCAGCATCACGTTTGATCAAAAAGCCTCTGCTGCTATTGGTAAAGTCAATCGCGTGCGAAACGATCTCCTGCTCCAGATCGGTGATATCCACGATGCGCATCAGCTCATGCGAGATCTGCATCATCTGATTCATCTTCTGGATGCGCATTGTGATCTCTGAATAGTCCTGAATGCGCACTATTAGCGCCGAAAGATGCTGTTTGATATTGCGCATGATCAGGAGCTCCTGTTTGGTAAAAGGCAATTCTCCATCATCGGTGAGAACCAGATATCCCACACGCTTGGAGCCGGTGAGCAGCGGGATAATGACGATGTTTTGCCCTTTATACACCAAAGGCACCAGGTTGTCCAGGCGAAACGCGCGTTCAATCTCCGGGCTCAATTCAGGCAGGATAAGGCTTTCTTTGGCGCAATTGTAGCTTTGGAAAGTGCTGTAGTTTTGGATGCGGGCAGAGTATTCCCACAGTCTGAAGCGCCAGGGACTGATCACTTCGTTGATCCCTTTTTCGATGAGGAACTTGATTCTATCCACGTTATAGACGTTGGCGATGTTGAACAGCAGTTCATTCCATTTGCGCCTTAAGTCTTTGGCTCTGGAGATGATGGGGATGATATTAAACTTGCGGATCTGCTTGATGCCATATTGGTTGACGGCCAGATAGTTGTTCTGATCATCAGGGGGGATGTTCTCAGTAATCTTGATCAAATAGCTTTTGTACTCTTCAAACAGCGCTTCGGCCAGCTCATCCTGCTTGAGTTCGATCAGGATTTGAATGCGGATTTGCAGTAACTCAACCCACAGTTGGTAGTATTCAAAGCTTTCCCATTCCTTCTGAAAACGCATCGCGCGTCTGAGGATATCGCGCAGCGGAATCTCGGTCGAGACCAAATCCAGCCTGAGTTCCAGGATGTCCAGCTTGCATAACCAATAGCGATACTTGTTGCTCAGGCACAGCTCCCGTGCTTTTTGGGCAAAGTCCCGAGCTTTTTCATAGTCCTGCAGTCCATAGTGGCACAAAACTTCCAGGATGTAAAACACGGCGATGGCATAGTTATTGTTGATCTCGCCGGCGTGGCGCAAGGCCAGCTTCAGCTCGTTGTGAGCCTTGGCATAATCCTTTTCGGTGAGTGCTATCAGGCTGAGTACATTGTGATGAAACTCTTCTTCATGGATGTGTTTGTAGTTGATATGAGCATTGCTGCTGATCAGTTTTCTCAGCTTTTTGGGGCTCATCATCTCGCTCAGATAGTAGAAATAGGTCTTCACGAGGGGGTTGATTTCTTCCACTTTTCCCTGGATCAATCCCGGTTCATGCTCCTCAAGGAATTGAAGATAATGCCCAAAGCCCATGATCTTGCTTTTGGCCAGGGCCAGGTTTCGCTTCACTGAGTCCAGATAGGTGCTGCTGCCGATGGAGTCCATCAGGTCTTTACAGGCATTTAAGAGGCTCTCTGCTTCCTGAAAATCCCCCATCTTGATCATGGCTTCTCCCTGATTGAGCAGGGCTAAAGCCTTGATAGTGGTGAGATTCAGCTCGCTGGCATGTTTGTAGGCCTGCTTGGAATAGTTACTTGCTTCGATGGTGATGCCTTGTTTGAGATACAGATCCGACAGGTTATTGTAGATGAGGCCGAGGAATCTGCGAATGTTATAGCGTTTCCAGATGCTTAGAGCTATTCCCAGATGCTCCTGTGCTTCTTCGATATTCTTCTGATCGCTGTAAAACACACCTAGGTCATTATGCATGGCAGCCAGGCGGAACATCACACGATAGTCATGTTCCGGAGGCAGATCTGCCAGAAAGTCTTCAATAACCTTGATGGCCCGATCCGCATCTCCGGTTACTCGATAGTAAACTGCTAACCGGTCGGTAAAGGCGATCTTGAGGTCGAGCGGGGTTTCTTCTCTGGCCGCGAGATCCAGATACTCTTTGACCTTTGGGATATCCGTTTTGAGATATACCTGGATGTAGGCCAGCCAGATCAGGAGTTTTTGCTTACCGGTAATCACCAGGAGTTCTGCGCGTTTAAAGCTCTCCAGCGCGAAGACCAGATTCTCGCGCAAGAGATGGATGGTGCCCAGAGTGTAATACTTCTCAAAGAGTTCCGGGATTTGATCGGCATTCTCCAAAATGAATCCGGCCCGTTCATAGAATCCGGTGAAATCGGTCTTTTCCTGGAAGATGGCCAGGTCTTTGATCACATCGGTGGTGCTCACCTGAGTGCGGGGATCAAAATCCAGCTTGAGCACATTGAGCATGGCTTCATAGGCGGCACTTTGCTCGTGATCTTCACTCAGGAGAGTGGACAGCTTCAGATAATAGATTCTGGCCGCTTGGTAGTCCTCTGCCAAAAAGGCATTGTCAATCAAGCCCTGACAGGTTTCTTTGTCCATCACTTCGCGGCTGGCAAAATACTTCAGCACCCGCTTCGAGACCAGAACATGCACTTTGGCGTTGCATTCGTCAAACATCCGGGTCTTCGCTTCGATAAAGCTGAAACTATAGTTTTTGCCGCTTTTGTTCAGTATTTCGTTGTATGTGGCATCGTTGAGCAAGTTGTAAAGATCAAGGTCGTGGAGCTTCAGGATATACAGGATCAGGCCACGGCTCAAGGGCGTCTGAACCACGCTAAGTTTTTGCAGCAGAGCATAGTTCTGGCTGGTGAGATGGCTCATTCTGGCATAGATCGAATGCAGCAGACGGGAGGGCAATTGATAGTTACTCAGGTTTGCCGGAAACTCTACAGCGTCTTCCAAAACGATCTGTCTGCGTTGCACCAGGTCAATAAGGATTTCGCGAATGAACTCCGGATTGCCGGAGGAGCGGTGATACAGGCTCACAGCAAGATCATCCGGAGCAGGAATCGGCAGCAGTTTGTTCACATAGGTCTTGCTCTCTTCGGGGCTCAAAAACGGGAGATTGATCAGTACCGTGTGATCGATTTGATTGACTTTGTTGAAGTCGTTGCAGGATAGCAGGATCATGATGCGGTTTTGCACGAGAGCCGGTGACAGATAGTTCATGAAATCCACGGTATGACGGTTCACATACTGGAAGTTGCGGATCATGAATATAATTGGCTTGATCAGGGAGAGCTGGATCAATAGGCTTTGCACACTGGCAAAGTCACTGCGTAGGTCATCCACCGTCTGGGTGAGAGCTTTGGCTTCCTGCTCACCCGCAAAGAGGTAGCGTTTGAATTTCGGGGAGATGGTGGACAGGGATTCATATTGATTAATCTCTTCAGGGCTCAGGGATTGCAGATATTCTTTGATCAAAGCAAAGAAGGCTTCGTGATCAGTGCGCGTGCATTTGTAATCAAAGAGGAAGTATTCGCCCCCCAAAAGGTGATAGCGAAACAGGGAAAGGATGCTGTCCTTGCCCAAGCCGTCTCCGCCAATCACAGAGATGATCTTGCCATTGGCATTGACCACGGCGGGCAGAAAGTCCAGCATTTGGTGTGAGTATTTCTCACGCACGATGTAGCTGTTGAAACGCAGCGCGTTGACGATCGACCAGGACGCGGAAAAGGGGTATTCATTGTCGCTGATGCGATTGATGTAGTCGATGACCTCACTTCCGGATTGAAAGCGGTTCTCCGGGTTGCGTTCCAGCAGTCTGAGGATTAGCTTTTCCAGCTCCAGAGGGATGTTTTTGTTCAGTTCCGAAGGGAAATTGGGGATAAAATACTGGTGGCCCCCCTGGATCAGGGCATTGATCTGATCGATACTGAAAGGGAATGATCCCGTGCACAGACGGTAGAGCATCACACCCAGGGCATAGAAGTCACTGCTTTGAGTGGGGCTGTTGCCCAGATACTGCTCCGGCGCAACGTAAGGCAAGGTGCCCGATACATGCTGACTGTCTCTATTTTGATCAATCTTGGAAAAGCCATAGTCGATCAGCTTGACGATGATCTCTTTGCCTTCCATGCGATACAGGGCGTTTTCCAGCTTCAAATCCTTGTGCAGGATGTTTTGGCTGTGCAGAGCGTGCAGAGCATAACAGATCTGCACCACCAGGTCATAGATGGCGCTCACCCGAGACTTATTGAAGCGGAAGTTTGCCAGGGTCTTGCCTTCAAAGAATTCGCTGATTACATACACGTGGTCTCCCACATGGCCAAAATCTACCACGCGCAAAAGATTCGGATGCTCGATCTTGGTGATATGGTGCATGTCCTCCGCGCTGAAATGCTTGTACAGCTCTTCCGAGGATAGGTATTGAAACAGTTTAAGTGTGTAAAGCTTGTTCGTGCGGATATCCCGTACTTTGAATACATTTGCCCAGGTGCCCGACCCCAAGCTTTCCAATACTTCGTAACGGTGATCTATATACATCAATTACTCCAATCAGCTATGATGCTCCCATTTTGTATGGCTCAGCTTGCTGTCAATCTTTATCTTTGGTGCTTGGTGCGTAGTGCTTAGTGCGTGGTGCTTGGTGCGTGGTGCGTAGTGTTTGGTTTGTGCTGGAACACCGGCTTCAGCCGAGAATACTCCATCTGCAGCTAATCGTAAATCGTACATTGTAAATTGTAAATCGTGAATTGATAATGTTTTACGCCTTACACGCTCTTTTGATGGCGCTAATCAAGTCTTAATCAAGCCTTAATCAAGCGTTAATAGTTAACGCTTGATTAAGGCTTGATGACCGCTTGATTAACTGCCACAAATGAGGGAGAGTACTCCTTTGGAGATCATGCCGTTTGATAACTATATGCGTTCCAACGATTTATGGTATAACTTTAAGCTCATACATGCTCCCGATCAACAAGCGATATGGACAAGCAGCGGCACTGGGGAAGGCACTCCCGCTGCTAACCACCTTTGGAGTTAATGCCGCTTAAGATGTTCATACATGATGATGAGCTATGAACTTACAGCCATGCTCAGAGTAGCCCTCATTCTAGGGGCGGCATTGACTTCAAACTGCGGGGATGGGATTGTAGATGCGACATCCTGTCGCGTGAAAGGTCTGGAAGACGTTTCCACATTAGCGATCCCGCTGCTCGAAGTCGAAAACGCGTGTCATCTTCGACTCCGATATTGGACTGGGAGAGAAGCTAAACTGTTTTGGCTTCAAGTAATTAGCATAGCGTTTTCAACTCCGAGTGAGGCAATCAACCAGCACCCAGCACCCAGCACCCAGCACTACGCACCAAGCACCCAGCACCCAGCACCAAGCACCCAGCACTAAGCAAACATATTAAAAGCGTGCTTCCATCTCTTATGCACCCAGAACCAGTGTTCCGGGTACTCATTTATATAGCGCTCGGTGATGGCAGTGATATCGGAAAGAACCTTGGCGTAGTTTGCTTCATCGTCGCTTAAATCCGGATAGTGAAGCATAGGGCTGAATTCAAAGCGCAGCTTATCGTCCTGATCCCGCACCACAAAGCCGGGGACGATCGGGATATGGTAACGCAAGGAGAGCTTGGCCACACCCTTCCAGTGTGAGGCGGGGAAGCCCAGGAAATCCAGAACCAGTCCGGCTGAACCGGCATTCTGATCTGCTAAAATGGCTACCATCCGGTTTTCTCTGAGGTCAGCTATAATAGCCCGGAGTCCACGCTTCATGTCAATGGTGCGCACTCCATTGCGTTCCCGGATTGCGTTCGTATAACTGTCAAATAGGCGATTGCGCTGCCGTTTGGTAATCACGCTTACCGGAATGTCGAAGAGCGGAAGGATTCTTGCCGCTTCCCAATTGCCAAAATGCGCGGTGGCCAATATAGCGCCTCGCCCCAAGGCCAAAGCCGTTTCCACGTTTTCCTGGCCCACTATGCTTGACTTTCGGACAAGCGCGGCATCATCCATCAGATAGATCTCGCAGATATCCAGAGCCATGTGCTGATACATCCGGCGCAGGGTGCGCTTGATCTTATCTCTGCTCCAGCTTGGGTGAACTGCGCGCATCTGCGTTTCTGCCACCTTTTTTCTGATGCCGATGCCGTAGCCCACAGCGTCGAAGAGACAGCAAATAAAGGCTTTGCTGACATTGTATGGAAGAGCTTTCAGCAGAGCCACCAAGGCCCTGAAGGAATAGTACTCGATATAGTTCTGAAACTGTTTGGGTTTTAGCTTACCCATTTAGGTGTGAGCTAGAGAGCGGCAAGCTTGTTTAGGATTACGTTTTTGGAGACCACTCCGATGGAGGTATCCATCACTTTGCCGTCTTTCATAAATAGAAGGGTGGGGATGCTCATCACTCCGTGTTTGCCGGCCAATTCAGGATATTCATCCACATTGACTTTGGCGACGGTGATATCAGTGGTTTCCTCTGCTATTTCGTCCACGATGGGGCCTAACATGCGGCAAGGGCCACACCAGTCTGCCCAAAAATCTATCAACACCTTTCCGGATGCAACTGTTTCATTGAAGTTCTGATCGTTGAGTTCGATGATCATGGCTAACGCTCCTTATCTTTGCTTAGGACAAGATAAGTGAGATGCGAGATTTGGCAAGTTGCCAGGTTTTATGTCTTGTCTCCTTTGGAGTTAATGCCGCTTGATATGTTTATAGATGCTGATGAGTTATGAACTTACAGCTATGCGCAGAGTAGCCCTCAATCTTCGGGCGGCATTGACTTCAGCGGGGATGGGAGTGTAGATGCGACATCCTGTCGCGTAGAAAGGTCTGAAAGACGTTTCTACATTAGCAATCCCGCTGCTTGAACTCCAATCCTTCGGATAGAAGTCCAAGGGTGGAGGGCACCCCCTATGGAGTTGTAAGCGCTATCCCAATTCATTGAAGCCAAACCAGGCTCTAGCATTGATCAAGTTCATAGCGAAGTCACTTACTTCAGGCGCTTACGACTTCATACAGCAGGCCTGCAACGGTGAAAGATAAGGCGATCTCGCTGCTTGTACTCCTTCGCTTCGCTACGAAGTCCAAGGGTGGAGGGCATCCCCTATGGAGTTGTAGGCGCTATCCCAATTTATTGAAGCCAAACCAGGCTCTAGCATTGATCAAGTTCATAGCGAAGTCACTTACTTCAGGCGCTTACGACTTCATACAGCAGGCCTGCAACGGTGACATATAAGCGATCCCGCTGCTTGTACTCCTTCGCTTCGCTACGAAGTCCAAGGGTGGGAGGCATCCCCTATGGAGTTGTAAGCGCTATCCCAATTCATTGAAGCCAAACCAGGCTCAAGCATTGACCAAGTCCATAGCGAAGTCACTTACTTCAAGCGCTTACGACTTCATACAGCAGGCCTGCAACGGTGAAAGATGAGGTGATCTCGCTGCTTGTACTCCTCCGCTTCGCTACGAAGTCCAAGGGTGGAGACGATCTCGCTGCTTGTACTCCTCCGCTTCGCTACGAAGTCCAGGGGTGGAGACGATCTCGCTGCTTGTACTCCTCCGCTTCGCTACGAAGTCCAGGGGTGGAGACGATCTCGCTGCTTGTACTCCTCCGCTTCGCTACGAAGTCCAAGGGTGGAGGGCAATCCCGATGCAACAAAACAAAGGGCTGCAAGTAGCAGCCCTTTGAGACAAGTCACGCTATGCGCGCGTAACGCTTAACTGACCATTACTCCATCAATAGCATCTTGCGCGTAGCAGTGTATTTACCTGCAGTAAAGCGGTAGAAATATACTCCGCTGGCGATGCTTTGGCCTCGATCATCTTTGCCGTCGAAGACTACAGAGTGATGTCCGGTAGCTTTTGCTTCATTGATCAAAGTCCGGATCTTCTGGCCACGGGCGTTGTAGATATCCAGTTTAACTGCGCGGGGCTCCAGAATGTCGTAGAGAATGGTGGTGCTGGGGTTGAAGGGATTGGGGATGTTGCCCTTCAATTCTGTGGCCAGCACGGGATACACCTCATCTTCATTGGAAACGGGAACCATCACGAAGTTCAAAGTGATATTCTGATTGGGGATCACGGAGATTTGCTCGATTGTTTGCGGGTGGAAACCGGCTGCTGCAGCGGTGATTGCGTGTACACCGGCAGGAAGATACAGACTGTATGCGCCTGCATTATTGGTGTTCGCGCTATAGGTTCCGCTGCTGACCGTTGCTCCGGGTATACCTTGACCATTGCCGCGACGCACGAAGCCCACTACTGTGCCATAGAGTTGTTCGCGCACCACGGAATTGGAGAAGGATGGGGCAGAGGCTACTCCGGCTGTGTAGATTGCTTTGATGGCCCAGCGATAGGTGCCGTTGGGCAGGCTGGTCCAGCTGTCATCAATATGGCTGAGGGTGGTGATGATCTCATCCGTGATCTGAGTCCATTGTGCTTCATTGCCTTCTTGTCCGGCACTGAGGCGCCAGATCCGATATCCTGTCAGGACGCGTGTGGCGCCATCTCTGCTGCGAGAAAGAGCGGCTGTGGGCAAGGCCGTTTCTGTGCGTACACCACCCATAGCCAGGCGTTTGGAGGCTGTATCGGCATTTGAGACGGCAGGGCTGTGCTTCATGGTAGTCGCGTTCACAGAGCCAAAGGAAGCCTCATTGACGGTATTCCTATAATGAGTGGGAGACATAGCTCCGGGATTGAAGCTCACGGAAGTTAAGGCATTGCCGATATAGATGTTGTCCACGAACCAGGTGTACCACAAGCCGTCGTTTGAGGGTGGATCCACAGCATGCAGGGCAAGCATTATCTGAGAGCCGGCATAGTCCGAAAGATCAACCGTGATTGGGGCTGAGTAGTAATTCCAGCCTCCGGTTTGGGTGCTGGCATCCCATAGGGGGTTCCAGGTGTTGCCATTGTTTGTGCTTACTTTTACATAGTAGTGGTCGTTGTTCTCACTACCCAGGAAGACGTAGGAATCAAAGGCAATATAGGCATCCGAAGGGCAGTTGAAGGAAGGCGTGATCAGCCATTCATCCTGGTGTTCATAGCTCCACCAGAGACCGCTTTGATATTGACCGTGGGTGGGGTTCACCGGAGTTCCGCTGATCGAAACCGAGCCAAATCTGCACCAGGTGGGATACACTCCACTGCTATTGATGGGGCCGTTATTGGTAATGATCTGAGACCAATCGGCCGGAGGGTATACGGCATCTTCAAAGCTCTCAGTGATCTCGATAGCGGTGGGATCGGGCGCTTCCCAGCTGAGATTGATGGCATCAAAGCCGGCATTCAGTTCCGCGACCACAGCGTGAGGCGCGTAGGCGATCTCATTCAGTGTGATGGTGCCCATGTTATGGTTGGTGGCACCTACGGCAATGGTTCCGGTGATGTTTGTGTAGCCGGGGCACATGATGGTGTATTCATAGCTCAGATTGGCATAAACCGAGGGGAAGCTGAAGGAACCGGTGGCAGTGCTATTGGCATCATAGCTCTGATATCCGCTGAGATGGATCAGGGCTCCGGCCAATCCAGCTCCAGTATCGGAAGCTACGATTGTCCCGCTAACGCTTACCGTGGCCATCGGTTGCAGACTGACGTTCAGAGTCACTGTCTCATCTTCGGGGATAGTGACGTTGTGGTTTTGAGCTACGTGGCCATAGAGGTCGAAATTCACGCTATAGTCATCAGCGATGATGTTGATGATGCTGTATTCACCGTTGGCATTGGTTACGGTGGAGTATCCACCGGGTGTGAATTGCACGCTTACGCCGGGTAGGGCTTGGCTATTAGCACCGGTTACGGTACCCTGGATGTGTCCCACCCCACCGGGAATAATATAGAATGATGTTTTCGGATAGATACCTGTTGCCGTTCCAGTGGGAGGAGAAGCGGGGTCATAAGTTGTGCCGTCCGCGTAGGCGTTTCGGGCCCTGCTGCTGCCATCATTCTGGGTTTGGAATACATCCAGCGAACTGTAATACTGAGCGTCCATCGGGCGTTGTACCATCAGCACCAGGTTATCCCCTTCAAGATACAGGAATGGTTCGGCAAAGGGGATGTGAATCAGGTTCTGACCACTTGGGAAATCGATGTTTCCGGTGAAAACCTGAGTAAGCTCGGTAGAAGGGATGTAACCCTCACTCAGATCATTCTGTGTAGTGGTGCCCAGCCACACGTTTACCGGCATATTGGGCAGATCAGTTACGAAGTTGTTGTAGAATGCCACGCCGTAGATCATTCCCAGGGTGTGGCCAAGTTCTTCAGGATAGTATATGCATTCATACAGCGAGTTCATATAGTACATATCCATGGGCATTCTGGCCGTTTCACTGCCATCACCGATGGTGAAGACCAGCAAGCCTGGAGGCTGCACAGTTACGGCTAAATGCGGGCTTTCATCGTTCAGAGGGTTTTGATCTGTAGCCATCACCACTTTGGCATAGATGAAAGTGGGGCCTTCAGCATCGGGAACCCAAGCCAGAGTTTGTGGTAAGAGCTGACCGGGGTTGATGTTTGCGCCGTCAATGGAGGCTACTTCGATCCCGCCTTGTTTGTAAAGCTTGATCTCATAGTCGCTCTGCGCGGAGCTGCCCCAGTTGAAGACATTTACGGTATAGTTCGCGCTCATCCCCATGGTGGGAGTGACATTTCCGATGATGGACAAAGCGGCCAGGTCATGCTCAGGGATTACTTCCAGCATGATGTTGTCCAGTTTGAGATCCTGATAGGTGCTGCTGTTGCTATGACGGAAGGCGATCACCCTGCCGGCTCCGGTATAAGCACCGAAGGTTACCACATATTCTGCCCAGCTATTGGTGAGGGTAATGCTTTGGCTGAGCGTGAAGGTGGTCGCGTTTTGCGGATCGGTGAGCACACCCACATCCAACACAGCAGTGGTGGAGGATGATCTTGCCCAGAACTTTGCTCTGGTAGTATTGGTCTGAATGGTGTTTGTATAGGGAGGTGCCACCAGATACAGGCTGGCCATTTGGTCGTCGGCATTGTACATGTTTACGTGATTCGGTTCTGAATAAGATGAGCCGCTGATCGTCCTGATGATAGCATTAGTTGAGGTGGATTGCACGATCGTGCTCCATTGCACGGGCAGAGCAGGAGCGGTAACTGCATCGAAGTTTTGCAGATAGGGCAAGCTCATAATGGTGGGATCGATGCAGGTTCCGGATACATCCACGGAGTGAGTTTCACGGCTTGCGCGCAGCGAGAAGCTTCTGGTTCCGGTCTGATCATCCGTGATGGTGATCACAGCTTCATGTTCCCCCACAGCGGTGGGATGATACACGAGGTTGAAGCTGATCTGTTGTCCGGTGTTCAGAGCCGCAGGCAGAGTTGGCATATTCTGCAAGGTGAAGAAGGGAGAACCGGAGATCGAGATCGCGTTTATGCCCAGGGTTCCACCACCCATATTCATTACACGGAATTGCTTTTGGTGCGTGCTATTAAGCAATACTGTGCTGAAATCCCATTCACCGGGATTGATGAAGATGGTGGGCTCGTCAGAGAGCGGGGTCATATGGAAGGTAGTCATGGGGAACAAGTTGCTTGTCGTAGTGCCATCCGGAGGTTGAGAGGGGTTATATTCAGTGCCATCGGCATACACATTGCGGCTCCTTAGCTCAGTTCCCGCTTGCATCCTGAAGCGATCCAGGCTGCTGTAGTAAGTGGTGTCCATCGGACGGTTCACCATCATCACCAGGTTGCCCCCGGCGTAGGTAAAGGGAGTCTGCAAAGGCAGAATGATGTTGTTTTGCGAGGAGGGGAAGTTCGCGGTGCCGTCATAGACCAGAGTTAGTTGAGTAGCCGGAATCCAGCCCGCGCTCAGGTCTGTTTGATCAGTTATGCCCAGCCACACTTTCACCGGCATATTAGGCAGGTTAGTGCTAAAATCATTGTAGAAAGTGATGGTATTGATGGTGCCAAATGCGGTCATCTCATTGGCGTAATAGATAGTTTCAAAGAGGCTGTTGCGATAGAAGAAGTCCATCGGGATTCTGCCCAATTGATCACCGGAACCGATGGTTACGGCCATCACGCCTTCGGGGAATACTGTCAGCGAGATTGGTGGAGTGGCATCATTCAGAGTGTTTTGATCGGTAGCCAAAACCACTTTGCCATAGATGGACATGGGGCCATCAACTGTGGGTGTCCAGGATATTGGCACTTCCACGATGGCATCGGGAGCTACCGTGAGCCCAGGAGCTGTGGCCAGTTCTACATCATTGGCCGCATTAAAGAGCTTCACTTGATAGTTGTTTTGGCTGAGGTTGCCGCGATTCACCACTCGAATCGTATATTGACTCGGGGTGTTGACCGATGGGGTGGTATTGCCGGTTACTAATAGTGCTGCAAGATCATTATCCGGGGTTTGCTCCAGCATCACAGTGTCCACATATATGGTAAGATAGGTTGTAGATTGTGGATGCTTGAAGGCTACGTAAGTACCGGTGCCGGTGTAGCTCGCGAAGCTGAGGATGAACTCACTAAAGGTGCTACTCAGCGTGATATTGTGAGTTTCCACAAAGGTAGTCGCGTCTGTGGGATCGGTCATCACGCCCACCAGCATTGTGCTCGTCGCGCTGGAAGAACGGGCAAAAAAGCTAACTCTGCTCTCAGTGATGTCCACCTCATTTCCCAAAGGTGGAGCGATCAGCAGCAGATTTGCTGCTAGATCATCCGCGTTGTATAGCGCTACAGAATTAGGCGTGCTGTGGGAAACGCTGTTGAGCGTGCGCACATAAGCGCTCTGGGAAGTAGTGCTAACGATCTTTTGCCAATCCAGAGGCAGGTTTGGAATCCCCACCGTATCAAAGTTCTGCGCGTAGGGCAGGGTGTAGATATAGGGATCCATGCAGTTGCCGGTGATATTTACCGTGTGCGTAAGCCGGGTAGTATTGTCCACCACTGTCAATACCGCGCTATGATTTCCCGCTGCTGTTGGCGCATATTGGATTTGTAGTGGGATGTTTTGCCCGGTGCTCAGGTTTTGGGGCAAAGTGGGGGGATTCAGGATACTGAAGAAGGGGCTTCCGGAGAGCGTTACCGAGCTGATGGCTGCGGTTCCTCCACCCCCGTTCATAATGCTCATATTGCGAGTCAGACTCTGATTCAGCAATACTTGCGGGAAGTTCAGCGGGTTGGGAGAGATCATCACGATCGGATCTTCGGAAAGCGGAGTCATATACAGTGATGTCTTGGGGAATATGGCGCTTGCTGTGGTGCCAGCTGGAGGAGCATCAGGCAGAAACTCCGTGCTGTCACTTTGCAGTCGTAAAGCTCTGAGTTGAGTTCCGCTTTGGGCCTGGAAGTTGTCCATAGAACTGTAATACTGAGTATCCATGGGACGGTTGACCATCATCACCAGGTTACCGCCGGTGTATACAAAAGGCGTGGTCAAGGGGATGGTAATAGTGTTTGTCCCTGAGGGGAAGTCCACGTTGCCATCGAAGACCAGGGTCAACGCGGTAGAAGGAATCCAACCACCGGAGAGATCGTCGTTAGCAGTAGTTCCCAGCCAAATCTTGACGGGCATCTGAGGGAGATTTGTAACGAAACTATTGTAAAAAGCGATGGCCGAGATCGAGCCAAACATATTGATTTCTTGTGGGTAGTATAGGGTCTGAAACAGGCTGTTGCGCCAATACATATCTACGGGCACACGATCCATCATCGAACCGTCACCGATGGTGATCACCGCCAGGCCTTCGGGCATCACAGTGATCGGATAAGGCTGAGTGACATCATTTTGTGGGTTCTGATCTCCGGTTAGAACCACTTTTCCACGCAACTGCACCGGGCCTTCAGCCGTGGGAGTCCAGCTGATAGGGAAGCTGTGGCTTGTTCCGGGTGCCAATGTAACTCCGGCCACACTGCCGAGCACGGTGCCTGCGGCATTGATCAGTTGAACTGAATAAGTGCTTTGTGGGTTTGTGCCCCGATTGCGCACACCCACGTTATAGATGGTGGCTGCGTTTATCGAGGGGGTGAGATTGCCGGTCACGGATGTCGCGGCAAGATCATTGGCAGCTGCAACCGTCGGAAGGAATTCATAGACTACGCCATTTCCGGGATATTCCGTAATGCTATTGTTTGAAGTTGTGGTGGATGATGTAGCGGGAGTGCCCGGAGTTACGCTGATGTACCAATTGTTACCACCGGGAGACATATTGATCCCGATTGAAGCAGAGGGGTTATTGATTTCCCCATCGATGGAGCCATAGCAAAACTGGATTTTGCCGTCTTCATGCATCTTTACTTGCAGATTGATGCTGTTTCCGGCCCAATAGTTCCATTGCAATCCTTCATATTGGATAGTGAAAATGCGGTTGGGAGCGGTACCGCTGAGCAGGGTCGAAACCGTTCCGCCTGCGGTGCTGGTGTCATCCCAAAGGGGGGCTAATACGGGATGCCAGGCAGCATCGGCCAGATTGTTTGAAAGATTGGAGTGCGTGAGCGAAGTGCCCAATCCGATCCATCCGTTGGATGATATCCTGATGGAGCTGTAGTCCTCGTCTCCATAGGGAAAGTCAAATCCGATGGTGATTGCTGCCGAGAGATAGTCATCCCCGATCACGTCTGTGACCGGAGTGCCTGTGATAGGTGTATAGGCAGCTGTGGTGGAATTGAAGGTGTAGTACTCATCAATTTCCGCGAAACATAAAAAAGTGAGGGTCAGTATGGCCATTAGCAGGCATAGCTTTTTCATGTCTTTCTCCTTATTTTCCTATTATCTATAGATTTCAGGTATTCGTGAGTTCAATGAAGAGCTATAGCATGACCAAAACATAAATCATGCTGAGTACGAGTATTTTGAGAGGGCTTAAACTTGTAAAGGAAAAAATGCTCCTTCAGCCCGATTTGTCATCAGTACTTAGAGCCCGGCATCTCTTTAGGTGTCTGTGTGCATATTATTCAAGGATATGGCTCGAAATATGCGTAAAATTTGTGCACATATTCCAATGCCTGATGGGAGACCGAAATGACTAGATTTGCTTGCCTGATTTTTGTGTTGCTCATATCCGCGTGCGGAAAAATCGGCCTGGAGCCAAAGCACGAAGTTGTGGTGAACTATGACTACCAACTGATCAAGGTTGATTACTCACGCCTGTTTAAGAACCGCGATCGTTTGTTCAATTCACACTTGAACACTCCGGCGGACTCAAATGGCGTCTTTCTCTTTGAGTACAACGGCAATCGCTATTATCACCCCGTAGCCCTTTGCTTCAGAAGCCTCGAAGCGCTGTGTGATTATAGCAAGACAGCTGACCTTCTATATCTGAATCACGCGATCAAAAGCATGGAAGCTCTGCGTGCACAGGCTACCCGCCATCAGGACATGCTGTACTTTCCCTATGACTTTGACTACGACACCGTCGGTAATACTACCTATATCGCGCCTTGGTATTCCGGGATGGCGCAGGGTCTGGCTCTGGCAGCTTATTCCAGATTGTATTACTTCACTTCAGATGATCACTATACCGCGATTGCGGACTCCATCCTGCGTACGATGACGGACTTTGATAGCGAGTATTCCACGGTGCAGAATTATCAGAATGATGAGCTCTTTGGAGTGGGCAGTTATTATTGGGTGGACGAATATCCCGATGGCCCCAGACGCTACGTATTGAATGGCTCGATCATCGGAGCTATGGGGCTCTATGACCATTGGTGGGTGTATGGGGATGATTTATCCAGAGAGCTCTTCAGCGCGGAGATTTCCACAGTGAGAGATAAGGTCTTGAAATACCGCAATCCCGGAGATATCAGCGCTTATTGCCTGCTCTTTCGTCGCAAACAGGGCAATTATCATGTGGTCCACTATCAACTGCTGCAAAAGTTGCAAGAGTTCAGCGGGGATGCCTACTTCGGAAAGATAGCTGATTTGTTTATCAGTGATCACCGTTAGTGTTTTTGACTTCGAGCAGCGATCAAACAGATCACCCTCCACCCTTGGACTTCGTAGCAAAGCGAAGGAGTTTACATGAAAGCCATAGGATTCGACACGTCTCGTGTCGAGCGAGGCCGAAGGCCGAGAAAGAAAGCAGCTGCGCTGCTTTTGCAGACGAGACGTCTGCAATCCTATCCCTCCGCTTTCATGGTCGGTAGCGAAAGCTGGCTTTCAGTTAAGTTCAAGAAGCATGGCCGCCTTCCCATTCCCGCTGTTTGAAGTCAATGCCGCAAGAAGATTGAGGGCTTCTCTGAACAGAGTTATAAGTTCAAAACTCATCAGCATGGATGGACATCCACAGCGGCATTAACTCCAAAGGATACCACTCCTCCCTTATTGAGATACGGTCATGATACGGTCATGATATGGTGATGTCTATGACCATATCATGACCGTATCATGACGAGAATCAAAGGGCTGGAGTTTACGTGTATCTCCGCCCATCACTACGGATGAGCCCGTAAAGCAAGAAATACTTGACGATTTCGGGCGTTGCACGATTTTGCGTTTTACGAGTTACTCACGAAGGAACAATGATGGAATTTATAGATTTTAAAAAAGAAGCCACGTTACTCATCGATCAGATTGCCGAAGTGCGGCGCTTGATGGATAGGCAAAGCAGGCTGGAAGAATTGGCCACGCTGGAGCAACAGATGAACCAGCCGGATTTCTGGAGTGACCAGAACAATGCCAAAAAGATCAGCAAACGCGTATCCCAGGTGCGGGATGAGCTGGATCACATCGACAAGCTGGAATCCACCAAAGATGAGCTGGAGACTTATATCAGCTTTCTGGAAGAGGATTTCAACGAGAGTCTTTTTGAAGAGGCCCTGGCCACCTTACCGGCCATCAGGACTTTTACCGAGAAGGCCGAGATCGAATGCCTTTTGAACGACAAATATGACCACAATGACGCGCTCTTCACCATCCACGCCGGAGCTGGCGGCACCGAAGCCCAGGATTGGGCGCAGATGCTTTTGCGGATGTATATGCGTTGGGCGGAAACCAATAAATACGATTTCAAGGTGATAGATAGCCTGCCCGGAGAAGAAGCCGGGATCAAAAGCGCGACGGTGGAAGTCACCGGCAATCTTGCCTATGGCATGCTCAAAAGCGAGATCGGCATTCACCGCCTGGTGCGGATGAGCCCATTCAATTCTCAGGGTAAACGGCAGACTTCCTTTGCCTCCGTCTTTGTCTATCCTGAGTTTGACGACGACATTGAAGTGGAAATCGATACCAAAGACCTGAAGATCGATACCTATCGGGCCAGCGGAGCAGGAGGACAACACGTTAATACCACGGATTCTGCCGTACGTATCACCCATCTGCCCACCAATATCGTGGTGAGCTGCCAAAACGAACGCTCCCAGATCCAAAACCGCGAAAAGGCGATGGCTATCCTCAAAAGCAGATTGTATCAGCACTATGAGGAACTGCGCGAACAGGAAAAGAAAAGCACAGAAAGCAGCAAAACCGAGATCGGCTGGGGCAATCAGATCCGTTCCTACGTGTTTCAACCATATCAAATGGTAAAAGATCACCGCACCAATCACGAAAGCGGTCAGGTGGATAAGGTGATGGACGGAGACCTGGATTCCTTCATCTACGCCTGGCTGAAGATGGTAGCCGGATCGAGGATGAATGGCTAAGAAGGGAGATTACAAAGAGCTGCTGCAAGAGCTTGATATGAGCCGCCTGCCGCGACATATCGGGATCATCATGGATGGCAACGGACGTTGGGCCAAAGAGCGTAAGCGTCCCCGCCTTTATGGACATCGCGAAGGCTCAAAATCCATTCGGCAAGTGGTGGAGCTCGCCGTCGAACTGGGGCTGGAGTACCTTACTTTTTACGCCTTTTCCACTGAGAACTGGAACCGTCCCGAAGACGAAGTGCAGGGACTTTTGAAGCTGCTCAAAGAACGCTTGATCAAAGAGATACCGGAGCTCAACAAACAGAATATCCTGGTGCGCTTCATCGGCTCTGATCTGAATCTGGAGCCCGGATATCTGAAAGAGATTCACGAAGTAGCCGCCCTGACACGGGATAATACAGGTCTGGTGGTAAACATAGCTTTTAACTATGGCGGCAGGTTGGAGATCGTGGAAGCCATCAAAAAGATTGCATCCAATCCCGAGGAGCTGAATCAGATTGATGAGCAATTGATCTCGGACAATCTGTGGACAGCCGGCCAGCCGGATCCTGATCTGATCATTCGCACCAGCGGAGAATCCCGGCTTTCGAACTTCCTACTCTGGCAATCCGCCTATGCGGAAATCTATATCACTGCTACCCTGTGGCCGGATTTTGACAAAGTGGCCTTGCTGACTGCTCTGCTGGATTATCAAAAGCGAGACCGCAGATTTGGGGGTGTAAAGCAATGAGTGAACTCAGATCGCGAGTATTGGTATCGGTGATCTTTATCCCGGTGCTTCTATTGGCGCTATATTGGGAAGGAGTCCCTCTCTTTGTGATGTTCTTGCTGGTGAGTCTCTTAGGGGCTCAGGAATACAGAAGCATGATGAGCAAAGCCGGACACCAAATCCCGGCAATCTGGGTGCTCATGATACCCATCTTCTATAGTGCCTGGGTCTTTTATCCGGGTTTGGAAGCTGCCCTTCTCTGGCTTGCTTTCTTTTTTGCCGTGATCAACAGCCTGGTCAATTGGGATACTTCACGGAGCATTCCCAAGCTGTTTTCCATCATCTTTGGAGTGATTTACACAGCGCTTTTGCCTGCTATGATCGTAAAAATCGGCTGGCATCACCCGGTTAAGAAAATTTTACTTGCCTTAATTCTGATGATCTGGATAGTGGACACAATGGCCTACTTCGTTGGCATGCGCTTTGGTAAAAAGCGTGGTATTACGCAAGTTAGCCCCAGAAAAAGCAGAGAAGGCTTCATCGCGGGAGTGTTTGCCCCGTGGGTGGTCTTGTTTATCTTATATATATGCGGATTTGATGCCATCCCATGGTTGATCATGGTGCTGACGGCGATTGCCGCCGGAATCTTCGGCCAGCTGGGAGACCTTGTGGAATCAATGTTAAAGCGATATTGCGAAGTGAAGGATAGCTCTCACCTGATCCCAGGTCATGGTGGGGTTTTGGATAGAACAGATAGCATCTTGATGGCCGGAGCTTTTCTGTATTTCGCACTTGCGATAGCAGAAATCGCCGGATATGGAACGAATTTTAGGACTTATTAACTGAACTAATATGTGAAACCCACGTAATTTCATGGAGGAAATTATGAAAAAAATGATGATTCTAAGCCTATGCCTGATCGCTGCAGCATTTGTCTGGGCGCAAGGCCTTGAAACTTTCAGCAACTTCGATTACACTGGGACCAGCTATATTGATGGCAACTTTACCGGTGACAACGGAGTGGTTTGGAACTACTTTCATGTAACCGGCTCCGTGGCCGGAACCAATGACAACTCTATCGATGGCGTGGGCATGATCCTGCGTCGTAGCGCAGTACCCAGCCGCGTGGTATCTGCTCCGATCCCGAACGGTATCGGCAACTTTTCTGTGCAAATGCGTAAAGCCTATACCGGTGCCGGAGATCGTCAATTGGCACTGTTTATCAACAACAACTGGGTAGCCGATTCACAGATTTTCGGTAGCGCCCAGGGAGGTGATACCACTGTTCACGATTTCATCGTAAACGGTGTGAACGTTCCCGGAGATTTCACCATGGAGATTCGCAACATCCAGGGTGGCGATGTAAACCGTCAGGTTACAATCGATAACATCACCTGGACTGCCTATGGCAGCGGTCAGCAGTTTGTGGCAAATCCCACCTTCAATCCCCCTGCCGGACACTATGCAGGCCCGTTAAATGTGACGATTTCCACAACAACTCCCGGAGCCACTATCCGCTATACCACAGATGGCAGCGACCCCACTCCCAGCTCTGCCTTGTTTACCGCGCCCGTCCTCGTGTCTCAGCCTTCCACCATCAAAGCCAGAGGCTATGCCGATGGTTATGAGCCCAGCGCGATCGTCAGCGCAAGCTATGGCTTCTTCGTAAGCGTGAACAACCTCTATGAACTCAGAGGCCAGGCAGCGGACAACTCCACTGTTTATTATCTGCCCAACAGCGTTGTGCTCACCTTCAAACAAAACAACCGCAACCAGAAGTTCGTCCAGGATGCTGGCGCGGCCATTCTAATCGACGATTCCCCCGGCGTGATCACCACGAACTACCAAATTGGCGATGCCATTACCGGCCTTACCGGAAAACTGAATATGTATTTCGAAACCCTGCAATTCATTCCCACTGTGGATCCGGGACCTCCATATTCCAGCGGCAACAGCCCGATCGTTCCCACACTTACCGTGGCTCAGATCAATGGCGATATCGGGGTGAATAGCTATCAGTCCCGTTTGGTGCATATCAACGATGTTCAGTTTGATAGCCCCAGTGGTAACTATGCCACTAATCCCGCCCAGAATTATGCCATATCAGATGCCACTGGCGCGATGACTTTCCGCACTTCATTCTATGATGTGGATTATATTGATACTCCCATGCATCAGGGTATGTTCAGCGTGCGCGGCATCATCGCGCACTTCCAGAGCACTGCTCAGATCACTCCACGCATGCTTACAGATTTCAATCCTGTGTCCAATGATGACGCTGTGGTTACTCCTGCCGGCATAGCGCTGATCGGTAACTATCCCAACCCCTTCAATCCCAGCACCACCATTCAGTTTAACATGGACAAAGCAGCCCCGGCTAATGTGGCTATCTATAATCAAAAAGGACAGTTGGTGAAGAGCTTCGACCTGGCAAGCACAGACAAAGGCATCAACAACCTGCACTGGAATGGCACAGACAACAGCGGCAAAGCCGTGAGCAGCGGAGTTTACTACTTCCGTCTTAAATCCGGAAGCTATAGCTCCACCAAGAAAATGGTCTTGATGAAGTAACTTGAAACTAAGAAGTCATCTGTACTGTCTGCTGACGATATGTATATGGTCTTCTCTGGAACTGACCGGAAAGCTTTTGGATACGGAGATATCTCCGTTTGCCATCACTGCCTGGCGGTTCATTATCGGAGGAGCATGCATAGCCCCTTTTGCAGCTGTACACCTGGCTAAAACCAAAAAGAGTATAGACAAGAGCAGCCTGCTGAAGTTCGGCGCTTTGGGAATCCTGAACGTCGTGATCAGTATGCTGCTCTTGCAACTTGCAATCTATTATGGTAAAGCGTCGCTCACGGCGATGATCGTGAGCATGAACCCTCTTTTCGTAAGCGTGTTTGCCATCTTCATCTTAAGAGAAAAGCTGAACCGTATTCAGCTCATCAGCCTGTTTGTAGGCTTAGTAGGCTTGTTTATGATCATCTTTGCCGAGCACGATTTTGGGGCGGAACGCTATCTGAACCTGCCTCTGGGCATCATTCTGGGTATCCTTGCCGCGCTTACATTTGCGCTCTATACAGTGCTCACCAAGCGTCTGGTGGTCAGCTATGGCAATCTACTCACCAACTCAGCTTCCTTTTTGATCGGCGGCATCCTGCTCAGCATCATCAATCTTCTCATAGGCAAAAGCATGCTGTTTGAGCCCAGTCTGCATAATCTCTCCTTAATCCTATATCTGGGGGTGATGATCTCCGGCGTGGCATATCTGCTCTACTTTGAAGCTATGAAGGTGCTCACCGCTGCCAAAGCTTCTATCTATTTCTTTCTTAAACCGGCCATAGCTTCTGTGCTGGCCTATCTATTCTTGCAGGAAAGCCTTGATGGCTGGCAAATCGCGGGGATGCTCCTGATCATGCTGGCTCTCAGCCGGAACATCTTTGTCAAAGCAGAAACGCCATCCAGGGTGGAAGCGACATCCTGTCGCTTGACTGATTACCCCCGTCAGGATGATGGAGCCACTATCACCCGTCAGCAGGATGACGGATCTACCGCATAAGCATGAGCGAAATCAATCTGAAGCGGAACATCGCTTTTACCACCAGTTCACAAGCTATCACCATGCTGGCTTCCTTCATTGCCAATTGGTATCTCGCGCGTTTTCTGGGGCCGGAACTGCGGGGGCAATATGTGTATCTCTTTACAGTCAATTCAGTGGTCTGGCTGCTGCTGGATTTGGGAGTTTCAAAATCCCTGATGTATAGCCTGCAGCGAGATAAGGCGGATCCCAAAGCACTCTATAGCATGTCTTTAGTGTTTTTTGGCATCAGTCTCATCCTCAGCATTATCATCTTTCAGCTCTTTGCCAATCAGATCTTGGGCAGCAATTCCTATCCGGGGATCATCGTGCTGGCCCTCAGCGTTTATATAGCTCTGTTTCAGCTGCACAACCGCCAAAAGGTGATGTCCATCGGTATGAACAAGATCAAGGACTATTCTTTGCTCTTGATCCTGCCCTCGTTGCTGTTTGTAATATTGATCCTGCCCTTGTTCTGGCTCTTTCCCCAAGCTCTCAGGATGCAGGGCAGCTACTTGCTCTATGTGTCGGTAATGCTTGGCATCAGCGTGTTTTTCCACTTCCGGATTGTGAAGCAGATTGGTTTCCGCTGGCATTGGGATCTACCTTTGGTCAAACGCTCATACGGCCTGGGTTTCAAGGCCTTTCTCAGTGAATATATGGCGATCATGATGACCCGGGCTGATGTGCTCCTGCTCAAACACTTGGGCAGCTTTGCCGATCTGGGTATCTATATGCTGGCCATCAACTTCATCGATATCATCAATGTCACCAGCAATATGATCGGCGTGGTGCTGCTGAACAAGTTTTCTGCATTGAACGATGATACTGCGTCACTGGTGATCTTACGCAAGATCTTCGTAGTGATGATCCTCTTTAACCTGGTTTGCATCACAGGCATGGCGGTGTTGGGACAGTTTGTGATCAACTTTATGTACACCTCAGACTACATCGGGGCATACAAAGCCTTTATGTATCTGATCCCGGCCATCTTCGGGCTTACTCTGGGCTCGCTGTTTAATACCTTCCTTTGGAGCAAGGGTTTCCCCATATTCACTATTATCGCTCCGGCTTTAGCCACACTGGTGAAACTGTTGGCCAGCTCGCTGTTTATTCCCCGGATGGGTTATCTTGGTGCCGCGCTGGCATCCTCGATCGTCTATCCAATGTGGTTTATCATCCTCATGATATGGTACTTCAGCACTCATAAAGACCAAAAGCCGGGCTCCCTGATCGTCCGCAAAGAAGATCTTCTGGGAATGGGAAGCATGCTGACAGCCCTCTTACAAAAAGCGAGAACCTAAGGCATGCGCGTCGTATTCATCAATAGCATATATCCCAATCCGGTGGAGCCCAATAAAGGCAGTTATATCCTCAAAAACTTGCTTGAATATCCTGCGGTTATAGATCTGGAAGTGATTGCTCCCGTTCCGCCATTCCTGGCCCTGCGACGGGGTAAACAAGCGAGGATTCCTCTGTGGCGCTATGTGGAGCATGAAGGCAGAAGAATGCGGGTTTGGCATCCCAGGTTCATCCTGTTGCCTCGCAATATCTTGCGCAGCAAAGTACCCCTTTTTGAGTATCTGAGCATACTGCCTTTGCTCTGGCTTTTGCACCGACAAAGGAAGATCGACTGTCTGCATGCCAATTTTGGCTTGCCCGATGGAGTCGCCACGCAAAAGCTTAGTTCCAAACTAGGCATACCCTATCTCATTACTGAGCATCAGGGTGTGATTGCCGGGTTGCTGGCCGAGCCCAGCCTGAGAAAGATGCTGATCCCTGCCTACAATCAAGCCCAAAAGGTGATCGCGGTATCGGAGACTACAGCCCAATCTCTGATCGAAAACGGGGTTTCTCAAGGCAAAGTAATCGTTATCCCCAATGGCATCAACCCGGATTTATTCCGCTATCACGAGCCATCAGGAAGTATCCGCAGATTACTCTTTGTAGGCAATCTGGTGGAAGACAAAGGGGTGCAGATCCTGCTTGAGGCTCTAGCTTTAATTAATGACCCCGATCTTTGCTTAAGCATCGTGGGTGATGGGGCCTTTCGGACTGAACTGGAGCGTTTGACCTCCACATTTGGCATAGCAGACAAGGTAAGTTTCCTTGGTGAACTTGCTCCGGACAAGCTGGTAAACCTGTATCATGAGCATGACGCTTTGGTACATCCCAGTTTCATTGAAAGCTTTGGCATCGTGGTGGTGGAAGCCATGGCCTGCGGTTTACCGGTTCTGGCTACAAGGAATGGCGGCAGTGAGCACATCGTTACAGATAAGACCGGCATCCTCGTCGAGCCCAGAGATGTAAATGCTCTGGCAGAGGGGATTCGACAATTGCGACTTAGGAGCTGGGATTCCCGATTGATCAGTGAATACGCTCATTGCCATTATGATATTCGTGAGGTTGTGGCCAGTACCATTGAGCTTTACCCACAAGCTGAGGACAAAGGCAGCATTTGCCATCTCAGTTCAGTGCATATCCGCAGTGATGTTCGGGTATTCTACAAACAATGCGTTGGTCTGGCCAAAGCCGGCTACAAGGTTCATCTTGTGGTGGCAGATGGGCAGGGTGATGCGCGCCAATTGAGTGTGCTGATCCATGATCTTGGCTTGTCGGTAGGACGCTTGCAGAGGATGCTTACGGCTCCCTTCAAAGTGCTGCTCAAAGCCATCAGCCTGAAAGCAGACATCTACCAGATTCACGATCCGGAGCTTATTCCGATTGCTCTGCTGCTGAAACTCATCAGTGGTAAACCCGTAATCTACGATATCCACGAATGCTATCCTGAGATGTTTTTGCACAAAGAATACCTTTCAGTATGGCAGGGTAAGCTGATCTCCGCGATTATCCGCTATGTGGAAAAGCTGGCGGTATCTTGCTTTGATGCCTCCATCGCGGCTACAGAACACATCGCTGAGCAGTTCAGAAAGGTGCCTGTGTTGCACAATTATCCTCTTCTTTCTGAGTGGCAGGATGTTCCCCATGATCCCACGCGCTTTCAGAGCCGCAATATCTGCTATCTGGGCAGTATCACCAGAGAGCGGGGCATCACCCAATTGATCGAAGCCTTGGAACACGTAGATTGTATCCTGCATCTGGCCGGTTCCTATGAGCCCAAGGAGTATCGTGATGAACTTGTCACCCTACCCGGTTTCAAAAAAGTGATCGAGTATGGTTACATCAATAGAGCGCAAGCCACAGAGCTTTTGGCCAAGTGCGCCATCGGCGTGGTATTCTTTGATCGCAGTCCCAATCACCTGCACTCTCTTTCGACCAAGATGTTTGAATATATGGCTGCCGGTCTGCCCATCCTCGTCTCCGATCTGCCGGCAAATGTGAAACTGCTTGACAGAGCCGGCTGTGGAAAATACCTTGATCCTTCAAAGCCTGAGAACATTGCCAATGCTATCGAAGCGCTGCTGGCTGAGCCTGAGCAGTTGATTGAAATGGGGGCAAAAGGGAAGAGCCTGATCTCCTCGGAGCTTTCATGGGAAGCCGAGGAGTCAATTTACCATACTCTGATCAAGGCTTTACTGAAAATGGAGCAAGAGTGAGAATCCTTTTCTTGAGTTCACGCATACCCTATCCACCGGATCGCGGAGACAAGGTGCGAACCCTCTTTTTACTGCGTCAATTCGCAGCAATTGGAGATGTGTGTCTGGTTTCTTTGGTTGATCCTGTGCTGGACAGAGAATCGATTATTAACATGCGTGAAGAGTTTCCTAATAGTCATTTCATCGCGCACAGCCGTTCTCGCGCGCTTAAAAACCTCGTCCGCAATCTCTTTTCCCGCTTACCCTTTCAAACTGCTTATTATCAGAACACCAAGCTGATGAAGCTTTTGAGAGAGCTGAGAAGCAATAACAAATTTGATCTCGTTTATTGCCATCTCATCCGCATGGTGCCCTACGCGAGCATGTTTGATCATCACCGGGTTATTTTGGATTACACAGATTGCATCTCGCTGGAATATACGCGCAGTTTGGGACATTTGGGCACTCTGCGCAGACTCTTTTTTTCCTGTGAAGCCAAGCGCACTGCTGCTTATGAACTGCATGTGGCCAATCTCTTTGCGGAAAACTGGGTGATCTCTCCCATAGATATCAACACTCTTGGGCTGGCCGATCATCATCGCAGCATAGTGATGCCAAATCAGGTTCGCATTCCCGACGCGGTGCCTCAAGGCTCATATCAGGGCATTTTGATCTTCACCGGCAACATGAGCGTGGCGCATAATGTGGTTGCTGCGCAAAACCTCTGTCGTAAGATCATGCCTGCTTTACTACGAGATTTTCCAAATCTGGAGCTGCGCATAGTGGGGGCGGATCCCTGTCCCGAAGTGCAAGCTTTGGAAGGAGTTAATCACACCAAGGTGCTGGGTTTTGTGGAAGACCTCTATACTCAGCTTTTTGCAGCGGACATCTTTGTAGCGCCCATGTACTTCAGTGCCGGCATCCAAAACAAAGCCCTGGAAGCCATGGCTTGTGGCTTACCCGTGGTGACAACCGGCAATGTGGCCAATAGCTTGGACGCTCAGGACGAAGTGGAATTGATGGTGGCAGACGACAATCTCGGCTTTGTGCAAAAGACACATAAACTGATTGAAAACCCCGAGACGCGCGCTCAGATCGGACGGGCAGGGCGTTCTCTGGTGCTTTCTAAATACTCATCCGAAGCGGTATCAAAGCTGATCCGTGAACGAGTGCAAAATATAATAGACAATCAATAAAGGAGTTTAGCAAATCATGAAAAAAGTGAGACTTGGACTCATCGGCTGCGGCAGAATAGCCAAAAACCATTTTGATGCCGTATCCCAGATTCCTGAAGCAGATTTTGTGGCTGTGGCAGACATCATCCCGGAAAAGGCGAAGAAAGCTGCTGAAGATTACAGTATCCCGGGAGTTTATACCGATTACAACGAAATGCTGGCCAAAGAAAAGCTGGACATTGTATCCATTTGCAGCCCCAGCGGGATGCATCCCAACATGGGTGTGGACGTAGCCAGGGCAAAGATCAACGTGCTCACCGAAAAACCCATGGCCATCAACATCGAAGCTGCCGACAGACTGATCCAGGCTTGCGACGATAACAAGGTGAAGCTTTTTGTGGTAAAACAAAACCGGCTCAATAGCACCATGCAGTTGCTGAAAAACGCCATCGATAAAAACCGCTTTGGCCGCATCTACATGGCGCAGGCCAACGTATTTTGGACCCGTCCCCAAGCTTACTATGATGCTGAAAAGTGGCGCGGGACCTGGGAGTTTGACGGGGGAGCCTATATGAATCAGGCCAGCCACTACGTGGACGCAATGTATTGGCTTTTAGGCAATGTGGATAGCGTTTCCGCCTTTACCGCCACCATGGCGCGCAAGATCGAGGCCGAAGATACCGGCAGCGCTCTTCTGCATTTTCGCAACGGCATAATCGCTTCCATCAACGTCACCATGCTTACATACCCCAAAAACTTTGAAGGTTCCATCACCATCATCGGTGAAAAAGGCATCGTCAAAGTAGGCGGTGTGGCCGTGAATAAGATCGAGAAATGGGAGTTTGAGGATTATGATGATGACGATCGAATTGCCCAGGACGCGAATTACCAACCGCCAAACGTCTATGGCTTTGGCCACAACCCCTATTACCGCAATGTGGTGGACGTCCTCTTGGGCAGGGCAGTTCCTTCTACGGACGGACGTGACGGCCGCAAATCTGTGGAGATCATCCAAGCCATATATCAAAGCGCGAAAAACGGGAAGAAAGTAAGCTTACCCCTTTAGTGCCAGTGTCCTATCTTGTAAAATCTTGATGAAACGTGTGGGATCGGCATCTTCGCCGCTTCTATACGCCAGGATGGCACATCCACGGTGGGTGTTACCGACATGAGGACATGTGTTGGACCTGTGTCAATTCCTCTGGCGGCCTACCCGCTCATACCGACATACGGTGATGATACGGTGATGATATGGTCATGAACATCACCATATCATCACCGTATCATCACCGTATATCAATAGGTGAGCGAAGGGCTGCCAACCTCCGACTTGACAGAGAGTGGGGGAGAGTGGGAATTACACTTGCCAATTTAGAGATTGGCAACCCTTTCAGCCTTGTGGCGAATTGGCAGAGGATTCACCCACAGCCAAGCAATGAGAGTAACCGCCCTTTAGCTGATCACAGCCATTTCTTCATGCGTGATAAAGCTTCCTCCCTGCCGAGGATGGCAAAGGTGGAGGGTAGATCCGGGCCGTGAGCCTGGCCGATCAAGGCCAGACGCAGAGGGGTGTAGAAGGCTTTGCCTTTGACGCCCAGCTCAGCTATCCCGGCTTTGGTGAGGGCGTTGATGGCCTCGGCGTCGTTCAGCTCGATTTCCGGTAAATGGATATAGAACCAGTTTAGCACCTTTCTGGAGGCTTCTTCCCCTAATAGTGCCAGTTCTTCCGGGGCAGGATCTTGGGAGCTGATGAATACCTTCGCGTACTCGGCCAGTTCAGGAAGTAGAGTGCAGCGCTCACGAGCAGCCGCAATGATGGCCAGATATTGCTCTTCATCCCGGGCTTTGGCCTCGGCAAAATACGGTCTTGCCCTATCCGCGATCAGTTCCAGGGGCAGGCCGCGCATGTATTGCCCATTCATCCAGTCCAGTTTAGTGAGGTCAAAGATAGCCCCGGCTTTGTTCACACGTTCCAGACTGAAGGCTTCGCACAGCTCATCAAGGCTGTATATCTCTTGATCATCAGCGGAGTGCCATCCTAAAAGAGCGATAAAATTGAGCAAGGCTTCCTTGAGATAGCCCCTTGATAGATAACTTTCTACGGACACATCGTTCATTCTTTTGCTCAGTTTTGAGCGATCTGTATTAAGAATAAGAGGAAGATGTACCCAGATCGGGGCTTGCCACCCAAAGCACTCGTAAAGCCAGATGTGCTTGGGAGTAGAAGATAGCCACTCCTCACCACGGATCACATGGGAGATTGCCATGTAATGGTCGTCCACTGTGGCCGCAAGGTGATAAGTGGGGAAGCCGTCGGACTTGATCAAGACCTGATCATCCGACTGCGAGGCATCCATTTCCACGTGGCCGCGAACGATGTCGTCAAAGGCAAATCGGTGATTATCAGGCATTTTAAGCCTGATTACATGAGGTGTCCCATCAGCGATTTTCTGCTTCACTTCTGCTTCGGATAACGCCAGACAACGGCGATCGTATTTGACAAACTCCCCTTTTGCCTGTTGCTCTTCACGCATTCGGGTGAGGGTCTCGGGGCTGCAAAAACAGTGGTAGGCATGGCCTTTATCCAGCAGTTCCCGGGCGTGCTTGGTATATAAATCCAGCCGTTGGGATTGGGTGTAGGGTGCATAGGGGCCACCGGTGAGGGGGCTCTCATCAAAATCAATACCGAGATTGTGCAGGGTGTGGATCAGGCTATCCGCGGCTCCTTCCACTTCCCGGTTTTGATCCGTATCTTCGATGCGAAGGATGCATTTGCCTCCGCTTTTTTTGGCAAAGAGAAAGTCATACAAGGCAGTGCGTAAACCGCCAATATGCAGGTATCCGGTGGGACTGGGCGCAAAACGTACTCTGGTTTGTGTCATTTATTCAGCTCCATAAAGCGTTGATAGTGATCGGTTAAATCCATCCTCACCAATCGGTAGTGGGGATGGTAATTGGCATGAAAGAGGGGTGAATGGGAAGGCAAGCTACCACTTGAGGCCAGATCTGAGGCAATTTCCCAAGCTTTTGGCTCGCTTGTTAGCAGGCGCTGCATCAAGGGCAAATGTTCTTCCCAGCATTGCAGGAATTCTTGGTCAACATCACGGTACTCCGAGCAGGAATCAATGATCCAGGCGGAAAGGCACTCGATCTTTTGCTGACGGTCTGCCAGATCACTGCTTAGTTTCAAAGCACTCAGGCTAATGCGGGAGTATACCGGACCCAGCTGTTGAAATAGAGGTTGATAGAGCTGTTTCATCTGCCAGATTTCTGAGGATATACTGCGTTGCAACTGTCCCAAATCCCGCACGATGTGAGCGGGGCCAAACAGGGCCTGATAGAGTAGCTTATATATATCCACCGGCTCCAGCAGGGGATGCAAGGCCAGCTCTTCCAGGATCAAGGCGGAGACCTGATTGTGATTCAATCGGCAGTTATCCATACTTCAGTTCTCCTCTTTTCAAGATCATTTTCACTTCGCGTTGCTGCTGTGGGGGAGGTGTACTAAGGCCGTAGTTCAAAACACTGAAATCCGCGTCCAGACCCACTTTGATGCTGCCTCTTAGCTTTTCATCGTGAGATAGCCAGGCAGCATTCTTTGTGTATATATCGATGGCTTGGGCAGGAGTGAGGGCTTCTGTGGGATTGTGATGATCCAGTAAAGCGCCCAGGGAAAGATTTATGTTTAGTGGAGTTACATACCAATCCGATGAGCCCGTGACCGGGATTCCTTTGCGGATCATGCTGCCAAAGCGGTTCATGATGCGAGCCCTTTCCTGTCCCAGAGCTTTGGCATAGAAGCCGTGATCACCTCCCCAAAGATGGTCAAAAGCAGGCTGCATCACCGGAACGGCCGCGGATGCTTTGATGTGATTGATCAGTACATCATCGGTAAGCTCGCAGTGGATAAGCTGATGGCGCAGATCCTTGAAATCGGAATTAGCCAGCTCCATATATACATTGTTGATCTGAGTAATCGCGCGATCGCCAATGCAGTGCACTGCCACTTGCAAGTTGCAGCGATGAGCCCGGGTGATGAAACTGCGCCAAAACTGATCACTCTGATACAGATTTCCCCGGATTGGTAAGCCATTGTAGGGTTCATACATGGCTGCTGTGTAGCTGCCGATAGAACCATCTGCCAGAATGCATCCACCGACGCGATCCGCGCCCACTTCAAGGGCGGCATCGATATTGAAGCTTTGGGGGTAGAGCACGAAATCTACCGGAAATTCATTTAGGTGCTGTTTGAGAAGGCTATAGTGTCCGATGCTATCGCTCGCGTCACCGACCATAGTGTGGATAGTGCAAAACCCACCTTCCAGGGCTTTGATAGATGCCGCGTGATAGGCCTTCAGGATCGTATCTTCATCCAGTGTGTTATGAAACCAGTGCACGGTTTGATCATTATCAAAAGCTCGGAATACCTCATCTTCACAATGCGGTTTTCTGCCGGCATTGATCAAGCTTTTGCAGGCATGGCTGTTGATCATGCAGGAATGGCCGTCCAGTCTGCGCAGGATGAGGTTTTTATCCGGAACCGCGCTGTCCAGTTCAGCCCGGGTGGGGAAACGCTGTTCTTTCAGTTTGAGCTCATCAAAGTTCCAGGCAAAGAGATGCTTTCTGGTCTTTTCTCTGCCCATAGCCAAGAGCTGCAACACGTCAGCGATGCATTTGGCTTCACCCAGATCCACTCCCAGGGAATATAGCCCACCTTCAAAACTGTGGGTGTGGGTATCGATAAAACCGGGATAAGCCCAGTTCCCACCAAGATCAATAACTTCATAGCCCGAAACGTCTTTAGGGATCTCATCCATTATAGCTGTGATCTTGCCTGATTCGACAAAGATAGCCCGGATGGAATTGGTGAAACTCTGTCCATCATAGAAACGCGCGCCTTTGATCAGCCTCATAAAAGGCCCTCTTGCCGGAGGGCATTGACCAATCTGTAAAACTTGTGTATGGGGAATCCCATGACATTGAAGTAACAGCCCTCAATCTCACTGATGAATTGGCTGCCCAGGCCCTGGATGCCATAAGCGCCGGCCTTGTCCATGGGCTCCTTGGAAGCTACGTATTCTGTGATCTCAGAGTCTGTCAGTTCGGCAAAGCGTACCCGGCTCTGTTCATGGTCACACACAAGCCGATTATTCACGGAAACACAGATTGCTGTGATCACGATGTGTTCGCGACCACTGAGCTGTTTCAGGTAGTGAGCTGCCATGTCTTCATGCTCAGGTTTACCCAAGATCCGCCCGTCCAGGACTACGATCGTATCCGCAGCGATCACCATGTCCCGCTCTCCGCTGTTCAGCGAGATGGCGACAGCTTTGTTCATGGCATGCCTGATGGCTTGCTGCGCGGGCTCATCGTCGTTCTCGGGCTCGTCCACATTGCTGACCCTCACGGTATATTCCAGGCCAAGCAATTTGAGGAGTTCAGCGCGTCTGGGGGAGGCCGAGGCCAAAATGATGTTATATGGTTCAAGTATCTTATGTAACATAGTTTTATTCCTTTGAGACATGATGGATAGACAGTGGATTGCGTCAATGAAAAAGTGAAGTCGCAAAAAATAGCTTGCCTGAATAAATGGCTTTTGAAATCCTTGCACCAAAGCAAAAAAAATACATCCAGGAGGATAGTAATGGAACGCGTACACAATTTCAACGCGGGTCCCGCAGTGCTGCCTGAAGAAGTTCTTCGTGAAGCGCAAGCGGATTTGTTCAACTACAAAGGGATGGGACTTTCCGTGATGGAAATGAGCCATCGCAGCAAAGAGTACCAGGCCATAATCGACGAAGCAAATGCAGCTATCAAGCGCATTTACGGGATTGGAGACGAGTATGAAGTGCTTTTCCTGCAAGGTGGAGCCAGCACACAGTTTCTGATGGTGCCGATGAACTTTGCACCGGAAGGAAAGATCGCCAACTATATCCACACCGGCGTATGGAGCAAAAAAGCCATCGCAGAAGCCAAGAAGATCGGCAAACCAGTTCACTTGGCTGCTTCCAGCGAAGACAAGAGCTTCAGCTTCATCCCCAAGACTCATCAGCTCAGCGATAACCCTGCCTATCTGCACATCACTACAAACAATACCATTTATGGCACTGAATGGCATCACGATCCCGAAGTGGAAGCAGGAGTGCCTTTGATCGCGGATATGAGCTCAAACTTCATGAGCAAACCCATTGATATCCAGAAATACTCCATGATCTATGCCGGCGCGCAAAAGAACGTGGGTCCCTCCGGAGCAGTCGTAGTGATCATCAAAAAGGATTTCCTTGCCACCGCCCAGAGCGGCTTACCCTCAATGCTGGATTATCAGATCCACGCCAAGAACGGATCCATGTACAACACTCCTCCTTGCTGGACGATCTACATGATCGGTCTCGTGATGAAGTGGGTGGAAGAAATGGGCGGTTTGGAAAAGATCGCGATCAACAACCAGGTAAAAGCTAAGTACATCTATGACGCCATCGATGAATCCAATGGTTTCTACAAAGGAACCGTGGTTCCCGAAGACCGTTCACTGATGAACATTACCTTCCGCATGGCCACTGAAGAACTGGAAGCACTCTTCATCTCCGAAGCCAAGAAAGCCGGAATGATCGGCCTCAAAGGTCATCGTGATGTGGGCGGATGCCGTGCCAGCACATACAATTCATTGCCCCTTCCTGCGGCTCACGCTCTAGCTGAGTTCATGAAAGACTTCATGGTAAAACACGCATAATAACTGTAGTATCAGTGCCCTTTCGGCCACGATGCCGGAAGGGCACTATACATACAAAGCTAAAAGGTAATAGAGGAATATGTCCATACTCGAATTGATGCTTATGGGTGGCCTGCTGATGTACGTACTGGTGCTGATCTCAGTGGCAGTATTGGGAATTGTAATAGAAAAGTATCGCCAAATTGCCAAGACCAAAAGGGCTAACAAGCCCCTATTGGAGGCTTTGGAACAGGCTGCTTTGCCGGCAAACCTGAGTGATTTGGTGCAGGAACATGCCGCCACCAGTCCCATCGCGCGGATGCTGACCAAGGTGATCGGAAACCGCACTGAGGACAAAGACCTATTGGCCCAAGGCCTGGAATCTGCGGCCAACAACGAACTGCATCGTCTGGAAAGCGGGATGGGCTGGCTCAGCACTTTTGCGGCCATCGCTCCTCTGATCGGCTTTTTGGGCACCGTGATCGGTATGGTGCGCGTGTTTATGAACATCCAACATCAAAGCAGCGCCGGGATCGATATCAACATTCTGGCCGGGGGCATCTGGGTGGCACTGCTCACCACGATCGGCGGACTAATCGTGGGTATCATTAGCATCGTTTTTTACAACGATCTTGTGCAAAGACTGGAGAGCATTCTGCACGACATGCAGGATAGCGCGACAAACTATTTGGTGAAATCCTTCCGATCATGAAGCTGAAACTATCTAAACAGAAGATAAGCACCACAATGCTGATATCCATGACGGATGTGATCTTCCTATTGCTGGTCTTTCTGCTGATCGCTTCGAACTTTGCGAGCCAGACCGGTATGCCCATCCGACTGCCGGGATCTCGCACTTCGGATCGGCAAACCTTGCAAAGCATTAGCATAAAGTACTACAGTGACGGCAGCATCTTCTATAATGAGATGCAAACTACCATGGCCGAGCTTCAAGATCTGCTGAAAGTAGATTTTGTGGATTCCGCGCAAGTGGTACGGATCTCAGCGGAGCGGGATATTGCTCTGCAACAGGTGATTCAATTGATGGATGTCATTCGGGCTACCGGTTATGAAAAGATCTTTGTAGCCACCGAGGCGGAGAGGGACTGATGCCCGTTCATAGTCAAAGCAGAAGCTCAATCGCGATCTCCCTGGCTCTGCATCTCTTAGTGCTGTTCATCCTGGGCTTGCTCTATCTTAGGCCTCTGGAGATTCCCAGATGGCACGAATTTGAATGGCTCTCACCGGACAACCCGGAAGAGAGAATCCCTGCTGAGCAAAGCGTTGCAGGTTCTGACGCTCCGGCTGCGCCTTTAGCCCCTTCCCGTCCGACCGAAGCTGTGTCTGCCCTGATCAATCCCGCGGCAAAGCCCATCACCAGTCCTTTGATCGAAACTCCCGTAATGGGAGATCATTCTGACGAGCATTCCACCCCGGTGCAGATCGATCATTCAGCTATCAGCGGGGCATTGCACAACGTCGGTAATGTGGCTGATGCAACCGGCACGGCTTATGGCTACAACGCGTCATTGGTATCGGGCTCATCCGAAGCCTATATCATCCGGCAAAATCCGCCCAAGATCAACCCCTTGATGGATGATGAGGTGTTGATCGAGTTTCGTCTTTCTGAATCCGGCAGAGTGCTGATGAATACAGTTTCCGTGCTCTCTTACAAACAATCTGCTCATTGGGAAGCCATCCGGGCCGAAATGCCTGCATGGCGCTTTGGATTCAAAAATCGCTATAATGCGGAGCGGACATATCGCATCCGTGTGGTTTTTCGGGTAAATTGAGATGACAAACAGGTCGCAGGTAGCAGCTTGCAGGTTGCATATCCCCTTGATAATGGGCATCCTGAACCTCACCGCGGATTCATTTTCTGATGGTGGTCGGTGGTTGGAACCGGAGCTTGCGGTCAGTCACGCTTTACAAATGCTCAATGACGGTGCTGAGATCATCGACATCGGAGCGGAGTCAACCCGTCCCGGTGCTCTGGGCATCTCTGAAGATGAAGAGTGGGGCAGGATTGAACCCGTGCTGAGGATGCTGCGAGAGGAATCTCCCAAGTGTCGGATCTCAATCGATACCCAAAAGAGCTATGTGGCAGAGCAGGCAATCCGGGCCGGAGCAAACATGATCAATGACATCTCAGCTCTGGAGTATGACCCCCGCTTGGCCGAGGTCATGTCAGCTAATCCAGAGGTGGAGCTGGTCTTGATGCACATGCAGGGGAGACCACAATCCATGCAAGTCAATCCCCAATATGAAGATGTGGTGCAAGAGGTAAAGCAATATCTCATATCTCGCATGCAATATGCTATATCCCAAGGTATTAGTGAGAATAATATCTACCTTGATCCCGGCATCGGTTTTGGGAAGACCCCGGGACACAATCTTGCGCTCCTGGCTCATTTGGATGAATACAAGGGCTACAAACTGCTGCTGGGGGCTTCTCGTAAAAGCTTTATCGGGAAGATCATAAATAGTAATCCTGATCACCGTTTGGGTGGCAGTCTGGCCACCACCATGCAGGCCATGCTTGCCGGAGTAAGCATTATCCGGGTTCATGATGTGTTTGAGCATCATCAATTTATCCAGGTTGCAGCGGCAATCATGAAGCAAAAAGGTGCCTTCTGATGGATTTTCTCATCCCCCGGTTCAAAGACATTATCGATATCCTGATCATCGCTTTTCTGATCTATCAGACCTTGCTCATCATCCGCAAATCCGGTGGCTACCAGGTGCTCTGGGGTTTGCTGTTCATCCTGCTTTTATACTTCCTTTCCAGCATCTTCGAGCTTACCGTGCTTTCCTCTCTACTCAGTGGAATCCGCACCTATTGGATCATGGCCATTCTCATCCTGTTCCAGCCGGAGATTAGGGCCATCCTCTCGCGCCTGAATCTGGCTCGGGAGTTGCAGACAGCTTTTAACAAAAACGAGAGTCACTCGCTATACACGCCATTGATCGATGCTGTGTCTTCAATGAGTTTTCGCAAGACCGGAGCTTTGATCGTGGTGGAGCGCAAGCGCAAGCTGAATGAATTTGTTCAAGCCGGCGAGCTGATCGAATCTTCCATCTCCATGCGCCTGATCCTTACCATATTTAATACCAAAAGTGTGTTGCACGATGGCGCCATCATCATCCGGGGAAACCGCATTATGGCTGCAAAAGTGGTGCTTCCGCTCTCCAAAAACCCGGAGTACGCCCGCAAATATGGCACGCGCCATCTGGCCGGCATTGGGATCACCGAGATCTCGGATGCCATCAGCATCATCGTGAGTGAACAAAGTGGGCAGATATCCGTGGCTCAAGGCGGACAGATCACCGGTAACGTGGCCTTTGAAGAGCTCATGCAGATCATCAGCGATGCCGGAAAGTAAACGCCCTTTACTCATTGGCATTACAGGGAATATCGGCAGCGGAAAGAGCAGTATCTGTCGCGTGATTGAGCAACATGGCTACAGCGTGATCTATGCGGATATTATCGCCGATAAGTTTCTACAAACCATGACCGATACTTGGGTGCAACGCTGGGGCTCTGATATCCTCAGCGCGGGAAAAGCTGATAGAGCAAAGATCGCGGCTATCGTCTTTCAAAACCCGGTAGAGAGGGACTTTCTCAATGCTCAGATTCATCCCCAAGTCTTGCAGGAGTTCCAGCGCATCATCGAGGGCAGTGCCTCAAGTCAACTCTTTTTCGAGATACCGCTGCTCTTTGAAGCAGGTTTTCAGGACTCTTTTGACTATCTGATCCTGATCAAAGCGGAGCGCGAAGCCGTACTGCGACGCGTAAAAGAGCGGGACGGAGCCGATTATGAAGCAACCCTGAAACGCCTCGCAGCGCAAATCCCTGATTCCAAGAAAGAGGATCAGGTAGATTTGGTGATAGACAATTCTGGTTCCTTTGAAAACAGCTGCGATCAGGTCCGTCTCTTTCTGGATGGGCTCTCGCGCATCCCCATGCGAGATGTAAAGCCCATGATCGCTTAGCATCTATCGGCTTTTCTCTTGCTGGATGCTACAGTGCTTATTATATGTATTATGTGGAATATTGTGGATGCTTCCTTTGGTTTAATGCCTCCTTTGGAGTTAATGCCGCTTGATCGGTTCAGGCAAGCCGATAGGTTATGAAGCAAATGCTCAGTTCAGGATAGCCCTTGATCTTTGGGCGGCATTGACTTCAAACAGCGGGAAGGGGAGAGTGAAGGGTGAGGGTAAAAGCATGCACGCTGCTCGAAGTCGAAAGCGCTTTAGAATCATCGTCTCCGATTCAGGACTCAAGAGATGAGCGTAGTGGTTTGGCTTCAATGAATTTGGATAGCGCTTACAAACCGAGTGAGGTCTGTTGCTCCTACTTATGGCGACGGATGACAGCCAGGATTTGCTTCTTCTCCCAGCCTTTGAGGCCGATGAAGAAGGTGAGGATCAGATAGAAGGCAGCAGTCAGAGCTCCATAGAGCAACACCATGAGCAAGCGGGAGGGATAGGCCAGCCGATACAGCGCGATGGCAAAACCCAGGCTGAAAGCGGTGATGAGCAGGGTGCGCCACACCACTTCCTTAAGATAATCCCGGATGGGGATTCCCGCAAAGCGGCAAGCCTTGGGGACGTTAAAGCTAAAAGCGAGGATGACATTGGGGATAAAGGTTCCCAGTGCCACGCCGACGATGGCGATATCAGGGATACTATATGCGCTCAGGAGATTGGGCAAGGTCTTGATCAAGATGATGCTCAGGGCAAGATTGGCGATGGCTTCGAGCACGGCGATCTTTGCCAGAATCTTGTGTTCATTGGCCATCAGCAACACATATACCGATGATGAGCGGAAAAATAGCAGGATATACATGGATATGAGCAGGATGATGGCCACGATCATCCCGGCTGTATGATCAAGATTGAGCCAGATATTGAGCAGCGGTTTCACATAGACCAGGAGCGGCACCAGGAGAAGCGAGGAAATGATCCCCATCAGGCGATTGGATTGGAGCATAATCTCTGTCATCTTGCTTTTGTTGCCGGCAGCGAAGAGAGTAGCCGATACCGGGCCCAGGTTATCCAAAAACTGGGCAGAAAACTTCTGATAGGTATCGGTGAGACGGATGGAAATTTGGTAAACAGCCACCATTGCTACCGAACCGAAGATTGAGATCACCAATTGGTCTGTCTTGAGGATGATGAGATTGGTAAATGTGATCAGATAGGCGTAAAGTGAAAATCCCATCACCGAACGGATAAGGCTGAGATCATAGTATTTGGGGCGGATTTTGAAGCTGGGGATGAGGCGATGCACCATGAACATCATGGTGAGTAATGCTCCGAGATTGGAGCCCAGGGCTACAAATACCATTCCGTTCAAGTTGAGCTTGAGCCGGATCATCAGGGCCATACCGATGAAATTGAGCACGATGAACGTGCTTTGGATAATGTTGCGGGTGTGCATCTTCTGCAAGCCACGCAGGATCTCGGTGAAAAATCCAAAGGGGAAGCAAATGGCTGAACCGACCCCAAACATGATCAGCACGCGCCTGAAATATGGCTCATTGGCAGGATCAATGCCAAAAATCCTGCCGATGTGAAAGCTGAGAATGAAAGCAAAGAGGGCGATCAGAGCGGCAAAGGCAACATAATTGAAAAATACAGTGCTAACCACGCGGTTATACTTCTCCCAATCCTTGCTCACTGAGCACTCGGATGTGTGTTTTTGGATAGCGGTGCCAAAACCGAAATCCAAAAGCAATGAATATCCGAAGATAGACCACAGTAAGGCCCAAAAACCATATTCCTCACGACTGAGCCCCAAAAACAGGATGCGGGTGAGAAAGATGGTGATGAAGATGCCGATGAGCATCTTGCCATAGTTTGAGATCGTATTGACGATCATCCGCTTGCGCAAACCCAGTCCGGCTTCGTGAGTACTCATCAGCTTAGTTAGTCCTTAACAAAAAGAGTACTTTCCGGCTTTCCGCCAGATCCATTTCCAGGCCTTCAGAGCTAACCTTGGGCACTTTGCCATGGCCATATACCGCGAGCCGTGAAGCTGGTATTCCTGATGCTACCAGATAGTCCCGTACGGATTGAGCGCGGTTTAATGTGAGAGTGAGGTTATGCCGTTCGGAAGCACGGGTATCAGCAAAGCCATAGATATCCAGATACATTTCAGGCCTAGCATTCAGGATTTTTACCAGTTCTTGCAGCTTGGGAATCTCCCCGGCTTTCAGATCATATTTGTCCGTATCAAAATAGATGGCCGGCAGTGAGAGAATTTGGGTCTCTTTGGTGATCTGCTCCACATAGACGGTATCGGTCTGGGTCTGGACGATGATTTCCGGTTCAGGCTTCTTAGGCGGGGTAAATTCCTTCTCTTTATCGCGGCTGTAATCTTCGGGATAGTGATTCATGTAGATGGTCATGGTCTTGGGGATCGGGGGTAGCATCACAAAGATGTTTTGCGTGTATTGATTGGGATAGATGGGCACAGCTTTGATATTGATCATGCGGCTGTCTTCGTAGGCCAGTTTATACTTGAGGGGAGTGGTGCCGATCTCACGCTCATTGATGAATATCCTGGCTTTGGTGGGCAGGCTGCGGATTTTGATGGTCTGGGAAAACATTCCGCTTTCTTCCAGGACGATCGTGCGCTTGTTTCTGGCGCAGGCACTCATTAGCATTGTGGCTGTCAATAGCAGCAACAGGGCAAGGTTCATTAAAGCTTTTCTCATCTTTGCCTCATTTATGGTCATGGTTTGTGTTCATACTTTCCAGGATATTCTCTACCTGTTTCTTGACAAGTGATAATTCATATTTGCTATCCACTTTGTGGCGGGCAGACTGGCGCATATGCTCCAAAGCCTGAAGATCGGCCTCCATTAAGCCGCGAATGGCATCTGCCAAAGCAGGAGCAGAGCCGCGCTCGAAGAGCAGGGAATCCGTTTGATGGTCAATGATTTCGGCCGGGCCATAGGCATTGGTGGCGATCACGATGAGCCCGGCTGCCATGGCTTCGATGATCACGCGGCCAAAGGTTTCTTTGGCCATGGTGGGCATGAGTAACACGTCATAGTTGGGCAGGATAGAGGGCAGATTATGACTTTTACCCATGAAGTTGAAGCTATCACTCAAGTCGTAAGTCTTGATAAGCCGGTGCAAGACAGGGGCATAATCGGGATCTTCCTCACCGTAGATATCCACCGAGAACTGCGCGCTCTTCAGATCAATCAACCGCGCTGCTTCGATCACCAGATCCAGACCTTTGAGGGGCTCGATTCTGCCGGCAAATACGAAACGCAAAGGATGGCTCAGCTTGCGGGGATTTGGTAAGGGTATTTCGATGCCTCTGGGAACAATGTGAAGCGTGGTGCTGGAGTATTTGGCTTGCAATTCTTCGGCCATCCAGCGAGATGGGACGAGCACGGGATCCAGCATCACAGTACCGCCGATGGTGAATGGCAAGATTCGTTTGATCAGTCTGAAGAGTCTGGCTTTGAGGCCGGTGGCAAGATAAGTCCTTAGCCAATCGTCACCGATATCAAAGATATGCGGGATATCCAGATTTTGCACCGCAAGACTGGGAGCGATGGATATGGCCTTTTGATTGCCGAAATAGACGATATCCGGCTTCAGTAGTGTGCATGCTTGTTTGGTGAGACGATAATTGTGCTTTTCCACCCGGTGTTTATTCCAGACTGAGGATTGACTGTAGTTGATGTAACGGAGTTTTCTTTGGATGGGGTCAAGAGAAAAAGTGAGAGGCTCGGAGGCTTGATCGTAGACACCACGGTTACCGCAAAGCACATAGACCGTATGCCCCTGCCGGGCAAGGTATTGCATGCTCTCTGAAATCGAAATCTCATAGCCACCCTCAAAAAAAGGGGGGTAGAAGTTCGATATACACAGAATCTTCATCTGGAGAAAACCTTGCGAATGATGTCGCTCAAGTGTGTATCGGGGAACAGATCAATACCCATTAAGGATTTGATCAGATACATGGCATATAGAAGCAGGATAGTCGCCACTAGCAGCATGATCACATAGGTCACCAATTTGGCCACGGTAGTGAGCCCTGCGTCCATATCCCCTTTATCCAAGGATTTGAACTGATTTCTGGTATCTCGACCAAAGATAAATACGACATACCAATGGCGGAAAAACCAGAAAGAAAACCTGATATCGATGATGCCCAGCGAGGGCACCGGGGGTAGCATCCGCTTCATCAGGCTCATCAGCTCCTTGCGTTGTTCGTGGGACAGGGATTCTTTCAGGCTTGTGCGGCCGATGGTCTTGTCTCTGGGTTTACTTGGCATAATTCAGCTCTCTTTCCGCGGTTAGGCGAGCTTTGGTGCTGATGTTTTGAGGGATGACGGTACCTCTGGTGCGATAGCGTGTTTCCAGTTTCTTCATCACCGCGATCATGGCAAACACCAGCATCAATTGGTAGTAGTTGTTCGTTTGTTTCAGCACCCATTCGAGAGTGGATTCCAGATAAATGGCCAGCAGTCCTCCGGTTAAGCCAACCGCAAAGTACTGATAGTTTGTTCCGCGGTAACTGATGAAGTTCCTGGCGTTCAGGAAGTAGTAATAGAAGATGAAGATCAGAAATATGGCCAGAGTGTGCCAGCCTGCTTCGGCGGCGATCATCAGATAGATGGTTTCCACCAAGCCGTTTTTTTCGTCTTCGTCATCGGGATTGTGCATCTCGATGTGACTGCTGTACTGATAGGGGGGATTGATCTTGATGCCAAAGTTATTGAGCCCGATACCCAGTGTCTTGTCATTTGCCATCTTAAGGGCAGCCAAAGCCAAATCTTTACGCACGTTTGCAGATTCGGCGGGGGCGGTGCGGAAGCGTTCACTGATGGAGTTCCAGGCTCGGGCTAACATTGCCAATGATACCAGAACGAGGAGCATGGTCACAAAGAGCTTTTTGGTGGAAAACCCGGCGATAAAAGATAGGTTCAACACGGTTATAATGGACAAGGCATAGAGCACCAGACCGGCCCGGGATAAGGTAGCAATGATATTCACACTCACCATGGCGAACATCAGGAGCCAGAAAGAAAACTTCAGATGCGTGATATCCTTTTTGTTCAAAAGATAAGCAAAGAGCAGAGAACCCAGGATGATGCTATACATCACTAGTGAGTTTTGATGGGGGAAAGGGCCGTATGATTGAAAGCGACCTTCGATATACTTCTGTTTCATCACTTCATAGAAGATGTAAACTGTAACCAGGGCAACGCCTTTCATGAAGTCATCAAACTGCTCAAAGCTGTTTACATAATTGTACACCACCCAGAAATAGATGTACATGCGCAGCATTTTCCAGAGCTCAAAATAGGAAAAAAGCGGTACTGCGGCATTGAAAATGGAGAGCGCTGAAAAACCGAAATAGAGGAAGTAAATCCATGAACCGGGAGGTAAATGAGGTTTGTATAGTATTTTGCGTTTTAGCACCAGAAAGAGAATGATAAAGGTGGCGATATCCACCATGCCGACTTCAAAACCACGGGAAGTGAGCCGAAAATGCTCACGGGAGACAAAATTGATATCCTCCATTCTCACTGTGAAAAACATCATCAGAAAGAAGACCAGCCGCTCGATCTTGGGATAGCGTAGGGACAGATAGTATCCGGTGGGAACTCCAATGAAGAGGGTAGCAAAAAAGATGATGTATTTGAGGCTCGAGAGCGATTCTGTCACTACTATATCCAATTCAGGCATCGGTGGATATTCACTTAGCCGGTTTAATTTCCTCTGATATCTTTGTATACTTCATTGATGAAATACGCGGATTGGATGGCCTGTAAGCTGGGCAGGGCATTGTTGACAATTTCATTCCAGCGGGCTATCGGGCGCTTGGGAATATACACTATATCATTGGGTTTAAGACGAAAATCCCGGACTTTAGCTTTCAGGATATCCTTGGTGTTTATCTTAAAGATGCGAGGGTGGTTCAGGTTTCCGCGAATGACGTAAACAGTGGATTGAGCGGAGTTCTTGAAGCCTTGGGCGAAGGTGAGACTCTGAACGAGGGTCATATTTTCCTGGTAGAAATAATGGCCTTCCTGATTGACCTCACCGATAACATACACCTCTTTGTTCACTGCTGAAGGGATGTAGATATAATCTCTGTCTAGAAGTGGGATGTTATAGATCATTTGTCCATTTTGGATGAGCTCAACAAAATCAATGGGCAAGACACGGTTTTCACGAATCAGAAATGTGCGCTCAAGATCTGCTAATTCCACCGTGTTATTCTGAAAATAGCCAAGAGCTAAACCTCCTGCATCTGCTAAAGCATCAAGAATGCGCATTCGTCCCTGGATCTCAATAATCCCAGGAAAGGTGACTTTGCCCAGGATGGTAACAGATGCGCTTCTGGCTTCGAAAGGAATAATCGAGACTTTGGGGTAGAGGATATAATCCTTGAGTCTTTCTTCGATAATCTTAGTAGCTTCCGGTATGGTGAGTCCGGTGACATCTACTTCGCCTACTAAACGGTAGGACAAGGTGCCATCTTGCTTCACGATCACCACATCTGAATCCAGCTCCGGCTCATCATAGACATAGATCTTCATCTTGTCCCCGGGACCCAGTTTGTAGGGAGGCAATTCCATATCATTCAAACGCTGCAATTCCTCGATGGTCTCTTGCGTGGTTTGAGTGGCTAGATACGTTTCTTCCAGATATTCAGGGGTTGCCACCAGGTTTTCTTCGATGTAGTTCATCGCGCGGTTCCCCGAGCATGAACTGAGAAGCACCAGGACTATCAGAAGCAAGATCGGCAACAGGCCTAGGCGCGGATATTGCTGTTTAGTATTTATCATGGAAGTAGTTCTTTGGAACATAGTTCAATACTCCGTGTATCTTGTGGAAATCTCGCTCATTCAGGAATTGCACCAAGCGGGCCAGGACATTACGATTGCTCCAATCAAACCGAGCAATCAACAGTAGCATAGATGAAGCCGCAGTGATACTGGAGAAGAGCTGGATATTATGCTGGGAATCAAAGAGCTCAAGAAAGATGATATCATACTCAGTAAGTCGAGAAAGGAGCTGTTTGACCCTGCTTGTTTCCAGGACGGATGTAAAGGTGTCCTCATCCGCGACAAAATATGCATGATGGATTTGAGGATTTGTAGTGTCGATATTCAAGTTATCAGAGCGTTCATACAGATAATCATTGATCTGATAAGCTTCCGTATCGGCATTAGTTTTTTTCAAAGAGTCGATGTAAAGAACCCTGCGTTGCTTTTGGCATAGAATGCTGATTATCTCATTGGTAATAAAACTCTTTCCGGTCTCGGGAGTATCATTCCCTAAGGCAATCACCGGGCGGGATATTCCATCGGTTGAACGCAGAATATCATCCAGCATAACTTGGAGATTTCGGAAGAATACTTGCTTGGTAACAGCTGTTTCATCCGGTAGAATGCCTATCAGGGGAATCCGGATGGCATCGCTAAAGTCTTTGGCAGATTTGACGGAAGAACTCAAGAGCTCTCTTCCCAAATGGTAGGCAGCACCTATGCCAAACACCAGAATTCCGGTGAGGAGAACGATAATTTTCTTGCGACCGCCTTGGGGATAGACCGGTGTTTTAGCTGCCTCCAGGATTTCGAAATCGCTAACATTGGATTGCATAGCCATTTTAGCTTCGGCCAGACGGCTTTCCACCAATCGCAAAATGTCTTTGTTCAGTTCTAGCTGACGCTCAATCTCAAAGAACTCTTTCTGGAGTTGAGTGAGATTTTCCAGAGTTCCTTTGATGGCATCCACGGTGGCTTGAAACTCCTCGTTCTTCTTAATCGCGGCTTCCCGTTCTGCCTCAAAACGAGCCTTATCAATATTATACGCATCAAGCAAACCGCTGGGCCCCCATGTCACTGCTTCAGGCAGATCTCGTTTATCGGCATTTTCCATCAGTTTGCGCAGCTCATCAATCTCGGTCTGAACCTTCACTACTTTGGGGTTATTTTTTGTGTAACGGGAGAGCAATAACTCCATATCTTTTTCCAGAGCCAATAGCCTGCGCTGGTCAGTCTGAGTGAATGTCCAAGTCATTATCACCTCATCCGGAACAGCATCCAGTTTATCCTGCATTTCAGCAATTTTACTGTTCATCTCGGTGATCTTGAGGCTGTTGTCGATCATCTTGAGTTCGACTTCTTTTAGTTGATCAAACCTGGTTTGAGTCTCGTGGGGGATGGAAATTACGCCATATTGAGCCCGATGAGCTTCATACTGACGGGTGATATCTTCAATCGCGATAAGCCGAATCCGTTGTTGTTCCAAGTAATAGTTATAGATCTTGAGTGTGGCAGAATTCTGCAGTTTGTTGTTGTTGAAGATAAAGGATTCCGCTGTAGCATTAGCGATGGTGGCAGCCATATCGGCATCATCCCAGGATGCGGAAAAGCGCAAAACATTCGATCTGTTGCCTCTCTGAACCTCGATGTTACGAAAGAGTGATTCGGGACTGAGGTTAAGTTCCAATTTTTCGATCACATCTAAGAGAACATCCCTGGTACGCACAGTCTCAAGAATCGTATTGATATCAAAAGTCTGATACAGATAGGGCATTTCCACAGGTGTGGACATGTTTTTGGGCGCACGAATCACATAGCAATTTGCCTTCCAGGTGGGTGTGATCCTGAAAGTTGCCCATATCGCGGCTGCTATCATGGCGATAATGGTAATGACTACTAAGGGTTTCAGTCTCTTGATCAGGACTTTGGCAAGGATGTGCACATCAAAAACTAGAAATGGAATGCTGTGCTTTTCCTCAGGAAGATTGTTCTCACTTTGCAAGTTCAGACTCCATGGTTTTTCTGATATCAGTAATGGATTGGATGTCGGGTGGGATGCTCTGATTAGAAAGCATGATTGAATATGAATGTGGAGCATCGGGGTGATAACCGTGCATTCCGGGAATTGGTTTCAAGCCCATAAAGCTGGGATTGAGCAAGACGCCTTCATTCATCAGGAAATATAGCTGCCCGAAGCGATCGTGTGGAAACCATACACGCAGTTCCTTCATTTCCTTCTGATCGACAATGCTGCCACATTCCAGTTTACTTAGCAGAGACGTAATATCATCTCGTGCGGCATCATTGAAAAACCAAAAGCGCGCCATAGTGGAATCGTAAAACGCTACATAGTCTTTGCCATATTCCCACGGCAAGGCATTGATCATGGGCATGAGATCAAAGCTATCGTGCACGGGAGCCATGCCATGATCGGATATCACGTAGAGGCTTACGTCGTCATAGACTTTTTGGGCAAAGTGATACAATTCGCTGATCTGCTTTTGCAGAGATTCCAGCTTGGCTTTTGTGGCTTCAGAGAAGGGGCCATGATTGTGCATAACGCTATCCAGCTTGGGCAGATACACATAGCAGAATTTGATCTTTGCTTCGCTGATCACGCGTTTATTGGCCTTCAGGATTTCATCCTCACTATGCCGCCAATTTGAACAGTAGTAATCTATCCCTTGCTCCACGCACCAATCAAAGATGGTATCTGTTGCCAAAATGCCACCAGGGACGAAGTAATCCCTTTTTTCAAGATAATCAAAGTATGGCAGGTACTTGAAAGGAACGCTGTATAGCTCAAAATAGCCGGTGTAGGAATATAGGATCTTTATGATACGGCTGAAATAGTGACGAACCCTCCAACGATCAAAGATGATGGGAGGCAGCATCGCGATGAAGCGCATCCATTTGAAGGGTGAGTGCTTGGGATCATAGATGAAAGAAGACCAATGGGTATGCTCATCCGGGTATCTTCCGGTGAGGATCGAAGGATCAGCAGCCGAAGAAAAGCCAAAAGTCGTTTTCAATCTACGGCTATTCGGAGCCAACTCTTGCATGAAGCCATATTTCTGATATATTTCCCAACCCAGGGCATCGATGAATACGTACATTGCCAGCTTTTTCATTAGTTATACCTCTGCCAGAGTTCCACATAGCGTTTTTCCAGGCCGAGTCGCTCGCGGCATTCCTGGATGCCCAGCATACTGGCTACCATCTCAGGCGCCATATCCGCTTTGAATAGCAGCCAGGGAAGAGTATAAAACAAGCGATAACGAGGGTATTTGATGTATTCGTTCAGATTCGCCTGCTTCAGCCCGCAATCTCTCATATTGAGGGCAAAGTTCTTGGCGAGAGACATCACGGAGTAGGCCTGATCTTTGTTGCTTGCTAGGAGATTCAGGTACGATTTCAGGTCCAGCTTGCTTACTCCGAAATAGGCAGCCCATACTTTGTAATACACTTCTTCAAACATGGTGATAGCCTCTGTAACTCTATCCAAAAGGGTAGCTGAATCTTCATCAGGAATGTGGGGTTGCAATTTGAAGACCATGGCAGTCTGCATCAGCTGTTTAAGCGCATTATGGCTTGAGTAGGAGCTGATATCCAGCTTGGCGATTCTCTTCATGCGTTCAAATACCGACCAGTGGTACTTGCCTTCACCGATCAGGATCGCCTCGGCCATTGCCTGGTAAGCTTTGTGAATATTGCGGTTGATGAAATCAATATGCAGGTGGTAATCTTCCCGCTTCAGATGCTCTTTGGCAAAGTATAAGCCCATACCTCGGTTGAGGAGCAACTTCACCGCTTCACTGATGCTGAGTTTAGTGGCAGCCTGCCGTGGCAGGTTCTGCAAAGCGTGTTTATTGCCCCAAATGACGGTATAGCCATGTTGCAGGTCATACATCATCAGGGTGAGGGGTGCCTGGCTGATCTCCGGGATGGACTTGGGCTCGGCAAAGTCCACATCAATACCGAACTCTTCGCTGAGTTCCTGATGAAGGTTTTTCAAATCACGCGAGATACTGGCTTTCTTCCTCAGGGACAAGGCTTTGGAGATCACGAAGAAATCCAGATCGTTATATAGCTTCTCGCCTTCAGCGCTTTTCAGCACTCCGCCTTCTTTGCGTCCGTAGCCACCACCCAAGACCAACGCAATGAGGTCATTGCGGGAAAACAGAGTGTCAAATCGGGCCGCGATATAAGCCAAGCTTTCCTCTACCTTGGCATTAAAAGCTTCGCTGCCATGGGGAGCATATTTTATCATTTAATAGCCTCATGTGTCTCTTCTGTAGCATTCAGCCCCCAGATGAGCCGGCGGAAGATCGAGACAAAGAAAATCTTCAGATTGAACAGGGTGGATATCTTATCAATGTATTCCAGCTCATAAAAGCCTTCTACATCCGGGCTCAGAGCATTCACCGTTTCGGATAGAGAAAAGACTCCGGGGTTGTATGCCGGCAAATCGTTGATTAGCTTACGATGCTGAACGGTATTGGAAAATAGCTTGTTGCCCACAAGATACAGTTTACCGGTGACGGCAGCGCTGAAGAGAAGGTCAAACTTGTCCAGACTGAGCCGGATCATCAGTCTGCCCCAGGCACTCTCAGCCACCAGGATAGAATCAGTGAATCTTTTGACCCGCATATTTCTGTTCATCAAGCGCTCAGTCTTGGTTTTCGGATGCATCAGGCAGTATGGTAAATACAGGATCAGCCAGGGAATCAATTGAATCAGCATCATGCTGAGGGCAAAGATTCTCTGCACCACACGGTTCAGATATGATGTGACAATGCCCAGTTCCACCTGGGAAACCAGCACATTATCCGTGATATGGATGGATTCTCCGGAAACTGCGGAGATCAGGTTGCTCTTGTAAACGATCTTTTTATCCAGATCCAGGTCTTTACCGATGTAGGTGTTATCATAAACGATGCTATCGGTGACGCAGGTATTTTCATCGATGATGACGTTGTTGCCGATAATGCTATTGGGCCCGATGAGCGTCTTGCGTTGAAAACGGCAGTTGTTGCCGATCATGATTGGCGCGTGCAATTCGCAGCTATGCGGGTACACGAGATTGAGCCCCAGAAAGGTATCTTTCTCGTTAGTATAGCCGGGCAAGACATAGCTGGAATTATGCTTCACGAGGATATCCATGCTGAGTTTGTAATAATCTACAATGCTCTCTATCTCCCTAATATCCAGGCATTTCTCAGCCGCATTCGCAGGCTTGGCATTACCCAACCTTTCACCCGCAGGCAGAAATATCATTCGGATTCTTTCGCCACAGCTAAAAGCCTGATCCCAGTCCAGTTTAGCTTCCACTGTGCTGCGGTTATATTGGGCAAAAAAGAAGCCGTTCCAGATCACGAGCGGGCTATCTTTGCAAAACGAAAAGTTCTTCAGATACACATTTTTCAGGTTGTCCTCAGGCCGTGCTAACGCATAAGAAATCCTGGCACCCCATTTAGCACCGTCGCCAATGCTCTTCTCAATAGCCTTGATCGAGCTGTCCGAAACGATGCGGATCTCAGAAATCCCTAATAGTGTTAGTAAATCAAGCACATACTCCAAAAGAGATTTGTTCACGATCTTGAGCAGGAATGGCTCGACATCAGGAAAGTATTCCTTCAGCCATTCGGCTTCACTACTTTTGGCATAGATCAGACAACGCATCGCAACCTCGCTTGCATAAAATCGTGTATCCTATTCTCCCATATCCTCATCAAAACTCATGATCGCTGCTTCCAAATCGTCAAAGATATGGAATATCTTGTGAGCCCGGGTGATGTCAAAAACCATGCGCGGTTTATCCTGCAGATTGGCGATGAATATGTCTCCACCGCCCTGAGAGGCGGATTTTAGACAGGCCACGATGGTTCCCAAGCCTGTGCTGTCCACAAACTCGCAGCGAGACATATCGAAGACAAAATTGACCGCTTGATCTGCCACGCTGTCATACATGGCTCTGAGTTCCGGGGCGTGATAGGCGTCCAATCTTCCGATTACTTCGATGATTCCCACCCTTTCTTCTTGTTTGAAATTTAGCTCCATACTATCTCCTTTGGGTATATCCTTCTTTGTCCATGATTCGTTTAATAGGCACCTTTACCGCTGATTACGGCCGGGATGGTCTTGAGCAAGATCAAGAGATCATTCTTGATGCCCTGACTGCGGATGTATTCCATATCGAGCTGCACTTGCTGATGAAAGGGGATATCGCTGCGGCCTTTGATCTGCCATAGACAGGTAATCCCGGGTTTCACATGCAGGCGTTTACGGTCTTCCAAAGTGTACTCCATCACTTCTCTGGGCAATGGCGGGCGAGGCCCCACCAAGCTCATGTCGCCTTTGAGCACATTGATCAATTGCGGCAATTCATCGATGCTGAAGCGACGGATAAATCTACCGATCCGGGTAACTCTGGGGTCATTCTTCATTTTGAAGATCACCCCGTCTCCGGATTCGTTTTGCTCCAAAAGCTGGTCTTTCATCTTGTCTGCGTTTACATACATGCTGCGGAACTTGATAAAACCAAAATAAGCCCCATTCAGCCCCACTCTGTGTGCCACATAGAAGATGGGCCCGGGATCTGTGATATAGATCAGGATAGCAGTGATCAGGAACACGGGGGAGAGGAGGATCAAGAGGATCAGTGAACCAAAGATATCCAGAAAAGTTTTGAGGAGCTTGGCAAAGGCTACGGTCCATTCCCAGACCGATACCTTCAGCTGCATATGCAGCTTGCTCCGTTTCTTTCCCATGTGCATCAAGCGCTCGATTTCTTTGGCTCGGCTACTCTTACTATGGCCGATGTAACTGCTCATTATTCCTCGTTTCCTGCTCTACTCAAACTTGCCATAATGGCGGTTGACTTTCCAGCGAAAGACCCTGTACAAAAACACAGGGTTTCCAATAATATATCGTTTCCACATGCGCTTGGGTTCCTGGATCAACCTGAAAACCCATTCAAAACCTATTTGCCGCATCCACATCGGGGCACGGGCAATTCTGCCTGAATAAAAATCAAAGAGGCCGCCCACTCCCATCAACACACTGGCATTGATTCGGGGAGCAAAGCAACGGATGAACTTTTCCTGCAAAGGGGCTCCAAAAGCCACCAGCAGGATGTCCGTGCCTGCCGCGTTGATCTCTTCAATCACACTATCTACCTGGCTATCCCAATCAAAATAACCGTTTCTGGCTCCGCAAATCTTAAGTCCGGGATAGCTCTGAAGCAGCTTATCCTTCATCGTTTCAGCCACTTGATGCGCTGCTCCCAAAAGGTATAGCGAATAGCCTTCAGCTTGTGCCATCTCACACAGATGTGGCAGCATATCCGTGCCATTCACGTTTTCCTTTAGGGCGGTGCCCAGCATTTTGCCGGCCAGATTGATCCCGATTCCATCAGGATAGATCATCGTGCTAGCATGTAAAATGCTGTAGTAATCCCTGTCAACAAAAACTTTGTTCAAGCAGTCCGCGTTCACAAAGAATACTTCACTTTTGTGCTGATCGTTCACGTTATGCCGTATCTGATCAATGGCTTCAGCCATTGTCACATTCAGCATTTTGATGCCGAACACATTGATGTTATCGCTGTCTGCGCCTGCTTCATGGTGGTAGATGATGGCCGGGATGCTTTGGAGCAGAAGCAATAAATCATTTTTAAGACTCAGATCGTTTAAATAGTCTCGATCGTCTCCATCCTGATTCGCGATGGCGATCTTGCTGCTACGCCGGATAAAATGCAGATTGAAGATCCCCGGTTTATGCCCGGCCAAGTCTGCGGGCATGGGCTTTATAGGATCATAGTCTCGGAAGCTTAGCCCCACCAGCGATATCTTACCTATTCCGGCCAGAGCAAAGAGCAGAGCGTTTCGCACTATCCAATTTGGACTGTCGATCAGTTCGATCCCGATCGGGTTGTTGTTGCGCCCATAGATCAACCGCTTTTTGATGATGGCTTTATCTTTTACCTGAGATCGCTTGAATGCTAACCATAGTGTCACTCCCGGCAAGATCAATGCGGCGATTGCCAGGCTCAGAGCTCTTAAAACTATCTCTCGCAGCAGAGTATCGAGAATGGACATTCTTCCGGTGTTTTTGGGATCATCCGTGTCTGATGAATGCAGGAGTTCTCTGAGGTAAGGAATGAAGGATTCATTGAAAGTAGCTGGAGTATATTGCTTGCTCACCAACTCATATCCTGCTTCGCCATACATGTGGGCAGTCTCAGGATCTTCCAGCAGTTTCGTGATGGCCGCAGCCAGTTTTACGCAGTCCCGTTCCGGTACCAATAGACCATTTACCTTGTGTTTCAACCACTGGCTGATCCCTCCGGTGTCAAAAGCGATCACCGGAACTTTGTGGGCAAATGCTTCCAGTCCCACCAAGCCAAAAGGTTCTTGCCATCGGGAAGGTACCACCAGGATATCAGCACTGGCGTAGGCTAAGTCAGGATTCGTCGTGAAGCCGGCAAACTCCACTCTACTCGATATGCCCAAGTCCTTTGCCAATTGTTTCAGATACTCTTCATCATTGCCCCGCCCCAGTATGCGGCATGTGAATTTTGGCTTTACTCGAGCTAAGGCTCGCAGCAAGAGATCTACTCCCTTTCCGCGGATCAGTTGTCCCACATACAATATGCAGGGGACATCTTGTTTGTCTTTTGGAGTGGGTTCGCCTATCTCCTGAAAGGGGATCAAGGTCTTGATAGAGGAGCTCTGCCATCCATTTTTGAGGAGGTTTTCGCGCATATAGTCCGAGAGCACAAAACTGAGATCACACTTTCGAACTTGCTTCAGAAGCCTTAGCCGTGCTGCCGCGTCGATGAGCTGATATTTGCCATTTTGTTTTGCAACCATGCCACTGCAGACCATGCAGACTGCGGCATTGAAAGGCAGCTGACAATTGATGCGTTTATAGGGGAAATACTTGTGTCTGCGCAAGCAGTAATAATCATGATCGTGGACGATCAGAACGGTCTTGAACGCGGATTGCAGTTCGCTCAGCCATTGGCTTTTTTCAGTCTTATGGATGATCACGAGCTCAATGCCTTCCGCTTTGTAATAGTTAATCAAGCTCTCAAGACTATCCTGATCATAGATTTTGATCTCGCCAAAGGCCGCGTCGAAGTCATCATCCTCATGCGCGCTTTGCTCAAAGAGACCATATACTCTCCAGGACTGCTCGGCCAAAGCTTGAGCCATTCTCACCATGAGGCGTTCCACACCCCCGATGAAGCCGCGATTGGTATTCAGCATCAGGACTTTGGGTTCGCTTGCTCTCAGCTCAGTCATGGCTCAATTCCGCACTTGTTCATAAACACTATTGTACAGTGAGATCAGATACTCATAGGTGTATTTACTTTGCACCAGTTCCTTGCCTCTGGCTGCAAAACCGGCCAGTTTATCCCTTTCCTGATAGGCCCGGATCATCTTTGCCGCGCATTCAGAGATTGATTCACGCGCAAAGAGATAGCCGTTCACACCATCCTGCACCAGGTTCGGATCCACCACATCGCTTTGCAGCACCGGAGTATCACTAATCCAGCTTTCCACCACCACTGCTCCGGAATTCATAAAGCGAACCGGGATCACGTGGATATCGCTATGGCGGAGCCAACCCAGGACTTCTTCGCGCTCCACCATTCCCGTAAAATGCACCTTATCTTGAAGTTGCTCCCGCTCTATAAAGCTTTGCATCTCAGCATAGAACTCCGGTTCATAATCTGCGCGTCCCACAAAGACCAACTTCGCGTCAGGCATGCTCTTGCCGGCTTCAGCAAAGGCTTTGAGGGCGATGTCCTGCCCTTTGATGTATGATACTCGGCCCAGACTGAGAAACACAAAAGTATCCTTTGGCCATTCCTTCATCAGCTTTGGCTTTGGCACTTCCCGCTCGTATTCTTCACTAAGAATGGGCACCGGAGAGTAATCTACCTTGGGGTTAAACTGTTTTAAAAAAGCGATTTCTTTATTTGCAATCGCAAAGGCATAATCCATGCCCTTCAGCACCGGGATTTGATAGAAACGAGGCTTGACTCTGGCTAGAATGTCGGGGTCAATCTTGCCATGCTCTTTGATATATCCGGCATAGTCAATGAAATCGAAGAAACACAGGATATAGGGGGTCTTCCTGAGTTTTGCCAACCAGAAGGCCAGAATATTGTTATAGTTCAAAGCCGGGAAACATTGGATGATATCATAGCGATTCCACAAAAGATGCCCAATCAAGCCCGGGCAGAAGGTTTTGGTAGCAAGATTGGGGTAAACTCTCTTATGGTTCAGGATATCCGGTAAACGCAGTATGCAAAAGCCGTCTCGCTGCTCCAGCCTTTTGCTCTCAATGCGTTTGGGGCAGATCACCGTGATGTCATGCGCCGACGCCAAAAGCCTTGCCTGATAGTAGATATTAGTCTCTGCGCCACCTACTTCGGGATAAAACCGGTTTGTGACAATGGCGATCTTTAGTCGTTTCTTTGTCTGCTTCGCCCTGCCTTTTTCAACGTCCTTCAGGAAGTTACTGGCCACCACTTTTTGGGAATATTTAGCCAAGGCAGCAGCTTTGAGATTCTTACCCAAAGTCACGCAAAGCTCTTGAACCCGGATCAGTCTTAAGATAGCGTTAGAGAATGCCACGGCGTCATCCGCAATCACGATTTCATCCAGATTAAACTCAAATCCTTCCGCCCCAATGCCGGTGCTGATCACCGCTTTTCCGATTTCAGCCGCTTCCAGGATTCTGGTCCGTGTGCCGGAGGCAACTCTGATGGGCAAGACCACAAACATTGCGCCCGCGATTTCAGCCCGGATATCATCCACGGGGCCAATGATCCTAACGCAACTGTCCGCATACTTATCAAAGCGGGGGAGAGGATTTTTGCCCACCACTCGCAGGCTGATGTTCTCTTCTCTCAAGGCGGTCTTGATCGCCGGATAGATATCCTGCATCAGATAATCCAGAGCGTCGGCATTAGCCATGGAGTTCAGGGTACCAAAGAAGAGGATGTATCTTTGCTTGGTTTCGGGCGCATCCGGCGCTTCACAGAGATCCGGCATCATGTTTGGAAAGATCATGGCATTTTCCGGTCTCAACTTATACTCGGTTACAGCCAGATCACGCTCCACGGGATTGGTGAAGAAAAAGCTGAAATCCCGCGAAAAAGCTTTTGCTTCAAAGCTGCGCAGTTTCTGAAGCTCGATGTAGTGATAGCGGTTACGAAAGCTTTTCTTGGAATCCCAGGATAGCTGCGCGATCCTGGAAAAGAGCATATCCACGTCAATCACGATCTTGGCGTCGGGCAGCGTTTCTGCCGCGATATCGGCCAGGCTAAAAGTGCTTAAGAATCTAAAGACGATGATCTCATATTGGCCTTTGCGCAAGATATCTTGATACTTTCGGATCTGAGTTTTGTGAAAGTGGTGAAGTGCTCGGGGCGCGTAGATCAGTGACTCCTGGCTTGCTATAGTGTAAAGATTGTTATACCCACTGTGTTCGGGCACCGCTTTGCTGCGATAGCTCAAAGTCTTGATCAATAGCAGATCCGCGGCATATATCTTGTTCAGTGATGCCCAGATAAAACTGCTGCGGTTGGTATCGCCACCGGCAATCTGCGCAAAAGGCACATCAACATATAGTAGCTTTTTCATCTTTACCCCTATGGCTTCATTCTTCCTGTATTCATCTATATGTATAAGCAAAATACTGTCAAGCACAATCATTGGAGTATGGAACTCTCAGTCCTATTTAGATACGCTTATGATACGGTCATGATACGGTCATGAAGATCACCATATCATGACCGTATCATGACCGTAACTGCATAGTGAGGGATTAGGTGTGAGGTGGTGACCTCGCTGTTTGAGTTTTTATCGCGAGTGAACACAAAACTTCTTGACAGGATTTATGCTTGATTAGTAATGTGATTCAGACTGGATAAAATTAACAGATACACATGAGAACGACGATTTGATGAGGATAGAGATGAATGCGAAGCACAAGATAATGGACAAGTCAGGCCGAGCATCGACCCGGCTATGGGGACGAACTGCTCTGCTGTGCGCAGTACTAATTGTTTTGCTATCTCCCCTTAGCTTGCGCGCTGTTGAAACTGCCCGTCTCGGAGTGCTCGCGCATCAGGGCAAAGAGCGCTGCGTAGAGCAGTGGCAGCCTACAGTCGATTATCTAAATAAGGCTTTGGACCATCATACGATAGAATTGGTACCCCTCGATTTTACAGAAGTGAATGATGCAGTCGCTTCCGGGCAGATCGATTTTTTGATCTCCAATTCCGGCATCTACGTTGAAATGGAGTATAAATATGGTTTACATCCCATTGCCACACAGCTAATCAGACAGAATGAGACTTATTACTCTACTTTCAGCAGCGCGATCTTTGTGCGTTCTGACCGACATGATATCCAAGGGTTGACGGACATCAAAGGTCGTAAACTGGCTGCTGTGGCAGAAAATTCCTTTGGCGGCTGGATCATGGCCTGGCGCGAACTCAAGAACCAGGGGCTGAGGGTGCCCCAGGATTTGGCGAATCTTAGCTATAGCGGCACCCATGACGGAGTGGTACTGGCCGTAAAAAACCGGTTGGCTGATGCCGGGGTGGTTCGCTCCGGAGTCCTCGAAGCCATGATCGAGAGCGGACAGATCATGCCTGATGAACTAAGGGTTTTGAATCTTCAGATTCAGGATCATGAATATCCCCTGATGCGATCCACGGTGCTGTATCCGGCCTGGCCATTGGCCAAGCTCAAGCACAGCTCCACTCAACTTGCTCACGAAATCTCCGCTGCTTTGATCTCCATTCCCTCTGAGCATCAGTTACTAAACGCAGCACACATTGGGGGGTGGACGATCCCCCGCACATATCAGGAAGTGCATGCATGTTACAAGGAACTCCATCTCAGCCCCTATGACGCTCTCAGTCGTTTCGGGCTATATGAACTTTGGGATCAATTTAGCAATTGGATCATCAGCCTCATCATCCTGATTGCAGGATTGATAGTGGCCTTGGTCTTTGTTCGCATACTAAATGTCAGGTTGAAACACAGCAATGACGTCATTGCGCAAAGCCGTGAAAGCTATCGATTTCTCTATGAACAGAATAAAATCCTCAACGATAATCTGAATGTCGGAGTTGCCGTCATTGATCGTGAAATGAGGCTAGTGCATGCCAATCGCCAGATGAAAGAATGGTTCCCAAAAGCTATAGATGGTTCATCGCAACTATGCTACAAGTCTTTTGAGGGAACCAAGCTGGATGGAATATGTGACAATTGCCCGGTTGCCATGAGCTTTGAGGATGGCCAGAGCCATATCAGCATCAGAGAAGTGGCGGGTAAACAAGGTACCGAGTATTTCAAGATCGAAGCTGTGCCCATCAGAAGCGAAGAGGGTGAAGTGAGCTCAGCTCTTGAGATAGTAGAAGATATCACTCAGATCAAGCTGCAAGAGCTGGAACTGATTCAGGCCAAAGATCAGGCCGAAGCAGCCAGCAAGGCTAAAAGCGAGTTTTTGGCCAATATGAGTCACGAAATCAGGACTCCTCTGAATGGAGTAATCGGTTTCACCGAATTGCTTTACGACACGCCACTCAGCTACACGCAACAGCAATATCTTGACAACGCCATCAATTGCGCGCATAGCCTCTTATCCGTGCTCAACGATATCCTGGATTTTTCCAAGATTGAAGCCGGAAAGCTGGAGCTTGATCCCATCAAAACCGACCTGATTGAATTGGTGGAACAGGCTGTTGACATTGTCAAGTTCCCTGCTGCAAAGAAGAATCTGGAGCTGCTTTTGGATCTGTCGCCCCAGCTCCCGCGTTACGCGATTGTCGATCCCATTCGTCTGAAGCAGATTTTGGTAAATCTGCTCAGTAACTCAGTGAAGTTCACGGAAGTGGGAGAAGTGGAGCTCAAGGTTCGGCACGAGATTCTAAACGGCGATCGGGCTTTATTTAACTTCATCATCCGGGATACGGGGATCGGGATCTCGGATGAACAGCAGCATCGCCTATTCAAGGCTTTTTCCCAAGCTGATAGCTCTACTACCAGAAAGTTTGGTGGCACCGGCTTGGGCTTGATCATCTCAAATCTTATCGCGGAGAAGATGAACAGCAAGATTGAGCTGGAAAGCACTCCCGGCCAAGGCTCAGTTTTTAGCTTTGCTTTAGAACTCGATTACCGGGAAGGCCCCAAAATGGCTCATAAGAGCCTGCAAGGGAGCCGCGTGCTGTTCGTGGACGACAATGATAAAAACCGCATGATTATCGAACGCACCTTGCTGCAATGGCAGGTGGACATCGTTTGTGCCGATAGTGCCGGATCAGCACTTGCCACTGTGAAGGATTCGCCTGCTTTTGATGTAGTGATAGTGGATTATCACATGCCTGAGCACGATGGAATCATGGCGATCACCATGCTGCGTGAATACTTTCTCGCCGGCGATCTGAAACTGCCCAAATTTATCCTCTATGCTTCCGCGGATGATAACCTGAACCAGACGCAGCTTCAGGCTTTGGAGCTCAGCAATCGATTAGTGAAACCGGTGAAGGCCAGTGAACTGATGCTCTATCTCCGGGAAGCCTTGGGTGCGATAAAAGAGCAGGCTGTGGTTGAATCCGTTCCGTCAAGTCCCGTGGTGCTGGCCCCAAGCGAGGCCAAGGAAGTTAGCAGCGGAGCAGGTACTAAAGTTATGGTGGTGGAAGACAATCAGATGAATATGATCCTGATCCGGGAGATCCTGAAAAAGACCTATCCCAATATCGATATCATATCTGCCACAAATGGGCTGGAGGCCGTTCAGATATACAAAGAGCAGGCTTTGGATCTCATCCTGATGGATATTCAAATGCCAGTACTCGACGGCCTTGAGGCCAGCAGGCAAATTCGTGACTTGGAGAAGCAAAACTCAGCACTGGTGGAAGTTCCGATTATCGCCTTGACCGCCGGCGTGCTCACAAATGAAAGAGAAAATTGCTATTCGGCAGGGATGAATGATTACCTCAGTAAACCTGTAGCGCAGGAGAAGCTTGAGGATGTACTGGGGGAATACCTGACTTCAGTTTCATCCAAGCCCAAGACCAAGCAGGGTTCCGAGCCTCAAGCTAGCGCCAGACACTTCGATGCCGCCAAGCTCCAGAGGCGCATCTTCAATGATGAGGAGTTGCTCACCGAGTTGATTAGTATAGCCCGTGAGCAGATAGCTCAGCATCTGTCCGATCTGCAATCAGCCATTGAAACAATGGATAAATCACGCATTGCCTTCTTCGCGCATGGCATTCGCGGCACGGCCTTGAATATGAATTTATCCCTCCTTGCAGATATTATCAGCGATATCGAAACTGCTATCAATCAGGAACCTAACGCCTTGTCCGGCCTACGGATAAAGGCTAAAGATGAGTTTGCCACAATTTTGGATATATGGAGTGTGTATATATGAAGCACTGTCAGCAAAAAACTATCGCCTTCTTCTGGGCCTTCATCCTGCTCTTCTCTGCTTTAATCGCGCAGGAAGGCAAGCCCTATGTCGGCACCAAAGAGGTGCATGAAAGAGCCTTTGCCGTGCGCCAGTCTCACGGACGTAACATATTGACCCTCAATACAATCAGCACCGGATATTATGACGCTCAAGGCAACATCGTGGATCAGGTGATCCAAAAGGGAAACAAAACCCATCTTGGTCGCCGAGTGCAGAATATCAGCTCAAATCCCGCGACAAAAGAGATTCTGGATTTTAATCACATGAATCTCTTAAATGCCCGCTCTGTGGAGATTGCCGGAGATTTACCGGGCGAGAGCACATTCCTCGAGTACGATGCTAAAGGCAAGCTCATCAATAAGCGTTCTCTCCGTTTGCATCAAGCCAAATCCGAATTGTGGACATTGGATTACAGCCAGGTGGGCTATGTGCATTGCTATGCTCAAAGCATCGCGGATGAATCAACCAGGTTGATGCAGCAAAATGTCTTCGATTATGCTGATGAGCTCATCGAAATCCACAGCTATCTTTATAATGAGGATGACCGGCTGATCGCCCTGATTGCCATGAATCCCCAAGATTCACTCCTCTTTCGCCAGGAATATCGCTATGACTATGTGGGTAATCTCATTGAAGAGCAGTACTTTGAAGCTGAGGATACCTTGGTCAAAAGCATTCGCTACAGCTATGATGATATGGGCAGGATGATCCAGCGCTCAGAGTTTGCCTGGAACCCTCGGTTTGGCGTGATCCCACAATTAAGGAAACAAGCGGATTTTAGCTATAACTGAGAGGTTTTAGGGTTTTAGAGTTTTAGAGTTTTAGAGTTTTAGAGTTTTAAGGTTTTAGGGTTTTCAAGTAGGTGGCGCCCAGGCCAGGCTTGCTTGGGTCATATACCGGATATCCGGATAGCAGGAGGTTGTCCCCCAGTTTCTTGAACTTGGTATCCCTTAAGTTCCACGCGTTGTGGATGGAGCCCAAATCCAGGCCACTGAGAATGGCGTTTTTGCCTCCGATGATCTTGTTGCCATAAAAGATCAGGCATTTATCCACCAATCTCGCTCTGAGGAAGGCTTCGCTGAGTATGTTTCCCGTTTCCAGGAAGAGCGTATTCACTCCTCTTTGATGCAATATGTTCATTACTTCATTTAGTTCCAGTTCACTTTCATTACCCGCTACTTTGACCAGTTCGAGTCCCAGGCTGGCGAGTTGCTCTGCCCTTGGTGCTTCCGCGCTGTGATAGAAAACCAGACCGGGATAGTCCTTCGCGCAAAGCGCGAAGCGGGATCTGGGGTTCAGTTCGAGCAAGGGGTCCAAGACTACTCGTAAAGGCTGTTTCGCTCCTCTGATACCACGAGCGTTGAGCATGGCATCATCCTTTTGCACACTGCGAATCCCGGATAGCACCGCGTCTGATTGAGCACGATAGCGATGCACCAAGCTTCTGGCTGCTTCGTTCGTGATCCACTGAGAGCTGCCATCATTTGCGGCAAATTTACCATCCAGGGATAAGGCTGCCTTCCAGATTACAAAGGGTCGCTGCTTTTGGATATGGCAGAGGAAGGCTTCATTTTGGGTTCTGATTGCTTCTGACAATACGCCTTCCACCACTTCGATGCCGGCAGTTCTAAGCTCTTCTATCCCTTTCCCTGCCACCAGAGGATTGGGGTCTTCAATGCCGATGATCACTTTTCTGATCCCGGCTTTGATGATGGCTTTGGTGCAAGGTGGAGTTTTGCCATAGTGACAGCAGGGTTCCAAAGTGACATACATGCTTGCGCCTTTGGCCTCAGCTCCTGCCTTGGTCAGAGCGTCCACTTCCGCGTGATCAGAACCGTAGCTTTGGGTTCGGCCTTTTGCCAGGATCTTGCCGTCCTTCACGATGATTGCGCCCACAAAGGGATTGGGGCTGGTGTGCCCCCGAGCCTTTTCAGCCTCGCGCATGGCCAGCTGCATATATGCCTTATCCGTAGAGCTCAAGATTCTTCCTTGCCATTTCGTAAGTTGGATGTTTTTGTAGCACTAATTTCCAGAGGGCTATCGCGGCATCTTTGTCACCTTCAGCCAGAGTGGCAATCGCCAGGTTGTTTGCCGCGTCAGGGTTTTCGGGATCAATCTCTGCCATTGCCGCAAACCACAAGCGCGCTTCAGCATAGTTCTTTTCATTCAGATATATCAGTCCCAGGTGCATATAGGGCGGAGTGAAGTGATTGTCCAAAGCGATGGCATTGAAGAGATCCACCTTGGCGTTGTCCTGCTGCTTTACCAAGAGCCAATACAGAGCTCTATAATAGTAGAGATCAGCGCTATCCACATAGCTGCGCAAAGCTTCAGCGATCTCGAAATATGCCTTTTGATCTTCAGAGTTTGCCAGATGACCGGCAATCTTTTCGTAGAGAGCATTCTGCTTGAAATAGAGGCTGGGGTTGCCATTGATGTTTTGCCGCACATACCATTTGCCATCTTCCTGCCTCAGGATCAGGCACCATTCCTGTTTATGGTTCAGTTCCATGAATACCACACACTGAGCTCCGTCTTCGCTACGGGCAGTGTGGATGAAGCTATAGCTCTTCACTTTTTTGAGGAAGGGAACCGTGCTCAAAAGATCAGCATAGCGGTGCTGCAACTCGGGAAGAGAGGAGGCATTCATGGTGTGTAGCAAAAGCTCATCGTATTCCAGGGCAATGATATGAGAAATATACTCAGCTGCTACATCTTCAGGATTGCTACCGGATTCTGCGGGCTCAAGATCCAGTTCCAGCTTTCGCATCAGATAATCCAGCGGGAAATAGTCCGGGTATTGAAATCCCGTCAGCCATTTTAGCATGTCATCCGGATGGGCTTCGGCATACTCCGCGGGACTCTGATGATCCAGATCTTCACGGCTTTTGTGCACCCAGAGATCGATATGGCGTTTGATGACCTGCTGCATTTCAGCGATGTTGTCGGCTTTAAAAGCAGGCATTGGATTGTTGGCAATCAGCTTTCCGGCGTAAGGGCAGTCGGCTGGACACTTGAGGTCAACACGTAGCGCGTTGCAACAACGCCAGCATAGGCCTTGATTAGCGCGTGGACATAGGCGTAAAGCACGCTCAACCTTACATTTTTTACAGCGATCCCTCAGGTTTATATTGAACATGGCTGCTCCGGTAGGGGAGGAGAGACCCGCTTGAATTGGCTTCTGGCGATCAGCTTGTACACGGTCTTGAGCTTGTCAGGGTCAAAGACCAAAGTATCGTCCATATTGCTGATGGCATAAAGGATTTCGTCCAAATCATGGTATCTGATGCCCATCTCGCCTTCATCGCTTTGATCTTGCCAGAGATCCGCGCTGGGTGTTTTCGCTATGATAACCTCAGGAATACCCAGCACCCTGGCCATTCCCCACACTTCTGTCTTATAGAGCTGGCCGATGGGTTCGATGGCACAGGCGGAATCTCCATATTGGGTGAAGTATCCCGTCATCAGCTCGCTTTGATTGCTGGTGCCTACTACCAGGGCTCTATATTTTGCAGATAGATCAAAAAGCACACACATCCTGGCCCGCGCCATCCAATTCCCTCTGCGCAAAGGGTCTGCGTCAGATTCACGAGCATCAAAATAGGCATCAACGATGCCGGTGATTTCCACCACTTCATGTCTAATGCCAAGGCTTTGGCAGAGCGTGAGGCCATCAGCGAGGCTTTGGGGATTGCTGTGCTTATAGGGCATCAAAACGCCGATCACGTTTTCCTTGCCGATGGCTTGAGCCGCCAAAGCGGCAGAAAGTGCGCTATCTATACCGCCGGACACGCCGAGGATATATTTATTGAATCCGCTGGCAGCAAGATAGCTCTTCAGGAAGCTGCATATCTTCTCTATCTCTTTGTGATAATCGATCTTACGCATAGTGTAAACTCCGTGTTATTGATTCATGCAAGATCACGGTGGGGGCATATTGAGTCAAGCAAAAACGTGTTTTGAAGAGCTCATATAAGGTGACACCGGACAATTTGCGCAAAGCCAATGAGATTTACTTGACATAAAAATGCGGATTTTTAACTTGGCAAAAAACAAAAAATACCAAATGGAGGAATCCAAATGACCTTTAATGAATTCATGGCCAAGGTCGCAGCAAAGAACGCTGGAGAACCCGAGTTTCTTCAGGCAGTCAAAGAAGTTGTCGAGACAATCTGGGATGCTTACGAAAGCAATCCCCGCTTCGTAAAGAACAACATTCTCGAACGTATCGTAGAGCCCGAACGTGTCATCATTTTCCGAGTCCCCTGGATGGACGACAAAGGTGATGTCCATGTCAATCGTGGTTACCGCGTGCAGTTCAATAGCGCCATCGGCCCCTACAAAGGCGGCTTACGCTTTCACCCCAGCGTAAACCTCTCCATTTTGAAGTTCCTGGGCTTCGAACAGATTTTCAAAAACAGCCTTACCACTCTGCCTATGGGCGGCGGTAAGGGCGGTAGTGATTTTGACGCGAAAGGTCGTTCCGATGCTGAAATCATGCGTTTCTGCCAGTCTTTCATGGCTGAACTGTATCGTCACATTGGCCCCAATCTGGACGTTCCTGCCGGTGATATCGGTGTGGGTGGACGTGAGATCGGCTACATGTTCGGTATGTACAAGAAACTCAACAATGAATTCACCGGTGTGCTTACCGGTAAAGGCAGAACCTGGGGCGGCAGCCTGATTCGTCCGGAAGCCACCGGCTTTGGCGTCGTTTACTTTGCCGAAGAAATGCTGAAAACCAAAGGCACTACCTTCGAAGGCAAAAAAGTGGCTCTCTCCGGCTTTGGTAACGTGGCCTGGGGCGCAGCTCAAAAGATCGTGGAACTGGGTGGCAAGGTGATTACTATCTCCGGTCCTGACGGCTACATCCTTGATGAAGCCGGCCTTGATGCCGAAAAGATCGATTATCTGCTTGAGCTTCGCGCTTCGAACAACGATCGCGTATGCGACTATGCTGACAGATTCCCCGGCAGCAAGTTCTTCCCCGGCAAACGCCCATGGGAAGTGAAAGTAGATGTGGCCATTCCTTGCGCCACTCAGAACGAACTCAATGCCGAAGACGCTCAGAACCTGATCAACAACGGTTGCATGTGCGTGGCTGAAGCCGCGAACATGCCTTGCATCCCTGAAGCTGTAGAAATCTTCATGAATGCCAAGATCCTCTTTGCCCCCGGCAAAGCTGCAAACGCAGGTGGCGTGGCTACCTCCGGCTTGGAAATGACTCAGAACTCGATGCGTTTGAACTGGAATCGGGAAGAAGTGGACGAAAAGCTTCACTCCATCATGCGCAACATCCACGAAGCTTGCCGCGAAAACGGCGTTCAAGCTGATGGCTGGGTAAACTATGTGAAAGGCGCAAACATCGCCGGATTCCTCAAGGTTGCCAATGCCATGTGTGACCAGGGACTCGTATAACCCAATAACTAAGCTAATCAATGATAAAAGGCAGGATTTCGGTCCTGCCTTTGTAATAGGTGGAGAATTTATTGCTTGACGGATTAGCCCATCCCTCAAAGGCTATTAACTGATCAAGAATCTTCGATAGGAGTAACGATGAAAAAGTATCTGATTACCTGGCTGATCCTGATGATTTGTCTGGGCGCTTTTGCGCAGAGAAAAGCACTGGTGATAGGCAATTCCACTCTGGATAAGCATAGCTTTAAGAGCAGCCTGAACGATGCTCAGCTTGCCGCGGATGCTCTTTTGGCGCTGGACTACAGCGTGGAGCACAAGACCAATCTTACCTATAGCCAGTTCAACGCGGCACTGGATAAATTCAAAAAGACTCTTCAGACCGGTGATGTCGCGGTGTTTTATTTCAGTGGTTTCACCAAACAGGAATGCGAAAAGAACTATCTGCTCCCGGTGCCTGATCCCAAATCCAAAGAAGAACAATCCATCAGCGTTGATGTAGTGCTGGAAGCGCTGTCCCGAGCCACGGAATCTTTCGTGTTTCTGGAATCCCGCCAAGTGCCGGGCTCATTCCTCAAAAACCCCTGTGGCAAGGATAAAGGACTGGCAGCAATCGGTAAACTGGCCAATAATCAGGCTTTTGCCATGGCCTCTGCTCTGGATAAAGAGCTTAGGGCCAAAGACAGCAAATACAGCGTCTTTACTCATGCTTTGTTCAAAAACATGACCGAAGATATGATGGATTTTCCCGATCTCATGGCCGCCACGATTAGCGATGTGAAAGCTGCCACAAAGAATGCTCAGATTCCATATTGGAAGAGCAATCTTAAGGCTCCCTTCAGTTTCTTTCACCCCGAACAGCCCCTCAAAACGCGCTTCAGACTGCCCGCGTACCGGAGCCTTGAAGGAGGCGGGAGCTATAACTTCTAAACCATTTTCACATAAAGTCCCATTTACCCCTGCTCAGTTCAGGGGTTTTTTTGTTTGTAGATGCTGCATCCTGCCGCATTCTGGAGTTTGTGACTTTCTGTCAAAGCAGACATCCTTAGTGGATGATGCCAGATCCAGGTCAAACCCTGGAGCTACCGATTGAGATACGGTGATGATACGGTCATGATCTCGCGATTTTCATGAGCGTATCATCACCGTATCATGACCGTATCTGTATAGGGATGAGGTGTGAGGGATGAGGTGTGAGGGATGAGGTGTGAGGGGTGAGTGAGTTGTGAGTGATGCCAAAGTCCAGGATGCGCCATCTGCCGCATCAGTCAACCTGGGTTTTGCGTGGTGGGTAAGATGTTGCATGGCAAGTATATAGAGCAAAATATCGCATATTTAGCTTGACAGATATGAGCTCGAAATTCACTGTCGCCATCTTAATGAAGAATGTAATAGGAACCATATGAGGAAACTAAGAAAGAAACTAATCCTCACCGTTGTGGCGATGCATATCCTGGTCTTAGGACCGGTGATTGCCGAATCGGTGACAGGAATGGGTAGCGAAGAGATCAGTTTGGAGCAGAATGCTCTGGTGCTTGATTCGCTGCACACACAGGAACCACCCGGAAGCCCCGAAGCCCTTGATGCGGAGATCATGGTTGCCACATATTATGGCAAAAAGTTCCATGGCCGACGCACCGCCAGCGGCGAGATTTTTGATCAACATGCAATGACCTGCGCTCATAAAAGCCTCCCCTTCGATACCAAACTCATTGTGACAAATCCCCAAAATGGCAAATCAGTAGAAGTGCGCGTAAATGACCGCGGACCTTTTCCTCCCGGAAGAGATATTGATCTTTCCTACGCAGCTGCCAAAGAAATCGGAATCATCCGGCGTGGAGTAGCCCCCGTGGAAGTAGTGATCCTGCATCCTGAGAATGGCGAAGACACGGACGAGCTGGCCTCGAGGTAGCGCCAACGAACTGATAATAATACTACCATCAAACCAGGCCCCCAAATTATGCTTCATCTCCCTCTCAAAATCAGCCCTCTGGTTCGTGAATCCTTGACCATGAACAAGCCTGTTCTGGCTCTGGAATCCACGGTGATAACCCATGGTTTGCCCTATCCTCAGAACTTTGATACCATGCAAGCTTTGGAAGCGGAAGCCTGGCCCGAGGGTGTCGTCCCGGCCACTATCGCCATCATCAAAGGCAAGTGCTGCGTGGGACTGGAAAAGCAGGATAAAGAATATCTGACTGAGCTTTTCCGAAGCGGGAACCAGGCTGAACTCACCAAGATATCCATTCGTGATATCCCGCAAGCTCTGGTGCTAGGCCTAAGCGGGGGCACAACGGTCTCCGCTACCATGCTGCTGGCCTATGAAGCCGGAATCAGGGTCTTTGCCACCGGTGGCATCGGCGGAGTGCATCGGGGTTGGCAAGATTCATTTGATATCTCTTCTGATATCGATGCTTTGGCAAAGATCCCCGTAGTCGTAGTCTGCGCCGGTTCAAAAGCAATTCTGGATATCGAGGCAACTTTGGAAGCTCTGGAAAGCCGCAGCGTCCCGCTGATTGGCTGGCAAACCAAAGAATATCCCACCTTTTACTCACGCGCAAGCGGGATCGAGATTCCCCAAGTCAGCTCTGCGCAAGAGATTGCCGATATCTTTCGCCTGATGCAAAGCTGTAAAGCGCTACAGACCGGGCTTTTGGTGGCAAATCCCATCCCTTCCGAGTATGAGATTCCATTTTGCGAGATCGAGCCTCACATCCAGCAAGCTGTAGCAGAGGCTAATGCTTTGAATATCAACGGAAAAGAGCTAACTCCCTTCCTATTGAACAAGCTCGCTAAGAGCACTGAGGGAAGGTCAGTGAAGGCAAATCTGGCCTTACTCAAAAACAACGTAAGAACCGCAGCGAAAATCGCCAGGGAGCTATTGTGAAGATATACATATCGGTTGATATGGAAGGAATGCCGGGAACCTTTAACTGGGATCACGAAAAGGCAGACCGGGCTTCTGTGCGCAAATATATGCAAGATCACGTCTCTTGCGCCATCGAAGCTATATTGTCCGGTAAAGAAGAGCATCTCATCGATGAGATCGTGATAGCCGATTCACACAGTCATGGCGATAATTTGTATTACGAAATTACGGATCTGGACAGCAGGATAGCTTTGATCAGTGGTGATCCTCGCCCCTGCTACATGATGCCCGGCTTCAGCAGCGAATACGCAATGGTCTTTTTACTGGGCTATCACGCAGCCACCGGCGCCATCAAAGGCAATATGGATCACACCTATTCCAATAGTCGCATCCAAAGAATCTGGATCAACGAAGTTCCCATGAGCGAATGCCTGATCAATGCAGCTTATGCGGGATATTTCGGGGTTCCCGTAACCTTGGTAAGCGGAGATCTGGCTTTGCAACAAGAGCTCAAGCTGCACATGCCCTGGGTAGAATACGTCTGCACAAAAGAAGGCATCAGCAAGTTCGCAGCAAAGAACTATTCCCGGCTTCTGGTGCGCGAGCAACTGCAAGAAGCGGTGAGAAAAGTGCTATCCCGAAAGGATATTCCCAATCTCACATACACTGCGCCTTTGAACCTCAAGATCGAGTTTCATTCTACAGCCATGGCAGATATGGCCTGTTTGATGCCCAATGTGCAGCGTCTGGATGGGAAAACTGTGAGCTATCAGGAAGAGGATTATGCCGTGCTCTTCGACGCGATCATGGCTTTGATCACGCTTGCGGCTGCCACTTCCATCTAAGTTTTGAATCTCGAGTGTAGAGAAGTTTCCACAATTTATTCTCCCAGCCTGCGTGATGCTGTGAACATGCGCTATGTTGCCATTCAACAGTGAGATACGCTCGTTGTGTCCTTCAAGCTTTCTGCTCGATTCAAGATACTATAAGGCTCAAATGCCTCCATAACCGCATCCCAAGAATGAGTAGGGCATTGGAACCGCGATAAATCCATTGACACAAATGCTGGATTCAGCATTTTCGGCAACGGCTACTAAACTTATGGTTTTTCGTTTTCACAAAATCTTATTTGAGCAGGGATTATGCCATTTAGCGTGAAGGATAGTCCGGTCCTGATAGTGGATGTCGGCAATACCAATATAGTGTGTGCTTTGTTTGAAGATAGCAGCATCATAACCGTGCATCGCTTCGAAACCAAAGCAGATAGCAGCTTGGAAGATTATCACCATCAATTCCAGGCCGCCATACCCGGGTATTGTGATATCACTCATGTAGCCATCGGATCGGTGGTGCCGGAAGTGGGGGATACCGTCAAAGCGATGTTTTCGCGGATGACAGGGGCCAAAGTATATCAGATCAATGGGCTTTCACCCATCGGGCTGACTTACGCCACGGATAATCCTGAAAAAATTGGGGCTGATCTGGTTGCCAATGCCCTGGCCGCGTGGAAACTTTACGCGTCACATACCATTGTCGTGGATCTGGGTACAGCCACCACCATCCAGCTCATCTCAGATTCCGGCTACTATGCCGGAGTAGCGATCATTCCGGGACTCAAGACTGCGGCAGCTCATCTCTTTGAACATGCCGCGTTGCTATCTGAAGTGAAATTGGAAGTGCCCGCCTTTTTGCTGGGCAACAATACTCACGATGCCTTGCTCACTGGGATTGTGCGTGGGCATGCCCTTATGATCCAAGCCTTTATCGAGAGCATCAGAAGCCAATATCCGGATTATGCTCCATGCCGGGTGATCCTCACCGGAGGCTTGGCTCAGATCATCAAAGATCTGGTTCCCGGAGACTATATTCTCGATTCACAGCTCACGCTGAAGGGCTTTCACCTGGCACTTATGACTCTGATGGAGCAAGAGCTTAGATGAACAGGAAGCTCATAATCCTTTTGATGCTGATCCCGATGGCCTTGTTGGCTGAGGTCTTTGAGCCAAAATTGTACATTGATGGTTACTATCCCATGATCAACAACAAGTTGGATATCTACAAGCTGGATAAGGGCTTAAACATCTATCGTACAAAGCCATACGTCATCCCCGGTTTCGCCATCGAACGCAGCGAAGAAGTGGACTTTGCCAGACAACAGGTGTTGATCTCCACCATCGTCGCGGGGCAAAAGCTGCATCCCGATATCCCGCTTAGCTTTGATGCCTATCTGGCCAATATGCAGCGGCACGCCTTCCGTAAATCCCTGAACGAAAACATCAAGCAATACACTCAAACTACAGAAGTGGCCACCGGAGGCCTGATCGGTGAATTCGTGCTGGATCTTCCGGCCATTGCCATCCCCAGAGCAGTGCAAAGAGTTCTGGGCACTCGAGCCGGCAGGCTGAACCTGGACGGCACTCAGAAGATTACGCTGCAAGTGAGCAGCACCAAACGCAAACAGATTCCCATCTATGAGACCGGTAATCGTAGTACCTTTGACATCAAGATGGAGCAAGAAACCAATCTACGCCTCACCGGAACCATCGGTGAAAAGATCGCGGTAAATCTGAAGTATAACTCCAATCAGGACGATCAGCTCTTTGATCCCAACAATGTGAATATCAAGTATACCGGTGATGAAGACGAGGTGGTGCGCAGCATCGAAGCTGGTAACATCACCCTCTCTTTGACCGGCAGCAAATACATCAGCTATTCCACCAGCTCGCAAGGGCTCTTCGGCGTTACCAGTAAGTTCAAATATGGCAATCTGGATCTCTCGGTGATCGCTTCCAAGGAAGAAGGGCAAAAGAACTCCATGAGCTATGTAGGCCAATCCCAGGCTGATAGTGTGGTCTTTCGCAGTCGGGATTATGTCCCTCGCACAATGTACTATGTGACTGATCCCTATGATCTTTATGATATTTATTCCGAACAGACCATTGGCAACCTCCCCCCAGGTTGGGTGAATAACGCCATTCGCACCGATCCCTCCGGAGCCTGGATCATCCAATATCCCGGTTTATTGCCCGAATATGGCTCCATGCGTTTGTTCTTTGACGATGCTGATGCCACCAATAATGCCGTATTGGCCCCCGGTGACACCATCTATTTTAGTCAAAACGACTTCTATGTGCCCTATTATGAAGAACTCATCGAAGGCACGGACTTTGTAACAGACTATGACGCAGGCTTCATCACTGTGATGCGCACTCTGGATCGCCGGGCTACCCTGGCCGTGATGTATGATCGCAGAGATGGCATTCCCGTGCGATCCGCGGATTGGGCTACCGAGCAAAACATTCCGGATAACGACCTGATCTACCCCTTTGTGATCCGCAGGCGCAACCAGGAGTATGATCCCGAAGATCCGAATAACGTCTGGCATTACCAGATGCGTAATGTTTACAACATGAACAAGACCAATATCAAGAGCGACGGATTCCTGCTGGATGTATATACCCTGAATGTCGATAACACGAGAAACTATAACTTGCCGGATGAACTGAACACCGGAGGGATGATCACCTATACCGATTATCTGCGTCTGGACAGCACCGGTGACGGGCTCATCAATGGTGACGATACCACCGTCAACCTTTCCGCGGGTCTGATCATCTTTCCCTTCATCGAGCCCTTCAAGCCTTTGGGTGACGTGGTGCTCTATGAAGAAGAACGCGAAAGCATCAGCTATCTGGACATCAGTTTTTACCTGTCAGTAAAAGGGAAAATCGGGCGTGAAGCGATCGAGCTTTCGCAGACAGGCATTTTGAAAGGCAGTGTGCGCGTGAAGGTCAATGGCCTGGAGCAGCGTGAAAATGTGGATTATCTTGTGGATTATGACTTTGGCAGGATCACCTTCCTTACGCCAGCGGGCAAAGATCCTGATGCCAAGATCGAGATTGACTATGAGAATCGCTCTATGTTCGATGTAGCGCGCAAGACCCTGGCCGGGATGCGCGCCGACTGGAACATTACGGATTATGCCAAGCTGGGTGGCACCCTGATCTACCGCTCTGAAACCGTGTCCGACAAACGTCCGCGCATCGGCAATGAAAACATCCAGATGTGGCTGGCAAACGTGGATGGCAGGATCGGTTTCAAGCCTGCCTTCATCACCCGCTGGATCGATGCTTTACCCTTGATCTCCACCACCAGAGAGAGCGAGATCACTCTTTCCGGAGAGATTGCCTACACCATCCCCACCATCTACGGTGATGCCGATACCAAGAAGAAAGTATCTTACGTGGATGACATGGAGTCCATCATGGATTCCTATCCATTGGGTGTCACTTTCTCCTCCTGGGTGATGGCCAGCAAACCATTTGGCACATCATTGGCCAAAGGACGGCCAAATTGGTATAATCCCAAAAACATCCGTCGCGAGCAGATCGAAGATCCCGCTACCCTTACCGAAAGAGAACGCCGGGAAACCGCGACAGTGCTGGCGCTCAGACATTGGCCAAACGGTCTGTATCAGCCCGGAAGCAGTGTTCAAAGCTGGAGCGGAGTGATGAAATACCTGGGTAATCAGCTGGACTTCTCTCAAAAGAAGTACATTGAGTTGCTGTTGAAGGTGGATAAAACTGCCAATGAACCGCGTCCGGATGTTGTTTTGACCGTCGATCTAGGCGATATCAATGAGGATTTTTATACTGAGTTTGGCGGATTGAACCGCCTGGATACCGAAGATAAAAACATGGATGGCGTGCTTACCCTGGATGAAGATGTCGGTTTGGACGGCATCCCCCACGGTGAGCCCGGTCATGACCCCTTTGACCTGGCCAATACTCAGATGGATGCCTATGGGGATTATCCCAATATCAACGGCACCGAGGGTAACCGCATTCTTGATACTGAGGATCTGGATGGCAATGGCGTCTTGAACCAGCTTGACCGCTATTTCAGCTACAGCATCTCTTTGGCCGATACCACCGGGCAAAACCATGACGGTTGGGTGCTGTATCGCATTCCGCTCACCGATCCCGAGTATTACACCATTGTAAATAACTCCACCACAGGCGTGCAGCCCACTCTGAAGAAGATCTCCTATGCCAGGATCTGGCTGCAATGTGATACTCCGGCTCGCGTATATATAGCTGATGCCTCAATCGTGGGTAACAAGTGGCAGGATTTCTTTGTCCGCAACGCTGCCGGTAACATCCTTTCGGATTCCGAACTCGCTGCCTATAATACCAGTTACCTCACGGGTATCGTCAACAATCAGAAGAATTCAAATCATTATACATCCCCTCCGGGAACGGTGTTCATCGAGGAACGCCGTGAATCCAGCGAATCAGCCTTATCTCTGGATATTGCCAATCTGCAAAGCAGCAACCAGGTGGTTCTGCGTCAACGTCTGATTGATTCTTATAACCTGCTCGCGTACAAAGGGTTCCGCTATTGGGTTTACCCTGAGTCCGAACCCGGAGCTGATCCGCATGATTTGAACGTTTATTTTAGAATCGGCGCGGACTCGCTGAACTATTACCAAGTGACCCAGAGAGTCCCCGTGGTGCCCTATCAGGGGAAAATGGATCAGAATGCCTGGTTTGAACTGGATTATGACCTTCAGCAAATCACTGCCCTCAAGGAGCGTAATCCCGGAGCTCTTTCAGACACCCTGGTGGTGGGGAACACCACATATTTCTATCGCGGTCGTCCCACGCTCACTTCCATCCGCGAGATTTATCTGGGCGTGATGAATCCCCTCACAGAAACGCAGAACGCGCCATACAGCGGTACGGTTTATTTCAATGATATGCGCGTGGTGGATCCCTTCCAGGATATCGGTGTGGCCCAAAGAGTGAGCCTGAACACCAAGTTTGCAGATCTGGCCACCCTGGACGTGGAATACGAATCAAAGAGCGAAAACTTCAACCCCGTGATCCAGCGAGGCAGGCAGAATACCTTCACGCAAACTGAGACGGTGAACATCACCAACAAATACTTCTTGAACAAGTTTTTCCCCAATGGCTGGGGCTTGGATATTCCGCTCACACTCAGGCGGAATTATACCACCGGCCAGCCCCGATTCCGGGCAAACTCAGACCTCTTGATCGAAAACATACCGGATCCTGCAGAACGCGAGCGTGAGCGCACAGAATCTTTGGTTTACTATGCGGATTTTGCATATTCTCAACGCACCCCATCCAAGAATAAAATCCTGCAATACACTCTGAACAAGCTCACCTTCTCGGGTAACGTGGAAAACCGCTTTAATCATACTGCTACTTCGATAGACACTACTCTGGCCTGGCGTGGAACGGTTGGCTACAACCTTACTTTTGCCAATGACAAAGTTAGTTTCCCCCTCTACAAGAGATATCGGATTGCGTATTTTCCCACAGCTTTTTCCAATAGCTTCACGCTCAGTAACAACATCCCCAATAGCTGGAATTGGGAACTGCGCGATGGCAGCTATGACTGGTATAAACGCACCCAAGTGCAAGAAAGCAAGCTATTTACCAGTGATAACAACGTCACCTGGCCAATCACCAGCGATCTCAGCGCTTCAGCCAGATTTAACACCAAGCGTGACCTGCTGCAAAAGAACTATGTGCAGGAAATCAACGTGGGTAAACAAACTGAATATGTGCAGGATTTTGGTCTCAATTACAACCCCAATTACTTCCCACGCGTGATGAGTGTATCTTCCAGTGTGACAGCCCGCTTCACGGATATGATGCGCAAGTATTATGAAAATCAGGAAGGCACTCAAGTGGAAGTATTCCAGCGAGACGGAAATTCAAACCGTGGCATCAGAGCCAGTGTGTCCTTGCAAAACTCCACTTTGTTGACCGCGCTATCCACCAAGCTAAAGAGCAGGATTCCTGCCCGTCCCGCCGCATCACCTTCTGATGGTAAGATCGAGGGCCAAAGCCCGCCCAAAGAAGACTTCAAAAAAGACGGCCTCAGCGATGAAGAGCTGAAAAAGCTGGAGGAGATGGCAGCCGAAGATAAGAAGGCCGAGGAACAAAAGAGACTGGAACAGCAGAAAGAAGATGAACAGAGAAAGCTGGAACAGCAGAAAGAAGACGAACAGAAGAAGGCGGACTTGCAGGATGCCGAAGCTGACAAAGAAGGCTTTGACAGCGGAGCCGAGCCCAAGTTTGACTATGAACCCAAGCCGGATGATCAGCTCAAAGATGAGGACCAAAAGCCCGATAAAGACGATAGACCCCAGGAACCCAAGCCCGAAGATAAACCTGCCGATAAAGGCAAAGAGGACAAAGGCCCCGGGATCAATCCCTATATCCTGATGATCGACTATCTGGCCAGAGTGAAAAACCTCACCGCCACCTTCCAAAACAGCTATACCATGAACTATACCAGAAAGTCCGATCTACCGCCTTTCTCCTTCCAGATTGGTCTGCCTCACACTGTTGAACGTGATTTCCTGGACGCCATCGGCAACGACAATACTTTCACCCTCTCTTCAGGTGTGTTCTTTGGGCGCAATCTGGATAGCACCGTCAATTTCTCCCGTGCCTTCAACCGCCGCTATTCTAATGCCAGCCAACAGAATGTAGCCACAACCTTTCCGGATATCACGCTTAGTTTGATGAATTGGGAACCTTGGGTGGGCATGACCAAATATCTCCAGGGAGCCCGGCTCAACACCGGCTTCCAGTACACCACCAGAGCCAGCGGGGACATCGATTGGGTGAAACCCAAACAGGAATCAGTAACCATCTCCATGTCTCCTCTCGTTGGTTTCACCGGCACTTTCGTGCAAAAGGTCTCCACGAACCTCGGCTTCTCCATGGCTCAGACCACCAATACCACGGATATGGATAGCTACGACATCGTGAAAACCAGCGATACTCAAGCCCTCAACGGCAATATCTCATACAGCTTCTCTCAAGGCAGAGGCTTCACTATCCCCTTCACCGGTAAGAAAATCCACATTCGCAACCAACTATCTTCATCCATGGGCATCATCTATGAATACAACAAGGATGTCACCCGTGGCCGGGATAACAGCCAGGTGGATCGCTCCACTTCACGCTTGGCCTTCACTCCCGGAGCCACCTATCAGTTTGATCAAAACATCCGCGGTGGCCTCACCTCCCGTTACGAAATCACCGAAGATAGAAAACGGGATGATGGCACCAGGATCTTTAGTTTGGGACTCTGGGTAGAGGTTCAGCTTTAGGTGTTAGGTGTTAGGTGTTAGGTGTTAGTGATAAGTGAGGTATCCTGAAAAGCCCGGACTAAAATTAGGAGATAAAATGGATACCAAGACCCCAACCAAAGTAAACTACCGTTACAGTGAAGCCTTCAAGCTGAAGATCG
>Ga0334883_1000238_pt1 | contig 105673 bp, 94 predicted proteins | sample GraSluR1_MG_6_FD_207230 | JGI IMG/M metagenome (GOLD analysis project Ga0334883, IMG submission 207230) | Sludge microbial communities from methane-producing bioreactor in Wageningen University, Netherlands - Granular Sludge_09_05-R1 | ecosystem: Engineered > Bioreactor > Anaerobic >... | reverse complement strand
CGCCCACCATTGAAAACCTGCAGGGCAACTTCATCGCCCTTCAGGCGGATCACTTCCGCCAAAGATGAGCCATACCTGGTTCCGACAACGGCAAGCTCTTTATAGCGTACTCCTGTTGCTTTTACTGTAATTACATTACCGGATATCGATTCAATTTTGCTGTATACTTTTTGCAACTTTAGCCCCTCCTTGACTCGCCTGCCAATAGACTTTCGGCCTCTGCTTCGACCCCAATTTTCTTTTCGGCCAGCAGTTCAGAGATGGTATTTTCCAGGTTATTGAACTCTTCGCTCTTCCATTTTTTCCCATTATAGTCCAGGAAGTTCTGCCTCATCCGGTTAAACCAGGAACGGGCTTCATCTTTACCGGCAAAATCTAACCTGGCCGTCAGAATATCAATGAGAATATCGTAGATATGCAGTTGGCGCTCGGGGTCAACTGCAGCATCTACAGGATCAAATGAGTTCTGCTGGATATATACATAATCAAGCAACTCTGATTTCAGGTAAATAATATAATCATCAAGTGAAGTTCCTTCTTCACCAACAACTTTCATCATTTGGCCAACCTCGTCACCTTTAAAGAGAATAGCCCGGCCATATTCTGTTTTCTGCTGATCGATGATACCCTTATATTTTGACCAGGATTCCAGGGGGTGAATTGCAGGATATTTACGGGCATCGGCTCTCTGTTGAGATAAACCGTGAAATGCGCCAACTACCTTCAATGTGGCCTGGGTTACAGGCTCTTCAAAGTTACCACCAGCCGGAGAAACAGTGCCGCCAATAGTTACAGAGCCGATATCGCCATTTTTCAAACGAACTATTCCTGCCCGCTCGTAAAAAGCAGCAATCAGGGATTCCAGGTATGCAGGAAAAGCTTCTTCTCCTGGAATTTCTTCCAGGCGACCGGACATTTCACGCATAGCCTGAGCCCATCTTGAGGTTGAATCTGCCAGCAACAGAACGTTCAGACCCATCTGCCGGTAATATTCGGCCATGGTTACCGCTGTATAAACAGAAGCTTCACGGGCAGCAACCGGCATGGAAGAGGTGTTGCAGATAATAATGGTCCTTTCCATCAGGGAACGGCCGGTTTTCGGGTCGATCAGCTCGGGAAATTCTTTCAAGGTTTCCACAACTTCGCCGGCCCGCTCTCCACAGGCTGCGATAATAATAATATCAGCGTCGGCATATCTGGAAGTAATCTGCTGCAGAACCGTTTTACCGGCTCCAAAAGGACCGGGGATACAGTAAGTGCCACCTTTGGCCACGGGAATAAAAGTGTCAACAATTCTTAGCTTGGTAATCAGGGTTTCCTCCGGCTTCAGGCGTTCTGCATAGTTTTTAATAGCTCTTTTTACCGGCCAGTTAAATACCATAGTCAACTGGTGTAGGGCACCTTTTTCATCTTTAACTTCAGCCAACACATCATTGATGTTATACTTCCCTGCACCGTTTATCTTTTCAATGGTAAGGACACCCTCAAGCTGAAAGGGGACCATGATCCAGTGTTTAAAAATACCCTCTTTGACGAAGCCGATCTGGTCACCGGCTTCCAGTCTGGCTCCAACCTCTGCTGCAGGACTGAACTCCCATTCTTTTTTGTCATCGAGAGCCGCCAGATAAACACCGCGATCTAAAAAGAAACCACACTGCTCCGCCAGTGCGGGCAAGGGGTTCTGTAATCCGTCATATACCTGACCCAACAATCCCGGGCCTAACTGCACACTAAGTAATTCACCGCTGAATTCAACAGTATCCCCCACGCTTATACCCGAAGTCATTTCAAAAACCTGGAGGTCAGCCGTGTTACCCTTGATTCGAATAACTTCTGCCTTTAATTTCTTGCCCCCGGTGTTGATGTAACAGACTTCATTCATCGTGGCTTCGCCGTTATATTCCACAGATACCATGTTTCCACTAATTCCAATAACTTTGTTAATGATTCTCACCCATTTCTATTAGGTAATCTGTATATTAATTTTCAGCTAAAGCAGCGTACTCATTCTTGAAAGTGTCTTTGCCAAGCTCCTCCTGAAATTTTTCCTGCCGCAATACCAGCTGAAGTTTTAAATAGTATATGATCAAAGCTTCAAGATCAAAATAGTGGTGAGCACCTACCTTTTCTAAATGGTTCCACCGCAATTGGTCCAAATATTTTTCCGCACCCAACGGTGATTCTAAAGCCATGACCGTGCGCACCTGCTCAAGCAAACTGTAGTCGCGGGATGTGTCCTCTGAATCAGGAAGATTGTCAAATGGCAGTTTTGAAATCCGGGCTTTAGCCAGTTCCAAACGTAGATCCTTTTCCCAGGAGAGAATTTGGTCAGAAAACGAAAAGCCGGTTGGCCCAGTTAAGCCCCAACGGCATTTTAGCAAAATTTGATAACTTTTTGCATCGATTGTTTCTTTTGTAAATTGCAAAAAATAATCTTCAGAAACTGGTGGTTTTTCTTCCCTTTTAATCGTTTTCAAGGCAGCTAAAGTGTAATAATAATTTTTCAAAACACTTTCCTCCAGATCCTATATTGACTCTTTTAAAGCTGCCGCAAGATCGGGAGAGAGAGCCTGAGATAGAACCTCTGCAATACTTTCCTTGGAAAAATCGTATAAAACCCCGCTACTTCCGCCGATCCGAAAGCCTTTGTCAAACTTAGCAGAGGGAATAATTTCCACTCCATCCCTGAGTTCCTGCGACAGTTTCCCCTTTAAGGACTCTTTTAATAATTCGGCATCATTCGAAGAGAGAACCACCCTGACGCCCTCTTCACCCTTTTCAGCCCAGGCATTGATCATCTCTACTATAATATTCTCTGTTAAAGAAGTGTTTAGTGCTGTATCTACAGCCTCAATGATCACCGCATCCATTCGCTTGACGAGCTGCTTGTCCAAACCAATCAAAACATCGCGGGCAGCCTGCTTAATGGCTGCTATACCGGCAGCTTTCTGCTGCTCGATCTCCTTTTCGGCCTGAGTCTTATAGGATTCTGCCCTGGCCTCGGCATCTTTAATTATTTGGGCAGCTTTTACTTCGGCTTCGGAAATAATCTTTTCAGCCTCAGTCTCGGCCGCAAGGACACCTTCGTTTTTAATCTTGTCAATAAGTTCCTTTACCTGAATAGACATGCCCCACCATCCTTTAAACTGATACTGATTTACTCTCCCCAGGAATTAAATTCAAAAACTGCAAGAGATTAATCTGATCTATATCGCAACAATAAATTTTAACCAGGCTTATTTCCCATGCGACAACATAACCTAACTGGTCTTAAAAAATTAATGACACTATTTTCAGGCTGCCAATATCACTGTTTCTATAATAGTGCTATGCTCGAAATAAAAACAAATCAGCGAAAACAGAATACTTACAAATCGACGAATTATAGATATTATTATCTAAACTTAACACACAATATGCGAAACATTATACTACAAACCTGATGTTTAATCCAGCTTCAGCAAAGATTGCCTTGGCCAGTTCATCGGGGTAATTAGCAGCCAGCTTCAGACTTTTTATTCCTGCATTAACCAGCATTTTCGCGCAAACAGCACAGGGATAATGAGTGCAGTAGAGCTCAGCACCCTTAATTGCCACTCCATGGACTGCCGCCTGAATTATGGCATTTTGTTCAGCATGCAAACCCCGGCAGAGTTCATGCCGTTCGCCGGAGGGAATTTTCAACTGTTCCCTGATGCAACCCACTTCATTGCAGTGAGCAAGACCAGCAGGTGCGCCATTATAGCCAGTGGAAAGAATCCTTTTATCCAGCACCAGCAGGGCACCCACCTTGCGCCTGAGACAACTTGAACGTTTGGCAACCAGGTGAGCAATTTCCATGAAATATTCATCCCAGTCGGGCCGCTGGTCAGCAAATATTTCACTCATCAGGCCGTACCAAAAAGCCGATCGCCGGCATCGCCAAGGCCTGGAACAATATAGGCGTTTTCATTAAGTTTTTCATCCAGCGAGGCCAGGAAGATCTTTATATCGGGGTGCTCGGAAACAATGCGCTTTACTCCCTCGGGAGCAGCTATCAGGCTTAAAAGTTTTATATTTTTTACCCCGGCATTCTTGAGCACTGTTATGGCATGAGATGCAGAACCACCGGTAGCAAGCATGGGCTCCAGCAGAAAACAATCAAGCTCGTTTATGTTGGGAGGCAGGTTGCAATAATACTCAACCGGAACATGTGTGTCGTGATCCCTGTAAAGACCAATATGGCCGGCTCTGGCATATGGAAACAAGCGCAGTGCACCGGGGACCATCCCCAGGCCAGCCCTTAAAACTGCGACAAAAACCGGGGTGGGCTTTTTAATAAATTCAGTTTTTGACGAAGTTACCGGGGTAACGATCTCTTTTTCAACGGTTTCCATATCACGGACAGCCTCGTATAACAAAAGGGCGGTTATTTCTTCTACCAGTCCGCGGAACTGCCAGGTTTCAGTCTCTTTGCGTCTGCATTCCGACAATTTATGTTTGATCAGCGGGTGATCGACAACAAAAACTTGTTCCACTCAGATCATCTCCTTATTCTGTGTAATCAATAAAAACCGTACTTTTTTAACAACAGACTAATCAATATACTAGTAAGCGGGAAATTCCATGCAAATTTGGCTGACACTCTTTTTGATGGTTTCCAGCGTAGTGCTGTTTTCACGGCCTTCTATGGCCTGATTAATTAATGAAGCGATCTTAAGCATTTGTTCAGGCTTCATGCCCCGGGAGGTCAGAGTGGGCGTCCCAAGCCGTATACCGCTGGGATCATTAGCACCCTTTGGATCATAAGGAATTACATTTTTATTGACCGTCAGGTGAACACTTTCCAAAAGCTTTTCGGCGTCCTTACCGGAAATATTTTTATTACGGAGATCAACCAGGATTAAATGAGTATCTGTTCCTCCCGTGACCAGGTTGAAACCGTGTTCCATGAGACCCCGGGCAAGCGCTTCGGCATTGGTTAGAACAGTTTTCTGGTAATCGATATAACCAGGCAGCTGAGCTTCCTTGTAAGCTACTGCCTTAGCGGCAATTATATGCATCAGCGGACCGCCCTGCAAGCCGGGAAAGACCGCCTTGTCTATAGCCGCAGCATATTCGTTACGACAAAATATCATTCCACCGCGGGGGCCTCTGAATGTTTTATGGGTAGTAGCAGTTACTATATCTGCTGTTTTAACCGGATTCGGATGAACTTTTGCCGCAATCAGTCCGGCCGTATGTGCCATGTCAACCATGTATAACGCACCGACTTCATCGGCGATGTTTCTGAAGCCTTCAAAATCAATCTGTCGGGGATAAGAACTGGCACCGGCAATGATCAGTTTTGGCTGAACCTTTTTAGCTATCTCCCGGACCTGATCCAAACAAATATAGTTAGTTTCCTGATCAACACCATAGCTGTAAGATTCATAATAACGCCCTGATATATTTACCTTGCTGCCGTGAGTAAGGTGCCCACCGTGGCTGAGATCCATGCCCAGGATTCGATCACCGGGTTTTAGCAGGGCCAGGTAAACAGCCATGTTGGCCGATGTTCCTGAGTGAGGTTGCACATTTACATGTTCTGCTTCAAACAACTCTTTTGCGCGCTCACAAGCCAGTTCTTCCGCCCGATCGGCACAGTAACAACCTCCATAATAGCGGGCATGAGGATAGCCTTCTGCATACTTATTAGTAAGTATTGAACCCTGCGCAGCCAGCACAGCACTGCTTACTAAGTTTTCCGAAGCGATCATGATCAGATTTTCCTGCTGGCGTTTTTCTTCTTCTTCGAGGGTGACAAAAATTTCGGGGTCAATATCCTGCAGAGTAATTCCGGTTAATAGTGCCTCTGGTTTGTTCATATATATTTTTCATCTCCATCCGGTTGTTCTTTGAAATAGAATGATTAAAATGTACCAACTGGTTATCACTGCAATAAAACTGTTTTGGGGTTGTTTTAGCTTTTTTCTATACACACAATTTTGTCGAGACGCCGGTTATGTCTTCCTCCTTCAAATTCTGCCGCCAAATAGGCTTCAACTATTGCTTCAGCCAAACCCGGTCCCGTTACCCTGGAGCCGAGTGTAATGATGTTAGCATTATTATGCTCCCTGGCAAACCTGGCTGAAAAAGGTTCTGCACACAGGGCTGCCCTGATGCCTTTATACTTATTGGCAACAATAGACATTCCTATACCGGTACCGCAGATCAGTATTCCACAGGTAAATTCTCCAGACTGCACCGCTTTACTAACATTAGCTGCTATATCAGGATAATCAGAACTTTCTTCAGATTGCACACCAAAATCTTTAAGGGCAATCTTAGCGGTATTCAGGAAGCTTATTAAATGCTCTTTGAGCCGGTAACCGGCATGATCAGAGCCGATGGCTATAATCATCTGCTTTTATCCTCCTTCAGCATTAAGATTAAATTCTGTAGACAACCACTTATCTCCTTTAAAACCTGCTGATATTTTTCTGTTCCACCACCCAGCGGATCTTGTATATCAAGGCCTGGCCCGTAGCGGGTATACGAAGCTATTTGAAAAGTCTTGCCTGAAGCCCGTGGAAAACTTGTTACAAGCTGCTTCAGGTGATCTTCTGTCATAACAAGGATTAAGTCTGCCTCGTTAACCATAGTATGATCAAGCGGAACCGAACGTCTGCGTTCCAGGCCGGTTATCCCCCTTTCACCAAGCAGTTTAATAACTTCTTCCGAAATATTTTCACCGGGAAAAGCCAGCAGCCCGGCTGAAGCGACTTCCACTTCATATGGAAGTTTGTTCATTGTCAATTCATCCCGCAGCAACGCCTCAGCCATTGGGCTGCGGCAGGTGTTGCCAGTGCACACAAAAAGGATATTAAACATTTTTTAATCTCCTTTTCAACAGTTGTTATAGTAAAGGGAGCTTACCATCCCGCTTTCAAAAGACCCTAATCACACGTTTGGCCGCTTTTCGCAAACGGTTCATAACAGCCAGCCCTAGGTCGTTTGTTTTTACTTCTTCGGCAATAATCAGATCCTTCTTTTGCTGATCCATTTGCCGTAACCGGTAATATAAACCAGCTGCCATAATCTCCAGTACAGCGGGAGATTCTTTACCCATTATATCAGTATTTAACAGCCCTACATCAAAACCTCTACCCCGGTAGAAGCTAAACAGTGCTTCAATTAAAGCTTTTCTCCTTTTTGATGGGCCAGTAACCAGGAGAAGAGGAGCCTGGGGCGAATAATGACGATACTTCATCCCCGGCGAAACAGGTGTCGCACCTCCAGGTACACTACCTGACACCTTTACTCTGCAGCCAAGAACTTCTTCCAGGGCTTCGCGGGTTACCCCACCAGGCCTGAGAATAACCGGTATGGTTCCGGAGAGATCAAGAACAGTTGATTCAAGGCCAATCGAACAATCTTTATCTATTATAATTGCATCAATCCTGCCGGCCAGATCGTCCATAACATGCCTGTAACTAGTCGGGCTCGGGCGACCGGAGCGGTTTGCACTGGGTGCTGCTATGGGAACACCTGCCTGCTCGATTAACATAAGGGCTGTTTTGTGGGCCGGCATTCTAACTGCAATCGTAGTCAGCCCGGCGCTGACATTGTCGGGAATCACTTCTGCTTTTGGCAATACAAGGCTTAGGGGCCCCGGCCAAAAATTTTCTGCCAGCACGAACGCGCGATCAGGAATATTGCAGGCAACCCGGGTTAACTGGCTCTTTGATGAAATATGAACAATAAGAGGATTATCCGCAGGCCGTCCTTTAGCCCTGAAAATATTAGATACAGCTTCACTATCCGTGGCCGCCGCACCCAAACCGTAAACTGTTTCAGTAGGGAATGCAACCAGCCCCCCCCTGCGAATGATTGAAGCTGCTCTTTTAATAGAAATATTACTGGTACCAAGCAGTAGGGTTCTGTTTGCACCGAAAACGGGTTTTGCCATCTTTATTCCTCTTTCATCAGGGGATAAAACAGGTGAGCTTGTTATCTTTTGAGCTTGTTATCTTTATTTATCAAGAATCAAATCGGCAATGTTGTTGGCGTGATCGCCAACCCTTTCAAGGTTACTCAGTAAGTCGAGATAGATAACTCCGGCTGCGGGATAACACTTTTTAGTATTAATCCTGTCTATATGCATCTTGCGCAGAATTTTTTCCTGTTCATCCACTTTAAAATCTTCCTGAACAATCTCCTGTGCCATTGCACTATCATTAGTTTCAAAAGCTCTCACAGCTTTTTCAAGCATGGCATCAACCATACCGAAAAATTCTGTTATCTCTTCAAGGGCAGTTGTGGAAAACGGGCGCTTTTCTTCAACTTTTATTTCCGCCAGTTGCATAATATTTTCAGCATGATCACCGATACGTTCGATATCATTGGCAGCAGACATCAGGTTAGCCACCATCTTTGACTGCTCTTTTGACATAGAATGCTGTGAAAGCTCTGCCAGGTAAACATTAATTTCTTTTTCAAGCCCGTCAACCAGGCTTTCCATCTGTTCGATATGCTTTATTTTTTTCAGATCATCTTTCAGGAATACCTGCATGGACTCATCTAACATTTCCCGGGCAATACCGGCCATCCTTAAAACTTCTTTCTTAGCCCCACCGATGGCAATGGGGGGTGTTTTCAGGATACGGGGATCAAGATATTTAGGTCCAAAATCTACCTTTTCATCTGTTCCTGGTACAATTTTACATATCAGGTTAGAGAAAAATTTAAGGAATACCAGGAATATAACTGTATTCATTATGTTGAAAATGGTATGTGTATTGGCTACCTGCCTGGGAACAGTAGCCGCCGTTTCCATCATTATCTCGGTAAAGGGCCCGAGCAAAGCCAGGGCCAGGACCACGCCGATAACATTAAACAGAACATGGGCCACTGCAGCCCTGCGCGCTGCAACATTGGCTCCCATACTGGCCAGGATTGCCGTAATGCAGGTTCCAACGTTGGTGCCGAGAATCAGGGGAACTGCTGACTGAAATGGAATAAGATCCTGCATAGTTAAAGCAATAATTACCCCGGTCGAAGCACTGCTGCTCTGGACAAGGGCTGTAAATATAGCTCCACAGAGGATACCCAGGAGGGGATATACACTGAATTGTGTGAGCAACCTGTGAAAGGATTCAAGATCACGAAGGGGGCTCATTCCTTCTGACATAGTTGTCATCCCAAGAAACAGGAGACCAAAGCCAAGGATAGTCTGACCCAGATAGCGGTGAAATCTGCGTGTTCCAAAAAAATTAAGCAGGGAACCAATTCCAATAGCGGGAAGCGAAATAACCCCTACCTTAAAAGAAACAATTTGTGCTGTTACAGTAGTTCCTATATTGGCTCCGATAATAACAGAAATGGCCTGAGACAGGTTCATCAGGCCGGCGTTAGCGAAACCAACAACCATAACAGTTGAAGTGCTGCTGCTTTGAACGAGAATTGTTACTAAAATCCCTGTCAAAACACCGATTACAGGTTTATTTGTTAAAACTTCGAGGATGCGTCGAAAGCGATCTCCTGCCGCTTTCTGCATGCCCGATGCCATTATCTGAATCCCGAACAAAAAAAGACCCAGCCCACCCAGGGTGCTGAAAAATATAGACCAAAACAAATACTACCCCTCCAAAAAGGTCGGTAGATACCAATTATCCATGCACAAGTATTATAAAGCACAGAAAGACATTTTTCAATTTATATATTTTTACCCATCATCACTATTCAATAAGACCTGTTTTCGCAAGGTTATAATTATCACACCTGGCTGTGCTATAATTACATTATCATAAAGGAGGTGCAAAGCCTTGCCTAATCTAATCCGCTTTGGTATATCAATGGACAAAGATTTGCTGGCCAGATTGGACCATGAGATTGTAAAGAGAGGATATCCAAACCGTTCCGAGGCAATCAGGGATTTAATCAGAAACCAACTGGTTGAACTGGATTGGTCACAGGACGAAGAAGAAGTGGCCGGCACTATTACCATCATTTATAATCACCATGTAAAAGGGCTAAGCGATCTGCTGCTTGAGCTGCAGCATGAGCACCATGACATGATTGTCTCGGTAATGCACGTTCACCTCGAGCATGACCACTGTCTTGAAGTTATGGTAATAAAGGGCCCGGCATCCCAGGCACGTGAACTAGCCGGCCGGCTGATTGGAGTTAAGGGCGTTAAGCATGGTAAACTTACGATAACCTCAACCGGGAAAGGCTTGACCTGATTACCGTAATAATTAACTGCCCTCTATTATGCGCGGTTTTCCGGATAAATCTTTGTGACACAATACCCGGGTTAGCACTCCGCTGGCTAAACAGAGCTCTTCAACAGCTTTCTGCTGATTTTCTCCGATTTCAAGCAACACTGTACCAGGTCGTCTCAGGTATTTTTTCAGGCCGGCGCAAATGGTCCGGTAACTGTCAAGACCGTCTTCTCCACCATACAGAGCTGCTTCTGGTTCAAATAAAGCCACATCTTTCGGCAGATCTATCATACCCTGCCTGTCCACATAAGGAGGGTTAGCAACAATAAGATCAAATTTTTGTTCAGACTCACCCTTTAGAGCCTGATAATAGCTTCCTCTTTTAAAAATAATCTTCTCAACAACACCCAGTTTCCTCGCATTACCTTCAGCTACTTTAAGAGCTGCTTCGGATATGTCTACTGCCCAAACCATGACTGTAGACAGTTCAAGGCACAGGCTTATAGCCAGGATACCGCTCCCTGTTCCGAGATCAAGACAATTCATTACCTTACCCGAACCTTTGCGCTTTTCAAATCTGCTTACAGCCAAGTCTACCATCATTTCTGTTTCGGGGCGGGGAACCAAAACATCCGCAGTCACATTAAAAGGACGCCCGTAGAAATGTTTTGTTCCGGTAATATAAGCAACTGGCTCAAATGTGCTTCTCCTGTGAACTGCCTTTTCAAAAAGCTCCAGATCTCTCTCTTTTAAAAGATCTTTATCATTTAGAATAAGGGCAACCCGATCCTGGCTAAGAACAAATGAGAGTAACAATTCGGCTTCAAACCGGGGTTGATCGATTCCGGCTTTGCGCAAAGAAAAAGAAGCCCTGCTAAGAGCTTCTGATATTGTTAATTTATTATCCATTTAATCCTCACTCACTTTAAGCTGCTCTGCCCGCTCGTTAGCCGACAGTTCATCAACTATTTCATCCAGGTCTCCGGCCAGAATTAAATCAAGCTTATGGAGAGTTAAATTGATTCGATGATCAGTAACACGGTTCTGCGGGTAATTATAAGTGCGAATTCGTTCACTGCGGTCACCACTACCCACCATAGTTTTTCTCGTCTGGGCAAGTTCTGCATTTTGCTCGGAAATGAACTTTTCAAGCAGGCGACTTCTTAATATTCGCATCGCCTTCTCTTTATTCTTCAGCTGTGATTTTTCATCCTGGCAACTGACTACTAACCCGGTAGGCTCATGGGTAATCCTTACGGCAGACTGGGTTGTATTCACACTCTGTCCCCCCGGACCGGTAGAACAGAATGTATCGATGCGCAAATCCTGGGGATTAATTTCAACTTCCACATCTTCTACTTCCGGTAAAACTGCAACAGTGGCAGCTGAGGTGTGTATACGCCCACCCGATTCTGTAGAGGGAATTCTCTGGACACGATGAACACCACTTTCATATTTCATTCTACTGTATGCGCCTTTTCCATCCACCCCGAGAATAACTTCTTTAAAGCCCCCGATATCGGTTGGGTGTGAGTCAACAATTTCCACCTTGAATCCGCTTCTTTCAGCATACCGGGAGTACATTTTAAGCAGATCTGATGCAAAAAGCGCCGCTTCCTCTCCTCCCGTGCCAGCCCTGATTTCAATAAAAACACTTTTATCATCATAAGGATCTTTAGGAAGAAGCAACTCCCTCAGGTCGGTTTCAAGCTTTTCTTGTTCCTGCCCCAGGTTATCGATTTCTGTTTTCAGGTAATCGATCATATCCTCTTCATTATTCTCGCTTAAAAGATCTTCTGCTTCCTGGAGCTGCTGCAACACTTCTCTTAATCTTTTAGTCATTTCGACAAGCGGGGTTATTGATGCAATTTCCTTGGTCATATTTAACCATTCATCCCGGTTATCCATAACATTCGGATCACTAAGCAACTGCTCAAGCTCCTGATAACGTTTTTCGATACCTTCCAGTTTATCTAACATAAAACCACCTCGAACAAGCATTTGTAAATAATTACTTTGTTATTTATTATTGCATCCATAAATGAAAAAGAGCAGAGCCTTTGCTCTGCTCTGGATATTAGAGACCATATTTACGTTTAAATCTTTCAACACGACCGCCTGTATCGACAAACTTTTGCTTACCGGTAAAAAAAGGATGGCATTTGGAACAAATTTCAACTTTCAAAGTTTCACTTGTTGAACCGGTTTCAAAAGTTTCACCGCAGGCACAAGTCACCTTGGTGCGACAATATTTAGGGTGCAAACCACTTTTCATAAGTATAACCTCCTTCTTACGTCCCGAAAATATATATTAGCACAGATGAATGAATTCTGCAAGATATCAAATTATGCTCACCAACCTCAACTGATTCTTACATAGTGTGCATATTGCTCAGGAACTCTTCATTTGATTTGGTTTTCTTCAACCTGTCAAGAAGGGCTTCTAGAAATTCTACACTGGTGCTGTTGCCCATAGCTCTCCTCAGGGCCCACATTAATTCAATTTTACGTTCGCTCAGTAGCAATTCTTCTCTGCGGGTTCCTGAGCGGGAAATATCTATTGCCGGGAAGATGCGCCTTTCAGAGATTCGACGATCAAGGTGTAACTCCAAGTTGCCGGTGCCTTTGAATTCTTCATAAACCACATCATCCATACGGCTACCGGTATCAACAATAGCTGTTGCCAGGACGGTCAGGCTTCCACCGCCATCAATGTTTCTTGCTGCCCCGAAAAAGCGTTTTGGTTTATAGAAAGCCCCGGGATCAATACCACCTGAGAGAGTTCGCCCACTCGGGGGAATTACAAGGTTGTAGGCTCTGGTCAGCCTGGTAATACTGTCGAGCAGGACAGCCACGTCTTTCCCCTGTTCAACAAGTCTCTGCGAGCGTTCAAGCACTAATTCTGCTATTCGAATGTGATTTTCAGGTTTCTGGTCAAATGTAGAGCTAACCACATCTGCATTAACACTGCGCTGCATATCAGTAACCTCTTCAGGTCTTTCATCAATTAATAATATTATTAATTCTATCTCGGGGTGGTTAATGGAAATACTGTTGGCCAGTTGTTTTAAGAGCATGGTTTTACCGGCCTTAGGAGGTGAAACAATTAAACCACGCTGCCCTTTGCCTATAGGAATAAGCAGATCAATTATTCTTGTTGATAAAATATGAGACTTTGTTTCCATTTGAATCTGTTCATCCGGGTGAATAGGAACAAGAGAAGTAAATCCGGGACGGGACGACACTATTTCTGGATCTTCACTGTTGATTTTTTCAACCTGAAGCAAAGCATAATATCTTTCATTGTCCTTCGGTGGTCGGATCCGCCCGCTGATGATATCGCCGGTGCGCATATTAAACCTGCGGATCTGCGAGGCAGATATATAAATATCATCATCCGAGAAAAAATACTTTTTCCGCCTCAGGAAACCAAAGCCATCAGGCATTATTTCAAGCATACCCGAAGCAGTGGTTTGTTCACCATTTTCGGAAAATAACCTGGTAAGGTTGTCAATTAACTCCTGTTTGCGCATGGTTGACTGACCTTTAACTTCATGCTCCTTAGCCAGTTTGTGAAGCTCATTTAAAGTCATTGTTTTCAACTTTTCAGTATCCATGTTGCACCACCTTTTAATAATTACCACCTAGCTTAAACAAAAGATATGCTGCCAGCAGATAACAGGCGAGAACAAGCCAGACATCATATCCGATTCGTAAAAAACTTTTACCCGATCTGTAAATCATGCCAAGAATTATAAAAGAGCTCATTATAATAACCAGTAAGGCTGAGATAATATGATTATTAGAAACAAAACTAAGCAGAGGACCCTGACGATAAAATAAATCGGCAATAAAAACAATAAACAGGTTCATAAAGTTAGCGCCGAAAACATTGGCAACTGCCATATCAAGAAGTCCCAGGCGAACTGCCGTTATAGTTGTAACCGTTTCAGGAAGCGATGTGCTTATTGCCAGAAAGATCGAACCTGTAAACGTATGCCCCAGGCCGGTTTCCAGCGCAATTGCGTCTGAAGCATCTGTTAACAAGATTCCGGCAATTATTATCATGATAGCGCTTATGCCAAAATGAATCAGGGCGCCGGCAGTGGTATTCTTCTTTTCGTCATGCTTAACCAGTTCTTCCTCACTGACAGAGATAGCAACACTTTTTTTGTCATAACGGAAAAGAAGCCTGCTGCCAAAAATATAGGCAAGAGCAATAATAATCGTTTCAAGACCTATCCAGCCTACAGGTAATACTACCAAACCGAGCATGGCTATGGCTGCCAGGCTCACTGTCATCGTACTCAGCGATGCAATTATAATATGGCTTCTGTCAACTTTCTTTGCCAGGGGCCCCCTGCCCTCCAGCAGGTCTATAACTGCCAAAAGTGACAGGTTAAAGAGACAACTGCCCAGGATATTCCCCAGCGCCAGGTTTGGTGCATCAATTGAAACCGCTCTTATAGTGGTAACTAATTCCGGTAGCGAAGTTGCCAGGGGGAGCATTAGTGCACCTATCCATGCTGAACCAATACCCGTGTTCCTTGAAACAGTGGCACCGCTCCTGGTTAAGGTACTCCCAGCAAATACTATTACTAAAGCGCATATAGCAAACTGTAACCAGTGATTAATCATTTTACTCCTAACAGGCCGAACAGGGTTATCAAGTACCAATAATATAAAAAGTAGCTTGAATACAGGATCTAATTATATTTAATGTGGGAAATTTAACCGATTTGTCTTTATATAAGGAAAGATTAGCTGCAACAGGAAGCAGATAAGCTTATAAATATATATTAAACCTCGGTAAGTAGCTATTCTCTATTTTTTTTATTATTCCTGCTTAATCAGAAAAAAAAGGGGGCTGCCACTATTCAGTTAAAAAAGGATTTGAAACAGTTTCCTCTCCAATAGTTGTTAATGGTCCGTGCCCGGGATACACCTTTGTATCTGCCGGCAGAGTTAGCAGTTTTTCATGTATGCTGGACATCAATTCCCGGTATGAACCTCCGGCCAGATCAGTCCGTCCAATTGAACCGGCAAAAAGTGTGTCTCCGCTAAACAAACAGGCTCCGCTAAGAATACTTATTCCACCTTGAGTATGTCCGGGGGTTTCGATTACTTTAAAATTATCACTACCAATACTTATTATATCATCTTCTTTAAGAAAGTGATCCGGTTGAGGCTGTTTTTTTAATACATGTTTCAGGCCAAACCCAGGGTTGTGATACAGATCAACATCATTTTTGTGAAGCATAATAGGCACATTAAATTCTGCCTTGATTTTACCATTTGCTCCAATGTGATCTATGTGGCCGTGCGTATTTATAATATATTTAGGATCAAGATTGAGACGCTTAATAATATCAATTATTTTCTTGGCTTCAGCACCGGGGTCAATCACTAACGTTGCCCTGGTTGGCTCACTGTAAACAAGATAACAATTTGTTGCGAACATACTGACTACTGCAATCTCAACTTTTAACAAGGCAATCACCTTTCTACTTAAGTACCCTGTATAAGGCTGGTATAATATCCGTTAAATCTCTCATTTCTTTTTGTAACTCATTGCGCAGGGCAGAATCCCCTATTAACAAAGCCGGTACCTTGTTAAGAGTATGTTTACGTATGGTTAAATCCTCAATATTGCCATGGTCACTGCAAATAATAATAAATTCTTCCGCAGGATTGATCAAATCAGCAAGCCTGCCAATGAATTTATCTATAATTGAGATAACCCGCTCAGATTCTTTATACTCACCCAGGTGCCCGGCCAGATCAGTTAAAAAATATTCAAAAAGACACAAATCAAATTCTGCGCTAATTCTATGTAGCTGGCCGGCTCCTTCTTCCGGGGTAATAATTGGAACAGATAAGCCCATTCGTTTTAGAATATCATTTGTAATATCCATAAACAGGGCCTTACCGCAATTTATATCATCAACTGTATGAAAGTTTACTCCCCCGTAGTACGTAATCAGCGTAGAACATGAATAGCGGTCGCCTGGAAGACCATGACGCAATTTATTAAAAAAAACCGGCCGGTAGGCATTGGCAAATGATACCTTGTATCCTTTGCTTTTCAAAACTTTAAACATTCCTTTTTCAGCCAGTAATTGCCGGAGTTGACGATTCGGAAAACCATTTAAATGCTTATTTATAAGAACAGGTGCGTTCTCCCCTGTAAATATTGTTGCCTGACCCGTGGCACTTTGTGGTAAGCCGGGAACACCAAGAGTGGCATCAAGAGCAAGCAGCGTAGCCGCACTTCCTGAAAAACCGGCGTTTGAAAAAGTCAGATCAGCTCCATCAAGTATTTTATTCAACTTCGGTGTATCTGCATAACTGAAAGGGTTGGCCGGGGAATCACCGCCCAGACCAACCCCGTCTATAAATATAAGCAGTATTCTCAATTTAATCCACCGACTTGTTCTTTACATATCGGCATCTTCCAGATCTCCTGCTGTTTCTGAATCATCTGTATTTCCCACTTCATCATCTTCGTCTGAGTCTCCCGGCTCACCGCCGTCCTCAGGTAATTCTGTTTCTTCTTCAGGCTCAGGTTCTTCTATTTCAACCTGGGCAGGCAGATTATCAGGTCTTTCTCCCAGTGTTACAACAACCTCTTCCCTGACGCCATTCCGGTAATAGATAATTGTAACAGTATCACCGGGATAGTAAGAAAAAAGGCGGTCAAACAGCTGTGCAAGGTAATAAACATCACTGTTATCAATAGCAACAATAATGTCACCTACCTGTAGCCCGGCTTCATCAGCAGCAGAACCGGCAGCAATGTCAACAATTATTACGCCTCTTTCCGGTTCAACTTCACCGTACTGTAACCAATCATCAATAATAACTCCGAGGTGAGGCCTTATCACACGACCATGTTCATAAAGGTCATTTATAACTCTCTTTACTGTATTACTGGGCACGGCAAGACCAATACCTTCCACCCCAACCAGGGCAATTTTTGCTGTATTAATCCCAATAATTTCAGCTTTTAAATTAAGCAGCGGCCCACCGCTGTTACCCGGATTTACCAGGGCATCGGTTTGCAGAAAAGTGTAAACATAATCACTTCCGGGCATCCGTACCTGTCTGCCAACTGCACTTATAATACCTGCAGTTACAGTCTGCTGAAAATACCCAAAGGGGTTGCCGATTGCCATCACTTTTTCTCCAACCCTCATCTGGTCAGAATCGCCGATAGGTAAAGCAACCAAATCAGATACTTCTATTTTAAGCAAGGCTAAGTCGGTCATGGCATCGGAACCAACTAACTCAGCTTCATAACTGCCTTTTCCGGGAATTACGACGGTAATTTTGTTTGCTCCTTCAATAACATGCTGATTAGTTACGATGTAACCATTGTCCTCAATTATAACCCCGGAGCCTGATTCAACTTCTTCAAGACTTTGTTCACCAAACCTGGTAATATAGACATGTTTATTCACACCAACAACAGCATCAAGAGCCTGCTCTGCAACATCAGCAAGGCTGTTTTCACTTTCAACAACAACCGGAAGGTTGTTGTTTTCTTCCTCCACCTCAATTACTTCCGGCTCTATCGTCGTTTCAGTTACAGGAGCAAAAAAAGACAGAAATAGCCCGTATATTATTGCCGCACCAAGCAGAATTCCCAGAATTGCCAAGGCGAAATAACCGAGGATAGTACCGAAACCCCTTTCACCTGGTTTTTTTTGATCATTATAATTTTCCATGGAGTAATCCCTCCCTTGATTCAGTCTAACTTATTGATCAACCAGCGTAAAGTGCCTCTGCGAAACACAGGTTACTGTTAAAAGTCAATCACCGTTCCCCTTTTATAGTCATTATCACTTTTTCTTACCAGTGAGGCTCCAAGGTTAATCAGTTTTTCTTCAAAACCATCATAACCGCGATCTACATGCTCAATATCACTAACTTCACTTTCACCTTCTGCCATGAGAGCCGCTATAATTAAAGCTGCTCCGGATCTGAGATCTGGTGCAGAAACAGGCGCACCAGACAAGGTAAAACCACCTTCAATCAGGGCAGTTCTCCCTTCCACCTTTATATGCGCACCCATTCTCTTTAAATCATCCACATGATTATAACGCCCATCAAAAACATTTTCTGTAATAACACTGAGCCCCTTGGCAGCAGTAAGTAATACCATTCCGGGTGGTTGGAGATCAGTCGGAAACCCGGGATAAGGAAAGGTCTTAATATCTGAAGGCTTTAGGTTCTGCACCCCTTCTACTTTGATAGTTTCAGGGTTAACTTCTACTAACGCCCCCACTTCCCTTAGTTTTGCCGTGATAGCTTCAAGGTGCTTGGGAATTATGTCCTCAACCGTAACGCAACCCCCTGTTGCCGCTGCGGCCAGCATGAAAGTGCCTGCTTCAATCCTATCTGGTATCACTGTATGATGAACACCGGAAAACATATCGGTTCCATCAATTCTGATTATATCGGTTCCGGCCCCCCTGATTTTTGCGCCCATGGCATTGAGAAAGTTTGCCAGATCTACCACCTCGGGTTCTTTGGCCACATTCTCTATAACAGTTCTGCCCTCTGCAGCTGCAGCAGCAAGCATCAGGTTTATAGTTGCCCCAATGCTTACTACATCAAGATAAATACGAGCGCCAACCAGCTTCCTGGCCTTAAGCTTAATCATTCCGTGCTCAATTGAGCTCTCGGCACCAAGAGCAGCAAACCCTTTTAAATGCTGATCTATTGGCCGGGGACCAAGATCACAGCCTCCCGGTATGGGAACTTCGGCCTGCCCAAAACGGGCCAGTAAACTACCCATAAAATAGTAGGAAGCTCTCATTCTTTTTACCAGATGATAGGACGGAGCTACCTTGCATAGATTGCCGGGAGTTAGCTCTATGGCATTTTTTCCTCTTCTGCGAATTGAAACTCCCAGATCTTCAAGAATAGCAATCATCGTTCTTACATCAGTAATATCCGGAAGATTATCTAAGTAAACGGTACCACTGGTTAATACGACAGCAGGAAGCACAGCGACAGCAGAATTTTTTGCACCGCTGATTCTTACTTTGCCGTTCAGTGCCGTTTTACCTTTGACAATAAATTTTTCCATAATAACCCCCTGCTGGTATATATCTTACCTAAAAACATCAATAATCAGTTTAATTGCTCTGGAATAACATTTTTGAGCTCAAAGTTACCTGTAAATGCATTTATATAATATATTTGACCATTTTGCAAAACAATCCTCCATACCGGTGGTATTTCCCACTTTTCAGCATTGTATTCCATGCTAAAATGTCCGAGCTTAACTTCAGTTATTATTCTTTCTTCCGGAGCAGGACCCAAATCCCTGATCAGATTTTTTATAGCCTCCATCGCGGTGATCACTTCCATTTCCCTGGTTGGGCTACCTTCAACGTGATCCAGCCAGTATATTTCTACCGCCTGAACACTTCCTGCGGTAACATATACCTTTAAGCTTCCGGCATATACAGGTAATTCATCTATAACCTGGTAATAGTTCACCACCTGTTCTCCCGATTCATTCTCTTCAGTATAATTATAAGTTAATCCCTCGGGTTTTAGTGATTGATTAATTAGAAACTGTTCTGCAGCATAATTCAGGTTATTCTGTTCAACTTCACCACTTGATTGCCCAAGTATTTGAGGTGGAGTAAATAGTACTTTTATCAAACCGGTTGATTGAATCATCACTGTTCGATCCTTTTTTCTATAGAAAGTGCCGTCTTCGGTATAACTAAACTCAGCGCCATCCTGTAACATCTGCAGGATTAAGCTTCTCTGAAATTTTAGCGACGTTGATACAGTGAGAAAATTTGCCGTCCGGACTGAACGATCCAGCGTGGTTTGCAGCCGATAGTTATTGTCCTCCAGCATATTTTCAAGGTTATTTAGATCCTCTGCGGATATGGCAACCCTGGTCAATCTGCCAAAGTCGGGCCAGAATAAGTGGTATGCCAAAAACAAGTTTAATCCGGCAAATGCAATAATAAGTATCAATTTTGCCCTGCCCAGGTTCACATTAATTCACCTTCTTTAATCTGTGCCAGGCTATCGGCTTTCAGGAAAAACCTCTTGCCATTGACCTGTATAAACCAGACAGGCTCAGCAATTATACTTTGGCCAATGTTCACTGCTGCATAAGCGGGGCGCATAGCTTCAACCCGGAGGTAAGATCTCAGCCCGGCACGCTCTTCATCAAGTAAGACGACCGCTTTTTCCAGCGCCTCTAACCAGTTGGCAGTTTCAACCAGAGTATTATCCAGCTGAATTGATTCATCAATATGGTATAAAGAACGTGAAAAATGGACCATTCCACGATCATTTAGAATTACTTTAGTCGGGATTGAGGTAAACAGCGGATACCCTGAAAAGTACATCCGCCACTGTCCCGCATAGGCGCCAGCCTGATTCCAGCCGGTCATTTCCAGTGTTTCAAGACGAAGCCCCGGCAGCCACCCTCCATGGTAACTGATATAGTTGTTACAGTTAACGAGGGCGTCATAGTATTCGATGTTGACAAGAGTTTGTTCAAGCCGCGGATTCGAATATTCAATGCTTGATGATGTAAGGCGCAGTCCTTTTTCTCCATCCGTGTATATTAATCCGCCGTCCTTTTCTTCTATAATCCTGGCCAGGCTGTAATCAACAAAAAAAGTTTTAAGCAGCTGATCCCGGTTATAGGTTTCCGGTTTTAATGCCAGCCTGGTCATGATCAGCGGTTCTGTGGGCAGGAAGATCGGATCCTGAATAACTACGCTGGCTTCACCACTCAGGTAAAACAGATCTTCACTTAATTGAAAATAAGTAACTGCCTGTGAATCTTTCAATACCGCTATCGTTCCTTCCAAAGGATTTGCCATATCAGCTTGTAGCTCCCTTGCATAAATAGCTTCTTCATTGGCAGCGATTGCAACCATCCATAACTGGTTTTCATGACGCTGGATGAAGATCTGACTGATCCTGAGGCTTGGATAGTTGATAGTCCAATTGTAATCCTGACCTGCCGGAAGTAATGGTTTAAAATATAAAACAGCTAGTTTTTCTCCTTCAGCTATTACTGCTGCTATATTTTGTGGATCTTTTTCCAGGGTTGCGATGGAATTACGAACTACCTCCCAGATCGCTTTAAATCCGGAATTCTCCCTGTCAGGGATGATCCAGCCGTCTTCAGTAGCAATCGTAAGCAGTGAAGGGAAAAACACCTCATCAAGTGGGCGTGGTGGTTCCATAATAACCCTCTCATAAGTATCTTCCACAATTAATTCTGCAGGCTGTTTACTGTACCATAGCTGGTATGTCAGGAACAGGCTGGAAAAAACCAGGATGGCCAGAACTACACTTTTTATTTTTTCCACCATTACCTGCATTCCTCTCTTTGATCGGTTAACGGTAAAGTAAACAAAACTCTTGTTCCTAAACCGACTACGCTGTGCATTGATATATAGCCACCGTGGCCTTCAATTATTTTTCGAGCTATCGAAAGACCAAGCCCGGTTCCGCCGTAATCCCGGCTGCGTGTTTTTTCAACCCTGTAGAAACGATCAAAAACATGGGGCAGCTCTTTTTCAGGAATACCCCTGCCTGTGTCGCTGACATATACTTTAACTATATCCTCGTCAACTACAGCATCTAGATCAATTTCACCGTCACCGGGTGTGTAACGGGCAGCATTGTTGAGCAGGTTGGAAAATACCCTAACCAGTTTATCGCGATCTGCGGCAACATTTACTTCAGACGTTATATTTACCTTAATGGTCGGTAAGTGCCCGGTTAATTTTTGCTTGAGCTGTTCAACCGATTCATCGACCAACTCACTCAGGTTAACCTCAGCTTTCTGCCAGTTTACCTGGCTGGCATCCATTTGAGAAAGCGCCAGAAGGTCTTTTACCATGTTTACCATACGGTCTGTCTCTCTTGACAGTACAGTCAAAAACTTATTTCTAGTATCTTTTTCTTCTGCAGCTCCGTCAAGAAGGGTTTCAACATAACTTTTTACCGTGGCCAGCGGTGTCCGCAGCTCATGCGAAACATCTGCGACAAACTCTTCCTGGCGCCTGGTTAATTCTCTTTCCCTGGTTACATCATGTAAAACAATTAAAGTTCCATCCAGTTTGCCTTTACCTACTTTAAAAGGCGCAATTTTTACCTCCATGGTACAATCAGGATCTTTGCCCGTTATCTCTGCAGTAAATGGTTCCTGCCTGCGAACAAACCGGCGCAGCATATCTGCTCCTATAATTCCGCGCAGGAGGTTAAATCCGGAGCGGCCAAGTGCAGGAACCCTTAATTTAAGGGTTCTGATTTGATGCCTGGCAGATGGGTTTATCTGTATAATGCGGCCTTTTTCATCAAGAGCAACTATACCATCTGACATGTTGTTGATTATTGCTTCTACTTTACTTTTCTCGGAGGACATTTCATTAATAGTCTGGCTGAGCTGTTCAGCCAGGTAATTAAATGTTTCACCCAGCCGCCCGATTTCATCTACTGTCTGCACATTTATTTTTTGACTGAAATCTCCACTTGCCATATTCAGGGCTTGATCTGTTACTGCCTGAATCGGGTTGGTAATAGTTCTGGTCAGAACAGCACCAAGAGCAAAGCTGATTACAAGGGCCAATATAACCCCGGTGAGCAGAATTGTTTTGACCTCATCCAGAGTATCATCGACCACTTTTAAAGAACCACTCAAGTAAATAACTCCAAGGACATCCTGCTCTTTAAGTACCGGGTAAGCCAGGTAGTAACGTCTGATTTGATTTGTTTCATCGTATCTCATGTTATCACTGAGATTTCCAGTCAGGGCGCGGGTTATTTCATCGCGTATTAGACGCCTGCCAATCAGGCTCTGGTTACCTGAAGTCCCAACTATAAGAGCATCATTATCCAGGATAATTATTTCAACATCACTTAAATCGCGAAACTCCCTGGCCAGGCGCACTGAATCAGCTGTCCAACCCTGGCCTTCTCCAAAACCCGGCTCCATAAATACAGAAAGCAGCCTGGCTTGATTTTCAAGACCTTCTTTATAATTTTTAAGGTAATAGTTTTCCAGGGATTGAACAAGGTAAACACTGATCAACTGCAGGGAAAAGAGTATAAGCATCAGGTAGATAAAGATTATTTTCCACTGGAGACTGTTAAATATCTTTCCTCTGCCTGAAATAATATCCGACACCCCTCTTGGTATGTATGTAGTCAGGCTTAGCCGGATCTTCTTCCAGCTTTTCTCTCAAACGGCGAACTGTAACATCAACTGTGCGTTCATCACCTATGTAATCATAACCCCAGACCTGGCTTAAAAGCTGATCACGGTTAAATACATGACCTGGTTTTAGCATAAGGTGCACTAATAAATTATATTCACGCAAGGTAAGCTCAACCGGCGTACCCTGATTATAAACCTGAACTTCATCACGATCTACGGAGATTGCACCAACATTAATAATGTTTTTCTCTTTTATTGAGGCCTTGTTCCTCAGTTTTTCTCTTCGTAGTATTGCTTTAACCCTGGCAATAATTTCACGGGCACTAAACGGCTTTGTTACATAATCGTCGGCACCCAGTTCGAGCCCAAGCACCTTATCTACTTCAAGCTCTTTTGCAGTCAGCATTATAATAGGGATATCTTTATTCTGCCTGATTTCGCGACATACCGTAAACCCATCTTTTCCTGGCAGCATTATATCAAGCAAAATGAGGTCGGGAAGCTCAGACTCAACCTGCTGTAGAGCTTCATCTCCATCATAGGCAGTGATAACCCGGTAACCTTCTTTTTCTAAATTATACTGTAATATGTCAACTATAGGCTTTTCATCATCAACAACAAGAATTGTTTCCACCCGCATCCTCTCCTGTATCAGGATGTTAAAAAGTTCGCTTAAAGTAGTTTAAATCCCTTTAAGTAGAAATAACCCAATACTTGTTAACCGGTCTTAATCTCCTTGAATAAAAGCCCTTCTCCGGATGAAGAAGGGCTTTTGACAACATTATTAATACCTATTACGGCCTAAAAAACTGCAGCGGATCAATCGGTTTATGCTGGTAATAAGTATGCCATTCACCAGTGCCATCATCAAGTCTGACTTCAAAATGCAGATGCGGACCAGTTGAGCGACCGGTGGAACCCGCCTTGGCAATTATATCACCCTGTTCTACAACCATGCCCTCGGAAACCAGGTTCTGGTTGTTGTGAAGATAAAGTGTCCAGAAAGAACCATGATATAAAATCAGGTAATTACCCTGGGTGCCACCATAACCGGAAAACCATACCACACCACTGTCAGCTGCCAAAATATTTGTACCAATCTGGGCATGGATATCAATTCCGGTATGATAATTACTGAATCCTCTGCCCGGTGTAACTTCTCCTCCACCTTCAACCGGCCAAATAAATTGTCCTGTACCGACAGACGGTACTTTTGCAACTCCCTGAGCCTCAACCTGAGTAACTGGTATCGACAGGACTGTTTCCTGCACTTTTACACGTGCGATTTCACGGCCGTTTTCCCTGGTGACATGATAAACTATTTCTTTTTCTCCCTTTTCCCCTGGAACAATAATTTCACTCTGGACAATCCACATTTCTTCATCATACTCAATTTCTGTATCGTAAGGAATGTCTTCTTTAACCACAACTTCCTCAACAGTTCTGACATGAATATTATTTTGGTCATTTAAGGGCGACTCATCGCGAGGCATCATTTCTGACGGGGAAAGAAACGCTAGAAGCGAGCTGTCAGTATTACCAGCTAGAGTATAAAAATATCTGCTATCCAGCACAGAACGTTCAATTCCATTTGAAATGGAAGAGGCCACCATGTTTGATTCATTACTACTTTTATCAACTACCAGCTCAACTATATCTTCCGGTTTATATATTTCCTGAGGCATAACTGTACAGGGTTCCAGCACTATTTCATCGGTTATATCAGCAGTGAGCAGCCTACTACCATATCCGGAACGGCTGTAAGCAGTTTTTAATTGATCAACAATTATTTCAAGATCATTTTTCTGCTGCACAGCTACCAGAGGCTCTCCATTAACCATAAGCATATAGGCCTCTGTTTCAAAGGTCATATTTTGACGAATTAATGATTCAACTGTTTTTGGATTAAGCTTGCTGTCCGGGATGTATTCTTTAACAAGCAGAATCTCATCACCCGGTTCCATATTCATGCCGTAAAGGTCTGCACAGCGAGAAGTCAGCTCATCAACAAATACTTCAACATCTTTTGCTTCTCCGACTTTTCCAACTTCCTGATCATTTAAATACACAATGTAAACATAGTTACAGGCATAGTCATGCGTAGCAAGCAGAACAATCACCAACACTGTTGAGGCGACAGCAAAATGCAAGGCTCCGAATTTTCCCTTTTTAAACCAGGAAGTGATTTTGTTAATAATACTTTTGATAGAAATCAGTAGTACTGGTTTTTGTATATTTGTATCAGGCTCGTTTTCCAGAGGCCTGGATTTCATAGTCAAAATCCTTTCTGCAATTCAATATGTCTTATTCTAGTTGCTTGTTGCCAGGTTAAAAAACCACCACGGAAAACAATCAATTACTTACATTTGAACAAAAAAACGGCATTGCTGGTTAGGCTGTCCGTTACTTGTTTATTATATCATTTATAAACTATCAGGGCAAACTGGAGATAATGCTACGTGCTGCCAGTAAACCTGTTGCAGAGGCTTGAATCAATCCTCTGGTTACTCCGGCTCCATCTCCTGCGGCGTATAAATTTTTAATTCCGGTTTCAAGATTTTGGTCCAGGTTGAGCCGAAAAGAATAAAATTTAACTTCTACCCCGTATAAGAGGGTATGACGGGAGTTTATTCCTGGCGCTAACTTATCCAGTGCTTCAAGCATTTCAATTATTGCCAGGAGATACCTGTAAGGAAGGACCAGGCTTAGATCACCCGGTGTGGCTTCGGAAAGTGTGGGTCTGACCAAACCCCGTTTAATTCTTTCGGGAGTTGACCGGCGTCCCATAAGAAGATCACCGAGACGCTGCACTAAAACCCCGTCGCCCAGCATATTTGCAAGGCTGGCTATATAGCGGCCGTAACGGATCGGTTCGTTAAATGGTTCGGTGAAAGATTTACTGACCAAAAGGGCGAAGTTTGTATTTTCTGTTTTCATTTCAGCAAAACTATGGCCATTTACAGTTACTAACCCTTCGTTACTTTCTGTAACAACTACACCATAGGGGTTCATGCAAAACGTACGAATTCGATCATCAAACTGGCTGGTAAAATAAATCAGCTTTGATTCATATATTTTATCGGTCAGGTTTTCCATGATTACTGCAGGCACTTCAACCCGTACACCGATATCAACCGGGTTATTATAACCGGTTAGACCAAGGCGTTTTGATTCTCCCTGCATCCAATCTGCACCTGTTCTTCCGGGACAACATATTACATAATCCGCTTCAATGACTTTTCCATCTGCCAGTTTAACGCCCCGGACTACACCATTATCACTTATTATTTTCGTAACCGTGCTATTCATCAGGATATCAACCCGGTCACGTAATTTATCATACATTTTTTCCAAAATACGATAACAATTTTCTGTCCCAAGATGCCTAATTTTCGCCGGGATCAAGCTCAAACCCGCTGCAGCTGCCTGCCGTTCCATTTCTTTAACACTTTCTTTATCAGTGCCATATACCTTTTCTGAAGCGCCGAAAGAAACATAAACCTGATCAACCTGATCAATTAATTGTTCAAGGGTTTGCATTTCAATAAACTCGCATAAATTACCACCAAAAGCTGGCGAAAGGGTTAACTTGCCATCACTGAATGCTCCGGCTCCGCCCCAACCACAAGTAACAGAACATGGTTCACACCTTAAACAACGACCGTACTCATGCTGTGTACGACAGTGTCTTTTCTCAAGTGGGGAGCCTTTATCAATCATTAGTATTTTAATGTTATCTTTAAAAGCAAGTTCAAGCGCAGCAAATATACCGGCAGGTCCGGCTCCTATGATAACGACGTCATACTTCAGTTCAACCACGAATCGATCAACCTTCTTCCCGGATTGATTCTCTGGCAACATTTGCAAACTTGGTATAACGATCCAAAAAATAAAGTTCGATTAAACCTGTTGGCCCGTTTCGCTGCTTGGCAATATTGATCTCGGCTACATTACCCTTGTCAGAGTCTTTATTGTAATAAGCATCGCGATAAATAAACATGACCAGGTCTGCATTTGCTTCGATGCCCCCGGATTCCATCAAGTCACTTAGTATGGGTCTGCGATCGGGCCTTTTTTCAACTGCCCTGCTAAGTTGTGAAAGAGCAACAACAGGCACATTCAATTCCTTGGCCAGGGCTTTCAACGCTCTTGATATCTCGGAAAGTTCCTGCTGGCGGCTTTCTGACCTGGTGAAGCCTCGCATTAACTGTAAATAATCAACAAATATAGCTTCAAGCCCTTTTTCTGCTTTCAGCCGTCTTGCCTTGGCCCGAACCTCCATTACCGATAATTGTGCGCTGTCATCGATATAAAGAGGCGATTCACTGAGAGGGCCCACTGCCATTGTTAATTTATGCCATTCATCCTGCGATAAAAAACCGCGGCGCATGTTTTGAGCATCTATCTGGGCTTCAGCACATAACAAACGTTGAGCCAGTTGATCTTTCGACATTTCCATGCTGAATATAGCTGTTGGCCGTTTTTCTTTGACAGCAACCTGTTGAGCCATATTAAGGGCCAGGGTGGTTTTCCCCATACTGGGCCTGGCTGCTATAACAACAAGGTCGGAATTCTGCAATCCGGAAGTTAGTCGATCAAGGTCGGTAAAACCAGTTGATATACCGGTAACTCCCTTTTTTTCATCATATAGCTTCTCAATACGATCAAAAGCATCAACCAATACATCTTTGAGCTCTGCAAAACCCTGCTTGGTTCCTCTTTTGCCAATTTCAAATATGAGCTGTTCCGCTTCGTCAAGAAATTCGTCTACATTATGTGGCGCTTCAAAGCTGCGTGTTACAATACCTGTAGCAGTTTGAATCAGGGCTCGCAAAATTGCTTTTTCCCTGACAATTTGCGAATGATATTGAACATTCGCTGCTGTTGGAACTGCATTTGCCAGGGTAACAAGATAAGTGCGACCACCAACCTCATCCAAACAGCGATTGCTCTGGAGCTCTTCAGATAAAGTTACAAGGTCAACAGGTTCCCCTTTTTCGCTGAGAGAAATTATACTGCTAAAAATCTTCTGGTGAGCAGTACTGTAAAAATCATTTTCAGATAACAGCTCTGCAGCAGAAAATATTGCTTCTCTGTCAAGAATCATAGATCCAAGCACTGACTGTTCTGCTTCTTTGCTCTGTGGAGGAACCCTGTCACTGACAACTACCAAATCCTGCATACTCCTTTCCTGGTACTAATCTTCACTTTTCACTTTAATTTTTAAATCAGTTTTGACCCCGGGGAATAAGCGTACTGTAACCAGATGATTTCCCAGGCTTTTTATCGGATCGGATATATCAATTCTTTTTTTATCTATTTTAATGCCGTTTTCAGCCAGTTTTTCAGCAATATCGGTAGGAGTTACTGAACCAAAAAGTCTGCCACCTTCTCCGGAAGGCATGGCAAAGATCAATTCCTGTTTGGATAACTCAACAGCCTGCGCACTCGCTTCTTCTTTCTGGAGACGATTTTGTTGTTCAATTTTATCACGATTCTTTTTCCATTCCCGCAAGCGCTGCGGTGTTGCTTCAACAGCTAAATTACGGGGAATTAGATGATTGCGTGCGTATCCTGTGGCCACATCTTTCAATTCACCCTTTTTCCCGAGGTTTGTCACATCTTCCTTTAGAATTACCTGCATCTTAATTTGCTCCTTTCCAATCTACCTACCTCATAATAATTCGCTTTTGAATTTAACTATCCTGCAAATAAAAAACGGGGGTATTTTAACAACCGCCCCCGTTTATATTTAATGAATAAGTAATATTTTTATTCTGAGGTAAAAGGTAACAAGGCCATTATCCTTGCTTTTTTTATTGCTCTTGTCAACTGTCTTTGATGTCGGGCACAGTTACCGGAAATACGCCTTGGTAAAACCTTCCCTCGTTCAGTTATGAAACGCTTTAATTTTTCATACTGCTTATAATCTATACTATCTGTTTTATCAACGCAGAAACTGCAAATTTTCTTTTTTGGTTTCCTTCCCCTGTCACGTCTCATCGTCACTACCTCCTTCCACCATGCTAAAAGGGAACATCATCGGGACTGATGTCTATGTCATCAACGTTCGGACCTTCTTCATCGTTTCCGCTATCCTCGGAGCTACGTCCCCGGTCAAGAAAACGAACATTATCTGCAACAATTTCAGCCACCTTGCGCCTTATTCCCTGGCTGTCATCATAAGAACGAATTTGCAGCCTGCCTGTAACAGCAGCCAGGCTGCCTTTTTTTAAGTAATTGGCACAGTTCTCTGCCAGTTTGCGCCAGGTAACAATATTAATAAAATCTGCTTCTCTTTCCCCCTGCTGGTTAGTAAAAGAACGGTCAACAGCAAGGGTAAATGATGCTACAGGCACACCATTGCCGGGAGTGTAGCGAAGCTCGGGATCACGTGTTAAACGTCCGATTAAAACCACCTGGTTTAACATATCATTCCGTCCTTTCTTTATTACTCCCCGATTTCTTTTTCTTCATTTTCCGCAACGTCTGCTTCTTCAGCTTTAGCTTCCTGTTTAGCTTCCTGTGATGTTTCTTCAACTGTTTCTTCTTTTACTTCAGGTGCTTCCTCAGTTGCTTCCTCAGTTGCTTCCTCAGTTGCTTCTTCAGGTGCTTCTTCAGTTTCCTGTTGAGCTTCTTCTTCGATTACTTCTGCTGCTTCAGCCTCCTGTGCTGCTTCTTCTGCTGCTTTAGCATCAGCAACTGCTTTTTCAGCTGCAGAATTAAAATCTTCTTCGCTGACGGATACAATCATATATCGTAATACTTCATCGGTAACCCTGAAGTAATGCTCAATTTCAGGAATTATATTTCCTTCGCCGCTGAAATATACGAGATAGTATTGACCTTCTTTATATTTTTTTATTTCGTAGGAAAGTCGGCGCTTACGCCAATCGAGGATGGTACTTAGTGAACCGCCTTCTTTAGCGATTGCTGTTTTTAAGTCTTCCAAAACAGTCTGCTGTTCTTCCGCCTCAACATCAGGTCGGATAATAAGCATAATTTCATAATAACCCATGTCATTTTCACCTCCCTCTGGACTAATGGCCCCTATAAGGAGCAGGGATCAACCTGAATCATGATAGCATAATAACCTTTGCAGGGCAAGCTATTCTTTTGAAACATCCTTCTCAAACTGTTTTAGTTTTGATGAAACTTTATTTACCAGGCAGCAATATAGAATATTAAGCTGGAAACATCTGTTATTCTTCCGGTAGAACCTGCAACAGTTTTATTAAACATTACTTAAGAATTCTTTTAAAAGAGGAGCTATTTTATCAATTTCCAGCAAAAAAGCATCATGCCCATAACAGGTGTTTATTTCGTGATATGAAACAGGACGGTAGTTAGCAACAGCAGCCCTGGCCATTTCCCTGGCAGATACAGGAGGGTAGAGCCAGTCAGATGAAAAAGCAATAATTTGTAGCTTTGCTTTCATCAGTGAAAAAGCCATTTCTAAATCACCATTTCCGTAATGAGCTGCATCGTAATAATCCATGGCCCTGGTCAGAAAGAGATAGCTATTGGCATCAAAGCGCTGAGCAAAGGAACGACCCTGATGTTCAAGGTAACCTTCAACAGAAAATTCTCCCTCCAGCTGAAACGAGGGTTTGTCGCCATTTTTCATGCGCCGTCCAAACTTGTTTTCCATTGAATCATAGGAGAGGTAAGTTATATGACCCAGCATACGGGCCAGTTCCAAACCGGCATCCGGATGTGTACTGTTGTAATACTGCCCATTATTGAAACCCGGGTCCTTAAATATTGCCCGTCTGCCAACCGCATTGAAGGCCAGACCTTGAGCCCCAAGCCGGGCAGCCGAAGCAAGAATTATCGCCGATTTTAACCGGTCCGGATACTTTATAGCCCAGGTTAAAGTTTGCTTACCTCCGAGCGATCCTCCTGCTACTGCACGAAGTTTTTCTATTTGAAGATAGTCGAGCAACCTGACCTGCAGTCGAACAATGTCATCAATAGTAACAACTGGAAAATCGAGCCCATATGGCTTTTTACTGACAGGGTTAATCTCCCAGGGACCTGTTGTTCCGTAACAGCTGCCAAGAATATTGGCACAAATAATGAAGTAGCATTTTGTATCAAAAACTTTCCCCGGCCCGATTGCATTATCCCACCATCCGGGACGATCATTACGCCATGGCCTTTTTAGAATTTTCCAGTTACTATCCCAGCCGGCCGCGTGGGCGTCTCCAGTTAAGGCATGCATAATAAATATTGCATTATCTTTCTTTTTATTTAACTCTCCATAAGTTTCATACTCTACTGTGACCGGGGCAAGATTAACACCGCTATCAAGCGGCAGGGGGTTAGACGAATCAGCCAGGATAACTTTATACGGTTTGACCCAACCGACAGAGTTTGGCGAATCGGGAGGATCATGCTCTTTTTTCAATTCAGCACAATCACACAGAGAAGTATTCAAAACTGGCTACCTCCTTTTTGAAGCACTGCCTGCAGGGCCCGATCAAGATCATCTATTATATCTTCAACATTTTCCAGGCCGACCGAAAGACGGATGTAGTCTTCTGTTACACCTGTAGCCAACCTTTCTACTTCAGACAACTGCTGATGCGTAGTGGATGCCGGATGTATAATCAGTGTTTTTGCATCACCAATGTTAGCCAGATGTGAAATGACTTTTACAGAGTTAATCAGTTCAATTCCGGCTTCCAGACCGCCTTTTACTCCAAAACCAAGAATTGCCCCAGCACCTTTTTTTAATATTTTTTTCGTATATTGATAATCCGGGTGACTTTGCAGTCCTGGATAATTTACCCAGGAAACTGCCGGATGTTGTTCGAGCCATTTTGCCACGACAAGAGCATTGCTGCTTTGTTTTTCCATGCGCAGAGGAAGTGTCTCTACACCCTGTAATAATAGAAATGCATTCATCGGTGCCAGGCAGGGACCCAGATCCCTTAGTAATTGCACCCTGGCCTTGGTAATATACGCACTCCCTCCATTACCACCTGCTCCAAAGGCACCCCAATAACTAATACCATTGTAGGTAGGATCGGGCTCTATAAATTCCGGAAATTTCCCCCCGGCCCAGTTAAAATTACCTTTTTCCACAATAGCCCCTCCCATTGATGTTCCATGCCCACCAATAAATTTGGTCAAAGAGTGCACCAGTATGTCTGCGCCATGTTCAAAAGGTTTAAGCAGGTACGGGGTAGTAACCGTATTATCCACAACCAGGGGAATACCATATGAGTGAGCAACCTCACTTATTTCTTTTAGTCGTGCCAGCCTGTTTTTTGGATTACCGATAGCTTCTACAAAGATAGCTCTAGTATCAACATCAACTGCAGAGGCAAAAGATTCCGGATCAGTAGGATCAGCAAAGCGTACTTTAATACCAAATCTAGGCAGGGTATAAGCAAAGAGATTATAGGTGCCTCCATAAAGATGGCTGCTGCTGACCAGGTTTTGCCCGGAAGAAACCAGGTTTAATACTGCCAAGCTAATTGCTGCCTGTCCGGAAGAAAGGGTTAGAGCAGCACTTCCACCCTCAAGAGAAGCTATCCTTTTTTCCAGGACATCGTTTGTCGGATTCATTATGCGTGAATAAATGTTTCCAGCCTGTTCAAGGCCAAATAGCGAAGCTGCATGCTCTACCGAGTCAAAAACATACGAAGTGGTTTGATATATTGGAACTGCGCGTGAATTTGTATTTTTATCAACCTGCTGCCCGGCATGCAGTGATAATGTAGAAAAAGAATGAGCCATAACAAAGCCTCCTTTTGTTAATGATTACTGATGTAAAGGTAGAAATGAGCATAAATAATCAAGGGCTTTAACTAATAATGATTTTCAGCGAGGTTACCTACAATGGAGGCGCATACCGGTTAACCCACCCCGGCTGGTATAAATACAGGAGGATAGAATAATAACTATAAAAATATTATCCAATAAAGGTGAGGCAATTATTTTGGTTATTGCATTCTGCTTTTTAGGTTTCACTACTGTACCTCTTATCTGACATAATTACTATCGAGTTAGTAGTAAATAATTATTATAATAATACTTTGCCAAAACTACTTTGTCAATGATTATTTTAAGTGTATCTTATCTTGATCGGGGATAGAAATCCTGAGATCGATTGAGGGGCGCCAGGTAGTCTAATAATCATCAGACTGCATTTTAGCTGGTTTCCTGGTAAAGCTTGCTCTGTCTGATCATTTCAATAACACCCTTTATTATTCCAGCAAAAGGCACGGCTAAAACCATCCCCAGGAGCCCGGCAAGCTGACCGCCGGCCAGAATCGAAACAATTACAGTGATCGGCTTTAACCTGACAATTCTACCAAGAACAAAAGGCGCCAGTAGCATACCATCCAGGACTTGAATTATTACATAAACGATAATAATGATTAGTGGTGAGGGTGTAAGGGGAGAAAAAGAGAGCAATACAGCAGGCACTGCAGCAATATAGGGACCAATATAAAGGATAAAGTTAAAGAGACCGGCTATTATCCCAAGCAAAAGGGCATAAGGCATACCAATAATAGCCAGCACCACTCCGGTTACAATACCAACAATGGTACAACGGACAATTGAGCCCCTGATGAAAGAACCCACATTTGTATCAATTATGGAAACAACTTCTTCGGCGTACTTTCTATACTTTAAAGGAACCATATTCACAATCTGCAAGCGCACTGCCTCAAAATCATTAAGCAGGTAAAAAACAAGAAAGAGAACCAGGAAAAATCCGACAGTGCCGCCTATTAAAGAAATTGATGCTTCGGCAATATATTCTACTGCCATGTTAAGGTTCTCTGTTAAGTTGATCAGGTAACCCCTGACCTCATCCTCGATATCAAGGTTAATTGTCTGCTGGGAAAACCACGAAACATACTCCTGTATTCTTTGAACATAATGGGGAAATGTATCAATTAGCTCTGAAATTTCGTAATATATAACCGGAATAACCAGGCTTAATAACAAAACACATAGAAACAAAAATAAAATAAATACAATTGCAGATGCAATACCGTGCTTCAACTTAAAACGTTCTTTTAATAAATCCAGAATGGGATACAAAATATAAACTATCAGGGTGCTAACCAGGATCAAGCTGATCAGCCAGGAAAGATTTTGCATCAACCAGTAAGCTAACAAAATCAGCAGCACTGGTATAATTAATCGTGATACAAGCGACTTCTCCTTTTCCAAGTCAGGCACACTCACTTTCTAAGCTCGAAAACGAAAGAATAATACATCTCCGTCTTCTACTGGATAATCTCTGCCTTCCACCCTGCTTAGCCCTTTTTCCCGGGCTGCAGCTGCTCCGCCTTTTTCCACCAGCACTTCCCAGGGAAATACTTCAACATTAATAAAACCCTGCTCCATGTCACTGTGTACTTTTCCTGCTGCCTGGGATGCCGTAATACCACGAGCAACCACCCAAGATCTCGCTTCTTTCCCCTTGATCGTATAAAAAGTTATTAAACCGAGAAGATTATAGCATTCAGTCATAAGCACCAGGGCCCGGCTTTCATTAAGTCCATATAGCTCCATGAAAGCTTGTCGTTCTTGATCCGGCAAGTCTGATAGTTCCGCCTCAATGTTAGCACAGATAGGGAACACAGGACTAAAGCCGGGAAAAATACAACTATCGGGATTCGGGTTTTCACCATGGTTGCACACGTAGATGATATTTTTCCGGGTCAGTAAATTCAGGTTGCTTAAAAACTGACTATCTCTGGAGCTCAGCTTCAGATCCCTGGTGGCCAATCCCTGGTTTAGATGACTCTCAAGAACCCGAAGAAGCTGCAACTCACTAGCTACATCTTCCTTATCTTTGCTTTTCAGCTTTGGTTCAATTTTCTCGCGCCTGCGATTGACAACTTCCAGGTCAGCCAGGACCAGTTCTAAATTAATAATTTCAATATTTGATAGAACATCACCCTTATACAAACTGCCTTCATTAAAAACAGCTACAACCTGAATTAATATATCTACATCACGCAGGTGACCTAAAAACTTATTTCCAAGCCCTTCGCCGCGGCTGGCACCCTTAACCAGGCCGGCTATATCGATAACTTCAATGGTAGAAAACGTTGTTATTTCCGCATTGATCAGCTCTGCCAATGCTTTTAGACGTCGATCCGGCAGCGATACAATTGCCTTGTTAGGATCAATTGTTGAAAAAGGATAATTTTCTATTGCCACACTCCGCCCTGTAAGAGCTTTAAAAAGTGTGGATTTACCGGCATTAGGTAGGCCAACTATGCCACAACTCCAGGCCATTAGCTTGTTTATACCTCCTGCTTAATCCGGGAATGCACCATTTTCGCTTTCAGGCACGATATTTTTTACTTTTTTTTCAAAGTGAGATCGGGGTATCAGGATGCTACGCCCACATTTTAAACATTTTAGCCTGAAATCCATCCCTATCCTGATAATACGCCAGCAATTTGCTCCACAGGGATGACCTTTTTTCATTTCAACCAGCTGGCCGACTTCATACTTCGCCATAGCCGTTTTGCACCAACCCTATATTTTATTCAGTATATTGGTGACCTGTTCATATACCTCATCGATTTGCTTATTACCGTCAACCGGGAAAAGAATATCCTTCTCTTTGTAAAGTTTAATTAAAGGCTTCGTTTGTTCTTCGTAAACATCTAGCCGTTCCTTGACTGTTTCATACGTATCATCAGACCTCTGGTAGAGGTCGCTTCCACAATTATCGCAAACGTTCCGCACGCTGGGCGGCTTAAATTTTATATGAAAGTTGGCCCCACATTCACTGCATACACGTCTGCCAGTTAGTCTTTCGATCAACTCTTCCTGCTCAACCTCAATTGAAATAACGGCATCCAGGCTTTTACCGGAATCAAACAAAGCCTGTTCCAGGGATTCAGCCTGGGCAACCGTTCGTGGAAACCCGTCAAGCAAAGCGCCTTCTACACAGTCAGGTTCATTTAGGCGTTCCTTAACAATGGCAACAACCAGTTCATCGGGAACCAGCTTGCCCTGTTCCATGTAATCTTTAGCTTTACGGCCAAGATTAGTTTGCTGTTTAACGGCAGCACGAAGTATATCTCCCGTGGAAACATAGGTGAGCTCGTAGTCTTTAACAATCCTTTCAGCCTGGGTACCTTTACCCGCACCTGGCGGCCCCAACAGGATAATAAGCATTTTAACATCACCTTTCCTAACATACTATTTAAGCCAAGTTATTAAATTTCTATTTCTTCACCCTGAATCCTGCCTGATCATAAAAATGAAGAAGCGCCGTTAAGGCGCTTCGTAATAAAAACCGTTCAGTGCATTATTGTGATACTGAATCACTGAAAGTTCTTTGCTGCTTACTCTTTTCAATAATTTCCTGATCAACTGGCTTGTAGCTCCAATCTCTTTTTACTTCCTCTGTTTTTGCCTGCTTCTTAGATACCTCTTCTTTATTTTTCATATCCATGCTTCCGGATACCACTGCACCTTCCTCAACAATTAAACCGTTTGCCCTGAAAGTGCCAATTGCAGTAGCAGTTTTCTTAAGTTCAAGCTTTCCTTCCGCGTCAAGATCTCCTTCATAATGACCGGCGATTGTAACATTTCTCGCCTTCAACTCAACAACCACGCGACCGCTTTCGCCAATTATTACATCCCCTTTATTGGTGATGTTTCCCTCAGCTTCGCCATCAATGCGAATCAAACCTTTTCCATTGATAACTCCTTTAAAATAAGTGTCTTTTCCGATTACCGTGTTAACTTTATCCGGGGGGGTCTCAAGATTATCTCTTCTAAACAAAGAATAAAACCTCCTTAATTTACTGCGTTTTCATATAATTATAGGGATTAACTGGTGAACCGTTATAATGGACTTCATAGTGAAGATGCGTTCCTGTAGTCCTGCCGGATGCACCCATGTAACCAACCACCTGGTTTCTTTCAACAAAATCTCCAGCAGTTACAGCAAACCCTGAAAGGTGGGCATAGTAGGTTTCATAACCATAGCCATGATCAATAATAACAATGTTACCATAACTACCCCTATAGCCCGTAAAGGTTACTTCGCCATCGGCACTGGCCCAAATATCGGTTCCATAGGCACCAACAATATCGACACCTGTATGGAACTGGTAACCACTGCTATAGGGAATACTTCTCATGCCAAATCCTGATATCATCCGCCCGCGGCATGGCCAGACAGATGGCTTGGCATCTGCCTGAACAACATATTCGCCAACACTATCAAGGGTATCGGATCTTTCTGGAAGAATACTCTGCAGCAACACAATATTGTCAGAAGCTCGGTCTAAAACCCCTTCAGAAGCAGAACGGCTGCTATATGAACGCTGCAATGAAACCACCCCTGCTTCACCAGGATTTTCTGTTTCATATTCTGACATTGTATGGCCATTAAACGATTGGTTTTCCACTTCGTTATTAATATCTTCCGGATCCAAATCAAGCTTGTTGGTAACAAAATCAACCAGCTCATCAATGGACTGAATCTGTTCCACCATTTTTTCAGTTTCAACAGCAAGGGCGTTGATCTCATCCTGCTGTGCCCGGTTGATCTGGCGAAGCAAATCAACTTCTTCAGCTTCAGCAGCTGTTTTAATATAGGAGTAACCAAGCACGCCAACACCTGCCACAACAAGCACCAGAAAAGCTACCAGCAGCTGCACAACAAATAGGGGGATTCTCAGGCTGAATGTTGATTCCTCGGTATGAGGAACAACCATTATAGTAAAACATCTTTTATGCTTATCTGAAGGCATAAATATTTCCTCTCGAGTTAAAAAAGCCGGGCCCGCACAAAACATAGTCCTGGCGCCATTCCCGACATGATCTAATATATTATAACATACGGCAGCAAAGGAAACAAAACATCGAAGAAGTAGCCGGTACAAACGGGTAACAGAGACACATCGAGAAGGTTGTTACATGGAAATACCATAATAATATAATAAGCTTAAATGTTTCACGTGAAACAACAATAACCACTGTTGAGGAATTATAACCTTACCAATTTTTTTCTTTACACCAGGCCGGTTTGTTTCACGTGAAACACTAGATTCCCTCAGGAAGCAGTTTATCAATGAGTCTTTCCAGATCTTCATCCCCGTAATAAAATATTTCTATGGACCCGCCGCTTTTTCCCGGCTTAATTTTAACCTTAGTGCCTAGAACTCTCTGCATCTGCAATTGCAGCTCTACCTGGACTGGATCCTCTTCAACGCCCTGTCCGACCTGCTTTGTTTTATGTTTCTTTCCAGAAGTTTGATGAACCAGTTTTTCAACATCCCTGGCAGTCAGTCTCTCTTCCATGATTGTTTTAAAGGCGTTTTCCTGAACTTCTTTATCTCCTATCGCTAAAAGCGGCCTTGCCTGTCCTGAAGTTATCTGCCCTTCTTCCAGTGCTTTAATAACATACGTTGGTAAAGATAATAACCTCATGGTGTTTGCCACTGATGGTCTGCTTTTTCCGATTCTTCTTGCCAGTTCATCCTGAGTATAACTGAATTCACTCATTAATTTTTTATATGCCCTTGCTTCTTCTACAGGGTTTAAATCTTCCCGCTGTAAATTTTCTATTAAGGCAATCTCCAGCATTTGTTTGCTGTCATAGGATTTAATTACTGCGGGAACTTTTTCAAGTCCGGCCAACTTTGCAGCCCTACACCTTCTTTCCCCTGCAACAAGATAATATCGATCATCCTCTCTTGCAGGGGCAAGCACTACGGCTTGCAATACACCATGTTCTTTAATTGACGCTGCAAGTTCATTAATTTTTTCATCATCAAACTTTTGCCGCGGCTGAAAGGGGTTCGGTTCTATTTTTTCAAGACTTACTTCACTTGTTTCCCCGCTTCCCGACATAACTTCCGGTATAAGAGCACCCAGCCCTTTACCAAGCCTTCTTTTTTCACTCATCTATTCAAGACCTCCGCCGCTAAAGTCATGTATAACTCAGCGCCTTTACTTTTAGGGTCATACTCCAGAATATGTTTTCCATAACTTGGCGCTTCACTTAGCCTGACGTTTCTCGGTATTACAGTTTTATAAACATACTGCTTAAAATAATTACGTACTTCTTCTGAAACTTGCTCAGATAAGTTAGTTCTAATGTCATACATTGTCAGGACAACGCCTTCAATACGTAAATCTTCATTTAAATGCTTTCTGACCAATGAAATAGTATTCATCAGTTGTCCCAACCCTTCCAGTGCATAATATTCACATTGGATGGGTATCATTATGCCATGAGCAGCATTAAGCGCATTTAAAGTTAATAACCCCAGTGATGGCGGACAATCGATAAATATATAGTCATATTTGTCATCCAGGCCCGCAACAGCTCTTTTTAACTTTTCTTCCCTGGAAACCATTGATACCAGCTCAATTTCAGCTCCGGCAAGTTGTATAGAAGCAGGAACAACATCCAGGTCAGGCCATTTTGTTTTTACTATAATATTGTCGATAGGAAGATCGTCTATTAATACATTATATATGCATTGCTTGATATCTTTTTTCGACAATCCTAATCCGCTTGTTGCATTACCCTGTGGATCAATGTCTATCAAGAGTACTTTTTCTTTTAACTTGGCCAAAGCGGCACTAAGGTTGATAGCTGTTGTTGTTTTTCCCACGCCGCCCTTTTGATTTGCTATTGCAATGATTTGAGCCATTCCAGTCTCTCCTTAGTTCTGCATGTGCCCAGCCATAAATGCCAATCCCCATGCTATTTCTGCTTTTTAACCATATTTCTTGTTAATACAATTTTCACTTCCAGGTAATCATCTTCAACTCTTTCTGTTACCTCCGGTTGTATACCCGATTTTTTAAGCATTTTAATTGTTTCGCGTATAGTATTTAGAACTATACGCATATCACGCACAATAGGTTTCTTTTTCTTCCTCTTCCCGGTATTTTTCTTTTCACTGTCCCTGGTTATAATTTTCTCTGCTTCGCTTACATTTAAATTGCTTTTTACAATCTCTGCGATCATTGCCTTTTGTTCCGCAGCACTGTCAACTTTTAAAAGCGCCCGGGCATGTCTTTCTGTAAGCCCGTTTTCTAAGAGCATTTTTCTTACAGACTCATCCAGTTTAAGAATTCTAATCTTGTTGGCAATTGTAGACTGGCTTTTCCCCAATTTTTTTGCAAGCGCTTCCTGGGTTAACTTGAATGACTGCATTAATTTTAAATATCCCATCGCCTCTTCAATGTAATTCAGGTTTTCTCTCTGCAAATTCTCAATCAGGGCAATGGCAGCCATATCATTATCTGACATAACTTTTACTGCTGCTGATATCTTTTGCCAACCAAGCCTTTTACAGGCAAGTAATCTTCTTTCGCCTACAACCAACTGATAACCGTCCCCCGCCCGTCTAACCACCACAGGTTGAATAAGGCCCGACGCTTTAATCGATTGTGCCAATTCTTCAATCTTATCATCTTCTATTACCTTCCTTGGCTGGAAAGGATTTTGCTTTATTTTTTCGATATCAATGGCCAGTACTTTTTCCGTTGTTGGCTCTTTTTCTATTATCCCTAAGCTGTCAGTTATCTTTTCATTCATTACACCAGCGCCTTTTCTATAATTATTCCTTTGCTTAAATTAGACACCCTTCTTTTCTTTCCTTCAATCTTTACATATTCTTAGTATGGTTACAAGCCTCTTAAATGCCAAGAGGTTTTTTCTGTGGTTTGCCTGCACTGCGTGGATATTGCTCCGGCGTATTATTTATTTTTTTAATTATATAAACTGCTCTCTTTTCACCTGTCTCCAGAAAATATTCTAAAGATTTCTCTAATACGCCTCCACAAATATTTATTGCTTGTTCAGCATATTCGATTTCACTTTTCCCTTTTGGCCCTTTATAAAATAATGCTCTTCCACCAATTCTTAAAAAAGGCAAGGTCAATTCAGCAAGAACACTTGCCTCTGCTACAGCTTTACTGAATACATAATCATACTGCTCTCTATGCTCAGTTATATGAGCAAAGTTTTCAGCGCGCCCTTCCAGAACGCATGTATTATCTAATCTTAACTTCTTTACTGCTCCTTCCAGGAATGCAGTTTTCTTTTTTATAGAATCCAACAAACATAATTTAAGATCCTGTCTAACTATTTTTATCGGTATTCCGGGTAATCCTCCGCCTGTTCCCAGGTCCAGGACTTTTTTGTTGTATTTTAAATCTAGTTTATTCAGCAAATAGATTGAATCGTATATCTGTTTGTTTACTATACCCTCAATAGTTTTTTCGCCGGTTACGCGTTGTATTTTTAATTCATTAAACAGTAAGTGAACATATTCTTGCAGTTGATTAATTTGCTGTTCATTTGCTTCAATATTTAGTTTTGATAATAACTCTATCAATCTTTTATTTGTACCCGATTCTGTCATTATTTTTACACTCCATCTATTTTCCGAGGCAAAATTCACTAAATATTTTATCCAGCAAAGAATCATCAAGAGTTTTTCCAAGAATGTTACCGAGCAGGCTCCGGGCATATTGCAGCTCAGTGCTGACTATTTCCCATGGTTCTTTCCCCAGTATATTTATGATACCTTCTATTGTTTCCATCACTTCATTTAATATTTGCTCGTGGCGTATACTAACAATAATTGATGATTCGTTTTTATTACCCATAATATCATCAAGCTGTTTTGCTACGGCCTCTTCAAGCTCTTTGATTCCAATACTCTCCAGCGCTGAAGTATTCACTACAGCAGCATTGGTATATTTTTCCCTGACCCGGTTCTCTTCAACCACCCGGGGGAGATCAACTTTGTTGATAACCACTACCAATCCTTTACTCTGGCTGATCATTGAAGCTATATCATCATCAGCATCCCACACTGAAGAACCGTCTATAACATAGATAATTAATGCTGCCTCAGCGGCAGCAGCCCTTGATCTGCTAATTCCTTCAATTTCCACCGGATCGCTGGTTCCTTCAATACCAGCAGTATCCAGTAACCTGATCGGATACCCTCCCATACTCATGAATCCTTCCAGAATGTCTCTTGTCGTACCGGGCTTTTCATGAACTATTGCTTTTTGCTGACGAAGTAAGGCATTCAATAAAGACGATTTTCCAACATTTGGTTTTCCCAGGATAGCAACGCTTACCCCTTCCTGGTAAGCCCTGTTGTTCTCTACCCCTTTGAGTAGTTCATATATTTCATCCCTTACTGCACTTATTAATTTTTTCACTTGCTTCAGATCAGGTTTTTGCTCATCGTATTCTTCAGGGTAGTCAAGCATTGCTTCAATGGGTGCCCTTATATCTATGATCATTGTTTGTATTTTTTCTATTTTTCTCGATAGTTCACCTTTCATTACCTGGGCAGCAGTTTTTACAGCTTCTTCCGATCTTGCTTTAATTATATTTATCACCGCTTCAGCCTGGCTCAGGTCAATGCGGCCATTAATAAATGCCCTTTTTGTGAATTCTCCTGGTTCTGCTAATCTTGCTCCGTTATTCAAAACCAATTCCAGCACAGCTCTCAGGGCAAATATTCCACTGTGGCAGTTAATTTCAACCACGTCTTCTTTGGTATAGGTATACGGAGCGGGCATAAATACTGCCAGCACTTCATCAATTTCCCTGCCCTGTCTGTCAACTACAAAGCCATGATATAGTTTTTTCGGAATGCTAAATAATTTATCCCTGGCAGATGAGGGTTTAAAAATCTTTTTGATTATGGATTTAGCATTGCTGCCGCTTATTTTTACAATACCAATTCCGCCTTCACCAAGTGGCGTACTTATGGCAGCAATAGTATCATTTTCATACATTCTAAAGCTTCCTTCCTTTTAATAAAATAAAAAACCGCCCCTCCAGGGGCGGCGCTCATAATAGCTCATTACTTCGGTGCAACTATCACTTTGCGATAAGGTTCCTGGCCCGAGCTGTAGGTGGTAATCCCAGGGTAATCCTGCAAAGCCAGGTGTATTATTCTTCTTTCCTGAGGGTTCATTGGTTCAAGGGCCTGTTCATAACCGTCCTGTGAAACTTTTCTGGCAACATTTTTTGCCAGTTGAGTTAAGGTTTTTTCCCGTCTGACCCTGTAGTTTTCTACATCTATTACCACCATTTTATTCAGTTTTGAAAACTGCCTTCTCATGATTATATTAATAAGATACTGGACATCACTTAAAGTTTTTCCTCTTCTGCCAATTAAAATACCAACGTCATCACCGTTAATCATTGCTGCAACCTTTTCATCATCGGAGCTGATATCTATAGTACCTTCTATACCAATATTATCGAGCATTTCTATCAAATATCCGTGTAAGTAATCCTCCGGATTCTTTTTAATGCTAACTAATACTTTTGCTTCTTTGTTACCGATTAAACCAAGTAACCCCTGCGATGGTTCCTCCAAAACTTTTACTTCGACATTATCGCTCTGTACCCCAAGTTCATTAAGAGCATTTTCAACTGCTTCATCAACAGTCCGGCCGCTGGCTTCATATTCTATCATTTTTTACTCTTCCCCTTTTTGGCCTTCTTATTGCTGCTCTTTGCCTCATTATCTTTATCCTGGCCTGTTTTACCTTCTATTTCATCAAATATACTGCTAATGCGTGATTCTTTATTCTTTTCCTGTTCCTGATCCTTTCCTTTTTCCTTACCCTTTTCCTTTTCCTTTTTTGCAGGTTTAACAACAATTTCTGTATCTTCTTTACCCTTTTCAAGCTGCAATACTAATTTGTGTTGTCCTATAGAAAAAACATTGTTCATAATCCAGTATATAACCAGCCCTACTGGAAAGCTAAAGCTGAAAACGGTAATCATTACCGGCATCATATAAAGCATCATTTTTTGAGTGCTATCTGCTGACATTGACATTTTTGAATACAGGTATGTGGTAGCGCCGGCAATCAAAGGGAATATATAATAGATACTAATCTCGCTTAAGAAATTATGAAACCCTATATTAGGTACTGCCAGTAAATCAATAAATTGAGCAGATGGAAATAGATATGGGTTAATAATACTCATATCCAGAAACTGATCAGCTTCCCTCAGTAGCCTGAAAATACCGATTAAGATAGGAAATTGCACCAGTAATGGCAAACAACCGGCAAGCGGGTTCATGTTATTCTCTTTCATGAATTCAGACACAGCCTGATTTTGCTTTTCCTTGTCGTTCTTATATTTCTCCTGCAACTTTTTCATTTCCGGCTGTAATTTTTGCATGTTCTTGGCCGATTGAATCTGCTTGTTGTTTAAGGGAAACGTAACCAGCTTAACCAGAAGGGTCATTATAATTATTGCCACCCCAAGATTTGGTACCAGGTTATAAATAAAGCTGATCACTACACTGAAAAATTGAGCAATAGCATCTATCATTGATTATCCTCCCACCATCCTGTTATTTTACCGGATCATATCCGCCAGGATTAAAAGGGTGGCATTTAAGCACTCTTTTAATACCCATTGCCATGCCTTTTAAAACTCCATATTTATAAACCGCCTCGTATGTGTAAAGTGAACAGGATGGATAAAAACGACATACTGTAGGTTTAAGCGGTGATAAAAATGTCCTGTAGAATGTTATCATTGCCATGCAGACAATCCTGGCATATTCTCCTGTTTTTTCACTTATGCTCCTGCTGTCAGCCGCGCTTTTCTGCAAAGGCGCAACAACTCCTTACTCGCTTCATGAAAAGAAACACCTGCCGAAGGTTTTCTTCCAACTATAATAAAATCATACCCCTTCAACAGCTGTTCTTCCATTGTTTTGTATGCTTCCCTATAAATTCTTCTTATCCTGTTTCTTGTAACACTTTTTCCAACCTTTTTACTGATTGAAAAACCCAAACGATTAAAGATATTTCCATTTGGACAGTAATAAAGGACGATATTTTTAGATACGACCGCCCTGCCATTCCTGTAAACTTTATTAAATTCTTGGCTTTTCTTTAACCGTTTTTCACCTTTTTGCTTCATTATTATTATGCGCTAAGCTTCTTACGCATTTTTAACCTACGTCTCCTGATTACCTGCCTGCCGGCCTGTGTTCTCATGCGTTTTAAAAAACCATGTACCCTTTTTCTTTTTCTTTTTTTCGGTTGATATGTTCTTTTCATAATAACCCCTTCACCAATATGTAGATAAGTTAAAAAAATTATACAGTAAGAAAAGGAGCCATGTCAAGAAATCCTTATATTTTAGGCGTATGTGTTAAAAATATAATTTATTATCCCTTTGCAGTTATAATAATGATCTGTTAATATGTTTTCAAGGAAGTAGGCAATGTCCCTTTGATAATTATGGTTATCCACAGGTTTTGTTAATAACTCTTTATAATGTTAATAACTATTGGCCTCAGAATTATTATTCCTGGAGGTTTATTGATGAATAATCCCCTTTATGAAATATGGCAGCTTACTTTATCTGAATTAAGCAAAGACCTTAACAAACCCAGTTTTGACACCTGGTTTAATCTAACAAAGCCTGTTTCTATAGATGATAAAGTTTTGGTAATTGAAGTACCTAATGATTTTACCAAGGAATGGTTCGAAACAAGGTATCGCGATAAAATCATCAAGGCTCTCAAAACTATTACCTCCTCTGACCATGCCGTCAATTTTGTCATTGCCTCTGAATTCAGTGATTCAGACGATTTCAACAGTGTTAATCCTGATGATAATAATTTTTCAGATCAGGTCGATCAAAGAAAAGAACATTTTTACAACAGTTCTGCTCCAGTGGATGACAATATTAAAAAAAACAAGTTAATATCAAGCTTTAACCCTCGTTATACTTTTGATACTTTCGTAGTTGGTGCCTGCAACCGCCTTTCTCACGCTGCCTCTCTTGCGGTAGCTGAAAGTCCGGCCAGGGCCTATAATCCCCTTTTTATATACGGAGGGGTTGGCCTTGGAAAAACTCATCTACTTCATGCAATCGGCCAGTATTCCCTGATTAACCACGGTTTTTCCCGGGTTTTTTATTTTTCTTCAGAAAAGTTTACCAATGAATTTATTAATGCTATCAGGGATAACAAAACCCTCGACTTTAGAAACAAGTATCGTAATATGGATATTCTTTTAATAGATGATATCCAGTTTTTAGCTGGAAAAGAGCAAACCCAGGAAGAGTTTTTTCACACTTTTAATGCACTCCACGACAACAACAGGCAAATCATAATATCAAGTGACAGGCCGCCCAAGGAGATACCGACCCTTGAAGATCGCCTTCGATCACGCTTTGAGTGGGGGCTTATTACTGATTTACAGCCACCCGACCTTGAAACCAGGACAGCAATACTCAAGAAAAAAGCCCTTTCTGATGGCATTGATATACCAGATCCGGTTATACAGTATATAGCTGAAAAAGTAATAACAAATATTCGTGAACTTGAGGGAGCTTTAATCCGAATTGCTGCTTACGCTTCCCTTTCAGATACTCCTGTAACTCTTGAACTGACAGAATCAGCCCTCCAGGATATCATTGTTACACGTCAAAAGAACATAACAGTAAAAAGTATTATTCAGGTTACAGCAGAAAACTTTGGTTTAAAAACAGAGGACATTCTCTCTAAAAAAAGAACTCAGGATGTTGCCCTGACCAGGCAGGTAGCAATGTATTTATGTCGTATGTTAACAGATCTTTCTTTGCCTAAAATTGGAGAAAATTTTGGTGGGCGCGACCATACAACAGTTCTTCACGCCTTTAAAAAAATTGACTTGCTTATAACAGAAAATAGTGATTTCAAAAATAGAATTGAATTAATCAAGAATAATGTTCTTAATAAGAACTGATTAAGCTGTGTATAAGTTGTTTATTATTTCACTCTTAAAAAGTTATACCTATTCGAATAAACCTTATGAACAACTTTTCAAGTTTTTATTAACAGGTTTTTTAAAGCATAATCTTTCTTTACAACCATATAGAGGCGTCTTATTGCTTTATGTATATTTATGCACAGTTTACACAGGCTTTATTACTTCCTCTATACCTGTATATATATATTTTAAAACATATATAATATGTTAATTACTTTAACAAGGAGTGTTACTTGTGAAAATTTCAGCCATTACCAGCCAACTTTCTTCATGCCTGGAAATAGTGGAAAAAGCCCTTCCTGTTAGAACTACTACTCCGGTTATTAATAATATTCTGCTTGATATACAGCATAATGAGCTAATTTTATCTGCAACAAATTATGAAATATTTATTAATGTCAGTTTGAAACATGAAAGTGATGAGAGCGGGAAAGTTCTTTTACCCCCCAAAATAGTAGATATTATACGATATTTTCCAACAGATGAAGTAGAAATTGATATTAACAGTGAAAACTATCGACTTGATATTCATGGTGGTACTGCTCGTTTTAATCTTTACGGCTCTTCTTATGAAGATTTTCCGGCTGATACATTTTTAAATCAGGGCAAGCCTCCTGAAAATTTCACTATTGAGCTAACAAAGTTGAAAAAAATGTTGAAGGAAGTAATTTTTGCTGCATCCACGGAAGAAACCAGACCCGCGTTTAATGGTATTCTTTTCACTTTTAGTGGTAATAAAGTTATTCTCACCGCATCTGACACATACCGCCTGGTGGTCAATGAAATTACTGATCCCTCCTGGTCTTTCAATGAAAGCAAGTGCCTGGTTCCTGCAAAGGCACTGCGTGAATTCCTAAGAATACTTGATGAAAGCCATATTGAAGCAATAATTGGTCACAAAGATTCTTATTTTTCTATTACCTTTGGAAATATTTTCTTTGCTTCCAGACTGCTTGAAGAAAAATATCCGGATGTAAGCGGAGTAATACCCCATGATTATAAAACAAGGGTAGAAATAGACAGAAAAAGTCTTGAGAGCACAATATCAAGGGCTTCCCTTCTTGCCCAGGGAAAGAATCAGGCGGTTAATATGCTTGTAAAAGAAGGAAAGCTTGAAGTTAAGGTATCAAGTCAGGAAGGAAGTATGGAGGAAGTTATTCCTGTTGAATATGAAGGTGAAGAGGTTGACCTTTTTGTTAATTCACGTTTTGTGCTGGATATACTAAAAATAATTGATTCAGACAAAATTATTATTGAATTTCATGGTGACGGGGGACCGCTTGTTTTCAGATTTGATAATAACCGCGATTACCTATACCTGGTTCTGCCAATTAAGAAAGTAAATTAATTATCCCGGAGGCTGCGTAATTTGTTCTATCTTGATTCTTTGCAGCTTAGAGGATTTAGAAATTACCATAATCAGCATATAAACTTTCACCGGCGATTTAATATCTTTGTTGGTGACAATGGCCAGGGTAAAACAAACCTGCTGGAAGCAATTTACTATCTCTCTGTCACGAGGTCTTTCAGGACAAAAAGGGATTTTGAATTGGTAAATTTTGAAGATCGTTTTTTTTATCTGAGCGGGATATTTATAAAGAGTTTTATTAGCCATAAAGTTCAAATGAGTTATCAAATTAATGAATCGTTGCAGGTTAAAATAGATAACAATTTAACGGACAGGTTTAATCATTTGCAGCGGTTTCCTGTGATAACCTTCAGCCCCGATGATCTGCAGATTATCAGGGATGGTCCCGCGGTGAGGAGAAGGTTTTTAAATCTTGAAGGGTCTCGTCTTAATCCGCTCTTTTTCCAGGAATTGAAAAAATATCAGCGGGTGTTGATCCAGAGAAACAATCTGCTCAGGGATATGGCGTCGCGAAACAAGATTGAAAAATATATTGAGCCCTGGAATCAGGCCTTGATTGAGCACGGTAGTCGAATTATTATTGAAAGAATAAAACTGATGAAAATACTACAGGAAGAAGCGAGCCCTTTTTTTAAAGAAATGAGCGGTTCTTCAGAGGAACTTACATTAAAATACAGAAGTAATCTTAAAATTGATGTTGATTTAGATGATTATGATAAAATAAGAAAGAATTATGAGGAAATCCTTGCTTCAAAAAAAGATCTTGAGCTAAAGAGAGGTTCTACCCAGGTTGGTCCGCATCTTGATGATTTCAGTATTCTGATTAATGGGGCCGATTCCAGGTTTTTTTCATCACAGGGGCAAAAAAGAACAGCAGCACTGGCGTTAAAAATGGCTGAAGTTAATCTCTTTACCAGGAATAACTACGAGGAACCGATTATTTTACTGGATGACGTTTTTTCTGAATTTGATGATACAAGAAAAAAACATTTGCTAACCTTTCTAAGCAATAATAGTTCCCAGTGTTTTATATCTTCTGCATCAGGAATTAATGAGTTTATCCACAATCTTCCCGGGGAGCATAAAATATTTAAAATTACACAGGGAACGGTGTTGGATGAAACAGATCAGTAAACCGGTTGAACAGTTTCTTCGCAGGTGCAATCTCTGGCAGGGATACCAGCAGCATCTCGTGGTCTATAAATGGGCTAATATTGTTGGCCCGGCCCTTGCAGAGGTTACAAGGGCTGATAATATTAATAACGGTGTTCTTAAAATTGCCGTAAAAGATTCGGTTTGGGCTTATCACTTATCGATGATGAAACCTTCACTGATCAATAAAGTAAATAATTATTCCGGCTCAAAAATGGTAAAAGACATAGTATTTATTATCGATGATTTAAATGACAACTATAAATAACGAAGGTTAACCAGTGGGAGGTTTGAAATGTTTTTGCATATAGGAGGTTCAAAAATTGTTTTTACCCGGGAATTGATCGGTATTTTTGATTATAATCTTTCAGTTAATGATCAGAATGGTTTGGTTTTACATGATTGCTGCGATTTTGACAATGAGTATGATAATAAAGAGAAACCTAAATCGTTTATTTTAACTGATAAGACACTTTTTGTATCTCCTATTGCTCCGCTGACCCTTGCCGGGCGGCATGACAAAAAGCTTTAACGCGGTTTTCTTTCATCCATCGTAAACATGTTATAATAAAATAAGTGATATAAATTCCTCTCGAGGTGAAAAATGGCAGATAAAAATAATAATGGCTATGGTGCTGAACATATTCAGGTTCTGGAAGGTTTGGAAGCCGTAAGAAAAAGGCCCAGCATGTATATTGGATCAACTTCCAGCCGCGGTCTTCATCACCTGGTGTTTGAAGTAGTTGATAACAGCATAGATGAAGTTCTTGCCGGTTTCTGCAAGCAAATAAAAATCACAGTTAATAAAGATAACAGCGTCACAGTTGTTGATGACGGCAGAGGGATTCCTGTTGAGAACCATCCCCAGGAAAAACGCCCGGCAGTTGAGGTTGTTCTAACTACTCTGCATGCCGGCGGTAAGTTCAACAATGACAGTTACAAGGTTTCCGGAGGCTTGCATGGGGTTGGTGTGTCTGTTGTAAATGCCCTTTCTGAATGGCTCGAAGTGGAAATATACCGGGATGAAAAAGTATACAGCCAGCGTTATGAAAAAGGAAAAAAGGTAACAAAAATCAAGGCATCGGGCAAGGTTTCAAAAACAGGAACTAAAATAACTTTTTTGCCTGATCCAACAATATTTGAGAATATTGACTTTGAAAATGAAATTATTGTTCAACGTTTACGGGAACTGGCTTTTCTTAACAAGGGTGTCAAAATTGTTTTTAACGATATGCGCAGTGGGCGGGAAGAGAAGTTTAAATATGACGGCGGTATACAACAATATGTTGCTTATCTGAACCAGGGCAAGGAGACTGTTCCCAAAAAACCAATTTATATTCATAAAGCGGTAAGCGGTTTTGAAGTGGAAGTTGCCTTGCAGTATCATGCCGGTTATTCAGAAGTAATCTACTCGTATGCTAACAACATCCACACCCATGAAGGTGGAACACATGAATACGGTTTCAAATTAATGCTAACCAGGCTTATTAATGATTTTGCCAAACGCCTGGGTATTATAAAAGAGAACCAGCCCAACCTTTCCGGCGAAGATATCCGCGAAGGAATGACAGCGGTAATCAGTGTTAAACTGATGGATCCACAATTTGAAGGCCAGACTAAAACAAAACTTGGTAACAGCGAAATTAGAGGTGTAATTGACAGCGTATGCTATGAAAACTTTGAAGCATTTCTTGAACAGAACCCGGCTATTGCCCGCCGTATTATTGAAAAAGCGATCAGGGCTTCCCGGGCCAGGGAAGCAGCCCGTAAAGCACGTGAACTTACCAGGCGTAAAAATGCTCTTGAAGTCAGTAACCTGCCCGGTAAGCTGGCAGACTGTACTTCAAAGGACCCTGCCGAGAGTGAATTATTTATTGTTGAGGGCGATTCAGCCGGTGGATCGGCTAAACAGGGTCGCGATCGTCGCTTCCAGGCAATACTTCCCCTGCGCGGTAAAATTCTTAATGTTGAAAAGGCCCGTTTAGATAAAATCCTGGCCAATGAAGAGATTCGGACATTGATCACTGCCCTTGGCACCGGAATAGAAAGTGAGTTTGATATAGGCCGTGCCCGTTACCAAAAAATAATAATCATGACTGACGCTGATGTAGATGGTTCCCATATCAGGGTCCTTTTGCTGACTTTTTTCTATCGTTTCATGACTGAATTGATCGAGAGTGGTTTTGTATATATTGCCCAACCTCCTCTATACAAGGTTAAGAAGGGCAAGAAAGAGCAGTACCTGTTCCGTGAAGAGGAACTGGATTCATTACTTACTGAATGGACACGGGAAGGTGGCGTACAGATACAGCGTTACAAGGGTTTGGGCGAAATGAATCCGGATCAGCTGTGGGATACGACCATGAATCCTGAAACAAGAATAATAAAGAGGGTTGAACTGGTTGATGCCATAATGGCGGACAATATTTTCGGGGTATTAATGGGGGATAAGGTTGAGCCACGCCGTCAATTTATTGAAGATAATGCCCGCCTCGTTCAAAATCTTGATATTTGAGCAAGCCGTTTTCTTTAATTGCTTAAAATTTCAACATCAAAAATCAGGCCTTCCATTTCTGCATATGGAATATATCTGAACCTGATTTCGGTTCCCTCATCCATATTCTGTTCTTGCAAAAGCTGATCTGCCTGGTCGGTCAGTTTAAACTGTTTTGCAGGCATTTCATCGGGTACCCCGCTGATTTTAACTTCCAATAGGTCCCCTGGAACATAGGCTGCTATGCGGCCTGAATCAATAATTTCCTGTTCAGCAGTTGTTGCTTCAATTATATTTATTTGCAGGGCCTGGCCCTGTTCCGGGTATGATTCAGCTAAAAAGCCTTCGTGGAAAACTTCTACAGACTGTCCCCGGGCCAGTTGATCCATTCCGACCACGTTACCGTTACTACTTATTAATGTTTCTTCAGTTACAGCAAAATAGACTGCTCTTTTACCCTGCTCAAACCAGGAAACCTGCGGTATATTAACATCCTCCAGCCCCTCAACAACCAGGATGCGATTATCGCTGATGCTGTAAATTTTTCCGCTGATTGGGACCTGTTCCGGGATTTCTCCCTGATCATTACCGGTACTGCCACAGCCGGGCAATATCAGCATTAAAGCAAATAGCAGGGTTAATAAGAGGCCCGGCTTTTTAATCATTTTGTTCACCTCATTAAATTATTACAAAGATTTATACCTATTCTACTACTTATGACAAACAGTATAAACTCCAGGTTCAATTAAACACTTTTATCTGCTTCTATTTACCGGCATCCAGTTTCATGATTTAATAAAGAATAACAAATAGTATTTGAAACAGGAGGTTAACTGTTGCTTTTCAGACTAATTTTTCCATACGTGTTTTTACTGTTTATTGTAGTTTTTTACATTGTTTTTCGTTATTACAAGCTGGGTCCGGTAATTATGAAAGTAGATCGCAGGTTTTTCAGCCGCACCAACAACGATTCATTCTTTTTAATTGTCATTCTTGCAATTGCCTCATATTTTTTAATGCGTTATGAAATGGATAATCTGCCTTTTGAAGCTGATTCGTTTATCCTCGGCCCTTATACTTACGCATTATTCTACCTGGCCCTGATGGCTGCTGTAATTGCACGCGAAGTAGAACGTCCCGCTCTCCGCGAAAAAGGAATTTCCACCTCTCGCGGTTTTTGGCAGTGGTCGGAGATTCTTTCTTACAGGTGGTCAAAAGAGATACTTTACATCACTATCAGCAGGGGCAAACGAACTAAAGGCGAACAAATACAGGTTAATCCGGCAGTAAAAAAAGAACTGGACCAGCTTTTGAAAAAGATGGTTCCCAAGCGTTCCGGAAAAGGGAAAAAGAAATAATAACTAATAAACAAAAATTAGTTTCAGCCTCAATAGCCGGGCTTTAGATCTTTTATTCCTGGCGTTATGATCCATTTTTTAGAGCGGCAAACCTCAATGTTTGCTTTTCCACTGTGTTTTTTTATGATAATATTATACAATATATATCTTTCCCCACGGCCAGTTTGAACTGCCGCGGCTGTTTTTAACTTATTTCTGATAATAAATCTATTTATTACCGAATCTGGCCCGGGTGATATGAAATACCCTGCAAAGGAGAAGAAATGACTGAAAGAGAAAGCATTATACCAGTAAATATTTATGATGAAGTGAAAGTTTCTTTTCTAGATTACGCAATGAGCGTTATTGTCAGCAGGGCCCTCCCCGATGTTAGGGATGGTTTAAAACCGGTTCACCGGCGTATTCTTTACGCTATGTCAGAGATGGGTTCGACTCATGATAAACCTTATCGTAAATCTGCCCGTATTGTGGGTGACGTCCTTGGGAAATATCATCCCCACGGTGATGTCGCCTTATACGATACCCTGGTCAGGATGGCCCAGTCTTTCTCGACCCGCTATCCCCTGGTTGATGGTCACGGTAACTTTGGTTCTCAGGATGGTGATTCAGCGGCTGCCATGCGGTATACTGAATCACGTCTTTCTGCCATAGCGGGGGAATTGTTAACGGACCTGCAAAAGGATACGGTTGATTTTCGCCCGAACTTTGATGAAAGCCTGGAGGAGCCGGTTGTGCTTCCCTCGAGATTTCCCCATCTTCTGGCCAATGGATCATCAGGCATTGCTGTTGGTATGGCAACTAACATCCCCCCTCATAATCTGATCGAATTAATAAATGCCCTGAAGTACCTGATTAAACATCCGGAAGCGGCAATCCGCGATCTGATGCAGTTTATTCAAGGGCCAGATTTTCCCACAGGTGGAATTATCGTGGGGCACGAGGGTATTTATAACGCATACAAGACCGGTAGGGGAATTATCAAGGTCAGGGGCCGGGTGCAGGTAGAAAAGAAAGATAAAAACCGTGAACAAATTGTTATATCCGAAGTACCCTATCAGCTGAATAAAGCCAAGTTAGTGGAAAAAATAGCAGACCTGGTTAAAGAGCGCAAGATTGAGGGAATCACCGACCTGCGCGATGAGTCGGATCGTACCGGGGTACGTGTAGTGATGGAAGTCAAGAAAGATTTCCAGTCCCAGGTGATTATTAACCAGCTCTACCGCTATACTTCTCTTCAACAAACTTTTGGAATAATTATGCTTGCCCTGGTTGATGGGCAGCCCAGGGTGCTTACTTTAAAACAGATTTTGGCCTATTACCTGGAACACCAGAAAGAAATTATCAGGCGCCGCTCGGAATTTGATTTGAAACGTGCCGAAGATAGAATGCACATTGTTGAAGGTCTGCTTAAAGCGCTCGATATGCTCGATCAGGTAATAGCCCTGATTCGGGCTTCGAAAGATGTCCAGACTGCACGGGAAGGGCTGATGGATCTCCTTGCTATTTCCGAAAAACAAGCCCAGGCGATTCTCGACATGCGGCTCCAACGCTTAACCCAGTTGGAGATTCACAAGCTGGTGGAAGAAAAAGAAGATTTAATGGAAAAAATAGCTTATTATCGCCGTATTCTTGAAGATGAAAATCTTGTCCTGGAGATTATCAGTGAAGAGTTAACGGTAATTCAGGATAAGCACGGTGATGCCCGTCGCACAGATATAGTAGCAGATGAGGGCGATGTGGTTATAACAGACTTAATACTTGAAGAAGAAGTAGTTGTTACTCTTACCGACCGCGGGTACATTAAACGGCTGCCCCTGACTACTTATCGTAGTCAGCACCGGGGTGGACGCGGTGTTCTGGGCATGCAGACCCGTGAAAACGACAGAGTTGAACAATGTCACGTTGCATCTACCCATGATAAGCTTTTATGCTTTAGTAACCGTGGTAAAGTTTACCTTCTCCAGGTATATGAAATTCCTGAATCGGGACGCCAGTCACGTGGAACAGCCCTGGTTAACCTGTTGCCCCTGGAAGAGAAAGAATATATAACAGCGACGATGCCTATAAATGACTTTAGTGATGAGTACTTTTTGCTCATGGTTACAGCCAGGGGAATGATCAAAAAAACTTCTCTGCACGAATATCGCAATACCCGCAAGACTGGTTTAATTGCTCTCAGTTTGAGCGAAAACGATGAACTGATTGCCGTCAGGTTAACCGATGGTAATAAAGAAGTAATTGTAGGGACCAGCGCCGGTTTGTTTGTTCGTTTTCCCGAAGACCAGGTCAGGGCAATGGGGCGTTCGGCAAGAGGAGTGAAAGCCGTGAAGCTCGGTGCAAAAGATCGGGTTATTGGCGCAGATCTTGTTACCGGCGATCAACAGATGCTGTTTGCTTCCTCGGGTGGTTTCGGTAAACGGGTTGCCGTTAGCGACTTTGCAGTTCACCGGCGCGGGGGAAAAGGTATGATTGGCCTTAAAACTACTATACAAAGCGGACCCCTGGCCATTTTTATTGTTTTGAATGGTGACGAAGAAGAGTTTATGATTGTAACAGCCCGTGGAGTGGTAAACAGGCAAAAAATTGAACAAGTTTCCCTGATGGGTCGTTATGCCCGTGGCGTAACCCTAATCAGGCTTGATGAAAATGATCGGGTGATGAACCTGATTGGTTTGGATTAAGTTTTCCGGAGGGATGATTAACTATGACAACACCTAGAAAAATCGGTATCACCGATACCTCGCTGCGTGATGCACACCAGTCTTTGCTTGCAACAAGAATGCGCATAGATGAAATGCTGCCAATTCTCGATTTGATGGATCAGATCGGTTATTACTCCCTCGAAGTCTGGGGTGGAGCTACCTTCGATACATGTATGCGATTTCTGGATGAGGACCCCTGGGAAAGGCTGCGTCAGTTGAGAAAAGGATTAAAAAATACAAAACTGCAGATGCTACTCAGGGGACAAAACATTGTGGGGTATCGCCATTATCCGGATGATGTTCTTGAAGAGTTTGTAAAAAAAGCAGTTTCCAACGGCATCGATATTATTAGAATATTTGATGCCCTGAATGACCTGCGTAACATGGAAAAAGCAATTGAATATACCCGCAAAGAGGGAGCCCATGCCCAGGGTACCTTAAGTTACACAATTAGTCCGCTTCATAATAATGATCATTTCGTCAGGGTAGCCGATAACTTAAAAAACCTTGGAGCAGATTCAATTTGTATCAAGGATATGGCTGGCCTGATATCACCATATGATGCATATGAACTGGTCGGGCGCTTGAAAGCTGAAGTAGGTTTGCCTGTACAGCTTCATTGTCATTATACCAGTGGTATGGCTTCTATGGCCTACCTAAAAGCTGTTGAAGCCGGAGTTGATGTAATTGATACGGCTAATGCCGCACTTTCAATGGGGGCCAGTCAGCCGGCAACAGATAGCATGGTTGCAGCTTTAAAAAATACACCTTATGATACGGGGCTGGACCTGGAAATGCTATCAAAGGTAAGTGATCATTTTAACGAGATTAGCTGTGATTATGAAATTCCCCGCAGTGTTTTAGGGGTTGATACCAATGTTCTCAGCTACCAGATACCCGGAGGTATGATATCCAACCTTGCCTCTCAGCTGGCAGAACAGAAAGCAACTCATTTATTGAAGGATGTTCTGGCGGAAGTGCCAAAAGTCAGGGAAGATCTGGGGTATCCCCCGCTGGTTACACCGAGCAGCCAGATTGTGGGAACCCAGGCTGTCGTTAATGTATTGATCGGCGAGCGTTATAAAATGGTATCTACAGAAATTAAGAATTACCTGCGTGGTCTCTATGGAAAACCTCCGGGAGAGATTAACCCCGATTTAATCAAACAGGTTTTAAAAGATGAAAAACCGGTCTCAGGCAGGCCTGCCGACCTGCTTGAACCTCAACTGGATGAAGGGCGGAAAGAAATTGCTGAATACATAGAGCAGGAAGAAGATGTTTTGTCTTACATTATCTTTCCCAATGTAGCTATTGATTTCTTCAAACGCCGTAAAGGTTTGCTGCCGCCACTGGAGTTGAAGAACAGCTGTGAAGCCGGTAAAGAATTAAATGCTGTTTCTGGCGGAGGCAATAATAAGGCAGAGTCCAGGCTGGATGAAATTTATGCAGTTGATGAAACACTGATCTGGAACGATACCGATAATTCTGTTTACCCGGCCGTGTAAAAATCATTTTTTAGTTGACACTGCACAGCGTGAGATCTATAATTATAGGCAATCTTTATCAGAAAATACATTGATGGACAGGAGTAAGCAGCAGGCTTTTCCCAGAGAGCCGGGGATGGTGTAAACCGGTAAAGCAGGGTGCCGAACGTCGGTCCGGAGTAGTTCAGCTGAAAGGTAATATAGTAAGCTGAACCGGGTTGATCCCGTTATCAAGATCACCATGAGATGTTTTTCCGCACTACCGGGAAAGCAAAAAGGGTGGTACCGCGGAGGTTATCCCTTCGCCCCTTTGGGCGGAGGGTATTTTTATATTCATCATCTATCTAACATTTTACTACGAAGGGGCGAAAAGTATGAGCCGGCAAATTTATTTAAATGGCAATCTGGTTCCGGATGAAGAAGCGGTAGTCTCGGTTTTTGATCATGGTTTGCTTTATGGAGATGGTGTGTTTGAAGGTATTAGAGCATATAATGGAAAAGTTTTCAGGTTAACGGAACATATCCGCAGGCTTTATGAGTCTGCACATTCAATTATGCTTAAGATTCCTTACAGCCAGGAAGAAATGATTAAGGCTGTTGTTGAGACAGTGAATGCTAATAACCTGCGTGATGCCTATATCAGGCTGGTCGTAACCCGGGGAGTGGGCGACCTGGGAATGGATCCCCTTAAATGCCCCAAAGCCCAGGTGATTATCATTGCCGATAAAATTACTATCTATCCTGAAGAATTGTATGAAAAGGGTTTGAATGTAATTACAGTGGCAACCAGGAGAATGTCGGCCAATGCTCTTGATCCGAAAATTAAATCCTTAAATTACCTGAATAATATTCATGTTAAAATGGAGGCTAACCGGGCCGGAGTTTTGGAAGCAATAATGTTGAGTGACCAGGGCTATATTCTGGAAGGTTCGGCAGACAATATATTTATCTATCGTAACGGAAAACTGGTAACTCCTCCCGGTTATCTGGGAGTACTTATTGGCATAACCCGCCAGGCCATTATTGAACTGGCCCAGAGAGAAGGGATACAGGTAGTTGAGGAACCCTTTACCCGGCATGATCTCTATGTATCCGATGAATGTTTCCTGACAGGAACTGCTGCCGAGGTAATACCCGTAGTTGAGGCAGATATGCGCATTGTCGGGGACGGAACTCCGGGTCTTGTTACCAGGCGGTTAATTAAACTTTTCCGGGAGCATGCCAATAACGAAGGCACCCCGCTTTAAAAATATACATTATATTGTTGATAAGCTGTGGATATTGTGTACAAGGTCATTGTTGACTTAACAGCGAATGGTTTACACACTATAGAAAAATATAATTGGGGAGGTTTGTCATGCGCAGTCATAAAGTAACCAGGGGCATCGAGAGAGCGCCGCATCGTTCATTATTTCGCGCTTCAGGTTTACATCCGGAAGAATTAAAACGACCTTTGGTTGGTATAGCTAATTCCGCCAATGAAATAGTCCCCGGTCATGTCCAGCTGGATTCAATTGTAAAAGCAGTGAAAGACGGAGTGAGGATGAACGGGGGAACCCCGCTTGAATTTTCTACGATTGGAATATGTGATGGTATCGCGATGAACCACGCCGGAATGCATTATTCTCTGGCCAGCCGTGAAATCATTGCCGATAGCGTTGAATTGATGACCGAAGCACACTGTTTTGACGCTCTTATCCTGGTTACCAATTGTGATAAAATCACCCCGGGAATGATGATGGCGGCAGCCAGGCTTGATCTTCCGGTAATTGTTGTTAGTGGCGGCCCAATGCTGGCCGGTGAAGATAAAGGGAAAAAACTGGATTTAAACTCGGTTTTCGAAGGTGTTGGTGCGGTTAAGGCCGGAAAAATGAGCGAAGCCGAGCTTGAGGCAATAGAAAATAAAGCCTGTCCCGGCTGTGGCTCCTGCGCCGGCATGTTTACTGCCAATTCAATGAACTGCATGGCTGAAGCCCTGGGCCTGGCTTTGCCGGGTAACGGAACCATACCGGCAATAAGCAGCGAGAGAATTATCCTGGCCAAAGAGGCCGGTATGAAGGTGATGGATTTACTCAAAGCGGGTAAAACTGCAGGAGATATTTTAACAGGGGAAGCTTTTGAAAATGCCCTTGCCGTTGATATGGCTCTCGGCTGCTCAACGAACACTCTTCTGCACCTTACCGCCATTGCCTTTGAACGGGGGATCAAGATTGATTTTAACCGGGTTAATGAAATTAGTAAAAATACACCCCAGCTGTGTGTGCTTAGCCCGGCCGGAGAAAACCGAATTGAAGATCTCTACAGGGCCGGAGGGGTTCAGGCTGTAATGAAAGTCCTGCTTGAAGGAGGGCTGATCCGGGGTGATCTGCCCACAGTAACAGGCTTAAATGTATCCGGTAACTTACAGGATTTTGCTGTTTTAGACCCGGCAGTAATCAGGCCACTTGATAAACCTTACAGGACTGAAGGCGGCCTGGCCGTTCTTTTTGGCAATCTCGCACCGGAAGGCGCTGTTGTCAAGCAGGGGGCAGTTGCCGAATCGATGCAGATATTTGAAGGACAGGCCAGGGTTTTTGACAGTGAGGACAGTGCTGTTGATGCAATAGGCAGCGGCAAAATTAGTGAAGGCAGTGTTATTGTAATCCGTTATGAAGGTCCGCGCGGTGGACCAGGTATGCGCGAAATGTTAGCACCAACATCGGTTCTGGCCGGAATGGGGCTCGATGAGAAGGTATCATTGATAACAGACGGGCGTTTTTCCGGAGCAACCAGAGGTGCATCTATTGGTCACGTGTCTCCCGAAGCGGCAGCCGGTGGTTTAATAGCCCTGGTTGAAGATGGAGATAAAATTGCCATTAACCTGCCTGCCCGCTCAATTGAATTGAAAGTGGACCAGGCAGAGCTGGCTAAAAGACGCGAGTCCTGGAAGGCACCTCAGGTAAAAATAAATCGTGGATACCTGAAGAGATATGCCCGCCAGGTTTCATCAGCCGGCAGTGGTGCTGTCCTTGATGTTGCTTTCATGAATGGAGAAGGTGGTTCCAAATGAAGAAAAAAATGATTAAAGGATCGGCAATGATCCTGAAGTCCCTTGAAAAAGAGGGTGTGGAGCAGATATTCGGCTTCCCGGGCGGGGCGGTACTGCCGCTTTACGATGCTCTTTATGATTCTAAACTAAAACACCTACTGGTTCGCCATGAGCAGGCTGCAGTTCATGCTGCAGACGGTTATGCGCGGGTTACCGGGAAGACAGGCGTCGTTTTTGCCACATCCGGGCCGGGGGCAACCAACCTGGTTACCGGAATAGCGAACGCTTATATGGATTCAGTACCGCTTGTACTGATCACGGGGCAGGTAGCAAGCCCCTTCATTGGTACCGATGCTTTTCAGGAAGCGGATATTACAGGAATAACCCTGCCGATTACCAAGCACAACTACCTGGTTAAAGATGTAAATGATCTTCCGGCTGTCTTGTCCGAAGCCTTTTACATAGCTTCTACAGGCCGTCGCGGCCCGGTATTAATAGATATTGCCAAGGATGTTTTCGACAGTGAAGGCTACTTCGATTATGAACTCGAGCGGCACATACCCGGGTACAATCCTACCTATGAAGGACATGCCGGGCAAATCAGCCGGGCGGTAAAAGCTATTCGTGATGCCCGCAAGCCGGTAATTTTTGGCGGCGGGGGGTTGATTCGCTCAGGAGCTTCGGAGCCCCTGAAGCAGCTAGCTGAAAAAGCACGCATTCCGGTAATTCTTTCCCTGATGGGTTTGGGAGCATACCCCGGTGATGGTGAACTATTCCTGGGCATGCCTGGCATGCACGGTTGTATAACTGCAAATTATGCCCTTACTGAAGCCGATTTAATTGTAGCCACCGGGGTTCGTTTTGATGACAGGGTCACGGGTAAGCTTGAGACTTTTGCCCCTAATGCTAAAATAATCCACATTGATATAGATCCAGCTGAGATTGGAAAAAATGTTTTGATTGATATCCCGATTGTTGGTGACGTAAAGCTTGTTCTGGAAGAATTGGTCCGCAAATTAAAGCCGGGTCATACTGCCAAGTGGTTGAAACAGATAGCTTCATGGCAGAAACAGTATCCTCTTCACGATGGTGCTGCTGACACAAACGGGTTCCTCAAGCCGCAATATGTAATCAGGGAGCTGAGCCGACTCAGTGGCGATAATACAATTCTTGCCACCGATGTGGGGCAGCACCAGATGTGGTGCGCCCAGCACTTCAACGTGCGCCGGCCGAATACATTCCTTACTTCTGGTGGGCTGGGGACTATGGGATTTGGTTTTCCGGCTGCTATTGGCGCCAGACTGGCTGCGCCCGATAGCAGGGTAGTCTGTATTACCGGTGATGGCAGTTTTCAGATGAATATCCAGGAGCTGGCCACTGTGGTTAACAATAAAATGGATATTACCATAGCGCTTATCAATAATGGGTTCCTTGGTATGGTTCGACAATGGCAGGATATGTTTTATGATAAACGCTATGCCCACACAGCCCTGAAGGGTAGCCCCGACTTTGTCTGTATCGCAGAAGCATATGGGGCTAAAGCTTTTCGCGCCGCTGATAGTAAAAAGGCAACTGAGGTTATTGAAGAAGCATTTAACCTTAAGGGTCCGGTTTTAATTGATTTTGTAGTTGACCCGGAAGAGAATGTTTACCCAATGGTTGCGCCCAACAGGCCGATTAATGAAATTATCACCGGGGGTGAATACTAATGAAGCATGTTTTAGCAATTCTTGTGGAAAATAAGCCCGGTGCTTTAACGCGGATTTCAGGGTTGTTCAGCCGGAGAGGATTCAATATAGACAACATAGCCGTCGGGGAAACAATGACTCCCGGCATAGCCAGGATGACCATAACTGTTGAAGGCAGCGATACTATAATTGAGCAGGTGGTTAAACAACTGCACAAGCTGGTCAATGTCCTAAAGGTTAGCAACTTATCCAATGAACCATCTGTAATGCGTGAACTTATGCTGGTTAAAGTTAAAGCCGAAACAGGAAGCAGAAGCGATATTCAACAGATTGTTGAAACCTTCAGGGGAAAAGTTGTCGATGTTTCACCAGATTCTATGATTATCGAGGTTACCGGTCATGACGAGAAGCTGGAGGCAATTAAGCTTCTGCTGGAGCATTTCGGGATCAAGGAAATAGTAAGAACAGGTAAAGTGGCTTTGCTGAGAGGCTCAAAGATAACCAGGGAAGGTTATAACGGAGTTTAGTGCGGCAAGCTTTTATGATGCCAGTTCCCGATCTTGCCTTATAGTTAAACAAAAAGATATAATACAGGTATAGTTATATCTTGCTGTTCAGGCAGTAACGCGGTTACTCACCATCCAGACAAGGAACACGTATGATTCCAAGAAGAAAGTAGGAGAACTATGAGCAAAAATACAGGTTCGACCATGGTTGAAAAAATACTGGCCAAGCATTCAGGTCGAGAGAAGCTGGTTGCCGGGGAATTGATCAACGCAAAAGTCGATCTGGCCCTTGGTAATGATATTACTGCTCCGGTTGCGATAAAAGAATTTGAACGGTTGGGCCTTGATCGGGTTTTTAATCCAGACAAGGTAGTTCTGGTCCCCGATCATTTTACCCCGAATAAAGATATTGCTGCAGCAGAGCAGACTAAGGTTGTCCGACGTTTTGCCAGGGAGTTTGGCATTAAACATTATTTTGAAGTGGGAAGAATGGGTATTGAACATGCTTTACTGCCCGAACAAGGCCTGGTTGGGCCCGGTATGGTTATTATCGGTGCTGACTCGCACACCTGCACTTACGGTGCTCTCGGCGCTTTTGCCACCGGGGTAGGAAGTACTGATTTGGCTGCGGCAATGGCTAGCGGAGAAGCCTGGTTTAAAGTCCCCCAGACCATGCTTTTTGAATATGATGGAACCCTTCCTGAATGGGTTAGCGGTAAAGATTTGATCATATACACCATTGGACAGATTGGTGTTGAAGGAGCACGCTACAGGGCGATGGAGTTTACCGGAACGGCCATCGATAAACTATCGATGGATGGCCGGTTGACCATGGCTAACATGGCCATAGAAGCGGGAGGTAAATGCGGTTATGTTCAACCCGATCACATCACCTTTGCGTACTTGAAGGGACGGGTTAAAGTTCCTTATACCCCTGTATATAGTGATAAAGATGCAGTTTATGAAAAAGTATTCAAATATAATGTAGACATGCTGGAACCCCAGATATCATTTCCTCCTTCACCGGATAACGTAAAACCTGTATCGGAAGCGGCAGGAATTAAAATAGACCAGGTGGTAATTGGCTCCTGCACCAATGGACGCATTGAAGATTTGCGTGTAGCAGCTGCTATACTGAAAGATAGAAAAGTGCATCCCCAGGTTAGATTGTTAATTATTCCGGCTACCCAATTAATTTACCGGCAGGCAGTCGACGAAGGATTAATGTCCATATTTATCGACGCCGAAGCGGCAGTCAGTACACCAACCTGCGGCCCTTGTCTCGGTGGACACATGGGTATACTGGCTTCAGGTGAAGTTGGTCTTGCAACAACCAATAGAAACTTTGTCGGGCGGATGGGACATCCGGAAAGTGAACTGTACTTGTGTAATCCCGCCGTAGCAGCCGCTTCAGCAGTAGCCGGTCAGATAGTGCACCCGAAGGAGGTAGTAAAATGATTCTCGAAGGAAGAGTATGGATTTTTGGAGATAACATAGATACCGATGCAATTATTGCTGCCCGCTATCTGAGCACAGTAGTTCCGGAAGAGTTGGCTGCCCATTTAATGGAAGATATTAAACCGGATTTCCCCGGCCTGGTTAAACCGGGAGATATAATTGTTGCCGGCAATAATTTTGGTTGCGGCAGTTCAAGGGAGCATGCTCCATTGGCAATTAAGGGAGCCGGTGTTTCATGTGTTGTTGCCCGCAGTTTTGCCCGTATTTTTTATCGTAATGCAATTAATATCGGGTTGCCCATCCTTGAGTGTAGCGATGATTTAACTATGCTCAGGCCAGGAGAAGATCACCTGAAAGTTGATCTTGACCTGGGGCAGATTACTCACATTGAAAACGGTAATCAATATAGCGCTGAACAGTTTCCACCCTTTATGCAGGAATTAATCAGCTGTGGAGGCCTGATCGACTATGTCAAGGCCCGGTTGGATCAATAAGTTCAATTGAAAAGGTACATTACTTTTTATTATTTTTTGTTTGCATTTTTTAAATTATAATGGTAGGGTTTAACCGGGAGTATGGTGCGCTTCAGCCTTATATATTCTTTCGCACCTGCTCCATGCTGCGTTCAATATATAATACTTCACTCCGGCTGCAACTACCGGCCGGGCAATCTTGAGGAGGCACATGAATGAAAAAGTATACCAGCGATAATATTCGCAATGTGGCGCTAATATCTCACGGCGGTGCCGGTAAGACCTCTCTCACCGAAGCGCTGCTTTTCACATCAGGGGCAGTTAACCGCCTCGGTAAAGTGGAGGCGGGCAATACCATAACAGATTACGACCCGGATGAAATAAAAAAACAGGTGACGATTAATGTAGGGCTGGCGCCAATTGAATGGGATAATGTAAAAGTTAACTTGCTTGATACCCCGGGTTATTTTGATTTTATTGGAGATGTTTTGGGAGCGTTAAGAGTTGCAGATAGCGTTGTAACAGTGGTCTGTGCTGTCTCCGGTGTTGAAGTCGGAACTGAAAAAGTGTGGAGTTATGCAGATGATTTTAACCTGCCGCGCTGTGTTGTTATAAATAAACTTGATCGCGAAAATGCAAATTTTGAAGGCACTCTTGAACAACTGCGCAGTCATTTTGGTTTAAACGTAGCACCACTGCAGATGCCGATCGGTAAAGAGGCCGATTTTAAAGGGGTTGTCGATCTGGTTCGACAAAAAGCCCTTATTTTTTCTGATGATGGCATGAAGGTTACTGAAGAGGATATACCAGCTGATCTTGTTGATCAAGCCCAGGAGTTAAGGGAAAAACTTGTGGAGACAACAGCCGAGGCAGATGATGCTTTGCTAGAAAAGTATCTTGAAGGAGAAGTTCTTACTGATGAAGAGCTGAACAAGGGTTTACGCCAGGGAGTTTTAAAGGGCAAAATTATTCCGGTACTCTGTGCTGCTGCAACGAAAAATTCTGGTATGCAGCCTATACTTGATCTGATTAATAATTACCTTCCCTCCCCTATTGATCAGGATGAGATTAAAGCTGTAAAACCGGGAACAGATGAAGAAGTCACCAGGAAACTGGATCAGGGTGAACCGATGTCTGCCTTTGTTTTTAAAACGCTGGCCGACCCTTATGTTGGTAGAATTAACTATTTCCGTGTTTACTCCGGATCGATTAAACCGGACAGTCAGGTTTACAATGCCGGTAAAGATATGACAGAGAGGCTGGGCCAGGTTTTCTCAATGAGAGGAAAAAACCAAATTAGCATGGAAGAAGTTGTAACCGGGGATATAGCCTGTGTGGCAAAGCTCCAGGAAACTGCAACGGGAGACACCCTGTGTGATCGTACCAGCCCTCTCGAATTTCCGAAATTACAATTCCCCGATCCGGTTATATCCTTTGCTGTTGATCCTAAAACTAAAGGTGACGAAGAAAAAGTTATGACCGGCCTGTCCCGTTTCCTGGAAGAAGACCCCACATTCCACCTTGAAAGACGTGCTGAAACAAAACAAACGGTTATATCCGGTCTCGGTGAACTGCACCTGGAAATTATAGTCAGCCGGTTGGCCCAGAAGTTTGGTGTGGAAGTTGATTTTTCAACACCAAAAGTGCCTTACAAGGAAACTATTCGTGGCCAGTCGCGGGTTGAAGGAAAGCATAAAAAACAGTCCGGTGGGCGTGGTCAGTTCGGACATGTCTATCTTGAGATGGAACCGGCAGAAACCGGGCAGGGCCTGGTATTCGAAGATAAAATCTTCGGAGGGTCCGTGCCGCGGCAGTATATCCCAGCGGTTGAAAAAGGGGTTCGAGAAGCAATGGACGCAGGGGTAATTGCCGGTTATCCGGTTGTAGATATTGTGGTAAAACTTGTCGACGGTTCTTACCACACTGTAGACTCTTCTGAAATGGCTTTCAAAATTGCTGCTTCACAGGCTTTCCGTAAAGGTATGGAAGAAGCGGGTCCCGTGTTGCTTGAGCCGGTTATGGATATAGAAGTAGTCGTTCCCGATGCATTCATGGGCGATATCATGGGTGATTTAAACAGTAAAAGAGGGCGTATTCAGGGCATGGAACCGGAAGGCAACTTACAAAAAATTCGTGCCCAGGTTCCTTTGGCAGAGATGTTTAAATACTCAATTGACCTTCGTTCTATGACCCAGGGCCGTGGCTTTTTCACAATGGCATTCTCACATTATGAAGAAGTGCCGCACCAGGTTGCTGAGCAGATTGTGGCTGCTATCCAGAAGGAAAAAGAAGAAGAATAATCATTCTAAACACATTATTTTGATCAAAATGGGGCGGTTATCAACCGCCCCATGCGTTTTTAAATATGACCAGTTTACCTTCTTAATAACTGATACATTATTATTCCCTTTTCAGTAAGCTTTTTTTTACTTTTACGACAGCCCTATTCAAAACCAGCCTGCTAAACGAAAAGATTGGTTTAATGTCGTCAAGAGCCCATATGGCATGGGCTTTTTTATAAGAAAACCATGGTTTGATAATTTCACCTAAGCTAAGCTGCCTGCTTTTCAGGTAAGCAACGCTGCTGATAAAATCTTCAAATGCATGCCAGAATACCCAGGGCCGATCTTCGGCTAAATGTAAGTCGGGAAGAGGTTTACCGATCAAATCTCGATACATGGCATAAGTAAATTCTACCCCGCACTTGTCGAATAATACATTCAGGGTGCTTAGGCGGGCATTTATTTCGATCATATAGTAATGGCCTGAATCAGCATGCTGCTTAAATTCGATTTCACCATAGCCCCGGTAACCAATTTTTTCCATGTAACTCAGACCTAAATCAACCAGTTCCTGAACATGTTTATGCCGTGTTAATGTTGATGAGCCAAAATTAATTGGAAACTGGCGCAGTTTTTGGGCGGTGAAAGTGTGTGTTGCCCGTCCCTCCCGGTTTATATATACGTCAAAAACGTACATATGATCGTCAAAACCGGGAATAATTTCCTGTACCATTACTTCAAGGGTTTCTCTGCGGGCTTTCTTCAGCGCTGTAAGCAGCTCCTCGCTGCTTTCAGCAAAAAGGCACTTCTGTCTGAACACTTTTACAAATTCATGTGAAAGTGCAGGCTTAATAATACAGGGATAATTAATACTGGCAACGATCTCTGCGAGGTTAGCCTTTTCATCGGCAATGAAAGTTTGTGGCATTTGTAAATTAAATGAGGCAGACAATTGATGAAGACCCTGCTTATCAATAATTTTTTCCAGTAGCCCTTCGGGCATTTCCGGGAAAAGAAAAAATTTCTTTAAACGTTCTGAATGGCGCGAAATCAGCAGGGCATAGCTGTCGGCTGTTGCCATTAATACTGGTTTCACTGAAAATTTGCTTCCATAATTAATCAAAAAGTCAGCCAGCTCTTCTTCGCTTTGATTGATATCGGGGCATAACACCCGTTCAGTTACATAGCGTGATGCCAGGGCATAAGCTGAGGGGAAATGATAATCAAGAGCGTAAACAGGAACACCCCTGCGTCCCAGGCTGCGAATTGCGCCCAGGGCAGTATAAAAGTTTGCTCCCAATATTACAACAGGCGGCTGCATGAACAACCCTCTTTCCGGTTTTCTTTAATATTAGCAGCAACTCATTTTGCTGCAATAACCAAGTTTGAAATAATACAGTGACTTATTTATTATAATATAAAGGCAGAATAATAATAAGAGTTTATGATGCACGGCCGGCAAAGTTTTGCTGCAGCCGGTTTCAAAGAGCGCTATGTTATAATTAATGCAAGTAATTTGAACAAGTTAAGCAATGGAGTGATAAATTTTGAGCAGGAAAAAGCTGGCAGTTATTTTCGGCGGTCGCTCGGGAGAACATATCGTTTCTTTACGGTCAGCTGCGTCAATCATAAAAGCGGTTGATCAGGATTTATATGAAGTAATACAGGTAGGCATAACAGCTGAAGGAGCTTGGATTACCGGTCCCGACGCCTGGCTTTCGCTATGGGAAAAAAGGCAGCCCAGGGAATCCTTTGCTGCAGCGCTGCTAACAAATCCTTCCCGGCCGGGTTTGCTTATTCAAAAAGGGGATAGTCCCCAGGAATGGCATTATCAGGAGCTTGATCTTGCTTTTCCGGTTTTGCACGGAACCTATGGTGAAGATGGCACAATTCAGGGTTTGTTCGAAATGGCCGGCCTGCCTTATGTTGGTTCGGGTGTCCTGGCATCAAGCGCCGGTATGGATAAAGTAGTAATGAAAGTATTATTTCGGGAAGCCGGCCTGCCTGTTGCCTCCTATCACTGGTTTTACCGTTGGCAGTGGGCTGAAAAGCAGGATGAAATTGCAGCCCGGGTTAATCTGGAACTGGGTTTTCCCTGCTTTGTTAAGCCTGCCAACCTGGGTTCCAGTGTGGGGATAAGCAAAGTTCATGCCCCGGTTGATCTGCCGGCTGCCGTTGATGAAGCTTTTCTGTACGATGAAAAAGTGATTATAGAAGCATTTGTTGATGGCAGAGAAATTGAGTGCAGCGTCCTTGGTGATATTAACCCTGAAGCGTCGTTGCCAGGTGAGGTAGTTCCCTGTAATGAATTCTATGATTACCGTGCAAAATATTTAGATGATCGTTCGGAGCTGATTATCCCGGCCCGGCTTGGAACCAAAAATGTAGATAAAATTCGTGATTACTCTCTTCGGGCATTTACGGCAGTTGAAGCCAATGGCCTGGCCAGGGTCGATTTTTTCCTGGATCGATCCAGCGGTGAGATCATATTGAACGAGATTAATACTATGCCCGGTTTTACCGATATAAGCATGTTTTCTAAAATGTGGGAAGCAAGCGGTATAAGCTATGCTGAACTGGTCGGCAAACTGCTTCATTATGCTGAAAACCGTCATAAGCGCCGTCTGTCCCTGCTGGCTTCACCTCCTGAATGATAAATGTGCAGTATCATGCCGCCGGGAAGGATAATAAGCTTATACTGTTGAACAAATATCACTACCTGTAGATATCATGATTATCAAGGGGTGAGAAATATTTCTGAAGAGCATCAACAAACACTGGCCGATTTAATCTATGGTGATCATAGTACACCAGAAACAAGGCAGACAGACAACCTCACAGCCCTGGAGGATTTAAAAAAAACTTGCCTTGCCTGCAACCGCTGCGTTTTAAGGAGCGGCTGCAGCCAGGTTGTTTTTGGTGCCGGAAATTATAAAGCCCGCTTACTAATGGTTGGTGAAGGGCCGGGTGCCGATGAAGATCGTACAGGCATACCTTTTGTTGGTAAAGCCGGCCGGCTTCTTGATAAAATACTGCAGGCTGCAGAGATAAACAGGGATGAAATATTCATAACAAATGTGGTCAAGTGCCGCCCCCCCGGTAATCGGCTGCCGCTTCAGCCTGAGGTAGACGCCTGCCTGCCATATTTAAAGGAGCAGATCGAGTTAATTAACCCCGAGATTATTGTTTGCCTTGGTTCGCTGGCCACTAAGAATATGATTGATAAAAATGCAGCAATAACCCGGATGCGAGGGAAATGGCACACGATAGATGGACGGCAGGTTATAGCCACATTTCATCCCGCTGCATTGTTAAGAGATCCATCAAGAAAAAAAGATGTTTGGGAAGACTTTAAACAGATCATGGAAAAATATAACCCTGTTTAAACCTTAATCTGATTGCAGGGAGAGGATACAAATGGCTAATGAATTAGTTCTGGTGGTAGACGATGAAAAAACACTGGTTAAAGCGCTCAGTTTTAATCTTGAAAAAGAAGGATTCCGGGTTGAACAGGCTTATGATGGAGAAGAGGCCCTGCAGAAATTTTATTCTTTAAAGCCCGATATCGTAGTGCTTGATCTAATGCTACCCGAAATTGACGGTTTTGAAGTTTGTAGACGTATTCGTAAAAAATATGATGTTCCGATCATTATGCTCACTGCACGGAGCGAAGATATCGACAAGGTTCTCGGTCTTGAACTGGGTGCTGATGACTATCTGACCAAACCGTTTAATTCAAGAGAGCTTGTTGCCCGGATCAGGGCAATACTCAGGCGCAGTACTGTTCGTGAAGAAGAAGCTAAGAAGATGATTCAAATCGGGGATCTTAAGGTTGATCTTCTACAACATCGGGTTCGTCTTGGCGAACGGGAGGTTAGCCTCACTTCAAAAGAATTTGCTCTCCTGAGTTTTCTTGCTGCTAACGCGGGGAATGTTTATTCCCGTGAGCAACTTCTGGAACAGATCTGGGGTTACGAATACTACGGAGATTTAAGAACAGTTGATGTTCATATCAGGCATCTACGTGAGAAACTGGAGAATGATCCGGGTAATCCCGATTTAATTATCACGGTTTGGGGTACTGGTTACAAGATCAGGGAGGACCTTTAATGGCCCGTTTTTTCAGTATAAGGTTCAGGTTAACAGCTTCATTCCTGGTAATTATATTAGCTGTTATGGTTATAATCAGTATCTTCCTCTACAACTTTCTCGAACGATACTACCTGGCTAATTTCACTGATACCCTGGAACGTTCGGGTCGGCTGGCTGCTGACTTTGTAACCGGTCAACTCACCGGGCAAGTTAATTCTGTCCGCTTAAGTGTTTTAGCAGAAAATATGAGCAGGCAGTCCCAGGCGAGGGTTATTTTTGCCGACCAACAGGCTAATGTAGTAGGTGATTCAATCAGGGTTGGAGGCTTGTTAAACCAGGTGCTGGAACAGGAAGATGTTTTTAATGCATTAAGTGGTAATGTAAGCAGCAGTATCGCTTACAGTGAAAGAGTCGGGCATACAGTCATGCAGATGGCAGTTCCGGTAGTCGAAGAAAATGATTTCATTACCGGGGTGGTTTTTCTTTCATCTTCCCTGGAAGAGGTTTACAGGACCCTTTACGATATCCGCCGTTTTCTTTTTCTCTCGACAGTCCTTGCCATGGCCGTGGTCGGGGGAGGGGCAATTATCCTTGCCAAACGTTTTACCGGGCCAATCGAAGAGCTGACCCAGGCAGCGCATAAAATGGCTGAAGGTAAGCTCGATCAGCATATTGAGGTTCGATCGGGAGATGAAATTGGCCGCTTATCGGAGCAGTTTAACCTGATGGCCAAACGACTTAACTATTATACCAGCAATCTGAAAAAATTTGCAGCCGATGTGGCCCACGAAGTCAGGACTCCCCTGACAACAATGAGCCTGCTCACCAAGTCGTTGAAAGAGCACGAAATGGAACCGGAGCAGCAAAAAGAATTTATCGATGATCTTGATCATGAGCTGGAACGGGTGGTGGCCCTGGTTAACGATTTGTTAGAGCTTTCCAAGCTGGAAAGAAACCAGATAGAATTTGAAGAAATAGAACTTTACTCTTTTATTTCCGGAATTTTGGAAGAAAGCCAGTATAGATTTGCGCGAGCCGGCCTGGAGTTGTACGAGGAACATAATGAAACCGACCTGTCGGTGCAGGCCGCGCCGCTGCAGCTGCGCCAGGTGCTGGTTAACCTGCTTGATAATGCACTGAAATATACTGAACCGGGTGGGGCAGTTACCGTTTCTTTAAAACGCGACGGGGGTGAAGCAGTCGTAAAGGTTGAAGATACCGGCTGTGGTATTCCTGAAGAAGACCTGAACTATATTTTTGAGCGATTTTTTAGGGTTGACAAAGCCCGTTCGCGCGAAAGAGGCGGAACAGGGCTTGGACTGGCCATTGTCAGTGAAATAATGGCTAAGCATAATGGCAGGGTCTGGGTGGAAAGTGAAGAAGGTGCCGGCAGCAAGTTTTACTTTGCCCTGCCCCTGTTTAATTCAAGGGATGTTAGGAAATCTTAATACAGGGTCAATATTTTTTTAATATTTAACTGTTTCATTATGATAGAATATCATCACTCTGGAATTTATAGTCCTGAGGTGTTAGTTTATGAAGCAAATGCAGCCATTTTACTATATTGTGGCCCTGGCCGGTTTGTTTTTTTTGGCCGGGCTGATTCTTTTTGCTTTTCAACTTTTCCCTACTGCAGAAAGTACGGGTATTACTGTTGATCCACAAAATGAAAGTCAGGGAGAAACTCTTTATGATCTCTGGTTTACCAGTGTTGGTCTGTATGATCTTACTGTGGATCAGGCGCTCAGTGCAATTTTGTTCAGCATGGAAAATAACACGGTTAACCTACTTGATCGTGATCGTAAACTTCTTTGGGAGAAGGTTTTTGCCACTGCTCCAAGGCATGCCAAAATATCTCCCTGTGGAAACTATGTAGCAGTGGGGACAGAAGGTGGAAGATTGTATTTCACCTCTGTTGATCAGGAGTATTCGTGGGATAATGAAGGGGACCCAATTGATTTGCTGGCTATATCGCCGGGTGCGTCATGGCTGATTGCAGCACGGTCAAACGCCGAGGAAGATAGCCGTCACCTGGATTTATTCAACCAGGCAGGAAACCTGAGATGGTCAATTGATACAGAAACTGTGCTCAATCTTTTTATTTCAAGTGAGTACCTGGAACAGGCACATGTTTATTTTACCGAATTGGAAGGCGATACCCCGGTAATCAGGGCAATTAACCTTGACGGCAAACAAATATGGTCACATGAAGGCCTTCTGGTTGACGTTTCCAGGTACGGAAGCCGTCTGGCTGCAGTTCACGGGAACCGTTTATTTGTGTACGATTCTATGGGTTACGAACTTTGGAGCACTGCCCTGCCTTTTGAGGCCAGCAAGGTTCTTTTTAACCCGCAGAACTACAACCGTGTTTTGGTGTATGGTAACCGCGAGGGAAGTGGCGAAAATTTATACTATTTTGATCTGGCTGATGATCTGCTCTGGATGAAAAGAGTAGCCGATGGATCATTATTTTCCTTTACTGCCGACGGTCAGCATATACTTACCAGTTCCTGGCGGCACTTTAAAGAGGACTATACCCAGATGATCCTGCTTGATCGTGATGGTAACGATCTCAATACCTGGGAAGTTGCCATGAGGATTGAATATTTAATAGTGACTAATCATCCCCACCTGATTGTTGTTGGTGGTGATGACGGCTACATTGATCTTATTGATCTCGAACCCCTGCTGAGTGCCGTCCCTGCTATCGGTAATGGTAGCGGTAATGGCAACGGTAACGGCAATGGTGCCGAAGAGGCAATTCTTTATAACCCGGTTATAACCGGAGTCCAGGCAGATCAAACCAGGATTACTATATACTTCAGCGATGAAAATTCCAACCTGGTTCCGGTTGCCAGATCTATCAACTTAACCGAAAACCCGATGCGTGCTGCACTGGAGGAGTTAATTCGTGGGCCGGCCCGAGGTAGTTTTCTCTACAGGACAATACCGGATAAAGATCTTTCAGTTGATGTTGATTACAATGCTGAAAACGGGAAGCTGTATCTCGATCTTTCTCCCGGCTTTGTTGATATCAACGGAGAGATGCAGAGTGAAACAGCCCTTAATTCACTATTAATGACAGTCAGTGGTTTTAACGGTGTTAATGATATATTCCTGACTATCGACAGGAAACAAATAGAAACTTTTGGCACAATTGAGTTGGATCAACCATTAAAACCGTTAACCCATCAGAAACCAATTTATGTTCCTGTCCAGAGCGGCAGCAGGTTTTACCTGGTTAAGCGTGAAGGAGTAGAGGGCGATCTTTCAGAAGCAACTTTAGAAAACCTGGTTGAGCAGGTTCTGCGGGCATCAAGGGCTATACCATTTGTTCCATCAAACCTTGAACTGCGCAATATCAACGTCAGTACCGAGCAGGTTCAGGTTAATCTGAGCAGGCAATTCGTTGAGCTGTTTCCCGAGGAAGGAACTGAAGAGGATTTCGTGCGCTCATCGTTAATTCTGGATTCCATATTTTTAACCATATTCCAGAACAGCCGCAGGCAGAGAGCGGAAATCGTCATTGAAGGAGAAAGCTGGACCCCGCCTGAAGGCTACCCGCTTTTGAATCGTTTTTACCGCCAGCCTTACTTTATTAATCCCGAGTAATTAAAACGGTACCTGTTTATTTGTCAACCGCTCTTCTTTAAGCTAAAATAAGTGAAAAAGCCCAAGGAGATAATAGATGCAAAAGCTTAAAGAAGAGATCGGTCAGGTGCTGGCAGCACAGGTTGAACTAAATCCCTCAGAGGTGGTTAACCTCCTGGAAGTACCCCCCGAACCTGAATATGGCGATTACGCCTTTCCCTGTTACATTCTGGCCAGGCAATTTAAAAAAGCCCCGGCAGCAATAGCCTCAGAACTTGCCGATAAGCTAAGCAGTACCAAAGGCACATATTGGGACCAAGTTGCGGCAAGAGGGCCCTACCTGAACTTCTACCTTGCTCCTGCAGCATTTGGGCGTGAAGTTATCTTTCAGATCTGGGAGCACGGTGATAAATACGGCCATACTGATCTGGGCGGAGGCAGAAACGTCCCGATCGATTATTCATCACCGAATATTGCCAAACCTTTTGGGGTGGGGCATATTCGCTCCACGGTAATTGGGCATTCACTTTACCTGATCTATAAAGCCCTGGGTTATAACAGTATCGGAGTAAACCATCTTGGAGACTGGGGCACTCAGTTCGGTAAATTAATAGTTGCCTTTGAACGCTGGGGTGAAAAAAATCAGCTGGAGGCAGACCCCGTTGATTATCTTTACAAACTCTACGTTAAATTTCACCAGGAAGCCGAGCAGGATCCTGCACTGGACGATGAAGCCCGTTCGTGGTTTAAACGCCTGGAAGAAGGAGACAGCGCTGCTGTCGAATACTGGACTTTATTTCGTAAGTTAAGCCTGGAAAACTATGCTGTAATATACGATCTTCTCGGTATTCAGTTCGAACATTATCATGGCGAAAGTCATTATAACGAAATGCTGGACCGGGTAATAGAACTGGTCCAGGAAAAAGGAATAGCCAAAGAAAGTGAAGGAGCTTTAATTGTCGATTTGGAGCCCTATAATTTGCCGCCGGTAATGCTCAGGAAGAAAGATGGGGCAACTCTATACATTACCCGTGACATTGCGGCGGCCATATACCGTCAAGAAACATTCAATTTTGCCCTTTCTTTATACGTTGTCGGTGCCGAGCAGGTTCTTCATTTTCAGCAGCTTTTTAAAATACTGGAACTGCTTGGTTTCGAATGGGCAAAAGACTGTGTTCATGTTCCTTTCGGACTGATTCGTTTTAAAGAAGGTAAAATGTCCACCAGGGCCGGTAAAATTATTCTGCTGGAAGAAGTGCTGAAACGTTCAATTAATATGGCCCGGGAGATTATCGAGGAGAAAAATCCTGATTTAACCGATAAAGAAAGTGCGGCTAAAGCAGTCGGCCTCGGAGCAGTCCGTTTTGGTGATTTAAGCAATGACCGGATTAAAAATATTGAATTTGACTGGGAAAAAGTGCTTGATTTTTCCGGTGAAACCGCTGCTTATATTCAATATGCCCACGCCAGGATTTGCAGCATTTTACGTAAATCCGGATCTCTGGCAGAGGAGTGGGACGATAAAGCCGCTTCGCTCCTGGTAAAAGACGAGGAAACTGCCTTGATAAAAACCCTGGCCCAGCTGCCGGGAAAAATTATTGCTTCGGCTGAAAACTACAGGCCTTCAATTCTTGCTCGCTACCTGATTGATGTTGCCCGCGAGTTTAATCGATTTTATCATAACTGCCCCGTTCTGGGCAGCGAAGGTGAACTGCAGCACGGCCGTCTTTTGCTGATCAATGCAACCAGGCAGGTAATAGCCAATGGTCTGGGGCTGCTTGGCATAGTCGCTCCAGAAGAAATGTAACGAGGGAATACAACGATAACAAGTTGAATTCTATGCCTGATTAATCTATATAAATAGGGCAGAGAATTGGATTAGGGGGAACAGTAATGTTGGATTTAAAGTTTGTCCGTGAGAACCCTGAAATTGTCCGCCGGGCAATTGAGCTTAAAGGTGAAAGCGGTGATGTTGATGGTCTGCTGGCTAAAGATAGCGAACGTCGTGAGTTGCTGGGTGAAGTAGAAGCTTTGAAACAAATCCGCAACAGAGTCTCGAAGGAGATAGGCCAAAAGGGGGCCGCCAGTGAATCAGTTCAGAATAAAAAAGAAGAAATGCGGCAAGTCTCAACAAAAATTAAAGAGCTTGATGAACAGCTGCGCCAGATTGATAGTAACATGGAGCAGTTACTGTTAAACCTGCCTAATATACCTGATGAAGCGGTTCCGCATGGTGCTGATGAAGTAGACAATGTTGAAATTCGCCGGTGGGGTGAAATACCAGCTTTTGATTTTGAACCGTTAGCCCACTGGGATATTGGTGTTAACCTGAACATTATTGACTTTATCCGCGCCGGTAAAATAACCGGCAGCCGTTTTGCCGTTTACTACGGTGCCGGGGCTCGCCTGGAAAGAGCGCTTGCCTCTTTTATGCTCGATTTACATACGGGTGAACATGGTTACCGCGAAGTATTACCACCTTATATGGTTAATGCTAACAGCATGACCGGAACCGGACAGTTACCTAAATTTGGCGAAGATGCCTTTCGGGTGGAGGGTACCGACTACTACCTTATCCCAACTGCCGAAGTGCCGGTTACCAACCTGCACCGTGACGAGATACTGGAAGCAGAAGAACTGCCCATTTACTATGCAGGTTACAGTGCTTGTTTCCGTGCTGAAGCCGGGGCACACGGCAGAGATACCCGCGGCTTGATTCGCCAGCACCAGTTTAATAAGGTTGAACTGGTTAAATTTGTTAAGCCGGAAGATTCTGATGCAGAGTTAGAAAAACTGACCAATGATGCAGAGAAAGTTCTCCAGCTGCTGGGACTGCCTTACCGGGTGATGCTGATGTGCAGCGGTGACCTCGGTTTTGCAGCAGCAAAAAAGTATGATCTTGAAGTGTGGCTTCCTTCTTATAATACTTACAGGGAGATATCGTCCTGCAGTAATTTTGCTGATTTTCAAGCCCGCCGGGCCGGAATTCGTTATCGTCCGGGCACAGGGAAGAAAACCCAATTTGTTCACACTTTGAACGGATCAGGGGTGGCAATTGGCCGCACGGTTGCCGCTATCCTTGAAAATTTTCAGCAGAAAGACGGTAGCGTGCTGATACCGGAAGTTCTTAGACCTTACTTTAAGGGACAGGAAAGGATAACCGCATCATAATGTGGGACTCTAAGCTTTTCAAAGTAGGCATTGGCATTCTTCTTGTATTCTTGATCATTTACATGGGCAGCCAGATCAATTTCATTTTTTATCCCCTGGTTGTGATTTTCGAGACCCTTTTTATATCTTTTTTCGTAGCCGGTGTCCTTTTCTATTTAACATTTCCCCTCTGCGACTGGCTGAGCAAAGGTAAAATCCCCCGCCCCCTGGCCATAGTATTTGTCTTCCTGGTTATTATTGGTTTACTGGTGCTGCTCGGCCTGGCAACAGGACCGATTGTTGTTGATGAGTTCAACAAGCTTATGGTCAGCGTTCCAGAGAAGATCGAATCTGCCGAAAGGTTAATAGAAAATCTCAGGGATTATCCCATATTCAATGCAATCATTGATTTTGACGCTATAGATCTTGATAACATGACCGACCGCCTTGCAGATTTGGCCTCTACTGCAGCTTCAAGCGTTGTTTCCAGCGTGGCTAACCTGGTAGATTTTTTAACCGAGCTGTTTTTAACGGTAATAATAGTGCCATTCTTACTCTATTACATGCTAAGGCAAAAAGATCAAAATATAATTCCCGGCCTCGTCGATCGCTATGTGTTAGGTGATTATGCCGGAGATATTAACAAAACGCTGGCTGAAATGAATAAAATGCTCGGTTCATATTTTCAGGGGCTTGCTGTTGTCTGTTTTCTGGTTGGCGTTATGGCCTATATCGGGTTTTTAATAATTGGACTTGAGTTTGCCCTGATCCTGGCCATATTTATTATGTTTACAAACATTGTCCCCTGGATAGGGCCTTTCCTCGGGGCAATTCCTGCCGTGATTGTAGGCTTAATAGATTCCCCGTTTATGATGCCCCAGGTAATTATTGTTATCCTGATTGTGCAGCAGCTGGAGAGCCTGGTAATATCGCCCCAGGTGATGGGTCGTAAATTGTCATTAAACCCGATGGCTATTATTTTAGTAGTGTTGGTTGCGGGCAGGCTCGGTGGCCTGTTTGGAATTATCCTGGCTGTACCTACTTTTACGGCGCTGAAAATTATTATTAACAATATCTATGATTACATCAGGGTGCATATTAAACCCGAGTCGGGCATTAAGCTGTAAAAAGTAAAAAGAGCCGCCGGAATTAACCAGGGGCTCTTTTTTTATACCTGGAAACATTATTAAGGTTGCACAACCGAACCCATGAAGAGAATTGTACCTGTCATATCATCTGCGATGGCAAAGAAGAAAGGCCTGTCGATGATCATGGAAAAGGTTTCGGGCATTGCCGTCACCACATCTTCAACTGAAGTGGCAGCCGCGGCCTCGGTGCCTTCTTCATTAACTTCAATAAAAGATTTATGCTTTACCTCGCTTATATACAGGTCTGGCGGTACTGGATGCATGCTACTGAAGTCAGCCCGGTTGCCGTCAAAGGCAATCTCCATGCCTAACAATTTAAGGGCATCGTTAAGAGAAACTTCATAATCGAAACTAAACTTTGGCAGCCCCAGTTCGCCTTCCATACTGCCGAATGAGGCAATCCATCTATCCCAGTTCGCCTGGTTTAGTTCGGTATGGAACTGCTTAAGATCGTTGTCGGGTTTAGGCAGGAAAAGATACATATTAACCCGTTCATTTTCGCCATATGGAAGGCTTACAGCCTGAAAGAGATCATTTTCCAGGTAGCGAAAATTATCATACCGGAACATAGTCGGCACAGGGCTGACGGTTCCATCATACCGCTGAAAGTCGTTATCGCGGGTCATATCCGGATCAAAAGGTTCCGACCATTCACCATAAAAATAAATGGCGTTAATTAAGAACAAAATAGTTTCCGGGCTAATCGGCGGTGTCACAAGCTGCTCAATTCTGCCGCCTGTTTGCTCCTTAACCCAACTGTTTATTTCATCGGCAGCCTGGTCTTCGCTGAAATCCAAAAAGCTGATTTTGGCATTATAGAAGGTATTGTTCCTTTCCAGGAAGTCTTCATAAAAATTCAGCCCTTCGCGTGCCCATAATGAATTGGCAACCGATAATTCAACCCTGGGGTCCGGATTCTGAAGCACCGTAAGCAGATCGCGAAATGCAGCATTTACTTCTTCCAGGCTCATTCCCTGGAAATTAAGGGTCTCTTCCATGGCTGTTTTTGTTTCTCCCTCTGCTCCGTTGTATGTCATGGCCAGGGCCGTTATAATGCTTGATGGAGAAATGAACAGGTTTTCATCATCTTCTTCAGCGAGTTCCCTGAAAAGCTCAAACCCGAACCTGTTATTGGCATTAACCAGTCTTTGGTCGAGTTCCTCCACAGGGGCGGCGAGGCTTTCCGAATCTGACATTCCACAACCACCTCCGAGCAACATCATTACTGTAAAAGTTAACAGCAAAGCAGTACAGATAAGTCTTCTTGACAGCTTCACCTGAAATAACCTCCTTTTTCTTCTCCTGTTCATCTGACAATATTCAGTTCGATTTGGTTCCAGAATAAACGACGCTTAGTTCATGATCAAGCACGATAAATGTGGTGAAATAGGTGATTAAAAAGTTAGTTGCCAAACAGTGGAAAAGTTTTGCCTGGTAATATTGTCGACAAAAAAAGTATTTTTCAGTTATAATATCTGTGAATAGAATCGGACATTAGTTTAAAAAAAGCACTAACTGAGATAGCTGGTGATGATAATCAGTAACAATTCAAGCAGTAAGATTATTCTATTCATAGTTGCAGTAAGCCATTTTTTTATGCCTTATATGATAACTACAATAAATATTGCCCTGCCTGCCATCGGTTCGGAATTCTCCATAGATGCGGTTATTCTGAATTGGGTTGCCTCGGCATACCTGCTGGCTTCTGCAATGTTTTTAATTCCTTTTGGCAAGTTAGCCGATATTTACGGTAGGAAAAAAATATTTACCATTGGTTTTATAGTTTTCACTGTCGCGACCATTCTTGCCGCCACATCAACATCAGCATTCATGCTTATTTTGTTCCGTTTTATTCAGGGCACAGGTGGGGCTATGATTTCCAGTACGGCTATAGCGATTATTGCTTCTGTTACCCCGCTTGCAGAAAGAGGCAAAGCACTGGGGATCATTGTAGCTGTTGTCTATATCGGTCAGACAGCAGGCCCACTAATCGGTGGTGTTTTGACCCAGCACTTTGGTTGGCGAAGTATCTTCTATACTTTAGTCCCGCTCTGTACCGTGTTGATCGTGCTTATTTTCAGGAAAATAAAAGAGGAATGGGTTGAAGAAAATGCAGAGAAATTTAACTATACCAGTTCGGTAATCTATTGTGTTACCTTCCTGCTAATCATGTACGGCTTATCCCTGGTTCCTGAAACGACCAGCATCGTGTTTATTATCCTTGGGGTTCTTGGTTTTCTTTACTACCTGTGGCGTGAAAACCGGGTGAAAAACCCATTAATTGAAGTCAGCCTGTTTCGCAAAAACAGGGTATTTGCTTTTTCTAACCTGGCGGCGTTAATCAGCTACAGCGCTACCTATGCCGTGATATTTTTACTGAGCCTCTACCTCCAGTATATCCTGGGTTTATCCCCACAGATGGCCGGGCTTATTCTCATGTCAAAAGCAATTGTGCAGAGTATTTTTTCGCCTGCTGCCGGAAGTCTTTCGGATAGGATTGATCCCAAAATGCTGGCTTCAGCAGGAATGGCCTTATCAGCAATTGCCCTGTTCATGATGGCCTTTATGAATACAGAGACCTCCCTGCTTTATGTTATCATTGCCCTGGTTATTCTCGGCCTGGGTATCGGGTTATTTGTTTCACCAAACACTAATGCAATAATGAGCTCGGTTGAACAAAAATATTACGGGGTATCGTCGGCAACCCTGGCAACAACCAGGTCTCTGGGGCAATTATTCAGCATGGCTATAGTAATGTTGCTCTTTGCCCTTTTGATAGGCAAAGTTGAAATAACACCTCTTTATTATGATGCCTTTTTAGTTGCCTCAAGGGTCTCATTTATTGTATTTGGATTACTCTGCTTTTTAAGTATCTTCTTTTCCCAGGCCAGGGGCAGCCTTCGTTAATGGCAGACACAACAATGCCCGGTTTGTTAAAGAAAAGCTTGTCCTGAACAATCAGCGGGTTTTATTAGTATAAGCTATCTTTTTTCCAGGATTAGCCTCATTGCCGTTCTTAATTCGCCATTGATTTCAATATCAACAAAAGCGGGGATACATATTAAATTAATTCCCCCGGGGGCAACAAAACCTCTGGCAATGGCAATGGCCTTTATGGCCTGGTTTAAAGCTCCGGCGCCGATAACCTGCACTTCAGCCTGCCCTTCCTCTCGAATTGTTCCGGCGATTGCGCCTGCTAAAGCGTTAGGACTTGATTTTGCCGATCCTTTTAATAAAGTAGTCACAATAATTGGTTCCTCCTTTGTACTTACAATCGACTGCAATTAAGATTAAGATTTTTTTCCTAACGGGAACCATAATGCGGAACCGGGAACTTTAACCTAAGAGGAAAGAATTTCTGTAAGCTAAGTTTATCAAATTTTTATAAATTTATCAATTTTCTGCTGTTTATATTTTAGATTGATAAACTGTTGCTTAACATATATTGCGGAGACTGATAAAAATTGCGCACTATAGTTGACACTAACACATAGATATAGCTTTTAACCTGACTAAAATATGAAAGAATAATAGATTATTTTATTATAATTCCGTCCTAAGTTACAAATAGTTAATGCATTATACCTGAATATGGGTTATCAAAGATAATAATGAACGATTCATTAATACTCTATACCCTTCGGCAAAACTCCTGTCAAGCTTGTTGTTATGCCATAAAATGTGGTATTATTGACCTACCGGATTAGCTTTTTAATCGTACAATCCACCCTGAAGAGCCTTTTATTTCGGTATTCATATTTTGCTGCACAATTTGATAACATACATTTCCTGTAAGAAGATAATAATTTAATTGAGGTGAGCTTAATGGACAATAAGCATATCGGCAAATCTCTTTTAAGAACTGATGCTTATGAAAAAGTTAAAGGCCAAGCAACCTATGTGGCTGATATAAAGTTACCCGGCATGCTACATGCGAAGATCCTTCGTTCAGAATATGCCCACGCCAGAATAATATCTATTGATACCAGTGAAGCTGAAAATATGCCTGGAGTAAGAAAGGTAGTAACCGGGCAAGATTGCAAAATCTTATTCGGTGCTTGTATTAAAGATCAGCCTCCTCTTGCCGTTGATAAGGTAAGGCATGCTGGTGAAGGGGTCGCAGCAGTTATTGCCGAAACTGAAAGACAGGCTGAAGAAGCAACAAAAAAAATTAGGGTTGAATATAAACCGCTACCTTTTGTTACAGATCCCCTCGAAGCATTTAAGAAAAATGCTCCTGTTATTCATGAACGAAATATTGAATACAACCGGGTTTCCGGATTTAATCCAAAGGAAGGTACAAATATATTTCATCATTACAAACAAATTAAAGGTGATGCTGAAATTGGTTTTAACGAGTCTGATGTTATTGTGGAAGAAGAATTTTTTTACCCCTTGTTAAGCCATGTTCAGATGGAACCTCACGGATGCATTGCCTGCTGGGATAGTGAAGATTCTGTCCGCATCTGGGCAAGCACCCAGGCTCCATTTATTGTTCGGGAAATTGTAGGGCATATGTTTTGTATACCATTTTCTAATATTATAGTAAATGCTCCATACCTGGGTGGAGGGTTTGGAGGAAAATCAGATGTAAGCATTGAACCGATGGTTGCATACATTTCCAGATTTGTTCCCCATCATCCTGTCAGGCTCATCCTGACAAGAAAAGAAGCTTTCACTAGCAGCTTATTAGGCAGGGGAATGAAAGGGCGAATTAAAGTTGGAGCAAAAAAAGACGGAAAGCTAATTGCCCTGAAAGCCTCATTTTATTATTCCGACGGAGCTTATGGCGATACAGGTTGTAATGTAGTTACAGCAACAGGGTTTGTAGCAACTGGTCCGTACGAATATGAGCACTGTGACATCGATTGCTACGGTTTGTACACCAACACTCCGCCTGTTGGAGCATATAGAGGATACGGACACCCGGAAGCTCATCTGATGAGTGAACGGATAATGAATATTCTAGCCAGAAAACTGAACATACCCCAAGCAGAGTTGATGCGTAAGAACTTCCTCTCTGATGGAAAAACCAATGCAGTCGGTCAGATCATCAGAAAAGGTAATGGCGACTTACACAAGTGCCTTGATGAGATTGAAAGTGCCCTTTTTAATAAGCCAAAACCAGCAGAAGATGAAAACTACTATTATGGGCGGGGTATAGCCGGTTTCATGAAGACTCCAATGATGCTGCCCAATGCATCCTCAGGAGCTATAATTAAGATGTGTGAAGATGGCACTTTTAATGTGAGTATAAGCGGAATCGAAATGGGACAGGGCTGCCAGACGGCAATGACCCAGATTGCTGCAGAAGCCTTGATGTTACCAACAGAAAAAATAAGGATTTCAAAAGAAGTTGATACTCAGTTCTCACCATATGAATGGCAAACTGTAGGATCAATCACAACTTTACGGGCAGGTAATGCCATATTGCAGGCCGCAGAGCGGGCAATTCAAAAAATTAAAGAATCAGTAGCAATGATAGCTCACAAACCTGTTGAAGACCTTAAATACGAAGGAGAATGGATGTATTCAAAGAGCGATAAAAACTTCGCCTTTGAAACAAAATTACTCGCCCTGAGTTTCCTTTCGCCTGACGGGCACGGTGTAGGCGAACCTATTGAAACCACAGGCCACTATTACATACCGGGAGTTAAATTTCCCGCTCCTGAAATCGGTGGCGGCGACTGCTGCGGAAGCTGGACTTTCGGTTGTGAAGGAGCGGAGGTTAAAGTAAGTAAAAAAACAGGAGAAGTTACAGTTACGCATCTGGCAATTGCGATTGACTTGGGTAGACTGATTAATCCGATGGGGGCACGGGTTCAAATGGTTGGCGGCATGATGATGGGCTACGGAGCAGCCCTTATGGAAGAAATTTTATTTAACGAGAAAGGTTTTATTAAAAATTCGAATTATAATCAATATAAAATACCCAGGCTGTCTGACCTTCCGGAAAAACTGACTGTTAAATTTGTTGAAACTCCTGACGAAACCGGACCATTTGGCGCAAGATGTATTGCCGAGCATCCGGCTATATCGATTCCCCCTGCAATACTTAATGCCATACAGGACGCAACTGAAATAGATTTATTTGAAATACCTGTAAAACCGAAAGAGCTCTTGGCAAAAATAGGAGGTGCCAATAATGGCAACAACTAACATCACGCTTGTAGTAAACGGAATTAAACACGAGCTGACTGTTGATGATAAAGAAACATTAATGCAAGTTTTAAGAGACAGATTGCATCTCACTGGCACCAAAAACGCCTGTTCCTATGGAGCATGTGGGGCTTGCACTGTTGTAATGGATAATGAAGCGGTGAAAAGTTGCCTTATCAAACCAGCCAAATATGACGGCAAAACAGTTCTAACCATTGAAGGCTTATCTGACGGATTTGATCTTCACCCTATTCAGCAGGCATTTATTCAGGCTGGAGCAGTTCAATGCGGCTATTGTACTCCGGGCTATATAATGAGCCTTTATGCGCTCTTTAACAAGAATCTTAATGCCACAGATGAGGAAATTAAAGAAGTACTTGAAGAACATATCTGCCGTTGCACAGGCTATGAATTTATCTGGGACGCTGCTAAACTTGCCCAGAAAATGCTTCAGGGAAAATAATAAACTTAAAAAAATAAAACCCCTGCGATATAATTATATAATATATCGGCAGGGGTTTTTGTGTGCAGTTAATTCAGGAATACGAGTTACTCACGCTTGTAAGGTTTCAGCAACGCGGCAGGATAGGCTGCATTTCTGTTAGCAATAGTAAGTGCTATAATAGTAGCGATGTATGGCAGAGACAAAAATAGTTCGTAGGGCAGATTCACTCCTGTAAGCTGAAGGCGTAATTGCAATGCAGAAACTCCGCCAAAGATAAAGGAGCCCCATAGAACACGGACAGGGTTCCAGTTAGCGAAAATAACCAGGGCAATACATACCCATCCACGTCCGGCGATGATATCGAAAGTAAAAAACCCCAATGTGGACAACGTTAGGAAACTCCCGCCTATGCCCATGAAGCCGCCTGCGATCATAAGTGATGCAGTTCGAACTCCATATACATTAATTCCGGCAGCATCTGCAGCTTCAGGGTTTTCACCAACTGCTCTGATCTTCAGACCAAAATTTGTGCGGTATAGAACCCACCAGACTATAGGAATAAGCAAAATTGCATAATATGTCAGGGGGTACTGGTTTAAAATTTGCCCCAATACAGGTACGTTACTTAATATCCCAGCCTGAGCAAAAGGGATTATCTGTGGTGGGTTAGACGGTGTACCGAAGATAACTCTAAAAGCGTAATAGGATAATCCAGTGCAAAAAAGAGTAATGCCAAGACCGGATACATGCTGGTTTACCCCTAAATAAACGGTCATCAAGGCCATAAGTAAGCCTGCAAATATACCGGCAAGACATGCTGTTATAACTCCCAACCACAGAGAACCTGTATGATATGTTGTGGCAAATCCAACAAAAGCCCCTAAAAGCATTGTACCTTCAATACCTAAGTTAAGAATACCAGCACGTTCTGAAAAGAGTTCACCCAGTGTGCCAAAAATGAGAGGGGTGGCAACACGTAAAGTAGCAGCGATTAAACCGATCAGTAAAACTTCTATTTTTTATCCCTCCCTTTTCAGCCGATAGTTGGTGAGAATAAACATGCCTAGAGTAACCAACAGAAGCGTAGCCTGCACAACCTGGCCAAGATACACAGGCACTCCAAGTGCCCTGCTAACCGTGAGTGAACCGGTATCAATCAAACCAATAAACAGAGCAGCTATTCCTACCCCAAAGGGGTTTAAAGCGCCCAGCGTAGCGACGATAATACCGGTATAGCCAAGATTTGCAGAGAGTCCCTGGATTAGGTGAAAATGAATCCCGGCTACTTCACCAACTCCCGCCAGCCCGGCAATACCACCGCTGACAAGGGCTGTGACAAGAATTGTTTTTTCTACGTTTATACCTGCAAAACGAGATGCTTCAGCATTACTTCCCGCAGCTCTCATTTTCAGGCCGAAAGCTGTCCGGCTAATGATTAACCAGATTGAAAATAAAACAAAAACCCCCAAAATAAAGCCAAAATGCAACCTCGTTCCGGGAATTAACCTAAAGAACATTGCGCTTTGAGCAATATCCGGAGACTGGGGCCAAAAGGATACAGGATCTCTCCATGGTCCATTTAGAAGGTAGCTCACAAAAAAAACAATCACAGAGTTCATCAACAGCGTTGTTACTACTTCATCAACCTTGAGTTTTACTCTTAATAGGGCTGGAATGAGCGCCCAGAGAACGCCTCCGATAAAGCCACCGATAATCATTACCGGCAAAGCAATCCAAGGTGTAGTCCCTTCTAAAAGCACCCCCAGCCAGGCACCCATAATAGCCCCTGCAGTGAGCTGACCTTCTGCGCCTATATTGTAATATCCCGCCTTAAATGCAAAAGCTACCGCAGCGCCAGTAAGAAAAAGTGGTGTTGCTTTAACCAGCAGCTCAACTATCGTAACTGTGCTGGTAAACGGTGCGATCAAAAAGTAGTAATAGGTATGCAGTGGATTAGCCTGCACCCAGACAATAAATATAATTGTAATCAAAAAGGTCACTACTATAGCCATTAATGGTATAACAGGACGAACCCAGGCAGGAGCAGGCGATTTTTCAAGTCTAAGCTTTGACACGTCTAATCCTCCAGCTTCTTAGGAAATCTTTTCATTATTATAAACATCTACCCCAGCCATTAACAGTCCGAGGATCTCTTCATTCGCTTCCGAGGCAGGGATAATCCCCATTATTTTCCCTTCATAGATCACAGCTATACGATCTGATAGTTCCATAACCTCTTCCAGGTCTTCCGAGACCAGAAGCACGCCAGCACCATGATCTCTTTCTTCCAATAATTTGCCCCTTACATATTCAGTTGCGCCTACATCAAGGCCACGAGTCGGCTGTGCAGCTAATATACAACAAGGCTTTCTGGAAAGAGCCCGGGCCATAACTACCTTCTGCATATTCCCACCGGAAAGTGTTCGCACTTTATCATCAGGATCTGCTTTAATATTATACTCGTCAATTAATTCACGAGCATGTTCATGGATTAGCTTTTTATTTAGGATTCCACGTCTGCTATAATTTTCCAGGCTTTCCAAGGCCAGATTTTCGGCAACCGAGAGTTCACCAACCACCCCGGCATGGCGGTCTTCAGGTGTCCTTCCCATCCCGGCTAGAGTTATATCTGCTGGACAGGCTCCGGTTATGTCACACATATTCATGGTGATCTTTCCGCTAGTCGGTTTCTGAAGGCCGGTTAAAACCTTAACAAGCTCTGTCTGTCCATTACCAGAGACTCCCGCGACGCTTAAAATCTCTCCACGGCGTAGTTCGAGAGAAATTTCTTTTAGTCGTCTTAATCCCTGGCTATCAGTCAGATTGAGCTTATCTATGGACATTATTGATTCACCAATGCTCTTGTCGCTTTGTTTTTTAATGCCAAAGGTTTCTCGGCCAACCATCATTTTTGCCAGATCTTTTTCTGAAGTGTCTACACGATCAACAGTGCCTGCCAATTTGCCTGCTCTGAGTACCGTAATGCGGCCGCATATAGCCATAACTTCATTAAGCTTGTGGCTGATAAAAATCACAGATAAACCTTTCTCTACTAACCTGTTAAGAGAAACAAAAAGAGCTTCCACTTCCTGTGGTACAAGAACTGCAGTAGGTTCATCCATGATTAGAACTTTTGCATTACGATATAAAGCTTTTAAAACTTCTACCTTCTGACGCTCCCCTACTGATAAATTTTTTACCAAGGCATTTGGTTTAACCGGAATACCATATTTTTCTGATGCAGTTGCAACTTTATTTTCAATTTCTTTTGGATTAAGCTTAAAACCCTCAACAACACCTAGCACTATATTTTCTGCAACAGTTAAAGGGGGTACCAGGGTGAAATGCTGGGTAACCATACCTATGCCATTCTTTATAGCATCACGCGGTGAGGCAATATTAACTTGTTTTTCTTCAACAAATATTTCACCATCATCTGCTCGGTATAGTCCATAGAGAATACGCATTAAAGTAGTTTTGCCTGCACCATTTTCCCCAAGCAGAGCGTGGATTTCACCTTTTCTAAGATTAAAATCAACACTGTCATTGGCTATTACATTGCCAAAATGTTTTGTTATATTTATCATCTGAACTGCGTACATTTTTATACCTCAAGGGCAGCAGAAGCTCACTGCCGCCCTTTTTATCTAAATAATTTATTTAGTTTACAGCGCCCGGAGTTGACTCATCTATTTCAACACGAAATACTCCGGATAAAATATCTGCTTCTTTCTGTTTTACCGCTTCAACCAATTCTGCAGGGATCTGTTCTTCCAGGCCATGGAAAGGTGCCAGGTAAGCTCCTCCTTTACCCATCATACTAAAATCCCTAAGATCTTGGGCTGTATAAAGCCCAGCCGAAACGCTTTCTACAAGATACTCAAAGGTAGGAGTAAGGTTCCAGACTGAACTGCTCAATACATAATCGGGAGCAAGCTCATGTTGGTCTGTCATCTGACCGAATACCCATAGCCCATTTTCGGCTGCAGCTTCAATAACACCAAATCGCTCAGCATAAAGTATATCAGCACCCTGCTCAATCTGAGCCAGAGCAGATTCCTTTGCAGCAGCAGGGTCAAACCAGCTGTTAATGAATGTTACATAAACGACAGCTTCTGGATTGTGATCCTTCACTCCAGCAATAAAAGCATTAGTAATACGATTTACTTCAGGAACTGGCATACCACCAACAACACCAACCTTGTTGGTTTCTGTGAGGTTTGCAGCCAACATCCCCAGCAGGTAAGCTGGCTCATGAATCCAGTTATCAAAAACAGAGAAATTTGGTTCAGCAGGCCCAACACCTGAACCAAAAACAAAGGCAACTTCCGGGAAGTCAAGCGCAACCCTGCGGGCAGCCTCTTCATTCCCAAAAGCATCACCGGTAATGATATCAGGCTGTAATTCTGCGGCAACCTGGCGCATCTCTCTCTCAAAATCTCCACCATAACCTAGATTATCGGTATAATCAAAAGTTGCCCGGCCTTCTTCAACAAGCTTTTCACATGCCTCTATAATAACAGCATCCCAAGGCTCTTCTGCCGGTGTAGCAAAAACACCGTAGATTGAGAATAATTCTTCGTCGCCATTTAAAGCTTCTTCTGATTCACCACTGTCGCCCGTCTCTTCCACCGGGGGTGCACAACCAGCAGCAAAGCCAACGATCAAAATTAAAACAAAAAGCAAGTATAGATAATTTTTTTTGAACACCAAAAACCCCTCCTAATATCAGATTATATTGCTAAAAAGCATTTTACAATCCAACCCTGATATATTGTTTAAGAATTTTGGCATCCCTTCTTCCTACTAAAAATATTTTTAAGTTTATGACCTACCTATTTTTCGCATCTTCTCTGAATCAACCAGTTCACCATGACTAATTACATACAGGGGAGCATCATGATAACGAAACGCTTCCAGAGTGTTGGAAACATCAAGAACCACGAGATGTGCAGGGTTACCAACAGCCAGCTTAAAATTTTTAATTCCGATACACTCGGCAGCATTAGTTGTAATCATGTCATAAAGGATTTCCATCTCCGGTCTTGTAGTCATCCATAGCAGATGAGAAGCAAGAAAAGCTACTTCGAGCATATTATTGCGCCCATAAGCGTAATATGCATCGGAGATGTCATCCTGTCCAAGACAAACCAGATTGCCTTCTTCCAGCAGTTCATGAACACGTGCATGCAGCGGACCTGTCTGTGGATCGCTGACAACTCCCATTCCAGCTTGCTTTAACAATGACGATAGTTTCTGGAAGTAAGGTTTTGGATACAAGGCCATCGCTCTGGCATGGTGGGCAAGCGAACGGCCAAAGCGCTTTCGATTAATAGTTTCCACAGCCATCAGCTCAATAGATCTTAACCCGGGATCTCCCGCATCATCAACAAGCATTGACACATCAGCATCAAATTCTTCAGCTATATCAAAAATTATCTTAACATGCTCGGCAATATCAGCATCTGTATACTCTATCCAGGGAATACCACCTGCCACATCGGCCCCAATTTTCATTGCTTCCCTGACTAGGTTAGCTGCACCAGGTTCTCTAACCACACCGTCCTGGGCAAAAGCTACAACTTGTATATCCACTATGCCCTTAAATTCTTCACGTGCCTTAATCAGGGCCTTAACCCCTTCGAGGCGAGCTTTACTGTCTACATCTGCCAAGGCACGGATATGAGTATTACCGTAATAAGCGGCAAGGGCAATGGCTTTCCGAACATTTTCGATTATCCACTTTTCATCGTATTTTTCTTTGACTTTCATAGCCAACTCAATACCGGTCATAGCCTTACCCATCGATTTATCCGCGCTCTGGTAAGACTTCATGGCTTCATCGTCCATCATCATTAAAGTGTATACTTTACAAAGATGAAGGTGTGTATTTACAAATGACTCTGTAACCAGGTTACCCCCGGCATCAATGACACTTTGTGCATCATCATTGATTTTTTCTTCGATAGCGGCTATTTTACCATCGCAAACCGCTATATCATACAATTTATCAGGCTGATTGCGAAGCTGTGAATTTCGGATCAATATATCGTATTTATTATGCATATTTTCCTCTCCTCGTAATTAATTTTTTCAAGATATGCATTTATACATTGTTAAATAGTTTAGTAAGAATTATTAGTTGGATTATTTTGTGCAGAATATAAATTCATTTAATTCAATCAATAAGTAATTTTTCAACGGCAAACCGACAAATACCTTTGTGATTTAATCATAAAGATTAATTTTATATATTGTATTATTTAACAATAAATCTCATATTTTCATTATAAATCTCAACAGCTTCGTAAAAAGTACATGTAATAAAAGTATGTTGCCCAGGTAAAAAGTTTTATCGATTCTTTTTCAAACATCAGCGATTTAAGCTTTTTGATATCTAATTATTCAATGTCATCAGCAGCAATATGATAAAAGAACGTCTGCTTTAACGGAAGTACTTTTACAATTACTACAATTATCTTAAGCCAAACTCATAAAGCCTGAACAATAGACAGAATCGCTACTTTAATCAAGTATATACCGATTAAGTTATTCAGTATTTTAGGTAGAATCATTACAATCATGCTGAGAATAATCGTGATAATTCCTACAAACCTCTTACTAACAACAAACATAATTAGACACTCCTATCATCATTACCATTGTTGCCAGACAAAAATATACCCGTTAGATAGGAATAAAGCTGCAGATTAAGCTAACTAAGATATATAATTGGGATACAGAGCCCTTAATAATTGATGCTATCTAAACCTAATATAATGCATTCCTGGAGATAACGCATGGATGGAAAGCTTCTTTGCAACCATGAAGAAATATCTGATCATCTGGACACATCTTTCAATTTTACAGATCAAATTAGTAGCGTGTTCATCGGTTATGAAAACTCCAGAATCGTCAGTGTCCTAACGATGTTTATTCCAACTTCTAAGGAAGCTGAAGTATATGGTTTTACGCTTCCCGGATTCAGAAGAAGAAGTAACTCTAAGAAGCTTTTATCACAAGCGCTGCAAGAACTCCTGAAGCATGATATAACAAATATTTTGCTGGTAGTAGAATCGCAATCTTTAACAGGAAAAGCTGTAGCCTCCTGGCTGGATAGCTGTTATGTTAGTACCGAATATCTAATGACTTATACCGGAGCAGGCCCAGGTTTCAGTAATAGTATAAAGTTCCGATCCACATTAACCTCCCCCGGGGAAGAAAGCATTGAAGAACTTGCCAAAATGCGCCAGGATATTTTCAATGATAACTACGAAGAAGCAAAAGCAATCTTGAGCAAGATCATTAATCGTAACAACCGTCATCAATATTGTATAGAGCATGAGGGAACCAGGATTGGACTGGGCTCAGCATACTTTGATGAGCTAAAGGCTTCGATTTACGGATTGGGGATAGTACCTGAATATCAGTGCTACTCTAAGAGGTTTTATAAGGGAAAGGTAGAAAGAGGTGATGGATGAATATTTTTGATTGGCTTCATGATGTAACCAAAGGTGAAGATACTTTGAGGCCTAAATTTATACGGGTGTTGATAATCCTGGTGGTTATCGGGATTCTTTGTAGCCTGTGGAATTATTATTACTGAATCTACTTAATTTTAACCAATCCGTTACATGTTCAATACCTGTAATAGCCCAGAAAAACTCAATTGACACAACCTTTATGCTTTGTTATACTGAAGAATGCCAATCCGCCTTTAGGAGGGGTGTCCGAGCGGTTTAAGGAGCTAGTCTTGAAAACTAGTGACCCGAAAGGGCCGTGGGTTCGAATCCCACCCCCTCCGCCACTAAATACACGGAGAGATGGCCGAGAGGTCGAAGGCGGTCGCCTGCTAAGCGATTAAGTGGGTAAAAGCCTGCTTCGAGGGTTCAAATCCCTCTCTCTCCGCCACATGCGCCCGTAGCTCAGTCCGGATAGAGTAACTGACTACGAATCAGGAGGTCGCAGGTTCAAATCCTGCCGGGCGCACCAGTTGAAAAGGTTCCTGGGCTTACTAATAGCCCAGGAACCTTTTTCAATTAAATCAGGTGAAAGATTAGGCAAATGTAATTCCACTCCAGGATGTTACGGTTTGTTTAATAACTGGTAAAGAACATTTCTTTTACCTAAATGTGTATAATATTTTACCTCAAATTGTTGACTATATTTCTAAGCAACGACTTTAGCCCATTTACCATTTTTATGATAACCATCAGGAGGTCTGCTGAAAGGCAGGTTACAATGAAAACTCTGTCAATGCGCGATCCCATTGCGCATCCAGATTAGAAATCACTGAATAAAAAACTCCGCATAACTGTCTATAGGCTATCGATATGCCACACATACTCAATAAAAAATATATTACCATTATTTATAAAAATAAGAGGGATTATTCAATAAAAAATGAATAGTTTGTTATTAGAAGCAAGAAACAACACACAAAAATAACTTTTATGATAGCTCCGTAAATATAATGCTGCTCTGATTGAATTATTGGAGATATTACCAAATAATAAAAATGAAATAGGTTGCAGAAAATAAATTCTTTCTTTAATAAAGCATATAAAATTTTGAGTAGCTTATTTTGAAGACAATAGTAGTTAAATTATTTTAGAAATTAGTATTGTATCTTAGATAATTATTTTTAGGTGTCATACTATTGTCTCTTACGTGTGAAATGATCAAGACGCCTATTTGATTAACAAAGTATTCTATAATTCGTTAATAACAAAATTATAATGCAAGAGATTCTCCTTTTCATTTTTTACGTTTTGACATAAATATATATCTGAGTCTATAAAATTCAATTGTCGAGGTGCTTTGTTGATTTACAAGGATTATATAGCTCATGTAAAAAAGAATAATGAAATATGGCAAGAACCTCACTTACTGCATGATCACTTATCTGGTACAGCTGAATTGGCGGAACAATTCGCTGCAAAATTTAATTCACCTTCATGGGGTAGGGTACTTGGCTATTGTCACGATGCCGGGAAAAGTTTGATGGAATGGCAAGAATACCTTAAATTGCAAAGTGGATATGGTTGTGACGATGCTCACCTTGAGGGTCAATATGGGAAGAAACAACATGCTATACAAGGTGCAAAGCTTGCTGAACAGTTATTTGGGAAAGCATATGGCCATTTATTAGCTTACTGTGTTGCTGGTCATCATGCTGGTCTTCCTGATTGGTCATCAGCAGAGGATAGTGCCCAGTCTTCTCTTGAATTTAGGTTAAAGCAATGTAAAGATTGGACTGATGTGCAGGGGAATGTAAGTGAAAAGATTATAATAAATAAGCCGGATCAACCCCCTTGGCGATTTGATGATAATCTCGATTTGTCATTGTGGATAAGAATGCTTTTCTCTTGCCTTGTAGATGCTGATTTTCTTGATACAGAAGCTTATATGGACCCTTGTAAAAAAGAACAAAGGGGTAACCATTTTAGGATGGATGAGCTTTTGGGCGTTTTTAATAAATTCATAGATGATTTAGAGACAAATGCTGAGAAAACTGATGTGAATTTAATTAGAAAATTTGTTCGTACCCTGTGTTCTAAAACGGGAAATCAGGATCAAGGGATTTTCAAACTTACAGTTCCTACCGGCGGGGGAAAGACGCTTTCAAGTCTTGCTTTTGCATTAGAGCATGCGGTGAAACATGATTTGGATCGTGTGATCTATGTAATACCATTCACCAGTATTATCGAACAGAATGCGGAAGTTTTCCGTAAAATATTTGACAGTGAACAAGTAATAGAACATCATTCCAATCTAACTGAAAACGATACTACCCCAAAAAACCGGATAGCATCAGAAAATTGGGATGCTCCTTTAATTGTGACAACAGCTGTTCAATTTTTCGAGTCTTTATTTGCTGCGAAACCTGGACGTTGCCGCAAGTTGCATAATATTTGTAACTCAGTAATTATTTTCGATGAAGCACAGCTAACACCTATAGATTATTTGGATCCGATCCTCAGGATACTACAATTATTGGTTGATCATTATGGTGTAAGCATAGTTTTGTGTACAGCAACTCAACCGGTTTTTGATAGCGAGTATATATTAGATCGAAAATTTCCAGCATTGCAGAACTCAATAGAGATTATGGGTGAACATACAGAAACGCTCTTTCAGAAACTTGAAAGGGTAAATGTCGTATTACCACATGATTTTAATATTTCAGTTGAGTGGTCAGAAGTAGCAAATAGCTTAAAGCAATATAAACAGGTACTATGCATAGTGTCGGATAGGAAATCCTGCAGAGAGTTGCACAGCTTAATGCCGGAGGATACTTATCATTTGTCATCCTTAATGTGCGGTCAGCATCGTAGTGAGAAAATAGCTGATATTAATAAAGGATTATTACAAGGTGAAACTGTGCGGGTTATAAGCACACAACTAGTTGAAGCAGGGGTAGATTTTGATTTTCCGGTTGTCTATCGTTCATTTGCAGGTCTTGATTCTTTAGCACAGGCAGCAGGGCGCTGCAATCGCGAAGGGCGTTTGCCAGAACCTGGTAAAGTGGTAGTGTTTGTTCCCCCTAAAAAAGCACCAGCTGGCTTCTTACGTAAGGCAGCTGAAACATCATACAATATGCTGTCAGTTGAACCTCGGGATCCACTTGATTTTAAACGTTTCAGGGAATATTTTTCCGAATTATATTGGAAAATAAATTCCCTGGATAAAAAAGGAATTGTTAATTTATTAAGCCCCAATGATAGAAACGAGCTGAGTATATTTTTCAGGACTGCTGCACACAGGTTTAAGATCATTGATGATAGTATGCAGAAAACAATATTGGTGCCTTACGCAGAGGGAAAACTATTATTGGAAGACCTTGAAAGGTTCGGGCCTAACCGTGAGTTAATGCGTAAGCTGCAACGCTATTCGGTTAATATTTACAAGCATGAGTTTGATCAACTGCTTAAAGATGGTGAAATCACTGAGCCTCACAAGGGGATCTATTCATTAAAGAATGACAATTTATATAAAAAGGAGGTCGGTCTCTTAGTAAATATGGATATTTTTGAACCGGATAAATTCATTAATTAGAAAGGAGAGGGTTGTGTGCTTAACTGGTGTTTGGAGATTTGGGGTGACTATGCGTGTTTTACCCGCCCAGAAATGAAAGTTGAGCGTGTTAGCTATGATGTAATTACCCCATCAGCAGCCAGAGCGATTTTTGAAGCTATTCTCTGGAAGCCTGCAATAAAATGGAATATAACAAAAATTGAAGTGTTAAAACCAATTAAATGGTTAACCGTAAGGCGTAATGAAGTTGGCCGGGTGATATACAGTCCTACAGCTAACCAAATGTCAGGAGAAAAAGGAGAACCGCTTGGGTTTTATATTGAAGATGCCCGGCAGCAAAAAGCTGGTTTGTTGTTAAAAGATGTTAAATATAGAATCCATGGCTATTTTGAATTTATTCTTCCGGAAAATAGGATTAACAACAAGTCTGCTTCGCCTGAGTTTTGGGCTGATGAATATGAACAAAGATTAATTGAAAGGCATGATGAAACTCCTGCTAAATATGCAGCAATGTTTGAACGACGGGCAACAAAAGGACAATGTTTCCATCGCCCTTACCTCGGGTGTCGTGAATTTGCTTGCAACTACAAAATAGTTGAACCGAATGAAGATGTTGAAAAACCCATTGAATTAACAAAAGATCTGGGTTTTATGCTTTATGATTTGGATTTCGCAGGAGATCCTGACAATCCTAAGCCGCTTTTTTTTAGGGCAAGTTTGCAGAACGGAGTAATCATAACCGATCGCCGGGAGGTGGATCTCAGGGGATGATTCTACAAGCACTTGTTGAGTATTATGAGCGGATGAAGTCAAATCCAGATAAAGAAATTGCGCCATTTGGTTTTGAGATAAAACCGCTTCAATTTTTAATAGTTATCGATGAAGAAGGACATTTTATTAATATCGAGGATGTTAGAGAAAAAGCAGGGACTAAATTGATAGGCAAAAAATTATTGTTACCTCGAGCAAAGAAAAGGTCGGGAAGTAAAAGTTTTGCAAGCACCTTTTTGCTCTGGGATCACATCGGTTACTTGCTTGGCTTGCCAGTAGATGATGAAAAATCTGCAAAACAGCATCAAACCTGGTTGACAATGCTTGAAGCGTTGCCTGAAGAGTTAAAACAGGACCAGGGTGTTGCAGCTATACTAAAGTTTTATAAAAATGGCGAAGATAAAAAAGCTATGGATGCACCAGCAATTGAGGAATGCCTTAAGTCAGTTCAGTGTAATATGGCTTTTCGTATTGCTAAAGATATACCGGTTCCTTGCCGCGAAGCAATACGAAAATTTGTAAATAAGAATGGCCCAGATGTAGATAATTTACAGAATCACAATAATATAACTGATGTTGTCCAGCCAGTTCGCCCCTGTTTAGTTACAGGTGAAAATGGAGTAATAGCCAGAACCCATGGGAATACATCTATTAATAAAGATACCAAAAGCCTGGTAAGTTTCCAGAAAAACAGTGGTTATGATTCTTACGGTAAAGAACAAGGTTATAATGCACCAATCATTGAACAAACAGAGTTTGCGTATGTAACTGCTCTGAATACATTGCTTAAAACTACTTCACAGCGAATGAATATAAGTGACATAGTTACGATTTTTTGGTCTTCTGCTGAATCTGCATTTGAGAAAGATATTGTTGCTTTATTTAAAGAACCTGAACAAGATGATCCTCATGCAAAGAGTGAGAAAGTGAAGGCAGTATTACAGTCGGTTAATAATGGAACCTACCGTGAGGATGAAGGTGACACCCAGTTTTATATTTTGGGATTATCACCAAACGCAGCGAGAATATCGGTTCGTTTCTGGCACGTAGGAACCATTTCTTTGTTCGCAAGTAGAATCAGGCAACACTTTGAAGATTTTATGATAACTAAACCATCTCAAGAACAAGAGTATTATTCTTTATGGCGAATTTTGGTGAATATTGCCTCCCAGGATAAAAGTGAAAATATCCCTCCAAACCTTGCCGGAGAATTTATGCGTGCGATACTCGAAGGGAGTTTATATCCAGCGACCTTGTTGCAGGCAGCTTTAAGGCGTATCCGCAGCGATACGCAGTATAGAGTAAAACCTGTTAGGGCGGCACTTATAAAAGCCTATTTAAATCGATATTACAAGTTTTATCCTAACCAGGATGTAAAGGAGGTAGGATTTGAATTGGATTTAAACCAGCCGTCAATTGGTTATCAGCTAGGCAGGCTTTTTGCCACGCTTGAAAAAATACAGGAAGAAGCAAACCCTGGCCTTAATGCAACAATACGAGAAAGATATTATGGGGCAGCATGCGCAATGCCTGTCACTGTATTTCCAATATTGACCCGTTTAAAAAATCACCATCTGGCAAAGATAGAAAATAAGGGAAGAGTTATAAATTTCGAGCGATTGCTAGGAGAAATTATGAGTCACCTTAGCGATTTCCCAACTCATTTGGACTTACACGAACAAGGTCGTTTTGCAATCGGTTACTATCACCAACGCCAGGATTTTTATAAGAAGAAAGAAAAAAGCGAAAATGTTTGTGAACAGGTAGTTTAACAATTATTGAAAGGATGATTTTAATGTCAGAGTCAACTGTAGACAAACGATATGATTTTGTTCTGTTGTTTGATGTGAAAGATGGAAACCCTAACGGTGATCCAGATGCAGGCAATCTACCGCGTATCGATGCTGAAACTGGCAATGGAATGGTAACTGATGTCTGTATAAAAAGGAAAATCAGAAATTATGTTACTTTGAAACACGAAGACAAACCACCTTATAGCATGTTTGTTAAAGAAAAAGCAATCTTAGGCAATGCAATCGAGCAGGCATATCAAAGTCTTAATATTGATTTGCAAAATGATCCAATGGATCAAGCTGATGGTAAAAAACGGAATAAACCTGGCAAAGGACAGGGTAAGGAAATAGAAAAAGCCAGACAATTTCTTTGTAAGAATTTCTTTGATATCAGGGCTTTTGGTGCAGTTCTTTCTATTGGGTCAAATGCCGGCCAGGTAAGAGGACCAGTTCAGCTGACATTTGCCAGATCGGTAGATCCTATTGTTACCTTAGAGCATAGTATTACCCGAATGGCAGTTGCCACTCCGGCAGAAGCAGAAAAAATGGGTGGTGACAATAGGACAATGGGCAGAAAGTTTACTGTGCCTTATGGCCTTTATCGAGCTTATGGTTTCATATCTGCTCCGCTTGCCAGCCAAACTGGATTTACCTGTGAAGATCTTGAATTACTTTGGGAATCGATAGAAGTAATGTTTGAACATGACCGCTCTGCAGCCCGAGGGTTAATGGGAACACGTAAGCTTATAATATTTGAACACCAGTCTAAAATGGGGAATGCACAAGTGCAGGACCTTTTTGAAACAATTAAAGTGGCTAAGAAAGATATCAATAAACCTGCAAGAGATTACAGTGACTATGAAGTGATAATAGACAAGACAGTAATTCCGGACAACATAACTCTAATAGAAAGGGTTTAAAGTTATGGATTACACCGAAGAAGATTTGCTTCCCCTCTCAGGCATTCAGCATTTTGCCTTTTGCCCGAGACAGTGGGCGTTGATTCATGTTGAGAATCAATGGGTAGAAAATTTAGGTACTGCTGAAGGTAGGCTAGTACACCAGAGGGTTGATGACCCCTACTATAGTGAATCTCGTGGTCAGTTAAAAGTAGAAAGAGCCATTCCTCTTGTATCAAGGAAATTGGGTTTATATGGTGTGGCTGATTTAATGGAAATAATTGAAGAGAATAATGGAAATAAAAAAAGCTATGCTCTTGTTGAGTATAAAAGAGGTAAACCGAAAGTTGATGATCGAGATCAGGTTCAGCTTTGTGCTCAGGCGATTTGTATTGAAGAGATGCAGAATATCAAATTGGAATACGGGTTTTTCTATTACGACATGGTAAAACATCGTCAAAAAGTGAATTTTACTCTTCAATTACGAGTAAGAGTGCAAGAACTTGCCGAGGCAATGCATTATTTCTTTTCTAACGGCATAACACCTGTAGTAAAGAAAAGCAGCAAATGCAAGCATTGCTCACTGTTGGACATCTGTTTGCCAAAGCTGGAAAAGTTAAACGGCAAAGCAAACAATTACCTGGCTAACTACTTTAATGAATTAAAGTCCGAAGAATAGGCAGGGTTAAAACTATGAAAAAGTTATTAAACATACTCTTTGTCACTAATCCAGAAGCATATCTTGCAAGAGATGGAGAAAATGTGGTCGTCAGGCTAGATGACAAAGAAGCATTCAGAACACCTGCTCATTATCTCGAAGGTATTGTCACCTTCGGGTATACAGGAGTTAGCCCTGCACTTTTAGGAATGTGTATAGACAAACAGATTACGGTTTCAATGCTTACCCCTTTTGGAAAGCACATGGCAACAGTGGAAGGGCTGCCTAAAGGTAATGTTTTGCTTAGAAGAAAGCAATACAGGATGGCAGATAGTGAGGTTGAATCTGCCAAAATGGCGAGATGCTTTATCTTTGGTAAATTAGCTGGGTGTAGAACCGTTCTCCGAAGATTTATCAGTGATTATGGAGGAAACATTGACACCGGAGACATAAATAAATCATGTAAACTGTTAGCTCGCAATATACTTAAGCTTGATAAAGAAAGTAATCTTAATGAAATCAGGGGGCTTGAAGGAGAAAGTGCCCGTGCTTATTTTGCTGAGTTTGACAAGTTAATCTTAAACCATAAAGAGCATTTTTATATGAAAAATAGAAACAGAAGGCCACCGCAGGATAATGTAAATGCTCTTTTATCCTTTATCTACACTTTGTTATTGCACGATACAAAGTCGGCTTTAATGACAGTTGGTCTTGATCCATATGTAGGGTTTTTGCACAGGGACCGACCGGGCAGGCTGGGGTTGGCGCTCGACTTGATGGAGGAGTTTAGACCATACTTAGCAGATCGATTGGTATTAAATCTGATTAACAGGCAGCAGTTAAGTAGTAAGGATTTTATTAAAAAAGAGTCAGGCGGTGTTATATTAAAAGAAAATTCTAGGAAAATTGTTCTGGAAGTATGGCAAAAACGTAAAGCAGAAGAAATTCAACATCCATTCTTAGAAGAGAAAATTAAATTAGGATTACTCCCATATGCACAGGCTCTTTTATTGGCAAGACATCTAAGAGGCGATATTGATTGTTACCCGCCTTTCATATGGAGATAAAAGTGCTTAGCTGAAGTTTATTGCTCTTTGAAAATAATAAGAGGAGATTTTATTATGATGGTTCTGATTACTTATGATGTAAGTACTGTAACACCAGAAGGAAGAACTCGTTTAAGAAAAGTAGCTAAACAATGTGTTAACTATGGGCAAAGAGTACAAAACTCTGTTTTTGAATGTTTGCTCGACCCAGCACAATTTGTGCAGTTGAGAAATAAACTAGAAAAGATCATAAATGAAGAGGTAGATAGTCTGCGATATTATTTTTTAGGTAACAATTGGAAAAAGAGGGTCGAACATATAGGTGCAAAAGCAACCTTTGATCCTGAAGGATCTCTAATTGTATAAGGGTGCGAACCGATAGCTCCCATAAAAACCACGGAACTTCGCAAAGCAGTAAATATATATAGTATTATTGTATTTTGACCAATACAAATATATTTTGCTAACAATATTAAAGCTGGTTCGCAGAAGAGCCTTCAAAAGCCCAGTTGCTTAAGGCATTATTCGATAAAGCGTCGCCCCCCACGCGGGGGCGTGGATTGAAACCAACGTATAGTTGATAAACTCCCGCGCCGCCCTCGTCGCCCCCCACGCGGGGGCGTGGATTGAAACAACAACCGCATCTGCAGCCATGTAGAATTTAGCGGTCGCCCCCCACGCGGGGGCGTGGATTGAAACATTGTTGCAAAACTCGATAAACGGAACCCTGCCCGTCGCCCCCCACGCGGGGGCGTGGATTGAAACTGTTCTTTGCCTTTTGTGTCTCGCCAATATACTAGTCGCCCCCCACGCGGGGGCGTGGATTGAAACCTAATGGAGTCTTATACAACATAGGTGAATCAAAGTCGCCCCCCACGCGGGGGCGTGGATTGAAACATAAGAAAGCAGCCGACCCGAATTATTCCACAATGTCGCCCCCCACGCGGGGGCGTGGATTGAAACCATCAGGGAGAACAATGGGAACTCGCTCCTGTGGGTCGCCCCCCACGCGGGGGCGTGGATTGAAACGTCACTATTGAGCCGGAGAGAAAACGCCGAAGTCGTCGCCCCCCACGCGGGGGCGTGGATTGAAACTGGATTCTGCAAGCTGCAGACATAGTAATGTATGGTCGCCCCCCACGCGGGGGCGTGGATTGAAACATTGCCGTAACGCCTGAACACTACCGCATTAGCTGTCGCCCCCCACGCGGGGGCGTGGATTGAAACACCTTGGGAAAGCAGCATGTTGATTTCCACAGAAGTCGCCCCCCACGCGGGGGCGTGGATTGAAACACCAAGTAACGCCCGTTCTAATCTTAACTGCCGGAGTCGCCCCCCACGCGGGGGCGTGGATTGAAACAGCATCTTTGCTGTTGGGTGGTGTCTTGTTCATCGTCGCCCCCCACGCGGGGGCGTGGATTGAAACTGGTCTCCGTGCCGGTACTAATATCCTGCCTGTGGTCGCCCCCCACGCGGGGGCGTGGATTGAAACAATCTTGCTACTGGTTAACCTCCTGCCGGTTCCTGTCGCCCCCCACGCGGGGGCGTGGATTGAAACATACATAGCTGCATTAACTTTTGTCATAGCAAATGTCGCCCCCCACGCGGGGGCGTGGATTGAAACATTGCTTCCCCTCCCTTAACCACCACATTAAATAGTCGCCCCCCACGCGGGGGCGTGGATTGAAACATCATCGGTATATAAACCCTTAGATTCCTTTGTTGTCGCCCCCCACGCGGGGGCGTGGATTGAAACTAGGTAAAAAAGATTATGTTTTGCTATAAGAATTGTCGCCCCCCACGCGGGGGCGTGGATTGAAACGCTGTGTCAGCCGGTGGGTTATATTTACGGGAATGTCGCCCCCCACGCGGGGGCGTGGATTGAAACCAAGTTGTGGTTAAACTCTGCTAATGATGTTCCAGTCGCCCCCCACGCGGGGGCGTGGATTGAAACTGTATATCCCTGCAACTGTCGCGAAGGAAATCAAGTCGCCCCCCACGCGGGGGCGTGGATTGAAACACCTTGTATAATTCCTTGAGTAACAGCCTGTTGGGGTCGCCCCCCACGCGGGGGCGTGGATTGAAACTGTTCAACCAGCTCAAACCAACCCTCGCCTGAATGTCGCCCCCCACGCGGGGGCGTGGATTGAAACATAACGGACTACTGCGGCGAGATTGTTAACGCCGTCGCCCCCCACGCGGGGGCGTGGATTGAAACAGTTTACCCTACCACCATACCAGACACTATATCGGTCGCCCCCCACGCGGGGGCGTGGATTGAAACAGGTGCAACGGTTACATGTGCATACAATAAGCTTGTCGCCCCCCACGCGGGGGCGTGGATTGAAACGGCATTAAAAATAGCACCTGGCAAAAGCCCGGCTGTCGCCCCCCACGCGGGGGCGTGGATTGAAACCCATTGTTCTCCCTGATGGAACTGTATCATGGGCGTCGCCCCCCACGCGGGGGCGTGGATTGAAACATGCCCGGCGCTCTATCACCGCTTAAAAATAAGGTCGCCCCCCACGCGGGGGCGTGGATTGAAACTCGATGATGCGCCGCACCACCTGGAAGCTTACCCGTCGCCCTCCACGCGGGGGCGTGGATTGAAACAAGTTTTTTGTGTAAAAATAGCACATTTTACCCGGTCGCCCCCCACGCGGGGGCGTGGATTGAAACGCTGATTAGCCTGACAAGTGTTTTCTGGCCTGCAGTCGCCCCCCACGCGGGGGCGTGGATTGAAACACCGGTGACCTTATGCTCCGATTGTCGCTTATCCGTCGCCCCCCACGCGGGGGCGTGGATTGAAACTACAGAAAAATAATGTTAAGAAAGAACCTCTTGGTCGCCCCCCACGCGGGGGCGTGGATTGAAACACCTCAATACAGATATTGTTAGGCATACTAAAAGGTCGCCCCCCACGCGGGGGCGTGGATTGAAACGCCCATTGAGGGCAAGGAAGACCCAACAACAATAGTCGCCCCCCACGCGGGGGCGTGGATTGAAACGTTATACCAAACGCTGTCTTGATTAAATAAAAATGTCGCCCCCCACGCGGGGGCGTGGATTGAAACACAGCACAGACCACCCTGGTTGAGCTACTCATGGGTCGCCCCCCACGCGGGGGCGTGGATTGAAACTTACTAAAATAAGGGAGGGCGAAGCATGGAGGGGGTCGCCCCCCACGCGGGGGCGTGGATTGAAACACATATGCGGAAGGGTCATTAAAGCCGAAGTCAAGTCGCCCCCCACGCGGGGGCGTGGATTGAAACTATATTATGCCGACAGTTTATGCAATGAAAACAAGTCGCCCCCCACGCGGGGGCGTGGATTGAAACCATTGACGTGCCGTGATATGGTATATTCTTGCGGGTCGCCCCCCACGCGGGGGCGTGGATTGAAACAATATCTTTTTTGGCTACTTTTATAACATCGGTGGTCGCCCCCCACGCGGGGGCGTGGATTGAAACTAAGCGGCATATATTGACCGGTTAACGCCGATGACGTCGCCCCCCACGCGGGGGCGTGGATTGAAACCCAATAATCAATCTTGCTCTCTCTGTCCCTGACTGTCGCCCCCCACGCGGGGGCGTGGATTGAAACACTAAAGGGAGAGTGGCAACAGTGGCAATCAATAGTCGCCCCCCACGCGGGGGCGTGGATTGAAACGTAGACAAGCAAATGCCGATTATGACCAGTA